>Ga0315295_10002383_pt1 | contig 15969 bp, 18 predicted proteins | sample YL17G14_0_MG_FD_204453 | JGI IMG/M metagenome (GOLD analysis project Ga0315295, IMG submission 204453) | Sediment microbial communities from Yellowstone Lake, YNP, Wyoming, USA - YL17G14_0 | ecosystem: Environmental > Aquatic > Freshwater > Lake > Sediment | place: USA: Wyoming | collected... | reverse complement strand
CAAAGAATTTGCCGGATTAGAAAAATTTGAATTATTACGGACCGATTATGATGGGTTAAGCCTTTTTATCTACGTCATAAAGGTGCGAAAGGATCGGGAGAAATTGATGAAATTTCTGGAGGAGCGCGGCATCGGTACTGGAATTCATTATATCCCCTGTCATCTCTTTAGCTTTTACAGGCGGAAAGGGGTCAAGTTGCCGGCAACTGAAAAAGTTTACAAACAAATCCTAACCCTCCCGCTTTTCCCCGACATGACTGATAAGCAAGTCGGGCGCGTAATTTCTGCCATCAAAGAGTGGCATGGTTAAGTAAATTTTAGGAATAGATTTGCAATGATGATGCCTTATTATGAGCAAGCAAGAAAAAGAAGTTTGAGACCATGCCAAAAATTAGCGTCATCATCCCGATTTACAATGCGGAGAGGTATCTCTCAGAAACCATTGAATCAGTTATGGCTCAAACGTACTCGGATTGGGAGATAGTTGCTGTTGACGATGGCTCGACAGATAAAACCCCGGAAATACTAAAAGACTACGAAAAGAAATTATCCAAAAAATTATGTGTTATCACACAAAAAAATTCCGGCGTTTCTATTGCGCGGAACACAGCAATTGCCGCCGCCAGAGGAGAATATATTGCATTCTTGGATCACGATGACTTGTGGTTGCCGGAGAAGTTAGAAAAACAGGTTAAGCTTTTAGACTCGAACAAAAAACTGGGGCTAGTCTATTCAGATAGTTATGCGATCGATGGTAAAGGTAGTTTAAAAAAGGGTACCCTCCTGAGCGGTAGACTGTTTAGACTTCATGCCAGAATGCGGAGGGGGAACGTTTTTAATGAATTATTTTATGTTAATTTTATCCCCATCCTTACAGCAATAGTCAGAAAAAATGTGTTTAATAAAGTCGGAATGTTTGATCTAAAATACAAAATAGCTGAGGAATATGATCTGTTCTTAAAAATAGCTGAGCAGTACCCTATTGATTTTATAGAAAAGCCGTTGGCAAAATATAGAATTCATGGAGGTAATGTTAGTAAAAATATCGAACTCCGGGTAAAGGAGGATCTTCAAATATCGGAATATTGGCTCAATAAAAAACCCGAGTTAAAAAGAAAATTGAAAGATAAAATCAGACTGAAACATGCACGGTTACATGGTAGATTAATAATTTTATATTTGCTCAACTATAAATTTAAACAAATGATAAAAGAAATTAAAAATTTTATAAAGAATTTAATTTTTTAGAATTTTTTCGCGCGCAATAGATTACTGTACTTGCCTGCGATAAGGTCGGTTGGAGGGATAAACGCGCCCGATTTAACTATCTCATCCGCAAATTCAAGAACAAGTTCTAGATTCCCGATTTTTGGGTGGGTTGGAAAATTGGCACTATGACGAGCTACGGCCTCACCGACTGAGCATTCCCCTTCGCGATAACAAATCCTGTAAAAATCTTTATCTCTTCCGATAGCAATAGTGGAAAACCAATCCCCTAGCCCCAGATATCTGCGGAACTTTTTTCTAAAAAGATTGCGGTCGGTGATCAGAAAAGAATAGCGCAGAAATACGTGTTTTCTATCCACCGGCGAACCATCAAATTGCTGTGGATAGAGACCAAAAATTTTATCGTATTGACAGGCTATTTTTCTACGATGCGCGATATTCTGTTCAAGTTCATGCATTTGTCTAATACCTATTTTTGCCTGAATGTTAGAAAGCCTAGCGGGATAAGGATACTCGGTAGGCTTATTGATTTTTCCCTCATCAAGGAAAAAATTAAATAATTTCGCTTTTGAACATAAACCCGCCAGCCATTTGCCAATAAAAACGAATCGGGGGTGATACAAGAAGTTTTCTGTAAAAAAAGTAAACAATATTTTTCCAATTGTTAACTTGGATAAAAAAGGACTACTAATGTAAACTTGCTGAATGCGAGAAGCTAACTCTTCGTCATCGGTGATCACCATCCCACCAGTGGATGTGGAAATCATCTTCGTGTGATCAGTTGAATAAAATCCCACCCGACCAATGCTGCCGACCTTCTTTCCTTTATACTCGGCGCCAAGTGCGGGGGCGCAATCCTCGATAACAGTGATACCATACCTCTGTGCAATTTCAACTATTTCGTCAAGGTCACATGGTAGCCCAAAGGTGTGTTGGGCCAAGATAACCTTCGTTTTTGGCGTAATTTTTGCTTCGATTTTCTTAGAATCTATATTGAAAGTCGCTGGATTGATGTCTACATAGATTGGAGTAGCTCCACGATACAAAATAGCATTAGGAACAACTACACAGGTATAAGCGGGTATTATGACTTCATCTCCCTTACCAATACCAAGAGCTTCTAGAATGGCGTATAAAGCCATTCTTCCTGTTGCAAAACTGAAAGCATAGCGCACGCTATGATATTCGGCGGCAGTCTTTTCGTAATCACGAATGTATTGACCATCTTGCAAAGGATCGCCCTTGTTGAGGGACTGTATAATTGAGAGGCAATCCTTCCAACTTGTTGTGCCAGAAGTAAAATCATATTCTAGAAGGTGTTTCCGGAAGAATATATGCTTTAACACGAAAAGCAAATTTTTTTCGTATACTTCCATTTTGCTTCACCTGTTCGATCCTGTAATTTCAATTAATCCTTCCATATGTGATTGTTTAGTTTTAGCAATAATCCTATCCTCTGAGAAATCTCTCTGTAATCCTAACTAACCACTTGGGCATCGGCACGATCTCGTTTATTAATTTTAAATCATCTCTCGTTATTGCTTTTGTCGCGAGAATCCACGCCACGTAGAACAAGAGACTCGGTATCATAACAGCGAACGCCTTGAGCCAAGGAGACAGCGCCAGAATGAATTTGAGACTGAAAATGAGCAACAGTGTGAGCGTTCCCCCGACCAAAGTTTTTAGCAACGACGAGAGGGGCATGCTGAACTTGACGAGCTTTCGTGAATAGTAAGCCAATAATAGAAGGCCGAGTAAATGAGCCGCAAACGTTGCCACTGCTGCCCCCTCAATGCCGTAAGGAGGAATTAGGGCAAGGTTTCCAACTATGTTAAGACACGCCATGAACCCAACAACTTTCATGAGGATAACGGGCCTCCCAGTTCCCCTCATCACTTCTGCGAGGATCATAAAGGGAGTGTAAACGATTGCAGTTACAGCAAGGATTTGAAGCGCAGTTGTCCCAGCGAGATAACCCGGGCCGAATAGAAGGTTGATAACTATCTCTGGAAAAGCTATGAAAATAAACGCAATTGGCATGATGATTATGAACGAGAACTTGATCAGAAAGTGAAGCATCTCTCCCAGTAACGCCTGCTTCCGCCTCGTCCAAAGCTCGGAGATCATAGGAAAGAGAATCACAGTTAAAGCCAACGGAATGTACCAAAGAATGCGGGCTGTGGGCTGCGCGACTTGGTAAAAGCCCACTTCAGGCAGGGTGCGGAATATGGTGATCATTATAGTATCAGTGTAACTAATGATCAAGCCCGCCACCGATCCTATAAGAAGCGGTAGCGCGAATACGAACAGCTTTTTAAAAAGTGGCTTAGTAACTGAGGCTTTTTCTTGAAACACATGCGGGTATCGTTTGATGAAAAAAATTAGGCTGGAAAAACCGATCACAACTGCCGCAAGGAGGTAGGCAAGGGCAACGCCACCGACGCCTAGGCCCAAAATGCCCACAAAAAGCATTACCAAGAGGAGAACCGACAGAATGCTAAAGACGCTGATCGATGCGTATGCGGGCATGTCTTGAAAGCCCTGAAACGTGGTTTGCATGAGGGTGTATAACATCGCCACAAAAAACCATATGCTCAAGATCCTAAAGGGCAGTGATGCGCTCAAATTCCCAAAAACAGCGAGGGCAATGTGATCTGCGAGGATAAACAGCATAGCTGAAACGATGAACCCGAATGCAACTTGGACGAGCAGCACCGAAGCTATGGAAGATTTTATCTCAGCGAACTGCTTACGAATGGTGAACTCCGGGATGTATTTTACCAAGGACGAGCCGAGGCCTAGATCGCGGAAGAGAATGAAAAACGAGACGAGAGTAAAAACGGCGTAGAAAAGACCGTACTCTGCAACCGTTAAAGAACGTGCCAAGAACATCCGCAGAAAGACGCCGATGACCTCGGAGGCGATGAATGCTGTGAAAACGATGGTACTTCCTTTGACGAGACGCTTTGCATAATCTTTTGATTCAGGCATGGTTCAGCCTCGCAAATTTCCAACAAATGCGATATCACCATACAAACTTAAAAGCTGGCGGGCCCGGTGGGATTTGAACCCACGATCTGCAGCTTAGAAGGCTGCCGCCTTATCCAAGCTAGGCCACGGGCCCAAACTAATTTTGGTGTGCAACGATTTAATATGTACGATGCAAACTTTACACGGCGATTCAATGCAGCGCTTGTTCGGAACGTTCGGGGTCCGCGGCATCTCTAACGTCGAGCTCACGCCGAAGCTTGCGTTTGAACTTGGACTGGCTTTGGCTACTCACCTCAGGGGTCGCGGTGAGGTGGCAGTGGGCCGGGACAACCGCACTTCCAGCGAGATGTTGGAAAATGCCGTCACCGCTGGGCTGACGTCTGGCGGTTGCAATGCCGTTTTGGTAGGTTTAGTTCCGACCCCAGTGCTGTCGTTTGCGATCAAGCGCTTCCGTTGTGTGGCGGGCGTGATGATAACCGCCTCGCACAACCCACCGCAGTACAACGGCGTCAAGTTCTGGGGCAGCGATGGCGCTGGCATGAATCGTGAGCAAGAAGTCAAGATTGAAAAAATCATCTCAAAAAAAGCTTGGAAGCGTGCACCTTGGCACGGGATAGGGCGGGTCAGCAGGTCCGATGCTATTATGCCGTACATGGATGCCGTCTTGGGCAAAGTGCCGAGGGTTGGGCGAAAGCTGAAGGTTGTGGTCGATTGCGCGAACGCGGCGGGCAGCGTGGTGACGCCGCGGCTTCTGACTGAACTCGGTTGTCAGGTGATATCGATGAACTGCCAACTGGATGGCACGTTTCCAGGCCGATTTCCAGAGCCGTCCCCACAGAACCTGACCGAGCTCATGAAGACCGTCGTTGCATGCAAAGCCGATTTCGGCGTAGCCCACGACGGAGATGCCGACCGCACGTTGATAGTCGATGAGCGGGGACAGCTTCTCACTGGCGATCGCGTGTTCGCCCTTGCCGCGTTGCATCACCTGCGAAATAAAAAGCGCCCGAAGGTGGTAACCACAGTCGCGACGAGCATGGTGCTCGGCGATGTCGCTGAAAAGCTCGGTGGCAAGGTCGTCCGCCTCGGCGTGGGTGAGCCCGTTGTGGTGGAGTACATCCGCAGATACGGCGGTGACATCGGTGGAGAGGAGAACGGCGGCGTGATTTATCCAGATTGGTTGCTATGTCGGGATGGCATTATGACTGCAGTCGAGATCGTCAAGTTGCTCGACAGCAGCGGCATGAAGGTTTCAGATTTGGATGCTACATTGCCAAAGTATTTTCAATTCAAACAGAAGGTCGAGTGTCCAGAAAAATCAAAGTCCAAAGTCGCTGCAGCAGTCGCGAAGCAGTTCAAGGGCTACAGGATAGATCGCATCGGTGGCCTGCGCGTCATCACGGAAGATGGCTGGCTCCTCTTGCGGGCCTCCGGCACCGAGCCGATCTTCAGATGCTTTGCGGAGGCGAAAAGCGAGGAGCGAGCGAAGGAGCTGGCGAAGCTTGGGATGCACGCTATCAAAAAAGCAGGTGGCTAGAACCAGCTGCGTTTGCCCGGCGTGTATTTGCCGACGATGTTGATCTCGCTTTTGCACTTTGGGCAATGCTTGTTTTTGAGCGCATATTTCGTGACGTCGAATCCGTAGCGTTCGATGAGCAACTCTCCGCACGTGTGGCAGTATGTGTTGTCGCCAGCATGTCCAGGAACGTTGCCTATGTAGACGTAGCGCAGCCCTTCCTCATGTGCAATCTTCATGGCCATCTCGAGCGTCTTGACTGGCGTTGGCGTGCGGTCGGTCATCTTGTGTTGAGGGTAGAAGCGGCTGAAATGCGTCGGTGTGGATGGTCCAAGCTCCTCGGCGCTCCACTTGCAGAACTTTCTGATTTCTTCAGCGCCGTCATTTTCTCCCGGTATCACGAGGTAGGTGGTCTCGAGGTGCACGCCGTTTTTGACCATCCACCTACATGTGTCTAAAACCGGTTTCATGCCGCCAGGCACCCCGCATACCTCTTTATAGAAGCGGTCGCTGAACGCCTTGACGTCGACGTTTGCCGCGTCCAAATATGGGCGGATTTCCTTCCAAGCATCCAAGCTCATGTAGCCGTTCGTCACGTAGACGTTGTAAAGGCCCTCCTTGTGCGCGAGCTTCGCGGTGTCGTAGCAGAACTCGAACCAGATTGCGGGTTCGATGTATGTGTAGGCGATGCCTTGGCAGCCGTAGCGCTTCGCTAGCTCGACCGCGCGCTCGGGAGTGATATCATCGTAAGCGACGGTTTCGATGTTTGTCTGCGAGATGGTCCAGTTTTGGCAGTGGCGGCAGGCGAAGTTGCAGCCGACGGTGCCTATGGAGAAGGCGGTGCTCCCCGGCCAGAAGTGGTAGAGTGGCTTTTTCTCTATCGGGTCTGCGGCCATCGATGTGATGACTCCATAAATTTGGGTATACAATTTTCCATCCTCGTTTATGCGGCCGCGGCAAAAGCCGACATTGCCGGGAGAAATCACGCAGTTGCGCGGGCAAAGGGTGCACTGAACGCGCTTGTCGGGCAATGCTTTCCAAAATTTAGCTGGTTTCTTCATTTTAAACACCAAACTCATTTTTACATTTTGGGCAGCGGATCATAGCGCACGAAGAAACAGATTTAGGGCAACCGCTGCACGCGGTTATCCTAGCATATGATCTGCTAAACTTGAAGCCGCACTTTGGGCAGGTCACCAAGTCTTGATACAAGTTAATTCCAATAGAATCTTGGCGGTGTCGTAAATAAGACAGTCGGCCGTGGGTGTTTCGTAAATAAGACAAAATAATATTCTACAATCTGGTTTTGATAGGTCGCTTTTCCTCTGGCTTTGCTTCAAAGAGTTCGTGTGGTTGGCAGCGCATCAACCTCGCCACGAAACGATCCGGAACTATTTGAATTCTTGTATTGTAAAGAGTCACGCTATCGTTGTATAATTCCCTCCTATCAGCAATTTCGTTCTCGAGCCCAGAAATCCTCTCCTGCAGATATTTGAAAGTTTCATTCGCTTTCAGGGCGGGGTAGTTTTCAGCGATAGCAAATATGGACTTGAAGGCTTCAGTAAGCACCTCATGGGCTGCTGCTTTCTCCCTCACGCTTTTTGCCCCCCCATAAACTTTTCTAGCTTCTGTAACTATCCCAATCATCTTTTTCTCGTGTGCAGCATAACCTTTGACAACTTCAATCAGTCTCGGTACTTCGTCGTATCTCTGCTTGAGTAAGACATCGATGTTTGCCCAAGATTTATCAATGTTTCGTTTGAGACGTATTAATCCGTTGAAGATAATAACAAAGTACGTGATTACTCCAGCCACTACCAAAAGCGTAATAATCCATACAACTGGATTTAGCATTCATTTCCCCATTCATATCATAAAGCAAAAATAAAAAGCAATAGGATTGTGGCTGCTATGATCAACGATCCGCCTCCGATTATACTTCCAAGTACTCTTCGATGGAGCGATTTTAACACAGTTTTTTCAGGTCTGTCAGAGATATAATAAAATTTTTCATATTTGCCTTTTCTTATTATCATATTTGCGGTACCTCTTTTTGCAATGATATCTTTAGACGGATAGTCTTCAGCTGTCCCCATTATGTAAAGCTCGTCTCCAGGTGCCAAATGCCATTCTTGATATCGCATATGTTTGTTAATACCGAGAAAGCCCTCATATTTGAGTCCACGAGACGACAAAAAGAGTTTGATGTTTTTGGGTGGGTCTTTGCTCGATTCTATCTTAACATCAGAAGACATGGCAATGTCCGCGTCCTTGGGGTCGATAAGCACCATACCGGTTTCGTCTTTTAGGAAAAATGGGCTCTGGCTTTCCCCTCTGTCAATGACTACCCAATGGCCACTCTTTCCAGAGCTTTTGTATTCCTCGATTAGGTATTTGTAATAAACGCAGTCTTTACTTGATAGAGGGGCTTCGAGTTTTTCTTTCCACGGAACAGCTTCTCCAAAAACTTCGACCAAGCCCATAGCAAGTGATCTTACTTTAGAAGTTGGGGTGTTTTCGATGAGTCTTTTGCGGCTGAGCCATCTGAATCCCTTTACGAACGCAATTATTCCAACTACAAGCATAATAATAAACAGCGGTAAAATTCTGAACAGGCTAGCAATCATGTTGATCAATTACTATCCAGTTTTGGTAAATAAAAACAAGCCGGAATTAGAATGTCTTAAATAGGACACCCGCACGAAACGGTTTTCATAGGCAAGAGCCGATGTAAATAAGGGTTTGAAAATGGCCGAAGAAAGGCAGAAGGAAATCGAGCGCAGTGCGGAAGAAATCGTCGAGTCATTTGTAAAGGCTACTGAAGGTCTACCGAGCGAGCGCGAGATGTACTACAGCCAAGAGGCGTACAATGTCGTGCGCCCAGATGGGAAACCTTCGTCGAGCGAGGAGCGCACGGAGTTCAGGAAGCGGTTCATCAAGATAATGCCAGCAAAGGACGAGGATGGCAACCTTCGCGTGGAGGTGGCGAAGTGGGTGAAGTGACGAAGGCCAAACTCGATCAACTTCGAAGCGGCGAGCTTTCCCCAGTCGAGAACGTGCGACGAGCGCTTGAGCGGATATCGAAGCTCAACCCGAAGATAAACGCTTTCATCGAGGTGAACAATGGTGCTGTCGCTCAGGCCGAGGCTCTCGAGCGGAAGCTCAAGCGTGGCAAGCGGGCAGGAAAACTGGCCGGATTAGCGATCGGAATCAAGTCGAACATAAATGTCAATGGATTGAGAGCGACCTGCGCCTCTCGAACTTTGGAGGACTACGTCGCGGCATACGATGCGGAGGTCGTCAAGCGCGTGCTGGCCGAGGATGGCATAATCATTGGCATGAACAACATGGACGAGTTCGCCTGCGGCTCGAGCGGCGAGACGAGCGCCTTCGGAGCAACGGACAATCCAGCTGCACCAGGCAGCATCCCAGGTGGCTCGAGCAGCGGCGGAGGTGCTGCGATCGCGGCGGGCATGTGCGACCTTTGTTTGGGCACCGACACCGGAGGCTCCATCAGAAATCCAGCTAGCCACTGCGGCGTCGTCGGGGTGAAGCCGACGTATGGACTTGTTCCTAGGCAGGGTCTGATAGACCTTGGTATGAGCTTGGACCAGATTGGGCCGATCGCACCTGACGTTTACGGGGCCGCGCTTTTGCTTGAGGTGATCGCTGGGAAAAATCTTAACGAGTCTGTCATGCTCGATGTGTCAAAAGCCAGTTACATCGATAAAATCGATGGTGCAGACATCAAGGGAATGAAGGTTGGCGTCAGCCCACAATTTGTAGAGATAACTGATTCAGCTGTGATGAATGTCATCGATAAATCAATTGAGTCGCTTCGCGACTTGGGCGCCGAGATAGTCGACGTCGAGCTGCCGCACATCGAGGAGGCGTTGCCGGCATATTATCTGATTGTATCTGTGGAGTTCTTCTCGGCGACGCGCAAGTTTGACGGCCGCAAGTATGGCAAGCGGATAGAGGATGTGTGTGGCGACGAAGTGCTGCGTAGAATTCTACGTGGCCGCTACATCAGCCAAAAGGAGTATCGAGGAAAGTACTACCAGCGCGCGCTTCAGGTTCGAACGATAATAAGAAGAGAACTCATGGCAGCTCTCGAAAAAGTGGATGTCATCGTTGGTCCGACCGTGCCGAAGCTTCCGCACAAGCTAGGGACGAAACTCACGCTGATGGAGATGTATGCCTACGATTACCTGACGATACCCGCGAACCTAGCTGGCATATGCGGCGGCGTGGTCAAGGCCGGCGAAGTGGACGGCATCCCGGTCGGCTTGCAGGTCCAAGGCAAGATGCTCGGCGAGGGGCAGGTTCTGCGCGTCATGCGGGCTTTCGAGGCGGTCTCATGAACATGATGATAGGTCTCGAGGTTCACCAGCAGCTCGCGACCGAGCGCAAGATGTACTGCGACTGTCCGACCAACTACCAAGATGTGCCGCCGAACACGAACGTCTGCCCGATATGCACGGGCATGCCGGGCTCGAAGCCGCTTTCGCCGAACGAAAAAGTCGTGGACGCTGCGATAGAGCTCGCGCTCATGCTCGGTTGTAAGGTAGTCGTCGACAAGCCGACGTACATCCAGAGGAAGCATTACGATTATCCGGATCTGCCCAGCGGCTACCAGCGCACGAGTTTGCCGATAGCTGTCGATGGAAACCTTCAAGGCGTTAGAATTCGCGAGGTTCATTTGGAGGAGGACCCAGGACAATACGATCCTACAGTTGGCAGCGTCGATTTCAACCGTTCTGGAGTTCCGCTCGTAGAGATAGTGACGGAGCCGGACATGCGTTCACCAGAGGACGCACGGAAATTTTTGAGGCAACTTATACGGGTGCTTGAGTTCACGGGAAAAGTCAGACCGGAAGCTGGTGGGGCGATGCGTACCGACGTCAACATCTCGCTCGAGGGTGGTGCGCGCGTCGAGATCAAAAACATAAACTCAGTTAAGGGAGCATACAAGGCGCTCAAGTTCGAGATTACGCGGCAGAAGGCGAGGCTCGGGCGAGGCGAGGCGGTGACCCGCGAAACTAGGGCCTACTTGGAGAGCCAGATGATTACGACGCCGATGCGTGCGAAGGAGATGGAGGAGGACTATCGCTACATCCCCGATCCAGATATTTTTCCGCTTATCATCGATGGTACGAAAGTTCAACAGATTCGCGAGCGGATGGTCGAGCCGCCCCACTTGAGGGAGCAGCGCTTGGCGGAGCAGTACGGCATTCAGCAGGCGGCGGCAAATGTAATCGTGAGCGAGAGAAAATTTGCGGATCTGTTTGAGGAGGTTGCGAAGGAAGTCGATCCAAAATTGGCAGCGACGTGGTTCAGGACCAAGTTAAAGAAAGTGCTTAACTACATGAAGCTCGACGCCGCGGACATCAAATTTACTCCAAAGCAGCTCATCACTTTGCTTCAGATGATCCAACATCACAGGATCACTCCGGAGCAAGGTGAACTCGCGCTCCGCGAGCTCGTCAAGAAACCCACTGATCCGAAGGAGCTCGTGCAGAGGCTAGGTCTCGAACGGATCGAATGGGAAGATCTTGAATTAGCCGTAAAAGAAGCAATCCGCAAGAACCAGAAAGCTGTAAAAGATTACCTTGCGGGCAGGAAGGAGGCGCTCAATTTCATAGCTGGCAAGGTGATGGAGCTCACAAGTGGTCGAGCCGATCCTCGCGAAATTCTCAAACTTTTACGCGCGGAGCTTTTGAAAAAGATCTAGTCGGAGAAAAGCGCCTTTAAAAGAAGATCTGGATCAAACTCTATCAAATCTTTGTAATCTTGCCCGGTGCCCAAGAACAAAATTGGTTTTCCGGTCACCTGAGTTATCGAAAGTGCCGCCCCACCCCTGGCATCGGCGTCCATTTTACATAGGATTGAGCCATCTATGCCCACAGCTTTGTCGAATGTAGCGGCCTGCTCGACTGCGTCGTTTCCGGTTAGGGCATCCCCGATGAAGATCTTGAGGTCGGGTTTAGATACTCGCACTATTTTTTTCATCTCATCCATCAGATTGACGTCGGTCTGCATCCGACCAGCCGTGTCTATCAACACGACATCGAAGCCCTTGGCCTTGGCGTGTGCGATGGCGTCGAAGGCGACCGCCGCGGCATCGGCGCCGCGCCTCTGCTTCACGACCTCAAGCCCTAAGCGTTCGGCATGGATCTCCAGCTGCTCTATGCCAGCCGCGCGGAATGTGTCGGCGGCCGCTAGGATTGGCTTGTAGCCGTGGTCAACGACATATTTTGCAAACTTCGCGACCGTTGTAGTTTTTCCATGCCCATTGATGCCCAAGAAAACGAAGACGGCTGGCTCCCCTTTAGCGCGCTTCGCCTCGATCAGCTCGAACACGTTCACTTTTTTCCCGGTGCTGAGAACTTCGCGGATGGCCTGCTGCAAAATTTCTTCCACAAGCTTCTTCGGGTCCTCGGTCAGCCCAAGCTTTCTTCCAGTGAGCAACTCCTTCGTGCGGTCGATTATCTTGTCCGAAACTGGCACGGCGACGTCGCTCTCGAGAAGGCCGACTTGGAGCTCCCAAATGATATCTTCAACATCGGCGGGTGTGAGCTCCCTTCGGGCGATGCGCGCCACAACGCGCCTCAGCACTTTGGGCTTTGCGGGTGGCAATATTTTTGGTTTAGCCGGCGGTGCCGCTGGAGGTGTTGCTTTTGGTGCAACTTCTGGGGGAGCATGTACTTCTGGTGGGATCTCGGGTTCAACCTCAACAGGAACCTCGGGCAGGGCTTCAGGTTTAACTTCGGCGGGAACTTCTAGCGGAGTTTCGGGCGCGGCTTCCACAGGTGCTTCTGGTGGAATTTCAACAGGTTTTTCAGTCGGAGCCTCTACTGGAGCTTCTTCGGTAGTTTTTTTTGTGATTCGCTCTACTACTTTCTTGAGTTTCTGCTTTAGCTTCTCGAACATCTATTTCTCCTTCGTCTTCGTCAAGATACGGTCGGCCTCCGGTCTGAGCTCCTCGATCTGCTTGCCGATTTTCTCGAGCTCCTGCCTCGCCTGCTCTAAAACACGCCCCAGCTCGGCGATGCGCACCTCCAGCATCTGCTTTGCGCCATCGACGCTCTGCTCGGCTGAGACATCCGCACCTAGACCGGTGATGACCTTGTCGGTCGCGGCCAGTTTCGTGGTGACGAAGGAGTCGGAACCAATTGGCACGAGTATCTCGGTACCCAGTTTGAGTCCCTTGATCGTCTTGATAGTTTCAACTGTCATCGAGAGCTCAGTCAGGGAATTTGCTATCATGTTTATCTGTTGCCTCAGAAGATCAGCCATGGCCTCATAGTTCTGGAGCTCGTTGAATATTTGCTGAAGCTTTTGCTGTTCTTCATTACTCAATTTTTCCATTCAGCCCACCATCGCCCTTATCCGAAGGTCTTTGGCCTCCTCAGGTTTTATCTCAACTATTTCCTCAATATGGATGAGGTTCCTCTTTACTTTATGTCTGCTCCCAACCTCCGAGTAGATGCGCTCCATGGCCCGCTGCTCCGAGAGCGCCAGGAGCTCCTTCACGAACACTTGTTTCTGCCAAGGCTTCTTGAACCAACCCTTCACTCTAAAAATTTTCGTTTACATCACCTCAAATGAAACCCAGCGTGCTCTCTATCCTGCCGAGCTCTGGGCCCGTCGTGTTTTCTCCTGTGATTGCGCCATATGAGTTTGCGACCACGCATGTTCCGATGTACGTTATCCCGCTGCACGCTGTTCCGACGTCGATGGGCACGCGCAACACACTCTTCATCAAATTTATTTCATCGTCTCTTATGTCTGGATGCACGAGCACTCCCTTGTTTGTTGCAACCGCAGCAGCGCCGACATTCTTGAGCCCAGCGATCGTGGCGTACTCCGTCTGCACGCCCAAGGCATCTTTCAGCACTGGTAGCGTCTCGCGAGGAAAATCCACGCTCACGAGTGCGCCGTTGTCGTTGGCGAGAATCATGTTGCCGAGTGCCGTGAACTTTCCAGGAACCTTTACAATTTTCAGACCATTTTCCTTCAGCATTTTTTCTTCATCTGGCTCAAGCAACTCCGAGACCACCAGACCGTTCGAGTTGCCAGTCGCAAATATCCCCATAAGGGGGCTCCTGCTTATGTTAGATTTTATGATTGGTACGCCCAGAGCTTCGAGCACCACCCTCTCCTTGGTACCAAATCGGCTCGGTAATATGGCGACCTTGTCGGTAGCGAGCGCGAAGACTCCAAGGTATGGCAGGCGACCAAAGTTGACCCTCGCGACCGGCATCTAAAGCACCCATCACTCGGCGAGGGAAGCCTCAACGGAGCCATCGTCTTGCTTGACAGCCTTCACCCTGATCCGAGGCAGGGTCTTAACGATTCCGCGCTCCCAGAGCTTGCGGTTCAGGTCTTCACCAATTTTTACATTTTCTGATTTCATGTGGCGTTTCAAAAACTCGCGCACGGTCTTGACGGCCCTCGGCGTCCGCTTTTTTCGCTTCGCCTTTTGAGTGGCGGCCCTGAGCGGTATGACGTAGATGCGTTCCTCGGGCATTTTTTCACCTACGGTTTGATACGCTGCCTGCGCCAGCTGCGGCGCTTTACGTTGCTGCGCACCTTGCCTCCTGTTTTGGCCATCACCCACACCGGCACGCGCTTCGTGCGTTTATGGGCTTTTCCGAGCCTTCGCTTGAGCGGCAACGGTTTGTTCCTCGCCAACTTATGCCCTCCTTATCTTGATGTCACGCTTCCTATCCTGAACTCGGCGTAAAATCTCTTTCAGCTGAGTGTCTGTTATCTGCGAGGATACCCTGCCACTTTGAGCGAGCTGTATGAGCTGGATCTCGATCTGTTCGGCGAACTCGGGTTTGGCAGCGCGGATGTTTGCCAGCCTGCTGCGCGCATCAGGCGTCAATATCTGCTGCAGCGCGAGCTTCTTTTGAACATCGTACTGCCTGCGTAGTTCCTCTTGTCGTTGCATTTCTCCTGCCCTCGCCTGTAGCTCCAGCATCTTTCGTCTGCGCAGTTCTTCGATATTTTCGTCGTTCTCCAAGTTCATTCACCCTGAGCTTTGGGCTCTTCGGTTTTCATGCGATTGGCGATCGCAGTCAGCATGTTTGCTCCTTTCGCGGTCAGCTTCCTCCCGCCGCGTTCTGTCTTCACCACGAGCCCCGCCTTATCGAGCTGCTGTAGGAGGATGCGTAGGATCTTGCCGCTTGCCCTTCGGAAGTGATTGGGTGCGACGCCGCGCTTCTTGCAACCGCCGTAATAGCTCCGCAGCCTTTGCACGCCTACGGGGCCATCTATAAAGATTCGTCGTAAAAGTGAGGCAGCTCGCGTGTACCACCAATCGGGCTGCTCTGGAGGCCTTACCTTATGTGTGCCAGTTTTTACAAAGTGGCTCCACTCTGGAGGCGTGAGCTCCTTTAGCTTCTTCAGCTCCTCGCTCAGCTTCTTGACGAGTGCGCTCGCTGGAACTTCTCTAACCGACATTTTCCTCACCGTTGTTGTCCTCTAACCTTTTGGAGTCGACGATATTAACGCTTTTCCCACGCTTGACGTGGATATCTTCGTGATGGTGTTAAAATTGTTTTGTGATGTCATGAAACGTTGATGGATAAATTTCCGAGTTTGTAAAAAGCTCACAGAAACATTTAAGGAAACTAAGAATAATAAGCTCTTGGAGGTTATACATGAAAAATGAAACTAAAGGGATAGCGCCATTGATTATCGCGGTTGTTGTCATTGTCGTTGTTGCTGTTGCTGGCGTCGGTGTTTACGTGGCTACGCGCGGCGGTACTGGCGGCGGTGGCGGCGGAACAGGTAGTGACATTGCATCAGCGACGAGCTTGAGCTTCGATGTAACAGAAAGCTCTACATCGTCTACAATGACATTCAAAGCGAAAGATATTGGATCAACTAACATGAAGCTGCGAATCGAAGGGACCGCTGCGAGCTACGACTTTATTTACATCATAAATGGAGCCACACAAACAATGTGGATGTATGCTGGTGGCACATGGCTTGACATGTCATCGTCTTACTCTACCTACTGGGATACATACAGCACAATGCTCTCGGGATACAAAACCGATTTGGGTAGCTGGACGGGTAGTAGCAGCATAACCGTTGGCACGGTGACGATTTCCAACACCCAAGTGAACCCATCCCTTGCCGACTCGCTGTTCACGCATTAGACCACGAGCGAGAACAATCGATCCAAAGTGGCAAACAAGATGACGCGAGGGGCACACAAG
>Ga0315295_10002382_pt1 | contig 15970 bp, 17 predicted proteins | sample YL17G14_0_MG_FD_204453 | JGI IMG/M metagenome (GOLD analysis project Ga0315295, IMG submission 204453) | Sediment microbial communities from Yellowstone Lake, YNP, Wyoming, USA - YL17G14_0 | ecosystem: Environmental > Aquatic > Freshwater > Lake > Sediment | place: USA: Wyoming | collected... | reverse complement strand
CCGCGTGGCCCCAGACGGCATGGACCCAGTTGGGGCCGAACTCCAGGTCCTCGCCCATGAAGCGGTTGCGACCGATCATCGAGCGCACGTCCTCGTCAACCCGCGCGAGGACATCGGCCTGGCTCTGCCCAGTCCGCGGCTTGTTCCGCGGGATCAGACGAAGGATGTTCACGATGCTCTCCTATGCCTTCTTGTGGAGGCCACTCTAGCGGCGGTCAGGTGCCAACGCCAGTCTCGGCGTAGCGCGGGAAGCAGTTGCGACACAGGTCGGTGGGGTCGGTGTCCGCGAGGGTGTCGAGGATCTCGTAGGCACCCGACTCATCGAGGTTGTCGCCTTCCAGCGTGGCGAGGCCGTCCCCGAGGCGCACCCGCTTGTGGACGTGCCCCGAGGACTTATCGCGCGTCAGGACGATGTCGCCGTCAACCATTGGCGGCGGCGGCCTGTTCCGCCTCCCACTTCGCGCGCAACTCCGCTTCGTTGGCGGCTGCCGCGTCCGCGGCCTTCTTGGCTGCCGCGGCCTTGGCTTCCTTCGCGGCCGTGACCTTCCCCGACTTGGCGAGGACGGCCTTGATCCGGGCCTGGGTGGGGATGCCGTTCTTGGCGGTGATCCGAGCCGCGACCCCCTGGCGGGCCTTGCGGTCTGCCAACTTCTCGGGGGAGAGGGAGCGGAACTTCCGCACCGCGCCCATGAACTGCGCCTCGTTGTTCTTGCGTACCGCGACGGCCTTCTCCGCGGTGGTCTGCTTGGGAACCGCCTTGCCTGGCGGTGCCGTCCCCCGCGCGGACGCGGAGTTCGTGTTGGCCGGGGTCACCGGACGGGTGTACCGCTTGCCGGCGGCCTTCGCCGCGGCCCGGTCGTCGCGGATCTTCTGGGTGGCGGCGTTCGGCTTCACGACCACGGGAGCCTTCACGACCACGGGAGCCTTCACGACCACGGGAGCCTTCGTCACGGGCGGCGCGGACTGGGCCTTGAGCGCCTTAGCGCGGGCCTCGACCGAATCCTTCGGAGCGGCCCAGGACCCCCCTCCCGTGTTTCCGGTCGGCTTCGGTGTCGGCTTCGGGGTCGGCTTCGGGGTCGGCTTGGGCGTTGCCACTATGGGCCTCCTGTCCTGGTAGCCAACATCATCAGACGACCGTCAACTTGTTCGGCTGGCCCTCGGGGGTGATGACCTCGACGGTCGTGCCGGCATGGAGCACGGGGTTCGCCTTGCTGGTGGTCTTGGCGACCGTGACGGCCGTCAGGGCGAGCGACAGCACGGCAAGGAACGCGCCGACGAACATGAGCACGGCGTCCTGCTGTTGCTGGGTGATTGCCACGCCGAACGAGACGGCGAGGATGAGCGCGGCCCGGACGAGGCCCACGATGAGCGCCGGGTCCTTGAGCAAGTCGGCCATGTCACATCACCAGTTGAAACCGAGGCTGTGCGCCCACTCAAGCGCATCGTTCGGGCCGCCGACCTTCTCGGCGACCAACTTGCCCATGTGCCAGACCTGGTGCTTCCACTCGCCCGTGTCGGTGCTCGTGCTGGTGAGCGCCGTGTAGAGCGAGAAGTCCCCGAGGTCTGGGTATGGCGCTTCGGGGGTGCCGAAGTTGCCGCACGCCGTCACCTGGGCGAGACAACCGTCCTCGACGGCCGCCGCGTGGAGCGCCTCGGGCGTAATGGAGTAGACGGTCGGGGGCCACTCCCGGTAGGCGTCAGGGAAGCGGGCCACGACCCACTTCGCCATCCAGTCGGAGTAGAGGCCGCTGCTCATGGCATCCGACTCGCCGAAGTTGGGGACGGGATTGACGGGGGCGGACACCGGGACGACGGGGACCGGCGGGACGAGCGCCACGGGCGCCTTGTACGCCGCGAGCGCTGCCAGGTTTCGATCCAGTTGGGTGAGGTCCACCTTCAAGGCGGCTTTCTGCTTCGGCGAGGGATCGTCGAGGTCCAGATAGACCCCAACGAAGCGCCGCATCTTGGCGACGTTCTCGATCAGGGTCGCAAGGTCAGCCATTTCGCCCTCCTCAGAGCGGTTGCAAGGGGACGTAGCCGTATTCCGGCAGCGTCGCGATGAAGTCCCAGATCACCTGGGGCGGAACCCAACGGCCGTAGCCGTGGACATCCGGGTTCAACGGGTCATACAGACGAGCGCCCGGCTTGCTGGTGTAGGCGACGAACATCCGGTGGAGGAACGCCCCTCGTTGCTGGTACCTGTATGCCCGAGGCAGGGCGTCGTACCTTCCGGCGATCATCAGACCCCGGCCCGCGGCGAGGTGCGCTTTGACCTTGGCGAGCGGCCACGTCCGCACGATGACGAGCGGCAGGCCGGCCACGACCCGGACCTCTTTCTGGGCCTGTTCCAGCGTGATCCCGTCGCTGTCGTGGGGATGGAGCGCGGCGCGGTAGACCCGGCCGTCGCGGTCGATGAGGTGGGGTGCCTTGCCGGCGGCGTTCACGGCCCCGGTCGCCCAGGCGACCATCCGCCCCGCGGCGGTGTCGGTACACGAGAGGTTCGCGTACTCCCGGTCGTCTCCCTCCCAGTCGTTCCGGGGGACGAGTCTCCCAAAGGCGGTCGGCTGCTTCATCAGATCACCCCGAAGGCGTGGAGCAGGGTGGTCGCGCCGAACAGGGCGACCGTCGCCAGGATGCCGTAGAGCCAGCGCCGGTTCGCGGCGAGGGTGTCGAGGAGTTCCTGCGTGGCGTCCTGCCGGGCGGTCACCCGGCCCTCCGTCTCGACCTTCTCCGCGAGGGCGGCGATGTCCCGGACGTGACGCTCGATGAGCGCGGAGTGCTCCCGTTCGTAGCGGTCGATGGTGAGGAACGTCTGCGCCTGGCGCTCCATCCGTTCGGCCGCGTGGTTCAGGTTGTCGAGCCGGCCCTCGTACACGTCGAACTGGAGCGCCCGCGCCTTCTCGACCGCCTGCTCGGTCTGCTGCCGCAGTTCGCGCTCGTGCTGGTCGTAGAGTTCCCGCAACTCGCGCTCGTGCTTGAACGCCTGTCGCTCGGCCTTCCGCAACTCTCGCTCGTGCTTGATCCGTTCGGCGAGGATGCGGTTGGTCACAGCGAACCTGCCTGTCCGAACACATCGCCCTCCAGGATGACAGCGTAGACGCCCGTGACCTTGGTCCAGGTCGGGGTTACGAAGTCCAGCGTGGCCGGCAGGGGGACGGCGAGGGTCTTGGTCTGCCCGCGGTTGACCGACAGCGTCCCGCTCGCGGCCGAGCCGACCCCGAACGTGCTCGTGGCGTGGGTGTTCTGGACAACCAGCCAGTAGACGCCGGGCAGGAGGTAGGTGAGGTTGGAGGACACCCTGACCGTGTACGGGATGACGTTGTAGATCGGGTAGAAGATGGCCTGGCCGTCCTTGGACACGAGGGGCGGGAACACGTTTTTTAGGCCGCCCCCGCAGTCGATGGTCTGGACCACGGCGTTGTCGCTCACGCGGATGACGGAAACAGATCCGGCTCCTCCGTTCGCGACGTGGACGTAGGCGCCGTCCGGCGTGGCGGCCGACCCGTAGGGGGAGTTCCCCACGTTCACCGTCGCGACGACCGTGTTGTCGCTCGTGCGGATGACCGAGACGGTGTTGCCGGTCACGTTCGCGACGTAGGCGTAGGAGCCGTTGGGGAGGAACGTGATCGCGCCTGGCCCCGACCCCACCGCCACCGTCGCGACGACGGCGTTGTCGCTCACGCGGATGACCGACACGTTGTTGCTGGCGCCGGCGTTCGCAACGTAGACATAGGTCCCGGCCGGGTTCAGGACCGCGGCCATACATTGCGTGCTGAGGGTGAGCGTCGCGACGACGGTGTGGTCGCTCGTGCGGATGACCGAGACGGTCCCCCCGTTGTTGGGGATGTAGACGTAGGCGCTGTTGAGCGTCGCCGCGCCTTTCAGCGGAACCGCGCCCACGTTCACCGTCGCGACGACCGTGTTGTCGCTCGTGCGGATGACCGAGACGGTGTCGTCGTAAAGGTTGGAGCAGTAGACGAACGACCCGTTGGGGGTCACCGCCAAACCGTGATGGCCACGGCCCACGTTCACCGTCGCGACGACCGTGTTGTCGCTCGTGCGGATGACCGAGACGGTGGTGGTCCCGCCACCTGCCACGGACGAGTTGCCGACGTAGACGTAGGCGTCGTTCGGCGTGATGACGACGCTGTCCGCTTTCCCGGTAACCGCGACGGTCGCCACTTTCACGAGGTCAACGCGGCGAATAACCTCGACGTACCCTATCTGGCAGGGGACGTAGACGTACGCTCCATCCGAGGACTGCACGGGGGTCTTGGCACCGCCGGCCACGGGGATGTCGCGGACGAGCAGGGAGTTCATCATCGTCCGCTTGCTTCCGACCGTCGGGGTGAACGCCTCCGAGAGTCCACCGGAGGCCACGCGGATCAGGGTTGACTCGGACGCCACGCCGGTCGTCGTCGGCTGTTTGTAGACCGCCCAGTTCCACGCACGGGCGGTCACCGTGTCCGTGTTCCAGATCGACACGTTCCGCAGGAGCATGGGCGCCGTGATCGTGATGGGCACGGCCAGGGAACCGCCGTTGGCCGCCAGCGTGAGGGGCGTGGTATAGGTCCCGGACGGGTCGAAGCCGTCCATGTAGGCGAAGGGATGCGCCCCGACCTGGGCGTCCAACCCCTGCGGCTCGCCGAGCGCGTTGAACGACGACTGGACCCAGTTGGCGTTCGGGTCCGATCCGGGCACGCGACCCGCGGAGGTCGGGAACGCGAGGGTCGGGGCGACCTTCTCCTCCATCTCCGCCAGGCGCATCGCCCAGATCGCCGAGCCGTGCGACTCAAGCGCCGCACGCAGTTCCTCTAGGTACGTCGCCTGGTCGCCGACGGCCGACTCGATCTTCGCGATCCGGTAGGGGTCTGTCATGTGAGGACCTTCGCTACGAGGACCTGGAGGCGCTCGCCCGACTCGTCCATGATGGCCCGCGCTCCGACGATGCGCCAGTAGCCGGTGATCGAGTCGGTCCCGTTGACGATCTCCACCGGCACGCGGTCGCAGATGTCCCAGGAGACGAACGGGGAGATGGTCCCCGGAACCAGGGTGAGCCACAGCGACGACACGCCATCCGTGGCGGTCTTGAGCATCCTCGCCGCCACGGCCTGCTGCTGGTCCGACTCAACCGTCAACGCCCCGGTCCCGGCGAGCGTCTTGATGGCGAACACGTCCTGGCGCCGCCCGAACGCCGCCGCCGAGACGGAGTCCGTCTTGACGACCTCGGTTGCTCCGCCCGTCAGGGTCGTGCCGAGGGTCGCGAGGTCGTTCCGATACGACGCCCAGTTCGGGGCAAACTGGTAGTCGCTCACCGTTCCGTTCAGGACGAGGGGGACGTTGACCGCGCTGCCCTTGTTCTTCCAGAAGTTGAACGTGAACGGGGCGATCCTGGTGATCTCGTAGGTGACGTGGTTGACGGTGTTGGCCCGGCCCATCTCGGTCAGGTCGTAGAACAGGGCGAGGCGCATCTGGTCCATGAGGCCGAACTGGGCGTTGGTCTTGATCGTCGTGACGTTGTCGGACCCGAGCGGGTTCTCGATGGTCCCGGTCACCACGAACCCGAGCGATGATTTCGTGGCCCCCTGGGCCAGCGCCCACTCGGGGGCAACGATCTCCGTCCCGATCAACTTGGTCGGGTACAGGGTCCGGTAGCCGCTCCGCGAGAGGGACAGGAGCGAGACGTAGTCGTAGATGTCGAAGACCACGTCGTCGCCGGTCGAGTTGTAGTCCGAGACGATCCCGTTGAACACCTCCACGCTGCCCGCCGGGGTGACGCGGGTGACCCGGACGTGGGTGATGATCGGGATGATCGAGGCGAGGTGAGGACTGTCCTGGTAGAGCGTGAAGAACCCCCGCCCCGGCAGGCGGTCGTAGCGACTCCAGCCGAGGTTCCGGGCGTCCCAGATTTCGCCAACCTTCGTCGCAGGACCGAACGTGCTGCTCCGCGAGAACAGTTCGATGACGTATTCGTAGGCGGAGGCCCACCGGGGCGGGAGGACGCCACGCTCAACGATGGTTGTGCCGAACAACTCGTCCGTATCTATTCCGCCCACGCCGGAGACGGTCATCGACACGAAGAACGATCCGAACGTCTCGGCCGAACCGATGGCGCCCACGTCGTAGATCGGCTGGACCCCGGTCGCGTTGGTTACCGTGGGCAGACCGAACGCCTCGGACGAGGGGATCGCGCCCACGTTGACCACGTTGTAGGAACTGGTGACGACCGCCGTGCCGAACGCCTCCGCGCCGGCAATCGCGCCGACGGTGGTCAGGTTCAGGACGACCGTGCCGAGGGTTACGACCGCGGCGCCAAACGCCTCCCCCGAGGCGATGTTTCCCACGTCGGCCAGCGGGTAGAGGGTGGTTACGACGATGGTCCCGAACGCCTCGGCGCTCGCAATCCCGCCCACGTTGGGAGCGACGTATTCGCCCTCCACGACGATCGTCGGGCCGAACGTCTCGGCCGAACCGATGGCGCCTACGTCCGAGAGCGACTGGAGGGCAGGGATCGTGCCGAAGGTGACGACCGCCGTGCCGAACGCCTCGGCGCTTGGGATCGCGCCGATCGCGGAGATGCCGAAGGTGACAGAAACGGTGCCGAACGCTTCGGCGCTTCCGATGGCGCCGACGGCGGAGATGGTGCCCACAACGACAGCCACCGTACCTACGCCGAACGCCTCGGCGCTTCCGATGGCGCCGACGCTGGTCAACCCCTGCGTCAATCGGGCCGCATAGTGCGCCGCCACCTGCGTTGCCGACAACTCCGTCTTGTAGACGGCGAGGCCCGCCATCTGGCCCACGAAGTCGGAGCCGAGAACGAGGGCGAGAGCGTTGTCCGAAAAGGTCGTCATGGGATTTCTGCCAGCAGAGCGATGTCGTATGCGTCGTGCGGGAGGCAACCGCAGTTCGTCTTGGCGTTCGCAACCGCTGCCGAAGGCGACAGAGCCGTGACCTGCGCCCAATCAGCGACGGGGAACGAACCGATCACCCCGCCATTTATCGCTGATGGAGCCTTGGAGTTGTTGTAGTCGTAAGGGTTGGTGTCGTTGACCTTTGCCCCGAGAGTGGCGATCAGACACCAGTTAGCGTTGACAACGATCCTGTTCACCAAGTCGTAGGTGATGGGTCGAGGATCGGGGGTGGTGGAACTGCTGACGCCTCGGTAGCCGATCTGGGGGTTGCGGGTGTCGGAGTTGATAAACGCCGTGCGGATGAAGGAACCCGGCCCGTTCCATTCGACCTCGTAGCCGTAACTCAGGTAGCCATACGTTACGACGGGATCAATGCCCCTGCCGATCAGGCAGTCGATAAACGAGAAGTTGTAGCAGCCGTTGGTCGAGGATATTTGCTCGTCTATCGCATGGGACGCGCTGACGTGGCTGTAGTAGTAGTCGTGACAACCGTAGTTCGTAAAGCCGTCGCCCACGTTCTCCTCGACCGGATCCCAGTTGGCCCGGTTGCGGACGTTGACGACAGCGAAGTGATCGCACGCATCGAAGAAGATGCAGCCATTGGTGATCGTGACGTTTGCCCCCGTCCCGTCGATGAGGAAGTTGCTGCGGCTTGTCAGGGTGCGAACGACAGCCCCGAGGTCGATGTTCACGGTTCCGCTGAACCGCATGATGTCAACGGTCGAGCCGAGCGCCGCGAAGGCGGCGAGGAACGTGGCCGAGTCGGTCACCGTCGCGGTGCGCGTCCCGAGACTGTCGAGCGCGTAGCGCCCATAGCCCTCGATCTCCGGGGGACTGACTATGGCGATGCCATCACGAAAGATGCTGCCGCTGGCCCCGACCCCTCGCGTGATAACCCAATGGTGCCAGCCTGGATCGGTGTCGGCCGTGACGGTGCTGACATCGACCGTCCCGGCTCCATTCGTGAGGCGAAGCAGGTCCGAGACCCATTTCACCATGTAGCCCGGGGCGGTGGAGCCGCTGGCCTTCTTGATCGGCGTCGAGTCGGCAAGCCCGCCGCCCGTCCTCGCGGCGTAGTGAGCAGCCACTCGCGTCGGGGTCAGGACGCTCTTGTAGAAGGCGAGATAGGCCAACTCGCCGGTATAGGCCGAACCGCCCGCGTACAGGGCGCCGATAACGAGGGCGAGGTTGTTGTCGGAGAAGGTCTTTGCGTTCGTGCTGACGCCGACCGACGAGCCATCCACGTACATGATCGCGGTCGTGGCGAGCGCCCGCGTGTAGACGATGTGATGCCAGTCGGTGTCGTCAATCTCGGCGGCGCTGTTGTAGCAATGACTGGAGGTCGAGCCGTCCTGCAATCGCACGTCATCGAAAGTCGCGCCGTTCCGCAACTCGACGGCGTAGCCGGGGGTGGCGAACGAGGCGTTGGTCTTGCCGAAGATGTATGACCCGACCGTGATGCTGCTCCGTCTCAGCCAGAACTCGATGCTGAACGGGCCGTTACCGAGGTCGAGGTCCGCATGATCCGCCACCGAGAAGTAGTCATCCCCGGAGAACGCGATGGCCGTGTGGCTCGCCATCGGCCCCGCGACCCCGTAGGTGGGAGAGCCTGATGCCGTGCCCGTCTTGCTGCCCACGACATCCGTCAGGTTGCCGCTCGACTCGTCCATCGGGAACAGGACAGTCGGGCTGTCGGCCAGCACCGCCGTCTCGTAGTCGTCCGCGCCAACGGAGGACGTGCGTTTCAGCCAGAACTCGATGGAGAACGGGCCATCTCCGAGGTCGAGGTCGGTCGAGTCCGCGACGGTGGCGAGCGTGCCCGAGGCGAACGTGACCGCATACGGGATGCCGGTCGCGTGAGGGCCGGTCGAGCGGTAGGTCATCGCGGCGCCGGAAACGGTGGCGTTGTTGCCGGTCTGCGTGTCCACGAGCGACCCGCTGGCCTCGTCCATCTTGAGCAGGACGGTCGGGGAGTCGGCGAGAACCTCGTCCCAGTAACTCATGGCATCACGCCGTTGACGGTCACAACTTGAATATCTTGTTGGCGCCGTTGTCGAAGGTGATCGTGATGTCACCGCCGTTCGGTGTCACCGGGAGGCCGGTGGCGTTGTCGATGTAGGCGATGAGCCGCTGCGCCGAGGAGGCCACGTCTGCGCCTCCCGTCACCGCCGAGGACTGGTAGATGATGAGGTACGGGCAGGCCGCGCCTGCGCCGACAGCCGAGTAGGTGAAGTCGGCGGCGTCGGCCACGCCGTTCGTGACGGTCTTGGACCCGAGCGCAGCGGAGGTGGCGACCGCCACATGGCTCGTCAGTTCCGACACGAACTTGTGGGCCGCGGAGAACGTGTAGCCGCGACCGAGCACACACTTGATGACCGCGGTGTCCCAGTCGATCTCCCCGGTGAGAAACCCCTCGCGTCCGGGATCAAAGAGCACGGCCTGAGTCATGTTCCACTCCTTCTCGTCGGCTCTACGGCCGAGCGTGTCCCCATTCGTAGAGCACCGAGGCAACCCCGGTGGCATTAGTGTGGGTGAACGTCGTGGTGCCCACCGGGGCGTCGAGCCAGGTGGTCGGCCCGGAGGTCTTGAGCGCGAAGTTGGTCGCGCCGTTCTTCTTGACCGACCGGCCGATCCCGAAGGGGCCGCACGTCTCCATCACGATCTCGACCGAGTCGAGGTTGACGCAGCCGGACAGGTTCAGCACGAACGCCACGCCCGCCCGCGAGATGGTGAAGTTCGACAGTCCCGCCCCGGACATCGCGATCGTTACCCGCAGCGGCGCTGCGATCGTCCCGTGGTTGGCGATGGCGAAGGAGGCCGCCGAGGTCGAGAGCGACCCGAGGGTCGTGTCGTACAGGCGTGGGTCAGGGGCCACGAGGTTCACGGACCACACCCGCGAGGCGCCGTCGCCGATCGACCAGGTCGTCTCCGGTTGGGCCACGGGCCGGACGTAGCGGGTGACGCCCATCCAACCGGTCGGGTAGTTCGTCGTGTCGCGGGTCGGCTCCATCCACGAGAGGGCGTAGACGCCGTCCGTGGTGGGCGAGTCGCGGTAGCACTCGTAGGGGTCGAACGCGAGGCGGAGCGCCTTCTCGCGGTCCTCCATCGAGGACGACTGGGAGACGTTGGGGACCTGTATCCGGCCCTGAACCTGCATCTCCAGCATCCCCTTGTGGACCCGTCCGGCCGTGCCGCCCTGGGCGAGATGGAGCGCCTCGCGGGTGTCCCGATAGCGGGGGCGGATGAGGAGGCGGTCGATCCCGATGGTGTCCTGGACCTTCGCCTTGTTGAGCACGGGCGGGTTGGCCGCGCTGTAGTGCTCGTTGAGGACAAGCGCGGTGTGGGCGTAGGTTGCCCGCGAGTTCTTCACGACGCCTGCCCCACGCGGACCCGGAGGTTCGCCAGCGCCCGGCACTCGTCGGTGAACTCCCGCTCGGAGGCGGCGACGATCCCGATGGCCTGATCGACGGTCAGGTTCATGTCGGGGGCGATGGCCTGGCGCTCGCCGTAGCGGGCGAACAACGCGAGTTGCTGCCGGTACAGGATGGCCTTGGCCTTGAGGAGCGGGACGCGGTTGAACTCCGCGTCGAGGTCGTCGGGCGTCGAGTCCCCGGCGAACGTCGAGAGGTAGGCCGTCCACCCCCAAACCCGCAGGGTGTAGCCGGACGCGCAGCCGGCCCGCAGGACCAGTTGGTTCCCGCCGGCGCCGTCCGGCTCGATGGACCCGACCGGCCACGCCGCGATGCGACTGGTGGAGTCGATGAGTTCCAGGCGGTTCAGGCGGCGGGCGGTGGCCGCGGCGTAGACCGTCTGACTGTCCACCGTGGGGTAGTCCTGCTTGACCGTCTTCCAGACCCCGTACCGCCAGAGGGCCGCGTAGCCGTCGGAGATGGCGGCGTTCCGCACGGCCACGCTCCAGGGCGTCGCCTCCGCGTCGTCCGTGACGCCGATCTCCCCGTTGAGTTTCGTTCGGAGGTTGACCAGCGTCGTCGCCACGATCTACTCCTTCCGGTTACGGTGCGCCCCGAGGATGTGGCCGTTGAGCGCCTTGTCCGATCCCATGACCGCGGCGCAGACCGGGCAGACCACCGAGCCGGGAGTCAGGGCCGGGACCTCCCCGGTGTCGAGGATGCGGATGTAGGGCGAGCCGAACGAGTTGACCCAACTCATCTTCCGGCCGAAGTCGGGATCGTCGGTGTCCAACTCGGCGTAGCCGCCGGCAAAGTCGATCACGTCGTTGCTTCCCGGCAGGCCGGGTCCGAGGTGCAGGCCCGGAGTGTCGGCGCAGAACAGAGTCACGATTGCCACGAGGTAGCACTCCTTCCGGTAGCGGGGGGTGATGGGCGGGACTGGCTACCGATCAATCCCGCCCACCCTCATTGGTCAGGCCGCCAACTGGTTCTTGTCGCGGAGGGTCAGGACCAGTTCCACGACGCAGCCGGTGAACGCCGTGCCTGAGCCGGCGAACCCGATGGTCATGGTGTCGGTATCGGTGAAGGACGGTGGAGCGCCGATGGCGACGCCCCCCTCTCCCACGATGCCGGCGTTGACGGTCCCGATGGTCTGCATGGTTGCGTAGGCGAGCGTGATCGTGCCCACGACCGTACCGCTGGCGGTGCCCCGCCGGACGTTGAGGACCCGGTTGCCCGAGCCGCCGGTGCCGCCCGCGATGGTGAGCACGTCGATGCGCTCCAGTTCGCAGGCGAAGCCGAGCGTCTTGGAGAGCATGAGGTTGACCGCCCCGGTAGCGGCCATGTAGCCAACGGACGGGATGGTGAGGTGCAGGTAGGTCCGGGAGTAGTTGTATGCACCGCGGCCCATGTCAGACCGCCGCTTGGTTCTTGTCGCGGAACGTCAGCAGCAACTCAAAGCCGCCGGCCGAGAACACGGTCGCGCCGGCGGTGATGAACTCGACCGTCATCGTGTCGCCGGAGCCGAACTTGTTGGCCCCCGCGGCGGTGGTGACGGTGCCGGCGGTGACGACCCCGAGCGTGCCCTGGTTGGACAGGGTGGCGGTCGCCGTTCCGGCGATCGTGCCGGATGCCGTGCCGTTGCGGACGTTGAGCGTCCGGGTGGCCCCGGCGCCGGTCCCGACGACGGTGGTGACAATCTCCACCCGCTCCAGTTCGCAGGCGAACGGGACGGTCTTGGAGAGCATGAACGTGACCTGGTTGGTCGTGTTCAGGACCCCCGTGAAGGGAACCCCGAGGGTGAGGATGTGGCGGGAGTACCCGAAGGGTGCGAGGCGAGGCATGAGCGACTTCCTCTAGGGGAGTCGGGCGGGGTTGCCCCCGCCCGCTCATGTGGACTACGCCGTGGCGAGGCCCGTGATCTTGGCGTGGGCGGCCTCGTTCCTCGTCTCCGAGGTGTACTGGCCGGTGATCTGGCGGGTGTCCTTGAGGGCGGTCGTCTGCGGGATGACCGTGACGCCGAGAGAGTGGTCCGTGAGGGGACCGAAGCCGATGCGATCGGACTCGATGACGAGGACGGTGTCCTTCGGCATGTTCCGGTCGAGCATGATGTTGACGGTCCCGAAGTCGGACGAGTAGGTGTCCACGACGGCGCCGGCGACCCGGTCGGTCCGGGTGGTCATACGCATCGAGTCGAGAAACTTGTTCATCTGGCGCTTCTGGAAGGCGTTGGCGACGACGTAGTTCGGCCGCCCGCCCTGGACCCAGCAGTCCTGGAGCGCCGTCAGGAGGTGGTCCTCCGTGAGATAGGCGCCCGCCTTGGCGTAGGCGTTGGTGGTCAGGACCGGCAGGATGCCGTCCATCGCGCCCGCGATCGCGTTGGTCGTGGCGACCTTGCGACCGGAGATGAGGGTCCGCTCCCACTCGATCCACGCGACCTTGAGGGCACGCCCGATCTGGGCGTCCATCTCGTTCTGCTCGACCCACTTCTTGATGGCCTGGGCCGTGCTGGTGACGACGATCGCGTCCTCGTAGATCTGGGTGTAGTTGTAGCGGCCGGCCTTGGTGGTCGTCCGCGAGCCGCCGAGGGCCGCGTCCTGGAGGTTGGCGTTGCCGATGATGCGGAGGGTCGGCAGGCCCGAGTGGGACAGCGGCGTGCTGCCGGCGTAGCCGCGGCCGCCGCCGGACTGGTTGGCGACGACGAAGGTGTCGGTGCTCATCGCGGAGGTCAGGCGGATCAACTCCACGCCGACCGCCGAGGTGACTTCCACGATGTCGCCGACGCGGAACTTGAGGCCGCCGCCGGCGGTGCAGGTGGTGGTGGACAGGGCCACGTCGCCCGACGCCAACTCACCGATCGTCACGACCGTCGAGTCGAGGCCGCGGAGTTCGTCCTCCAGCCACTCGTGCTTGACCGCCGTGCAGGGGACCGACAGGGACGACTTCCCGATCAACTGGAGGAGCGGCACGTCGAACGGCGAGATCATGTAGAGCGTATCGCTCATGTCGATCGCGATGTTCGTCGTGTCGGTGTTGCTGTATCGGGTCGTGGTGACGATTGCCATTGTGTTCTCCCGTTAGGACGGGAGGGCGGAACCTACAGGCCAGCGGAGCGCAGGCGAGCCGCGATCCAGCCGGTCATGTCCTTCTTCTCCGCTGCCTCCCGAAGTTTCTCGTCATCGGGGAGGGGCGGGGCGTCCGATCGGTTGGAGTCCACGCGGACGGGTTCGGGGGCGGGCGTTGACTGGGCCACGGCCTCCTGGTGCGTCATGCCCTTGCTGCGTGCCATGTGGTACGACTCAAAGGCGTTGACGTAGTCGGCGGGGGTGGTCGCGGACTTGAGGAGTTCGCTCGCGCCCGAGTAGGCCGCGATGACATCCTCGCCGTGAACGGAGCGGGCGATCTGCCACTCCGCCTCCAGCGCGCGCTTCTGCCACTCCGAGGTCTGGTCGGGGGTCCTCCGCGCCGGTCGCGCGGGTGTGGGGATGCCCTCGTCCTCGTCCTCTGGCTCGACCTGCTGCTGCATCCTGAGCGCGTCGCGCTCACGTTCTGCCGCCGCGCGAGCCATCTGCTGTCGCGTGAGTTCTGCCTGGGCCGCCTTGTAGCGGTTCTCCCAGTCAACCGTCGGCGTCGGAGACGGGTGGGTGGCCTCGGCCGCGGTCGGAGTCGCTGCGTCCGGTGTGCCCACCTCTGGGGCCGGTGCAGTTTCCGGGAGCGGGGCCGTCGGTTCCGTTGTCGCCATGCCCTACAACCTCGTGCTGTCTGCCCGGTAGGCGCAGACCTGTGGGCAAGCCTACACCCCGCGCGAGGTGGGGGGAAGTCAGTACGAGGGCGTGTAGGTGACGGCCTTCTTCTCGCCCGGCGGTTTCCACCCGGTCGTGGACTTGTAGATCAGACCCGCCACGTCGCCAGCGATCGGGATGTCCCTCACGGCTGGGTAGATGTCGCCCATGATGCCGGGAACGAAGTTCTTGACCGTGTAGACCGGCCCCATCGCGAGGGCGTTCTTGGCCGTGTCGGGGAAGAACAGGTCGCGGATGATCGGAGAGAGGCCCACGCTCATGCCCGCCGGACTCATCGGCAGGATCATCTGGGCGGCGAACACGAGGGTCGGGTAGTCCTCAAAGAACTGGGCGTACTCCGGGTCCTCGACCAACTTGCGCTCGTGGTCGGCCTGCATCTGGTCGAGCGCGTAGGCGCCGAGGCCGCCGGTCTGGAGGCCGCCGATCTTGCCGTACATGATGTTGAGCAGCCACTTGGTCGCCTTGATCTGGTAAGAGATCGGCCAGTAGAGGAGGTAGGAGTTGAGGGTCCTCTCCACCTGGGATCGGTTCGGGTTGCCGTACATCATCTCCCGGATGTCGGACAGCAACTCGGCGTTGCGGTCGTAGATCCGCGAATAGACCTCGGCCAGTTCGGGACTCTCGACCATGTCCTTCGCCAACTCCGCCCCGATCAGTCCCTCCGGGTCGGCCGAGCGCATCAACTTCCCGTAGTAGGCGTCCATGATCCGCAGGTACTCGTCGGGGGTGTCGCCCATGTGGGCGATCGTGACCGACAGTTCGGGGTCCTTCTCGGCGATCTCGGTGAGCGCCTTCCGCATCAGGGCGGGGTCGGCTTTCACAATGCCCCGCAGGGCGTCCGGCTGCTCCACGAGGAAGACCTGGTTGATCCGGTTCTCGCGGGTGACGGCGAACGGGTAGCCGGTCCTGCTCATCGTGGACAACTCGTCCACCGTCTCCATCGCCTTCTGGTTCATCCCGAACATCCCCTGGTCGATCTCGGGGATCTTGAGGCCCGACCGCCCGTAGGCGAGGAACCCGCCCTCGACCTTGTTCTGGGCGTGGAACCGAGGGTCGAGGTTGAACCGGAACATGAAGTATTTGGTCGTGACCCATTCGTTGTGGGCGAACGTCCCGTAGGTCTGCTGGAGCCAGTCGCCCAGCACGGGTGCCTTCTCCAACTGGCGCCGGGTCCAACTGCCCGCGAGGCGCATCTCGTCGGCCAGGCGCACGTCCTGGAGGACCTCGGGGATGCCGCCCTTCTCCGCGTAGAACTTCTCCAGCGCGTCGCGGGCGACGGTTTCCAGGCGCGAGTTCGGGATGTTCTTCTCGGTGGCGTAGAGCGCCGACGACGCCGGTTCCTTGACGAGCCGGCCGCCCCGGAGGCGCCACGCCTCGCCGCGTGAACCCTTGGCGTAGTCGCGCCAGGCGGTCCAGACCCGCTCCGCGGCGTTCGCGGGGATGCCGTACTGGGCCAGGCGCTCCGTGAACCGCCCGCGGGCCTCGTACATGATCTGCTGGTTGTTGACGCCGTGGAACAGGCGCCCGAAGACCTGTTGCGTCCGCGCGGCCCCGACCCGCTCCTGCCACGGCTGGTAGCGCCCGACGAGGAGTTCCTCGGCCAGACCCGGAACGGAGTACATATCGGCGGTGACCGCCGATCCTTCGACCTGCCCCGTGACCTCGTTGAACGTACCCTTGGGCCGGGCCGCGAGGCCGTACTGGAGGCCCGTCTTGTCCCGGAAGACGAGGAGGTTGCCCGCCGCCGCCTCCTGCTGGTACACGTCGGTCAGCAACTCCCACTCGTCGTCGGCGAGGGTGTACGGGTTGAGCCGCTTGCCCTTCCCGAGCACCCCGACCTCCA
>Ga0315295_10002381_pt1 | contig 15974 bp, 15 predicted proteins | sample YL17G14_0_MG_FD_204453 | JGI IMG/M metagenome (GOLD analysis project Ga0315295, IMG submission 204453) | Sediment microbial communities from Yellowstone Lake, YNP, Wyoming, USA - YL17G14_0 | ecosystem: Environmental > Aquatic > Freshwater > Lake > Sediment | place: USA: Wyoming | collected... | reverse complement strand
CGCCCCGCCGCCGCGCATGGTCGTATCCCAGCCGTGCAAGAGCCACCCGTTCGGCGTGAGCTGCTGAATGAAGGCGTAGGCGCCACCCGTCTGGGCGCTGCCGGTGAAGTTGCCGCCCAGCAGCGCCAGGACCAGGTAGACACCGGCGCCGATCGCGCCAGCCTGTGCCGGCGTGCGGCACAGCGAGATGACCAGCAGGGCGAGACCGCCGGCCACGCCCGCGGCGACCAGCGTCAGGAGCACTACCGCGTCCAGACGACCCCATTGAATACCGAAGATGAGGCGACCGGCGATCAGCAACACGACTGCCTGAAGAGCCACGATCGTGAAGACCGAGACGAACTTGCCGCCGAGGATGACGCCATACGACGTCGGCGTGGTGAAGAGGCGCGGCAGGGTCCCCGCACGATCCTCGTCGAGGAGTGTGCGGGCGACATTGGCCGCGCCGAAGAACATGAAGAAGACCATCATCCCCGCCAGAATCTGGCCGGTCACGCTGACCTCTCTGGTGTCGCTCGCGCCAGCGATCTGCGGCGAGCGCTGGCTGATCTGCAGTCCGCTCGTGGCCTCGCTCGCGTGCGCGAAGCTCAGCGCCGCACTCCTAGCCAACTGCGTCGCCGGGGGGTCGCCCTGCGGATCTCGCAGGGCGAGCGCTCCGGCGGCCGCCGCCCTAGCGCCGTTGAACTCGAGCAGCGCTTGTCCGACAACGCCCTCGACGATGGCGCGGCCGATCTCCTGCGTGGGGTTCTCGTAGAGCTCGACCGCCGTACGGGCGGTCGGATCGCTGCCGTACACGACCGCGCTGAAGTCCGCCGGTATCACGACGGCAACCGCCGCCTTGCCGTCGTCGACGGCCTTCCGCGCCGCTGTAGCTGAAGCCTTCGTGCTGGGATCGAGAATGTCCCCGAGGTTCGGACTGCCGAGGACGCCGGCGACCGCCGCGCCCGCACCGTCGCCGGCACCCGCCAGGCCCTGGTCCTGATTCGCCACCGCCACCTTGGTCGCGGCGATGTTGAAGCCCCCGGCCCCGCCGAAGGCGAAGCCGAGCAGCGCCGCCAGCGCCAATGGCGCCAGCAGCATCATCACCAGTGCGGGGCCGTTGCGTAGCGTGCTGCGCAGGTCCTTCAGGGCGATGGCGACGATCTTCATGGTCGCCGGTCGCCGTCTGCAGTCGGGTGCTCCTGCGGCCCACCCGGCGATGCACCAGCCACGGCCGTCATTCCCGCAAGGCCCGGCCGGTCAGGTGCAGGAACACCATCTCGAGGTTGGGCTCGGTGACGCTAATCTCGGTGATGCGCACACCGGCCGCAGCCGCAGCCTCGAAGAGCCGCGGGAGCACCTCGTTGGCGTCTCTGGTCAGAAGGACGAGGTTGTCCTCCTGGATGTCGACCTGTTGCACGCCGTCGACCGCCCGCCACCGCTCGGCGATGGCCGTCACTTGGTGGTCCACGCAGGCGGTGACGCGAGCCCCCTCGCCGACGATCTTCACGAGTTCCTCGTGCGTGCCGCTCGCGATCATCTTGCCGTGGTCGACGATCGCGATGCGATCGCTGAGCTCCTGCGCCTCGGCCATGTAGTGCGTCGTATAGAGAATCGTCATTCCCTGATCGCGCAGAGCAAGGATGCCGTCAAGGATCGACCGCCGACTCTGCGGGTCGATCCCAACCGTCGGTTCGTCCAGGTACAAGACCCTCGGCTTATGCAAGAGCGCGACGCCGATATTGACGCGGCGCTTCATGCCGCCACTGTACTTCTCGACGCGATCCTTCTGGCGATCGACCAGGGTGATGAGCTCGAGGACTTCGTCCACGCGCGCCTTCAGCGCGGCTCCGGACAGGCCGTACATCCTGCCCCAGAAGAGCAGGTTCTCGCGCGCGCTCATGTCGGGGTAGAGAGCGATGTCCTGCGGCACGACGCCGATGACCTCCTTGACCGCGTGCGCCTCGGAGATGACCGAGTGCCCGGCGACGCGCGCGTCGCCGCCGCTCGGTCGCAGAAGGCAGCTCAGCATCGAGATGGTGGTGCTCTTGCCGGCCCCGTTCGGACCGAGCAGGCTGAAGATCTCGCCTTGGGCGATGGCGAAACTCACGCCGTCGACCGCGAGCACGCCCTTGGGCGGGTCATACTGCTTGCGCAGCTCCTGAACCTCGACGATGCTCACGAACCGACCTCCCGCGCGGGACGCTAGTGCCGTCTTCCTTATACACCGCGAGCTTGTCGGCGGACACGTTGGCAGGGCATCGCAGCCGCGCCGGGCTGACAGGACGCGTCAGCCGTGCGCGGGGAGCGGGCCGAGAGGACGCAGGACACATACAGGCGTCTGCTCGTGCCCCTGCCCCAGCGGGTTGTCGCGCATGAGCGTCGCGGCAAGGGAGCGATCAGCACCCGGAGAGGCGCCGAGGGCCGTGGCCGTGAGGTCGTTGGCGTCGATGACGACCATCTCGACCGGCCCAGCCACAGCGTCGCTGAGGAGCTTCGCCAGCCCGGCGGCGACCCCATCCGGGTCCGCCGGGCCAAGCTTCGCGTGCGTGTTGTGCGGCGGCAGCGTGTTCCACGTCGGTCCGTCGATCGCCTCCACGTCGGAGCCGGCCACCCGGTAGAACAAGCCGCGCTTGCCCACGACTTTGCCGACCGCCGACACCGCCGCGGCGGCGACAATGCGCGGCGCCCCGGCCTCGTCGATGGCGAGCTGCATCGTCTCGGGAATGGCAAGCCCGATACCGTGCGGCGACCGTGTGACGGCGCGGCTCAGCACCTTAGCCAAGCGCGTCGGCTTGATCTCGTCGAGGGCGTAGCTCCGGCCCTGGCTGGCGGCGATCGGCTTCTCGGCCATGACCACGATGTCGCCGGGAAGGACGTGCGGCACGATCGCGCGTCGGAAGAGGTCGTGCAAGTCGTCGCCGCGGCGAACAAGCTCGGTCTTGACGGGCAGCCGCGCGTAGACCGCCCCGCCGACCACGCTGAAGAGATGCTTCAGCTCGTTGGGCCGGTACTGGTCGAGGAGAAGCTGGGCCGCGGCGGAGCCCTCCGGGCCCGCGGCTGCGAGCAGCGCCGGCACGCGTGCGTCGCCGGCCTCGGCCACGCCGCCGCGGCGCAGTGGCCCGATGCCGGCGGCCGGCTTCGTGAGCGCGGCCTCGCAATCGACATCGTCGAGGACCACGCTGCGATCAACGAACTCGCGCAGCCACAGCTCGACGTTCGCCGCCCGCCAGAAGAACATCGACTCCTCGACTTCACCGCGACAGCAGGCGCGGAAGGCGCTCACGACCGCCGCGCCGTCCCAGTACGGCCGTACCTGGAACGACGGCGACTGGTAGAGACTGGTGAACGCCGCGCGGCGCGCCTTGATCCAGCGCATCTCCGGCGTCGTGAAACCGACCTTCCAGCGCCGCAGACGGATCTTCTCGGGCAGCGTCCCCTTGAGCGCCGCGCGCAGGATCCAGCGGCTCCAGCCATCCTTCACGATGGCGCGATCGGGCAACCGCAGGATGTGGTCGACGAGCTCCTGGTCGAGGTAGGGCACGCGGCTCTCGATGCTGAAGGCCATCGAGTTGCGATCCTCGTAGCGCAGTAGGCACGGCAGGCTGTAGGTGAGCAGATCCTGCAGCAGGCGCAACTTGAGGTCAGCCTGCGAGCGACCGTACCCCGGGTCAGAGACGCGACTAAGGAAACTCGGCTTCAGGAGGCGACGCACCGGAAGCCGCTTGCGCCGCTGGCCGAGCCTGCGGCGGGCCAGCGGCCACAGCACGTCGCGCGATGTCGCCGCTTCGTGGCGCAGCTCCTCGTACCGTTTCTGGGCGCGCAGCTGCCGCAGGTAGACGAGCTGGTACGGGACGTAGCCGGCGAGCAGCTCGTCCCCGCCCTGGCCGTCGAGCAGCACCGTCACCTGCTCACGCGCGCTGCGCATGACGCACCACTGCGCGTACGGCCCGGTGCTGACGATCGGCTCCTCCTGGTGCCAGACGAAGTCGCGCAGCTCGTCGACGAACTCAGCCGACGATGGATTGGTGTACGTCGTGTCGGCGCCGGTGCTGGCGACTGCGGTCTCGATGTACTCGCGTTCGTCGATCGGATCGCCGTCAAACACGGCGCTGAACGTCTTGAGCTGCCCGCGCAATGAGGCGGCGTCCGGCACCTCCTCCTGCAGCAGCTCGCTCATGAAGCTGACGATCGTCGTGGAGTCGAGCCCACCGGAGAGGCACGAACCAACCGGCACCTCGGAGACGAGGCGCCGCTCGACGCTTTCGCGGAAGCGGCGCCGGAAGTCGGCCGGATCGGGGCTGGCGTCGCTACCGAGCTGGGGCGTCCAGTAGGGCGAGCTCGGCAACGGCGCCGTCAGCGCACCCGGTGCGGAAGTCACGCACGTCGCCCCGCTCTCCAGCGACACCTCGATCCAATGGGCTGCCGGCACGTGGTAGATGCCGCGGAAGAAGGTCTCGGCGCGATGATCGTGGAAGCCGTGCTGCAGGTACTCGAAGACCATCTGCTCGTCGGCCTCGGCGCTGATCTCCGGATCCTGCAGCAGAGCTTTGATCTCGCTGGCGAAGAGCAGGCGGCCGCTGCGCGGCGAGCGCGCGTAGTAGAGCGGCTTGATGCCGAAGTGGTCGCGGTTGAGCACGAGTTTGCCGCCGAAGCCATGGGTACCGTCGCCGGCGCGAAGATCGGCGAGGGCGTACGCCCACATGCCGTTGAAGTGCGCCGCACACGAGGCGCCCCACTCCTCGTAGGCATGCACGATGACCTCGCTGTCGCAGCTCGTGCGGAACTGGTGACCGGCCGCCTCGAGCTCGGCGCGCAGCTCGCGATAGTTGTACACCTCGCCGTTGTAGACCAGCCAGACGGACTCGTCCTCGTTGCTGATGGGCTGGTGTCCGCCGGCACGGTCGATGATGCTGAGACGACGGTGTCCCAGGCTGACGTCCGGGGCCTCGAAGGCACCGGCATCATCGGGGCCACGATGGACGATCGCCGCTGCCATCCGCCCGAGGAGCTGCCGGTCGGGCGAGCCGGCGAAACCGAGAATGCCGCACATGCGCCGATACTCTCCAGGAGACGAGGATCACTGACCGGCGCGGCGGCCTGTCCGGTCGCCGCGCCGGTCAACCTTACCACAGCCCGTGGCGACGCCCGGGCGCCGCCACCTCGCTCAGCGAGAGACCGCGGCGCGGTTGGCGGGGTGGGCCATGCAGAAGTCCGTCTCGTGGACGAGAGGGAACGCGCCCACCACCGGATAGCTGCCGAAGAGCAGGTCGCGGCTCGAGCCGCGGAAGTACTCCCCTGCCTGCAAAGCCGTGGGCGGATTCGCATGGCACGTCCCCGCTCCACCCTCGCCGGGGAGCTCGCCGAACGCGGGGCACGTTCGGCAGCGCCTCATGCCGTCTTGGTCCATATGGCCTCCTCTGACGGTCCTCTCGGCGGTGGAGCTGGATCGCCAGCCGCCGCCGCATTCTTGTTCCTGAAGCGAGCCTCAGCTCCTCCCTGGAGCGCCGGCGGCGACGGCGTCAGGGTGGCGGTGCGTCGCGCTATAGTGGAGATCATCGCCGACGGCCAGCGTCCCGCGGTCGATTGCCGCGCGACACGAGAGGGAGCAGCGGATGTACTTCGGAGCACACGTGAAGTCGTCGGGCGGCGTATGGCACGCCATCGAGAACGGCGTGGAGCTGGGTTGCGAGGCGGTACAGTTCTTCGCCGGCAGCCCGCGAACCTGGGCACCGACGCTCTACAAAGAGGCGGATGCGGCTCGGTTCCGTGAGGCTCGCGCCGCGTCGCCGATCCGCTTCGTCGTGATCCACACCATCTACTTGATCAACCTTGCGAGCGCCAAGAGCGACTTCTACGAGAAGTCCGTCGCCTCGCTCTGCGGTGCGCTCGTGGCCGCCGACCAGCTCGGCGCCGACGCAATCGTGACGCACGTCGGCTCGCATCAGGGCGTCGGCTTCGAGGCCGGCCTCGATCGCGTGCAGGACAGCCTGCGCCGAGCGTTGGCCGAGAGCGACGGCTCGCCGGTGCGTCTGCTCCTCGAGAACACCGCCGGCGCCGGCGGCACGATGGGCGTGGACTTCGACGAGCTGGGCGCAATCATCACCGCCAGCGGCGGAGACCCACGCCTCGGGATCTGCCTCGACACCGCCCATGCGTTCGAGGCGGGCTTCGATCTGCGCTCCGCCGAGGGCCTGCGCGCGACGGTGGCAAGCCTTGATGCCGCGTGCGGCCGCGAGCGTCTCGTCATGCTCCACCTCAACGATTCCAAGACCCCGCTAGGGTCCAATCGCGACCGCCACGAGAACATCGGCGAGGGCGACCTCGGTCGACAGGGCTTCAGCCGTATCGTTTCCGAACCTGCATTCGGCGGTCTACCAGGCATTCTCGAGGTACCCGGGTTCGACGGCGAGGGGCCGGACCGCGACAACCTCGCCGTCCTCCGCGCACTCGCCGCGGAGGCGCGGACGTAGGCGCCGTCGCGCCGCGGTCCGAGATGCGGCGTCACATCGTGGGTATACTCCGTTGTGCCGCGCTTGCGGCCCCGTGCACTCGAGCTGCGAGGTAACGCCATGGAGCTCATCCCCGTGACGACCGTCAACGACGCAGGCCTGGCCAATGTGGTCAGGGGGGTACTGGAGCAGGCCGGCATCGAGGCTGTGGTTGCCGGCACTGGCATGGAGGACGTCTACCCGACACCGTCTGTGCATCCGTTCCACGTCCTAGTTGGTGCGTCCGACCTGCGCCGCGCCCGTGACGTCCTCGCCCAGTACGACACGACGCCGGACGACGCTGACGACGAAGAGTAGGCCGACCGCGTCTGCTATCATGAGCCTTCCTGCAGCGTTCTTCGGCCCCACCGGGGCGTCACCGACACGGGAGTGACGATGTTTGGACGCATCTTCGGCCGCGGCAAGGACGACCACGATCAGGCCGTCTGTGCTGAGTGCGGTCGCACCCTTCTCGCCGGCGAATGGACTCAGACCGTCGTCGACAGCTCCGGTCACGAGAGGCTCATCTGCTCGCTGTGCGGACGCAGCCGCGCGACAGACGACGGTGCCCTTTCCATGGGAGCGATGCCAGCCAATGCCGGGCGCGTGCGCGAGACGCGCGCTGAGGCGCGCCCGCCCGCCGCGGAGCCGCGACAGCGCCAGGACGAGCGCGACGCACACGCCACCAGCGATGCCTTCTGGCAGGCGCTTAGGGAGAAGGACGCCGAGATCGAGCATCTCAAGGCTCAGCTCGCGCGTGCCCAAGCTGAGCGCCAGGAGCTGGCCGGGCAGTTCGCGCGCCTCGAAGCGGTCGACGTCGAGCCCGACCTGGCGAGCCCGGCGGGGGAGCCGCAGCACTCGCCGACCGGCGACTCCTCGGAGCTGGGCGAACGCACATGGGGCGAGACGCCCGCGGAGTTCGCCGCCGAGATGGCGGCCCTGAAGGCTGCCGACGCCGAACCGGCGGTGTCCACAGTGGGAGCTGCGGCACCTGCGGAGCTCGCGGGGACGGAGTCACCGATCGCGGAGGAACCAAGCCCGCAGTCGGCGGCTCCGGAATCTGTGGCCGAGGAGGGCGACGTCGAGGCCGAAGAGACGAGCGCCGAAGACGTCGCCATCGCTGCCGAGGCGGAAGAGGCCCCTGCCGAACTGTCGCCGACCGGTCCGCCGCCCCAGGGCGAGGACGTTGCCGCCTCCGCCGCCATGGCGGCCTCTCGGCAGATCGTCTTCGAGGACACGCAGCCGTTGCCCGCCCTCAGCGACGAGGTCCTCGCCGAGATCCTCGACGAGGACGACAGCACCGGGGAGATCCCCGCCGAAGACGCAGCCGCAGCCCGCGCGGGGGCAGACGCCGCTGGCGCTGCGATTCCCTCCGAGGACGTGGATAGCCCGCCCGCGCCGCCCGAGCCCGTCGTTGACGTGGAGGAAGTGGCAGCCTCCCTCACGCTCTTGCAGCGCGGCGTGGACCTCCTCAACATCAGCCCCGTTCCCCGCCGCATCGCCGAGACCAACGAGCAGCTGGGTTTGCCGCTCGTCAACGTCGGCTTCGACGGACAAACCGTCGCGGTCACGTTCATGTGGTCGATGGGCTGGTACGGCTTCCACGTCGACATCGACAGCGGCGACGTGCGGATGTTCGACCGCGGCTACGACGAACTGACCGGCGTCCCGCCCAATGCGGGGGTGCGCGCCGATGGCACGGTGCATCTCGCACCGGCGCAAATTAGCCGTGCCGCCGCCCAGCGACCCGCCTCTACTCCAGCCCAAGCCGCGGCGTCTCAGGCGCCGGGCGAGGAGCCGCGGGCGCCTGAGACGCCCAGTGTCGCCGCGCAGAAGGCGCCGGAAATCCTCAGCAAGTCCCTGCTGGGTCAGCGCAGCGACGACGAAACCACATCGTGGGAGCAGACCAAAGCCCGCGACTTCGACTGGGACCGCTGACGACATCCGCTGTGGCCGCCGAGCGGCCGCGGCAGCACTAGAAAGACCGGGGGCGCCCATCGGCGCCCCCGGTCTTTCTCATGGCCGCGGCCTGAACGCGAGCCGCAACCGTTGCACGTTCGGCACTCAGAGGCTCGTCGAGCCTCCGCTGCCGGAGCCCATCATTGCTCCGAACATCTGCTGCATGAGCTCGTCGAAGGACTTGGCCTTCTTCGGCGGCGTGACGCTCACCGGCTCATTGAACTTGGACATGCTGACGGTGGCCTTGAGGCCCATACCCTCCACGCCTTCCATGTCCTTCTGGCCCTTGGTGTCGAGCGCCGCGGAGAACTGCGCCTTGTACATCAGCATGTCGTCGACGCCGATCCAGTAGTCGACAGACACGTTCATAAGGCTCTTGCCAAGCTCCTTGGCCTGCTTCTTGTTCTCCTTGAGGGCCTGCTCGATCTGCGCCAGGTCGCCCGAGCCGCCGCCGAGCTTCTTCATCAGCGTGGGATCCTCGACCGCCTTCATGAGGGAGTTGGCCAGCTTCTGGGGGTCGGCGCTCGCCTTGACGTGGTAGACCTTGACCCCGTTGAGCTCCGTGGTGTCAACGAGCTCGTAGCTGGTACCCCAGGTCGTGGGGTCGATGCCAAGGCTCTTGAGCTGTTCCGTCGGCGCGGCGCCGGTCTGTGCTTGCTCGTCGAGGGTCTTGGCGTTCTTCTTGTCGAGCGCGTACCACGTGCCTTGGTACTCGATCCACGACTCGTCGCCCTGCGACATCATGCCGAAAGCGAGGTTCTGCCCGCCGAGGCTGACATTCATCTTCATGTCGACGGCGGTCGGCTGATTGGAGCTTGCGCCTTCCGCATGCAGCGTGACGCCGTCGGCCAGCATCGCTTGCGCGGTCGGATCGCTCATCTGGCTGGCATCGCCCTGGATGGTCAGCCCCATGTCGGCGACGAAGGAGGCGCTCTCCACCGCCGCCATCTTGGCTTCGCTGTCCTTGACGATCTGGTCTGCCGAGACTGCCGCCGTCGTGGCCGTTTCTTCGGGAGCCGCGTTCCCTGAGGAGTCCCCGCCGCACCCCGCGACCGCGACCGCAAGGGCGAGCGTGACGATCAACACGAGCACCACGAGCGGTGTCAGGTACCTACCACGCATTGCTACTTCCTTCCTCTCGACGATGTGTCGCTGCCAACGGTGTTCCAGACGCGGCGCGCATTGCTAGTTCTCGGCGGTGACGGCCGTGTCCTTTACCGACGGCTGCGCTTGCGCTACCCGTCCGTGCGCTTCGGCGTGACGACGACGGCCCGAAACGGCTCGTTGCCCTCGGACGCCGTCTCGACCAGCGGGTGATCCTTGAGATGCAGATGGATCACCTTGCGTTCCGCGGCTGACATGGGCTTGAGCGCGATGCTCTCCGACTCGCGCGCAACCTTCTGCGCCGTACGGTCAGCGAGCGCTGCCAGCGCAGCGGCTCGGCGCTCGCGGTAGCCCTCGGCGTCGACGACCACTTGTCGGCGATCGCGACTGTCGCCGTTGACGACGATGGAGGCCAAGTACTGCAGCGCGTCGATGGTGCTGCCGTGGCGACCGATCAGAAGGCCAAGGTCGTCGCCACTGATGTCCGCCTTGAGCCACTCCTCCGTCTCACTGGCACTGACCCTCGCCTGGACGCCCATGAGGTCGACGACGGTCTGCACGAACTGGCGCAGCGTCGTGGCCGCCTCCGGCAGATCCCCCACGGCGGAAGCTGTGGACTGTACCAGCCTGGCTTCGACACGCGCCTCGCTCTTGCCGCGCCCGAAGAGGCCGCCCTTGCTGCCTTCCTCGACGACGACGTACTCGATATCGTTGTCGCTGGCGAAGGGGACGACCTTGCGCAGTTGATCCAGTGCTTTGCGCTTGGCGACGTCGATGGTCGCGGCTGTCGCGATGGTAGCGAACTCGGTCTCGTCGTCCCCGTCGTCGCCGATCAGCTGGAGGTCGTCCGGTTCATCCATCGCAGTGCTGCTCCCTCGTCGAAGGGTGGCGCGTGTCCGGGCACGGCCGAATCAGCCGGACGTCGTGCCGCCTTTGCCCGTGCTCGTGCCCGGCGGCGGCGACGGCTTAGCCCCGCTCTTGCCGGCCGGAGCGCTCGGCTTGCGTTTGCGCTGCGGCGCCGTGCCCGCCGTGCCCTGGCCCCTGGCCGCCGGCTGACTCGCCTTGCGCTGACCCTTGCCGGGTGGAGACTTGCGCGTGGCCGGCGCGGCCTTCTTGGCGCCGGCCTTGCCGGCGCCCTGCTTGGCCACCCCGCCCGCCAGCTCCTTCTTCCCCGTTTGGGCCTCCGCCCGTTTCTGCGCCTGCTGCTCCTGAGAGGCCATCATCAAATCCATGAAACGGCTCCGCTTCTTGGGCTTGGCGGCAGCGCGGGCCGCCAGCTCCTCCGGCTTCGGCATCGTCCGGCGAATGATGAGCTGCTGACCGATCGTCCACAGGTTGGTCGTGATCCAGTACACGTAGAGGCCGGCCGGCATGTTCAGCAGGAAGATGACGAATACGACGGGCATCGCGCGCATGATCATCTTCTGCGTCTTGTCCGTCTGCGTGACCAGCATCAGCTCGGTCGAGACGATCTGCGTGAAGATGTAGACGACCAGGAGCACCATGCTGGGATCGCCCAGGGGGATTCCCAGGAAGGTCGCGCTCATGATCTCGTCCGACGCGCGGATCGTGTAGTAGAGGCTGATGAAGATCGGCAGCTGCAGAACCAGCGGCAGGCACGACGCGAAGGGATTGACGTGGTGCTCCTGATAGAGCCGCATCGTCTCCTGCTGGAGCATGGCGCGGTCGTTCTTGTACTTGCGCTGCAGATCCTTGATCTGCGGCTGGACGATCTGCATCTCCTGGGCCGACTTGAACTGCTTCCAGGTGAGCGGGAAGAGGATCAGACGGACGATGATGGTGAGGCCGATGATCGCCAGACCCCAGGTGAGACCTAGGCTGTACAGCCAGTCCAGAATCCAGGTCAGAAGGTCGATGAGCGGGCCGAGAATCGTCTGCATGCGGAGGCTCAGGCTCTCGAATGGGCTTGGTCAGAGCGATGATGACGCGGCGGCACCGGATCGTAGCCGCCGTCGCTGAACGGATTGCAGCGCAGAAGGCGCCACGCCGCCAGCCCGAGACCGGGGAGAACGCCGTGCTCGCGCAGCGCGCCGACGGCGTAGTTGGAGCACGAGGGGTAGTACCTGCAGCGCTGCCCCAGCAGTGGAGAGATGGCGTACTGGTACACCTTGATCAGCCCGATGAGGATCTTGGTCATCCTCGCTCCGCGGGAAGCACGAGGTCAGCCCGAGCCAAGAGCTCACGCATGGCGGAAGTCACGAGACCCTTCTCTCCAGCGGTCTCGCGGTCGACCAGCTCGATCAATTGCGGGCGCGCGATCACGACTACATCGTACTCCACGGCAAGCTGCTGCGCGCATCCTTGATAGGCTTCGCGCAGCAGCCGCTTGACGCGGTTGCGGACGACGGCGCCGCCGAGCTTCTTCGACACCGACAAGCCCAGCCTCGGCCCTACGTCACCCGCCTCCGAGGAACGCTTGAACCAGTACAGCACGAGGAACCGTGAGGCGACGGAACTCCCCTGCCGATAAATACGTTGAAAATCGGAGGAGCGAGAAAGCCGGGAGCGCTTGGCGGCCATGAAGCCGTGGCTACGCGGAGAGGCGCTTGCGCCCCTTCTGCCGCCGCTTCTTGATGACCGACCGACCCGCGCGTGTGCTCATCCGCTTGCGGAACCCGTGCGTCTTGCTGCGCTTGCGGGTGTTGGGCTGATAGGTCCTCTTCACAGCTGCCTCGCTCGATTGCCGATACTCAGAACGTGCAGTATAGCGGCGCGGCTGAGGCCCGGTCAATTTGGCCCGCAGGGCCCGGACCGGGCCTCAGCCGCGCCGTCGAGCGCCCCCCACACCGCGTCCCTCGACCTAACCTATCCGGGATTGTTGCCGATAGGGCTAGCGGAGCAAGTGACGAGTGTGAGCAAAGCGATGCTGATCCAGGGCTCGATCCGCCGGTTCAATCTGGCAGGCGTTCTACAGTTCCTCGCCCAGAACGCCGCCACTGGCGTGCTCGAAGTCCGTGACTTCGAAGAGTACGGCTACATCTACCTGGCCCGCGGGCGCGTAGAGGCGATCTCCCTGCCGATCACCGACCAGAAGCTCGGCACGCGCCTCGTCAAGGCCGGTTGCCTCGCGGAGCAGCAACTCGCCGAGGTCCTCATGGAGGACGCCGGGCTCTCCCGCGAGCAGCGGAAGTTCAAGCCGCTCGGGCAGCGCCTCATCGAGATGGGGTTCACCACCAGCGATGTCATCCGACAGATCATGGAGCAGCAGACGCTGGATCAGGTGTTCGAGCTGGCACACTGGGAAAACGGCGTCTTTTCCTACGACGAGCCCGAGCAGATGCCCGTCTTCCAGGTCGCGATCGAGGGCGATGTGCAGAGCCTCCTGCTCGACGCCTTGCGGCGCATCGACGAGGGCGAGCGCGCGCGCAAGGCGGCGCTGGTCGTCGACAACGAGGTCTGCTACGCGTGCCCGCTCGCCAGGGAGTGTAGCCAGGAGATCAGGGAGAAGTACCTCAAGAAGGATGTCTGCCTCTGGCGAGACATGGGGGCCGTCCTCGACGAGGGCTACGATCGCCTGCGCGACTCGCGCCAGCTGTACCGTTCGAAAGACGAGGACGCGCGTTCGACACTGGACGCATCGCTCGACTCCGACTAGCCTGTGCCAGATTGCACCTCTGGGGGGAGGCTCGTGGCGTCAGAACAGTCAGGCATGGCATTCCAGCACATCCTCGATGCGATCGCCGACGGCGTCTATGTAGCATCCGGCGATCGTCGCATCATGTATTGGAGCGCAGGGGCGGAACGCATCACAGGCTACACGGCCGACGAGGTGCTGGGACGACGCTGCGCCGACGAGCTGCTCGTCCATACCGACCCGCACGGCAACCGCCTGTGCGACGATGATTGCCCGCTCCAGAGCTGCTCGCGGACGGGACACGCTTGCTTCACCAGCGAGGCGTTCCTGAGGCACAAGAGCGGCCAGCCGCTGGCCGTGTACGCCAAGACGACCACGTTTCGCGTCGACGGGCAGCCGCTCTTCGTGCAGATCTTCGGCGAGCGGGCGGTGCCAGCCGACCGCGAGGCCCTCACCGCCGCGGAGACGGCGGCGGTGCTGGTCGACCCGCTCACCGGGCTCTTCAACCGGCGCTACCTTGAGGCCGCCCTCGAGCACAGCTTTGCCGCGTTCCGCCGCCTCGGACGCCGCTACGGCCTCCTGTGCCTCGACATCGATGACCTCACGACCATCAACGGCGTCCTCGGGCGCCACGCAGGCGACGAGGCAATTCGCTTCGTAGCCGGCATTCTGGCGGCCAACGTGCGCAAGATGGACGTCGTCGTGCGCAGCGAGGGCGACGACTTCGCGGTGATCTGCCACGTGGCGACGCCCGCGGATCTCTCCGCCTACGGGCGTCGCCTGACACGCCTCGTTCGGGAAGCGCGCTTCCCCGACGCCGAGAACGCCGGCCTCCGCATCACCGTGTCCGCCGGCGGCGCCTTCGTCGACGACGACGACAGCGACGAGCGTGCGGCGCTGCGCCGGGCCGCGACGGCGGTCTCCAAGGCCCGGCGCGCGGGGTGCCTCGGTTTCGCGGCCGTCTCCGCCGCCGCGCGCAAATGACCCATGCCGGCGGCGAACTGCGCCGCAACCCGGTCAACGGCAGGCTCGCCATTGTCGCGCCGGGTCGCGCAGCGCGCCCGAGCGATCTCGGACAGCTCGCGACACGCCCGGCGGCGGCGCGCGCCTGTCCCTTCTGCCCGGGCAACGAGGCGCTGACCCCGCCGGAGGTCGACGCGATCCGCCCGTCTGGCGACGCCGACAGCCCCGGTTGGCAGGTGCGCGTGGTGCCGAACAAGTACCCCGCACTCATCGGCATGCACGAGGTGATCATCCATTCGCCCGACCACGAGGCAGAACTGGAGGATCTCGGCGATGGCCACCTCGCGCAGGTCCTCGGAGTGTGGCAGCGACGCATCGCCTCCCTGATCGCCGCCGGTGCAGCGGCGGCCACGCTCATCGTCAATCGAGGAGTCGGCGCCGGCGCCTCGCTGGAACACCCGCATGCGCAGTTGTTGGGCACGCCAGTCGTGCCGACCCTGCTCCTGGAGGAGCAGTCCCAGTTCAAGCGCCATCAGGACGATACCGGCCTCTGCATCCTGTGCGCGGAGATCGAAGGCGCCGGCGATCGTACCGTGATCGCCGGCGATGTTGCCGCTTGGGTACCGGCCGCAAGCCGTTTTCCTGGCGAGCTGTGGGTCGCGCCCTCGGCTCACGAGGCGAGCTTCCTCGCCGCCGACACCGCAGCTCTGGCAAGAGCCTTGCGACGCGTCCTCAGTGCGGTCCGAGCGGCGACAGCGGGCGCCCCGCTCAACCTGTGGGTGCACACGGCGCCGGCGATGGCCAGCGGTCCTTTCCACTGGCACATCGAGATCGCCCCGCGCACGGACGGCATCGCGGGCCTTGAGCTAGGCACCGACATCAGCCTCGTGAGCGTTGACCCCGTGCTGGCAGCGACGGCGTATCGGGAGGCGCTCCACGGAGCCTGATGAGCGCTGCCGCGCCCACGACCGCCGCGCAAGGCGGCTCCGGGCCTACTCCGCCGCGTCCCGGCGGTGACGCAGCGCGAGCTGCCCGCAGGCGGCCTCGATATCACCGCCCGGAGAGTGACGCACGGTGCAGCTCACCCCCGCCGCTTCGAGACGAGCGTGCAGGGTGGCCAGCTCCCCCGCCCTCGGCCGCGCGAACGCTCCTCCGGTCTCGTTGTAGGCGATGAGGTTGAGATGGTAGAGCTGCCGGCGCAGACGCTGACCCAGTGCCGCTATCTGCGCCGGCGTGTCGTTGATGCCGCGAAGCACGACGTACTCGAAGAAGAGCTTCCGATGAGTCCGCGCCACGTAGCGAGCGCAAGCGGCGAACAGGTCGTCGAGCGGCCACTTTCGGTTGAGCGGAACCAGCCGGTCGCGGAGCTCGTCCGTCGCGGCGTGCAAACTCACGGCCAGGTTGGCCTGCAGCGGCTCGTCGGCAAAGCGCTCGATGCCCGGCACCACGCCCGCAGTCGACACCGAGATCGCGCGTGCGGCGAGCCCATAGCCCGCCTCGTCGTTGAGCAGCCGGCAGGCTCGCAGGGTCTGATCGTAGTTCTGGAATGGCTCGCCCATCCCCATGAACACGACGTTGGTGACCCGGCGCCCTCCGTCGGCACGCAGCTCACGGGCGAAGTGGAAGACCTGGTCGACAATCTCCTCGGCGCTGAGATCGCGGCGCAGCCCGAGACGCCCGGATGCGCAGAAGGCGCAGCCGACGGCACAGCCAACCTGAGTGGACACGCACACGGTGGCGCGACCCGCAACGGTCATCAGCACGGCCTCGACTGGATGACCGTCCGCGGTGAGGAACAGCGTCTTGCGCGCGGTGCCCTGCGGCGCGGCGCGGCTCCCCACCTCTCTCAGCGCGAGTGGCCGCAGCCGGTGGCCAAGCGTCTC
>Ga0315295_10002380_pt1 | contig 15979 bp, 13 predicted proteins | sample YL17G14_0_MG_FD_204453 | JGI IMG/M metagenome (GOLD analysis project Ga0315295, IMG submission 204453) | Sediment microbial communities from Yellowstone Lake, YNP, Wyoming, USA - YL17G14_0 | ecosystem: Environmental > Aquatic > Freshwater > Lake > Sediment | place: USA: Wyoming | collected... | reverse complement strand
TTCCTGGATGAGGACCTCTGGCAGCTAACTCAGACTAGGCACGAGTCTCGCTCATGTCAACATTCAAAACGCAACCGTGTTCAGTTAAATCGACCAAATTGGAGTCCAAGAGAGGCCAGCCCGCTGTCCTCTCGACGGCTCCCAGTTCTCCCACTCTCTGGGCGCCAAAGCCGCGAGCCCCACGGCTCAAAGCACGGACAGGCCATCTGCAACCCGGCAGCCGGTTAGAACCACCTCACGTTCGCGAAGAACCGCTGAGCCAGCAGGCCCGCAATCGGCGGGAAGAAACACGTTGTCGCCAAACGTATTGCCGTGAACCTCCAGCCCAGAAGGCCGACCTCCATGGGAAGCCTGGACACGGCCCAGAGTGACCAGCCCGTCAGGAAGGCCACCATAGTTCCAACGCTCGCGCCGGCCTGCATCAGTCCGGCGACTATCGGCAGGTTCACGTACGGGCCGCCGGGTGAGAACCCCCCGGCGACGGTTCCGATGAGTATGCCCCGCATCCCAGATTCCGTGCCAACCCACCTCGCCAGGAGCTCTTTGGGCAGCAGCACTTGTATCATTCCCGCGACGATGAGGGCGAACACCAGCAGCGGCAGCATCTGTGCCAGAAGACTAATCGCGAACTTCAGGCCCTGGATCTCACAGCCCCCGCCCCTCTGACGGCCGATCAGAACCAGGATTACGGCGAGAACCGCCATGATTATCGTGGGAACAAGCATGTTCGAATTCCTCCGCCCCTTTCCGGTGTTGGGGATCTGTCTTGTCGCAGGGGCCTGCTGCGCCTCAAGCGCCTTTGTCTTGTCAGTGCTAGTGGTCATTGCTTCAACTTCACGGAAGTCCGGGTGCAATGCGTGAGACACGCCTCACAGAAAACCTCTTGCGCGGTCTGCATAATCTGCTGACAGACACCCTGCTGCGCGCGCCGCCACACTTCTGTCTGCATCCACACAGTTCACTCTGTCTACATCCACACAGTTTACAGTGTTTGGAACCACTTGACCAGCTGGAGTGTAAGTATGATACAATGAAGGTCACTTTTTCCACGGTCAATGGTCCCTGGCAACAGTCGCGGGGCGAGCTCCCGCACAATCGGAGGTAAGGAATGAAGAAGTACGCTTGGCTCCTCACGCTTGTAGCATTGTCTGTCCTCGTCTGCAGCAGTTTGGCTCTTGCGCAGGAAAAGGAATACGAGACGCAGAAATCTGTTAAGAGCGAGAAACAGATAGTCATCAAGCTGCCCGAGGGCATGGACAAGATGATGCCGGGTTGCCAGATGATGGGGCAGGCGGGGCAGATGGGCCAGATGGGCCAGTCGCCTGCATGCATGATGATGGGGCCGATGGCCGGATGCGGCATGATGGGCCAGATGCAGTGCTGCGGGATGTCCCTGGCTGGTTGCTGCGGGATGGGCGGCCGTGGCATGGGCATGGCCGGGTGCGCCATGGGCTCCGGCGGTGGCGGGATGGCTGGACGCGGTGCGGCGATGGGCGGATGCGGCATGGCCGGCTCAAGCCCCAGGATGTCGTGGATTCAGAAGGGTTCCGGACCGGGATGCGGCATGGGCTCGATGGGCGCCGGCCCCGGGATGGGCTGCGGCATGATGGGCGGCAATCGAGGTGGAGCCGGCTGTGGCATGATGTGTGGCCAGATGGGTCAGGGTATGGGCGGCGGGATGGGCAAGCACGGCTGTGCTAGCGGCTATTTGAACTGCGCTGAGGCGCTCAAGCTGACCGAGAAGCAGAAAGCCGAGCTCAAGGCGATCTGCTCTGCCGCCAAGAAGGCCATGATCCGCAAGCACGCCGACATCAGAGTTGCACAGACCGAGCTGAACGAGATCATGAGCGACGACGTGCTGGACTTCGCCAAGGCCAAGGCCAAGATCGCGGAGATCTCAGACCTCAAGGCGAGCGTTCAGACTGACCGTCTGAACAACATCCAGAAGGCTCAGAAGGTCCTGACAGCAGATCAGCTGAAGCAGTGCAGGGCGATGTGCATGGGTTCCTGCGGCGCAGCAGGGCCACAGGTCAAGAAGTGCATAACCATCATGAAGGGCGCAGGCGGGATGGAGATGGGGGATGATGAGGAGGACGAAGACGTGGAGGAAGAGGACAACTAGACGCCTGATTCAGCAAGCGTAAAGCAAGGGGCGAGTCGCCGCAATGGCACTCGCCTCTTTTTTCGCCGTGTCTGCCTGCCGAGACGTTCCGTCCGCAGCGTGCGCACAGGAACAGTGCGTGTGTGCGGCGGCCCGCCGGGATTCTAACAACAACAGCCGTTCTAATTTTGCTGCCTTCTCTGTTTCTGCGGAATCTGCTGTTTCTCGCATTTCTGCGGCGCGACACCCGCGCTGGCGGGCCTATCGGAGCCGCAGCCAGGCGATGATTGTGATTTCACGGGCTCTGGGCCGCGCGCATCGCCGGGGCCGCAGCAGTACGATGTTTGTGATTCCACCTGCTCCGGGCCACACGGATCTCTGGGGCCGCAGCAGGCTTCTTTCTGCCCCGTCAGGGCAGCCATTATCATGGCGGCGGCGCAGCCGACCCCGCTGTCCACTGTAATGGCGCCTGTCGGGCAGTTCTTCTGGCACGCGCCGCACTCCATACAGGCCGCTGGTTTCGCGAGCTCCGCCGCGTCATCGCCAGGCGCAAACACTTCGTGCGGACAGACTATGCTGCACATCCCGCAGTTGCTGCACAACTCACGATTGTATTGAAGCGTGTTGGTTGCGTAAAGGTTCACCATGGTCTATCAACCGTCCTGATTCTTCAAGTTCTCAATCAATTCGGCTCTTCGATGCATCGCCCTTCCGGACAATCTTATCCGTCACTCCTTTGCACTCTTCTGTCTGTCGCTCATTCTAACTCTTCGTGATCGCCAGCACAATCCCGAGTGCAATCCCCACCCCCAACATCCATGCCATCACCGGAATGTACTTGTAGATTTCCTTGTGCACCCCCGTCTTCGATGTGAACGTGGTGGAGCCGGTAAAATTGAGCGCCAGATAGGCTGTGACCGGCGGCATGCAGAGCATGTAGACGAGGCCGTAACCGATTCGCCACCACACCGGCAGCGCGGCGTTGAGTGCGCCCGCAGCCACCGCGGCCCGAGGCCCTTCGACTATGAGAGCTCTCTGAGCCGCACCCGAGACCGTCCCGTTCCCCAAAAACTCTGCCAGGTAACGTCCGAGCCCCGGGCTCTGCCCGGACAAGAAGGCGGCGGCCGCAAACGGCAGTGCCACAACAGCACCCAGAACGAGCCCCTTTGTACTGAAGTTAGGAGTCGGAATCCACGGAAGAAGCAGCGGGAAAAGCACCGCGCCTGCGAGAACGGACGCCACTGCCGCCCCCGAAGCGAGGGGACCGAAGGCTGCGAGGAGCATGGCCGCGGCGACGAGCACCGGCAGCAGGACGTGAACGAGCTCGACAGGAACAAGATTCAACCGGTCGAGCAGGTCAAACTGCACTCGCCGCATTTCGGGAGTCACCTCGTGAGTCTTGAGATACTCCGGAAGGTCCCGCGCCCGGACAGGGCCGTACTCCACTCGAAAGCCCGAACGTTTCTTGACCTCGTGACCTGCCACACCGGTCGCGCCGAGCTGGGGCAGGATCAGAGTCCGCTGACTCACGATAGCGGGCAGCAAAGTCGCATCAATCCTGCGCGTGAGCTCATCCGTACCGAAAGTCCCCTTTCCCGCAGCGCACCACACGTTGATGCCCCGAGTATCCAGCACCATGATGTAGCCGTCGATGCCGGCAAGGGACGAGCGGAGCGCATCGAAGCTGAGCGTGTAGTTGGCCGTCACAAAAACAGGAGACTCGGGCGAGGGGTTTCCCAGCGTGTACAGCCCGGGGCCGACACGGTGAGAGCACCTGCGAACGCCCCACCGCGCCAGGACGTGCTCCCAACGGTCTGCGAGGGTGAGAGAACTCGTGGTCGAGGGCAAACGTGGCCGGATGCAGCAACAGCTATCAGACATGTTTACCCCACAGCTGGCGAGAACGTCACCATCAGATTGCAAAAACCAAAAGGGCCGGAGGCTGCGGCTCCAGCCGCATGTCATCCTGCCGGCGTCCCATGGCCGCTACTTGGACATGGTAACACGCTCTGGCCCAGCGCCGGCGTTCCATGGCCTCTGAACCAACAGGATAACATGATCCCGTCCGCTGCGGGAAGGCCCTGCGGAGGGAGCAGCGCATGGTCTCATCATGGACTCCGTGCGCAGAGTGCGAGGTTCCCGCCGCACGCGCTCCCCATGGACGCTGTGCGCGCAGCGCGGGGCCCCGTCCCATCGATTTCCCACGACTCCTTGCGCGCAGCGCGGACTCGGAGTAAGCTGATTGGCCACGACGTGTTGAGGTCGACGTGACGAAGACGGGCGTGCTCAAGGAAATCTGCAAGTACATTACAGCAATCCCGGCACGCGTGTTTGCGTGCGGCCGGCCCGGCGGTCCCGGCGTGCTTTCTCTACACAGAAGCGTGTCTTCTCCAAACAGATAAGAGGAAAAACATGACCGAACAGCTCCCGAAAATGCGCGATGACGTGGAACTCATCCCCATGTCGCACGCGGGCCAGCAGATGGTGCTTGTGAGGGACCCCCTTGGCCTGATAAAGGAACCCGTCGCGCTCAACGAGGCGGCCGCGGTGATACTGACGATGCTGGACGGCTCGCACACGATGGCTGACCTGAAGCTCTTCCTGGCGCGACGCCAGGGCGGAGTCCTCGTGACCACCATCGAGGTGACGCAGATTCTGGAGCAGTTGAGCGCGTTCTATCTGCTTCAGGACGAGCGCTATGAGAGGGCCAGATCGCAGATCGTGGCCGCCTACGCCACGGAACCCACCAGGACGGCGTATCACGCAGGAGTTGCGTACCCCAGCGACCCCGAGGAATTGAAGCTGGAGCTCGAGGACATAATGGCAATCCGCGCAGGTGCCATACCTGAAGGGATTGACCCCGGCGAGGTGATTGCTCTTGTGGCGCCTCACATGGACCTCAAGCCCGCTGCCGCCTGCTACGCCGCCGCCTACGGCACCGTCAGAGGAGCCGCGGTGGACCTGGCCATAATCCTGGGGACCGGCCACAGCGTTAGGAGCGGGTCCTTCGCTCTGACGAAGAAGGACTTCGAGACACCACTGGGCACTGTGACGACGGACAAGGACATCGTCGAAGAGCTGATGAGTTCACCGGGCGATTGTGTTCTCGACAACGATCTTTCCCATCGGCACGAACACTCGATAGAGTTTCAGGTGCTGTTCCTTCAGTACGTTCTCGACAACCCGAACCTCAGCATAGTGCCGATTCTGTGCGGCTCATTCCGCAGCTCGCTCGATTCGTACAACGGGCCGTCCGAGATTCCGGGTGTGGGCGCTTTCCTCGGCAGACTGCGCGGGATAATCGAGCAACAGAAGAGGCGCTGCCTCGTCATCGCGGGGGTCGATTTTTCCCACATCGGGATCAAGTTCGGCGACCCGTACTCGGGCCGCACCCTGGCGCCGGACGCCACCGAGCACGATAAGGCACTGATAGACCGCCTGTGCGCGTGGGACGTGGCCGGTTTCTGGCAGGAATCGAGAAGAGTGAAAGACAGTTACAAGGTCTGCGGGTTTGCGCCGATGGCTTCGATGCTGGAGCTGCTGCCAGCGGCGAGGGGCCACTTCCTCGAGTACGACGTGGCCTACGAGGACGCGATGCATTCGGCGGTGAGCTACGCGGCGGTGGCATTTACCAGACCGTAGCGTCACTCTGCCGGCAGTCTCATGGAGAAACCCAGGGAAGGCGTCCTCCAGTAACTCTTGCCAGGCAGTGACCGGCGAAACCGGATCATCTTCCCGTGCCCGGTCGGCCGGAGAGGCACGCATCGTCGCGTCAGGTGCTTCACTCCCCCGCTGCCATCGCCTGTCCGAATGCCTTCCAGAAGGGGTCCACCCGCGGGTGCTCGAGAGGAGTCTCGCGCCCGCTTTCCACGAGTGTGATTCCATGGTCTTCGGGTAAGGTCTCGCCTATGGCGGCGGCCACGATCCCCTTTCCCTCGAGCCGTGAGAGAATCTCGCCCGTCTTCTGCTTCTTGCAGGCCACGATGAGAGTTCCCTCGCTGATGGAAGAGAACGCGTCTATGCCGAAAAGGTCACAGACCTTCTGCACCTCCTCCGGGACCGGTATCTTCTCTCTCTCGACCCGCATCCCGACGTGTGACGCCCTGGCCACCTCGTAGAGTCCTCCCCAGAGGCCGCATTCCGTGGCGTCGTGCATCGCAGTGACGCCTTCGTCACGCACTCCGACTGATGCCGCAGTGAGTGCGTCCTCGACCACGCTCATCTGCCAGAAGAGCTCGTCCGCGCGCCTGCCGAACGACGCGCCGTAAGCCTTCTCGATGCGGCGCGGAAAAGTGACGGCGAAGAGCGCGGACGCTTCTATGGCGGGCCCCTTGGTCATGATGATGTCTTCTCCCGGCGAGGCCATCGCGGGCGTCACGTACTCGGTCCTGGGACCGACTGACATCATCGTGGCTCCTCCGATCATCGGATAGTCCGTGCCCTGGTAACGTGCGGTGTGCCCGGTGACGATGGAGATACCCAGCTTGTCGCACTCCTGATGCATCGCCCGCCACAGAGTGACCAGATCTTCTTTTGTGATGCTCATCGGCAGGTTCAGGTCGATCGCCAGATATCTAGGCCTCAGTCCCGAGGTGGCCGCGTCCGAAGCCAAGATGTGTACGGCAAACCATGCGGAACGCTCCCAGCCGTACTGGGGCACGACGAAGACCGGGTCACAGGTGATGCACATGACGTTGCCGGCGCCTATGTCGATGACGCCGAAGTCCACGCCGTGCTGGGGAGGCACGAGAAGAGTCTTGTCCCGGCGGCCCAGCATTGGAAAGATGATCTCGTCGAATATCTCTGGAGAAATCTTGCCGATCTCAGGCAGGTCGTTTCCTGTCGCGGGGCCGTTCATCCTCTCTTCCTCCTTCCCTCCGGGCGCGCGGTCACTGTATCTCCACCATCCTGACACATCCAGGAACGGGGCAGATGAGCGAGCAGAGGTTGCACCCCACGCATTCTGTCTGGTCCACCCACGGCACTCTGAGGCTGGAATCGGGCGCCGGAGAGGCAGATTTCTCCGAGTCCGTCTGCCGAGTCCCCCGGTCTCGTTTCCCGCGACTGCCGGAATCCGGCCCGGGAGAATCGGCCTTTTCCGAGACCGTGCTGTAGTGCGGAGCCACGTGGCCTGACGGCAGGGGCTCGCCGGGCAGGTGAATTGCACCGTGTCCTCCGTCCCGGCAGGACACGTAGCAGAGCTGGCAGCCGATGCAGGTGTCCGGGTCGATGTCCGCCCTGACCTTGTAGTTCAGGTCCAGCTCTCCCCAGTCGGTCACACATCCGGCAGCGCGGCCGACCAGATCCTGCACTGAAGACACTCCCTTATCGTCCAGGTAATTGGACAGCCCGTCTATCATGTCCTCTATGATGCGGTAGCCATGGTGCATCACGGCGGTGCAGACCTGGACGCTGGTCGAGCCCAGCGCGATGAACTCGGCCGCGTCGCGCCACGTCGTCACGCCGCCGAGCCCGGAGATGGGCACCTTGATTCTCTCGTCGCGGGCGAGGTCGCACACCATGCGGAGCGCGATGGGCTTGACCGCGGGGCCCGAGTAACCGCCGGGTGAACCACGGCCAGCCACGGACGGGATTGGCACGAGCCGGTCGAGGTCAACACCGACCAGGCTTCTCACCGTGTTGATGAGCACGAGCCCGTCGGCACCCGCCTCCACCGCGGCCACGGCCGGTTCTACGATGTCAGTGATGTTGGGCGTGAGCTTGACCAGCACCGGGATCTTCGCGACTTCCTTCACCCACAGGGTGATCTCGCGGAGCACTCCGGGCTCCTGGCCGACCGCCGAGCCCATGCCCCGCTCGCACATGCCGTGGGGGCAGCCGAAATTGAGCTCCAGGCCGTCGGCACCCGCGTCCTCGGAGCGCCTGACCATCGCCTGCCACTGCTCTCTCGAGCCGAACATCAAGGACGCTATCACCGCTCTGTCCGGGAAGCGCTTTTTCACCTCTTCGATTTCCCGGAAGTTGGTCTCGATGGGCCTGTCGCTGATGAGCTCTATGTTTGTGAGGCCGACCATCTTGCGCTCGCCCTCGTCCAGGCCGCCGAGGCGGCTGGAGACGTTGACGACGGGCTCGCCGATAGTCTTCCAGACCGCGCCGCCCCATCCCATTTCGAAGGCACGCACGACCTGAGCGCCGGTATTAGTGGGCGGACCGGACGCGAGCCAGAACGGATTGGGGCTCCTTATGCCCGCAAAGTCGATTGAAAGTTCGGCCATCTGCAAACCCTCAAGTCAGTCATCTCGCGCCGCTTATCGCAGCATTTCGTCGATCGCGAGCGCCGCGCGTTTGCCTTCGGCCACGGCGTTCACCACTTCCCTGCCCCCGTTGACGCAATCACCACCCGCGAAGATCCTGGGATTCCCCGTGCGTCCGGTCTTTTCGTCGATCCTTACACAGCCGCTGGAGTCGCTCTCGACGCCCGGCAACCTGGAAAGCAGTTCGGGCATGCCCGCCTGGCCGATGGCCACAAACACCGCCCGCGCCGGGAATTCGCACTCCGTACCGGCAACGGGTTTTGCCTTTTCGGCGTTAGCCACGAGAAGTCCTTTCAGCGGACCCACCTTCTCCGCTACTGTTCCCCCGGACTCTCTCCCGGCGTCTCCGGCCATACCAACGGCGCCGCGGCCGTCGCCTACCGCAGCATCTCCTCGCTCGCGAAGGACGCGAACCGGCACCGTGTTCTCGACAAACCGCACGCCAGCGAGCCGCGCGGCCCTGAGCTCGTGCGCGTAGCCGGGCCTCTCCTTCTCGGTCCTTCTGTACAGAATGGTCACGCCCCTGACGCCGAGACAGGCAAGCTCTCTCGCGATGTCCGTGGCGGTGTTCCCACCGCCTATGACCACCGCGCCCGCCATATCACATATTTGCATTGCCTCTGCAGCGCCCCCCGGACCACAAGTACTGGAAGATGCGCGGAAGAGACCTTCCAGGCGAAAGGCCGGGTCGAGCTTGAGCTTCTCGATGGTCTCGACGGCACCGTGGACTCCGGGTCCATCCTCACCAGGTATTCCAAGCCGGCTGTCCCGGCCGAGCCCCACGCCCAGGAACACGGCGTCGTATTCCTCCAGCAGCCGCTCGCAGGAGACGTCTTTCCCCACTTCGACTCCGGTGCGCAGCTCCACCCCGGAGGCGAGCACCCATTCCGCTTCCCTGAGCGCGTCGTCTGCGTGCAGCTTGTCCGGTGCGATGCCGTACAGATTGAGACCGCCGGGAAGATCTCGCTTTTCGAATATCACTGCCTCGTGCCCGCACGACACGAGGTGGCTGGCGCAGGCGAGTGACGCGGGTCCAGCACCGACGAGCGCCACCTTCCGGCCAGTACGCTTCACTCCCGTCGCCAGCAGCAGGTACGCGCCGGCTGGCGTACCGACGAAACGCTCGGTGGCGTAGCGCTGCAACCGGCCTATCTCGACAGGAGGCGCGGGCGCGAGCTTGAGCAGGCACGCCCCAACGCAGAGCGCCTCCACGGGGCACACGCAACCACAGGAGTACCCAAGCACGTTGGCCCTAAAGATGGTCCGCGCGGCGCCCTTGATGTTGCCGGTAGTGATTTTTCTGATGAAACCGGGAACGTCCACTCCGGCAGGACACGCCTTCGTACAGGGGGCGTCGTGGCAATAGAGACACCTCTGCGCCTCGCCGCGCGCCTGTCCGTCGGAATACGGGAGCTTCGAGCTCTGAAATCCCTGTTCGATTCTGCCTGTCGAGAGCTTGGAACGACTGTTACGCACTGTCTATCTCACTAAGGCCGCCCAGACGCGGCCGGGCTGCCGGAACCGGCCGGCGCACCTCACATTTTCATCACACCTTCATTTCTGCGAACGATTCGTCCAGTATCCCGAGCGCTTCTTCCACGTCGTCGGCGGTGGCGCACATCGGCGGAGAGATCCGAATGGCGTTGCCGTAGAGCCCGCCCTTGCCGATCAGGAGACCGCGCTCTCTTGTCTGCTCGAAGAGTTCCACGGTTGCCTTGGTGTTGGGCGTCCTGTCGTGCACTGTCTCGTCGGCGACCAGTTCTATGGCCTGCATGAGTCCCATGCCTCTCACGTCGCCGATGACGCGAGGATACTTGTCTCTGAGCCGCATCAGACCCAACTGAAGGACGCTTCCCACTCTCTCCACCCGCGCGGGCAGATTCTCCACACGGATCACGTCTATCGTGGCGTTTGCCGCCGCGCACGAAATCGGGTTTCCCCCGAAGGTCGAAATGGTAAGGCCTTTCAGCGAATCGGCCACCGCCGGTATGGCGACGGTGACGCCAAGGGGCAGGCCGTTGGCGACGCCCTTGGCCATGGTCATGATCTCGGGCTGGACTCCGAAGTGCTCGATGCCGAACATCTTTCCGCCTGTGCGGCCGAAACCCGTCTGCACTTCATCACAAATGAAGATCCCACCGTAGCGTCTTATGATCTCCACGGCCACCTTGAAGTAGTCCCGGGGCGGAGTCACAAACCCGCCGACGCCCTGAATGGGTTCGGCCAAGAAGCCGGCGACCTGCCCGACCGTGGTGGTCCTTATCAGCTCCTCGATGTCGCGCGCGCACTGGATCTCGCACGAAGGGTACTCAAGCCCGAAGGCGCATCTGTAACAGTAGGGCGAGACCGCGTGCTTGATCGCTCCCACCTGCGTGGCGAGAATCCTCCAGGGAGCGTGCGCGGTGAGCGACTGTGCAAGGAGCGAGCGGCCGGAATACCCGTGGCGGAGCGCAATGATTTCTTGCCTGCCGGTGTACACCTGGGCCAGCATCACGGCCGTTTCGTCCGCCTCGGTGCCGGAGGCCGTGAAGAAGGACTTTTTCAATTCCCCGGGAGTTATCTGAGCAAGCGTCTCCGCGAGCTGGACAGAAGGAACGGTCTGGTAGAGCGTCGACACGTGGCCTAGCTTGTCGAGCTGCTCTTTCACTGCGGTGTTGACGCGAGGATGACAGTGCCCCACCGAGACAGTCAGTATGCCTCCGAAGAAATCGAGATACTTCTTCCCCTCGATGTCCTTGACCCGGATCCCCCGGCCCTCGACCAGCACGAGAGGCTCGGCGTAATAGTTGATGACACTGGGGAAGAGATAGTCTTTGTGCTTGCTGTGAATACTCTGAGCTGTCTCGCCGGTGTGAGCGGTGATTTCAGGCTGCTGTGTCATTCTTTGCCTCCCGGAATGTATCCAAGGTCAGTATCCAGGGTCAATGAAACGGAATCCACGCGTGGTCTCCGGCTCAGGCGCGCAGCGCCGTCTCTGCACCGGCCGCACGTTTCTTCATGTGCAGTGCGAGAGGGCTCGTGGCCGTCATGACGTCACCCTACCGGTCTCCTGATGAAACGGCCGGCTCCTCTTTGCACGTCGAGCCTGCCGTCGGCAAACGCGACTTTCCCGCCGACGACGGTCTTCGCGACCCTCCCCTTCACGCTGAAGCCCTCGTATATGTTCCTGTCACATCTCTGGTGCTGCGTGGCCGCGGAGACGGTGCTCTCACCAGAAGGGTCATAGATCACCAGGTCCGCGTCGGCACCCGGGACGAGCGAACCCTTCCTGGGATAAAGCCCGAATATCTTCGCCGGACGCGTCGCGACGAGGTCCACAAACCTGTTCAAGTCAATTCTGCCGGCGCACACTCCGTAAGTGTAGAGAAGCTGCAGCCGATTCTCGACCCCGGCCGCGCCGTTGGGGATCTTTGTGAAGTCGCCCCGGCCCATTTCCTTCTGGTCTTTCTGGTTGAAGGGGCAGTGGTCGGTCCCGACCGTGTCGAATATGCCTGCGCGGATGCCGCCCCACAGGGCGTCCTGGTGACCCGCGGGTCTGATGGGCGGAGACATCACGTAAGCGGCGCCCTCGAAGTCGGGCTTCTCGTAGACTCCGTCGTCGAGCAATAGGTACTGCGGGCACGTCTCCGCGTAGACTTCCTGACCGCGCATCCTGGCGTTCGTGACCGCCTCGAGGGCTTCCCGGCACGTCATGTGAACCACGTAGAGCCGCTGTTCCGCCGCGCGGGCGAGCGCTATTGCGCGAGCAGTGGCCTCACCCTCAACGAAACTAGGTCTAGAGACCGCGTGATAGCGCGGATCGGTCTTGCCCTCGGAGATCAACTTTTTCTGTAGCACGGCGACGACGTCACCGTGCTCAGCGTGGATCATCGTGAGCCCGCCGGCGTCGCGAGTGGCGATCATTATCTGTATGAGCTCGTCGTCATCGACGCCGATGGCTCCCTTGTATGCCATGAAGCTCTTGAACGAACTGATTCCTTCCTGACGCACGCACGCCGCGATCTCTCCGGCCGTCCTGTCACCGAACCAGGTCACCGCCATGTGGAGGGCGTAGTCGGTCACGGCCTTCTCTGTTTTCTTGCGCCACGCCCCAAGCCCGTCCATGAGCCACTGTCCCCTGCCCGGAATCGCAAGGTCAATGATTGTGGTCGTGCCGCCTGCGACTGCGGCCGCGGTGCCGGTCTCGAAATCGTCCGACGACTCGGTCCCCATGAAGGGAAGTTCCATGTGTGTGTGCGGGTCCACGCCGCCGGGGAAAACGAAGGCGCCCGCCGCATCGATCACTTCGTCCTCTCGACTCTGCCTGTCCAGACTGGAGCCGATGGCTGCGATCTTGCCTGCGGAGCAGTATATGTCGCCGACAAAACGTTCAGCCGCAGTAACGATGTCGCCATGCCTGATAAGAAGACCCATTTCGACACTCCCCTTCGTGACGCGTAACCCGTTACCGGCGAGCCGTTCCCTGCCCTCGCGCGCCTGCGCCTAGCTCCACCTGGAGATCACCACGCGCTTGTCAGTGAAAAACTCTATCGAGTCGCGGCCGTGGGCCTTGAGGTCGCCGAAGAAGGAACCCTTCGACCCTCCGAAGGCGAAGAAGGCCATGGGCGCGGCGATTCCGATGTTTATTCCGATCATGCTGATCCCGACGTCGTACACGAATTGTCTTGCGGACGCGCCGCTACGCGTGAATATGGACGTGGCGTTGCCGAATTCGGAACGATGGATGATCTCGAGCCCTTCCTTCAGACTCGCCACCTGGACGAGGCTCGCCACGGGACCGAATATCTCCTCCCGCGCAATGGCCATGGAGGTGCTCACGTTCTCAAAGATCGTCGGGCCCACGAAGTGCCCGTTGGGCCAGTGTTCAACCTTCGCCCCCCGGCCGTCCAGAAGGAGCCTGGCCCCTTCTTTCAGTCCGGACTCGATGTAGGCGAGGACCTTGTCTTTGTGCTTCTTCGAAACCACCGGTCCCATCCCCACCCCCTGCTCGAGGCCGTTGCCCAGGACCAGCTTTCTCGCCGCACACACGAACTTCTCTCGAAACGAGGCGTACGCGTCTCCGACACAGAGGATGACGCTGCCCGCCAGACAGCGCTCGCCCGCGCAGCCAAAACAGGAGTCGATGAGCGCGTTGACGGCGGCGTCGACGTCCGCGTCAGGCATTACGACGATGAAGTTCTTGGCTCCGCCGAGCGCCTGGACGCGCTTGCCGTGCGCCGAGGCCGTGGAGTAGATGTATTTTGCCACGGGGCTTGAGCCCACGAACGAAATGCCAGAAACGTCCGGACTCTCGAGGAGTGCGTCCACGGCTTCCTTCGCGCCGTTGACGAGATTGACCACGCCTGGAGGGAATTTCACCTCTTCCATGAGTTCAAAGATCAGCTTCTGCGAGAGAGGACACTGCTCGGATGGCTTCACGACAAAAGTGTTTCCGCAGGCGACGGCGTGAGGAAGAAACCAGAGCGGCACCATCGCGGGGAAATTGAACGGCGTCACACACGCGAAGACGCCGAGCGGCTGACGTATCGCGGCGCAATCGATGCCGTCAGCAATGTCTTCCAGGGCCTGGCCCATCATCAACGAAGGAATCCCCGCTGCCACCTCCACATTCTCGATTCCCCTGCGCACGCTTCCCCGGGCCTCCGGCAGGGTCTTCCCGTTCTCCTGAACGAGGATGCGTGATATGTCCTCGAAATGCTCCTCCAGGACGTTCTTCAGCTTGAAGAGATAGCGCGCGCGCTGAAGCGGCGGGGTTTTCCGCCAGGCCGGGAAGGCGCTCTTCGCGCTGGAAATCGCCTGGACCACTTCCCCCCTCACAGACAGAGGCACCCGCGCGAGCACCTCGTCCGTCGCGGGGTTGCGCACGTCCAGGAGCTGCCCGGAAGCCGAGTCCACCCACTGCCCGCCTATGTAGTTGCGAATTGTCTGAACAGACATCTGCACCCCTCTCTGTTGATTCGTATTGTCCGGAGTCACGTGTGGCAGAGATAAATGCGTCCGTCGCTGGACCGCGGCTGAAGGCCGGACCACGGCGCCGGCAATCTCGTTTCCAAGGATGTTACAACAGCGCGCGTGTCGTGGCAACAGTGTCATGGGTCGACGTCGGGGCCCGGGCAACAGAAAAACGTCACAATGTCCTGTGCCTCGGGGCCCGGGCGTCGGAAGAACGTCACAATATTCTCTTATGCGGGGGCAATGTTCTCTGCCGCGGGGACTCAAAAGGCTTCGTCCTCGAGCGGGGTCTGGTCTTCGGGCAGTGCCCCCCTCGAGCAAGGTCTCTTCTTCGGGCCTCGATGTCCCGAGAGCGGACCGAAAAGAAGCGGCCCTGCGCCATGCCGGAGACTGAATTCTCAAGCAGGGCACAGGGCCACAATCTCACAAAAGCAAATCCGCGCGGCCCGGGCTCATCGCTCCCGGGCCGGCCGTTCGGACCGTTGAATGCCTACCTGAACAGGCTCTTTATGCTGCCCCAGGTCGTGTCTTGGATGGGAGTGCTCGAACAGGTCACTGACTGAACACCTCCCCACTGAGCGCTGCCGCCGATCTCCGTGCCGGCGTCATACTCGTTGTGACAGTTGATGACGCTGTAGCGATTGAGGTCGGCACTGTTGACAATTGTGAGGTTGGTCATACCGGTCCTCGTGGAGAGGTTCAGATATGTTAGATAGCCGAGGTGATCCCACCAGTCGTGGCAGTTCTGTGTTGAAGAAGCAATGCAGGCTGCCGGCTCACCGGCCTGAGACGGACCCTTCAGAAAACCGGGGCACGCAACCCAGCTCATGAAATTTACGGCCTCACCAGAAGCAAGCAGTCCGAACCCCAATCCCAGGAAGCCACCTTGTCCCGCACATGAAGGCCCGGTGGTGGGGCACACCGGCTGGTTCAGATTGCCAATGTGTATTGGCACGACGGCCGAGTTGTAGGCGACCTTGGTATCGTAGCAGTGAATCCCTCCGACAGGCTTGGTCGAGTGGACGCAAACGTAGCCCACCATCGGGTCCGGCATTTCCGCGAACTGCCACAGCTCGAGGTAGAGCTTAGGCGCGGTGTTTCCGGCAAGAGCCACGACCGGAACCACGAAGCAGCAGGCAACAACAATCGATATCAACAGCCTCGCCATGTCCACACTTCTCCTCAACTGGGTTGGTTCAGGAACAGGCTCCGTGCCCTCATGAGCCCCGGCGTCCCAGCTAACGCGGGAGCCCCACCAGCATGAGCCAGAAAACTGTTGACTCCAGAAGCGGTCGACGACTCTGCTCTCCCCCCCCTTGAGCCGTTCGACTTCCGGCCAGAACCCCAACGGGCCGCTCTTCTCGGTATTGATTTACGTTTTCAAGCACGCCTTGGAAACAAATCGCTCTTAACAGTGCGACCAGTGCGACCAACCTATAGCAATGTGCGTTTGGTGTCAAGAGGAAGTTGCACGGGGGCTTCGATGGTGCAGTAGCTTGAGGAACACCGGGTTACAGGGTCCGCCCTATCGGAGGGTACGGCACGAACGGAGTCGACCGAGCGCTCAGACGCGGCGCGTTCTCTTCAGTCTGTTGGGGCGACGATGCACTGCCGGCAAGAGGTGCGCCGACTCTGAAGTCAGTCCCGGCAT
>Ga0315295_10002378_pt1 | contig 15985 bp, 13 predicted proteins | sample YL17G14_0_MG_FD_204453 | JGI IMG/M metagenome (GOLD analysis project Ga0315295, IMG submission 204453) | Sediment microbial communities from Yellowstone Lake, YNP, Wyoming, USA - YL17G14_0 | ecosystem: Environmental > Aquatic > Freshwater > Lake > Sediment | place: USA: Wyoming | collected... | reverse complement strand
CTCGGCATCCGCCAGATACCGATCATCCTTCTGCATGAGGTCGGCCGCCTTCGTGAGCAGGGCGTCGAGGAACGCCTTGTGGCCCTCGACAGCGATCAGCTCCGTCAGCTCCACCGCGGCGGCGATGTCCATGCCCGTGTAGCGCTGGCCGTCCGAGAACTCGATGCTGCCGCTGTTGTCCGCGAGGACGTCGACCGCGGCGGCCTTGAACGGATGCTCCTCGTGGTTGAGCAGCATCCGAGTCGCGGCGAGGCGCATCGCCCGGGTGAACCGGCGGATGAACGCCTCCTTCTCCGCGGCGACCTTCTTCGCCATCCGCGTGGCGTACAGCTTCTGGAAGTGCGTCTGCGCGTTGCGGATCACGTTGTCCCCGCCGTCGATGACGCGGCCTTCCGGAGTACCGTGCTGCTCCGTCGCGTTGGTCTCGGCGTCGTCGCCCGTGTTGAAGGTGGGCTTGGACGGCTTGTGATCCTTCGTGACGTTCTCCGCCTGGTCCAGGATGTCCCCGCCCTGCCGGCGCTTCATCTTGAGAACCGCGGCGCGGGCGAGCGCCTTGCGGCGACCCGCCAGAACGTCCGGCTGCTCGATGGAGGGCTTCTCGCGGGTGACGACCTCGACATCCGTGGTCAAGGAGTCCGACTCGCCCTCGGGCTTCTCGCGGTTCACATTCTCCGCGCCGTCGGTGACGCCCTTGGTCTTCGGCTCGACGGTCTCGACGCTGTTCAGCTCGACGTCATCATCGATGCCGGCCGAGCGGATGATCTTCGCGTTGCAGAACTTCGCGGCCTTCATGAAGCCCTCGTACACGATCTTGCCGTAGACGCGGTTCGCGAGACGGCGCAGCTCTTCCGGGTTGCTCCTGATCGCTTCCGACGGAACGGCGTGGAAGATCGGACCGAAGTCGATGTGGCTGGCGACGATGGTGCCGGACGGCGTCGTGTGGACGCGCACCTTCTTCGCGCGGACGTTCGTCTGCTCCTGAGGCATTGGGTTGGACATCGGCATACCCTCCGTCGCTTCGAGTCCCATCTCGTCGGAAGTGATTTCCTTGCCGAAGTCCTTCTTCTCCTTCTGGAGATTCTTGATCCTCGACTGCTCGGCCTGATCCTGGGCACGACGGCGCAGGGCCTCACGCTCCTTCTTGGGAGCCTCGCCCTTGTCGTCCTTCTTCTCGGGCTTCTTCTCGCCCTTGTCCTCGTCCTTCTTCTCGGGCTTCTCACCCTTGTCGTCACCCTCGGGCTTCTCGCCACCTTCGGGCTTCTCGGACTTCTCCGGCTTCTCGCCGGGGATCGACTCGGGCTTCGGGGCAGGACCACCCTCGGGCTTCGGGGCCGGCTTGCCGTGCTCCATGCCCTCTTCCATCGGGGATTCCGTCTTCTCGTGCATCGGGCCCTCGGAGGGCTTGCCCTTCAGGAACTCGGGCTCACCGCCGAGACCTTCCGGCGCGTGATCCGGGCTCTTCCCCATGCCGCCGCCCATCTCGGGACCCTTCCCGAGACCCGGCTTCGGCTCCGGACCCTTGCCCATGTCCAGACCCGGGCCCGGACCTTTGTCCATCGGACCCTTGCCCAGACCCATGCCCGGACCCTTGTCCATGTCCAAGCCCATACCCGGACCCTTGTCCATGTCCAAGCCCGGCTTCGGCTCGGGAGCACCGCCGAGGTCCCCCTGGGACTTCAGGTACTCCACGATGATGCCGTAGGCGGAATCCGCGTCGGGGGCCTTCGACAGCTGCTGGAGCACACCCTCGAATCCGGGAGGAGCCTTCTCGGCAGTCCGATTCAGCATCGACTTCCGGATGAGGTCCATCGACTCGCGCTCGATCAGCCGCTGCTCCTCATTCGAGAGCTTGACCCTGCCCTGGCTGTGGAGATCGGCAACCGTCTTGAAAAGCTGAAACCGCTGAGTCAGTCCCGACATTACCGTTCTCCTAACTCCTGGAAAGGGCTGAGTTAATCAGCCCCGCCAGAGCCTCTGGAATCTGATTTGCGTGCCGAGCCACAAACGAACTGATTTCATAAAGATCGCGATCTGTCAATGAAAGATCGTTGGAGGCAATCCGCAGAAGGCCTTCCTGGATCTCAGCATCCTTGTCCGCGGGGTCGTCCACCGCCGACAGCTCAGCGAAGATCGTGCCCCTGCACCACTCCGAAGCCTTGCGCTGCCCGCCTCCCTTGAGGGGGTAGGCCCTACGGGAGTGCTTCCCACGAACGTGCTCGCAGAACTGGAGGGTGTTCGACGCGATCTTTTCGCAAATCGAACACTCCGTGTCCGTCACGTCGCAACCCATCGAGAATCGGTAGACCGAGCCGCTCTTGTAGGCCTCAGCCAAGTACGGATCCTTGGACATGTCGGCGGCGATCAGGGTCTCGATGAACTCGTCCTGGGAGGCATCCTTGCCGGTAGCGTCGAAAACCGCGCGCTTCACCGCGTCGGAAGCCGAGTTCTGGTCGTTGTAGTGCGCATCGAGGAGAACACCCCGGGAGAGGGAGTAGTTCGCGGAGTTGTGGTTCACGAAGTGCGGCTTCAGCACGAAGGTCGAGTAGACCCTCCGGCCGACCTTCGGGTCGAACCTCAGCAGCTCTTCCCGCTTCCAGCCGTCCATGTTCTCGTTGGGGCGATCCGCGCTGCACGCGCGGCAGGGAATCAGGAGGTAGTCTCGGGGATCCCGAGAGATCCGGTAGGTATCGGCCACCGTGTCCAGGATCGCTTCGAGGTTCAGCTGAAGCCCGTCCTCCATGAAGTGCGACGAGGTCTTCCCAGCAGCAGCAACCCGCTGCCACGAGGAGTCAGATCGTACACCAAGGACGTCGACCGCAGCTGTTTTCGGAAATCCCATGTTAGATACAGTAATCCTGTTGTTCTGTTGGATATTATAGAACGGTGGGCTATCGGATTTTTAAAAACGACGTTCGGCCGGAAAATCAGATCAGATACTTGCGGATCGTGGCGTCAATACTGGATTCTGTGCCTATCACAGTACCCAGATCTTTGGAGGTCCAGAAGCCCTCGCAGAGCTGATCGATCACTGATCGGGCCCAATCGTACTCCCGCGGGCTGGAGCTGACGGCGCGGAGGATCTCCCCTTTGGAGCCCTCTTTCTTGAAGGTGATGGCGTGCTTGGAGCACTCGGCATCGAACGCCGCCGCAAAGGACCTGACCACTGAACGGCAGTACAGATCCCCCGTCCCATGGTCATGGAACACGAGCGCGATGGGGATCTCCCCTTGAGATACGAGGAAGGCTCTCACTTCTTCTCCGCCCCGCCGGGTTTCTCAGAGGCGTCCGGCGTCTTCGGCGTCTCGGTGATCATGGTGTCGTTGCGGGTCTTCCCCGTCTCAACGTCCTTCGGCTGGAACGGCTTCCCGCTCATCGACGCATCTCCGGTCTTCTGGAACCCCATGGAACCTCCTACAGGAGACGCTCGCCAGTGGCAGCGTCCCAGAACGATCCCTCACGTCTCACCGCGGCGCGACCCCGAACGAAGAAGGTCTCCTCGTCCGCACCCCCGACCTCGATCTTGTCCAGTGCGACCTGGGCGGTCTGGAACTCCTGGATGAACTGCGCCGGCCCACGCATCCCCACGTAGCTGTTGTGCACGATCAGCCGGTCTCCCTTGCAGTACACCACGACCCCGGACGTATCTTCGAGATCGTCGATGTCGTTGAGCCCGTACTCGGCCATGTTCACGAAGTCGACGATCTTGAGCGGCAGCTCGGAAACCGCCTTCAGGATCTCCTCGTGCATCTCCACGGGCACCTTCCGCAGCATCCGGCAGTCCGGATCCATGACCTCTTCCAGGTCCAAGGAACCTTTCAGAGGGCCCACGTAACCCTCGCGACCGATGATGGGGAACCACTCGACGTCGCAGCTCGGGTGCACCAGATCGGATCCGGAGCCCAGCAGGTCGAGCAGGTGGGACACCCCGTAGAACAGCCCGTCATGAGCCTTGCACAGAGGGCAGGAGTCCCTCTTCTGGAAACGGACCAGCTCGATGCCCATCTCCCGGTACGCCATCAGCGCGGCGATCTGCTGCACGCGGAAGTAGTCCTTCGTCGAGCCCCTCAGGAATTCGAGCACGTAGTAGTCCTCTTCCTCCAGGATGAGGTCACTCTCGCTCAGAGGAACGTCACCCTTGAAGGAAGACTTGATGGAGAGGAAGTTGAACGTCTTGAAAGCCGCCTTCTTGGCAGCGAAGAAGAGCTGCGTGTACTGCTCCTCCGTCAACAGCTCCACCAAGGTCTGTGCGAACTGCTCCAGGTCATTCCGGGTCTTGATCTCGGGCTCGACCTCAGGAGGGTCCACGAGATCCTGCGCGGTCTTCACGCCGCTGATCTGGCGGTTGAACATGCCCCTGTCTTGAACGGCCAAGGGTGCCATCGCCCCACCCGTGAGGAAGTCGTCGAAGGGCACCAGAGGCTCATCCTCCGGCCACTCGTCGTAGATCTTCTGAAGCTCTTCTGGGGTCATCCGGGTAGCCCGCCACCGCCAGGACCCTCGATCCCTCCGCCAAGAGCGCCAGGAGACGTCGGCTCGGCGCTACCTGGCGGATTCGAGGCATCGTTCATGCCGCCCGGAGGAGCGCCAGGAGCGCCCATCGCTCCCGGAGGCTTTCCGGTAGCCGCTGGAGGCTTTGCCCCCGCTCCAGGACCCCCGGGAGCGCCCGGAGGGGCTCCACCGGGAGCCTGCTGGCCGCCCTTGCCGTACTCGGCCTCGTAGAGAGCCAGCTCGGTCGCTCCGAGGGTCTTCTCCTTCTTCTCTTTCTCGACCTTGAACTCCTTGAGGGACTTGTCCATCTCGTCTTCCCAGTCGATACCCACCGCGGAAGACACGGTCGCCTTCGACAGCTTGATCCCGAACTTCTCCAGGATCTGGTACGCCGCGAGCACGTCGGTGTCGACGGTCGGATCGAGCTTGTTCTTCCACTTCAACGTGGGAACCATGACCATGTTCCGCTCTTGGATCTCCTGAGCGGTCCGCTTGACGCGGTAGTTGTGGTTCACCTCGCTCTTGGAAGCCGTCGTCCAGTCGTTGATCTCGGAAATCGGTCGGAAGAACTTCGGGTATATCCAAAGGTTCTCCAGGAGCTGTCGGAGAGACAGTAGACGGCGAAGGAAGACCTGTAGACCGGACTTTGCGCTAGCGTACGTGACCTCTCCGGTCATGAAACTCTTGGACAATCCGAGCGCCAGGAGCTTCACTCTCTCGATAACATCGTGCTCCTTCCCGATGGTGATGGCCTTGTCGGTCGTGCCCCACTGCTCGAAGTTGATGCCGTAGTGGTAAATTAACCAGCTATTTCGTGTAGCGAAATTATCGGCTTGGTATGTATGGCTCCCGCTGACGGTCATGTTGACGACTTTTTGAGGAATCTCACACTTCAGCGTCTGCACACTGTACAACCGGACATATAGGTACTTATCGTCAGACCACCAGTTTTTTGGACCAGAGTTACGCACACGAGTAGACTGGAACCCCATGCAACCCGAGATACGAGAAGCCCACTCGCCGTGGATATGAATCCTGTACAGAAGATTGCCACCACCGAAACTCTTCATAGACTGCTTTCGGATACTAAGAGATGAGTAAGACCCGAGGTGTACTAGAATCAGCCTTACCTGACGCATCAGCGTTTCCGAGGCAGAAGACACTTCTATGTATCTACGCGCAGGAGTCTTCTTGTCCCCCACACTGCATCCATCACCGTTGATGTAGCCCTTCAAGAACTCCAACTTCAGGTCCAAGGGCCACGACATGACCTCCAAAGAAAGCCGTTTGGTTCGAGCCCCTGAACCGCCATGACGGACCAGCCAGTCCGCAAGGTCACTGCTGGAATTCCGTCTCATTCGAACTTGAAGATTTTCATGCTTCCCGCGGAACACTTCCGGACGATACCCTGCGAGAGATTCTATGATGTTGCAGGTGTCCTTAACCAGAGTATCCTCTTCATCTGCACTGAAAGAAAACTCCACCCCACGCCGTACGGATCCATTCTCGCGCTTGTATACCTCTATGGAGTTTCCCTCGGCCACGTAGTAGCCCAGCAACCGCGCTTTTTCCAGAGTGACCCCATGATCAGAAAGCACTTCAAAAGTCCTCGGGATCATGAAGAAGTCACCAGCACGAAGTTGATCCGCCGGCACCTTATCCTGAAAACAAGGATCCCCCCCACCCTCACGAGGAACACCCCAAATGGGCCACTTGTGTGAGGGGGTGCAACGAATCACACCGGGAGACCCAGGAACGCTGATTTCCACCAGCTCATCGGTGATCTCTTCTTGGAGGGCCTCCACCTCGCACACACAACCGTCTTTATCCAAAAGACGATCACCGATCTCCAAGTCTCCGATCTGACTTTGAGAACCATCCTCCATCGTAATCGGTGTCTCCGGAACGAAGCAGTGCGGATCTACCTCAGCACGATTCAACATCTCCAAAAGTTTCGTTTCAGCCCCAGGGGCCGGGATCCATCCGGTATTTGCATCGCCTAGCTTAAGTACTTTTACGGGGGAGGCATGTCTCCTAAATGTGGCGATTGTGCTATTGTAAACCGCGTCCTCGACCATGAAGATTCGCCACATTCTGCTCGCCAGACTAGTGCCTCGCGTCTGGTACGGATGGAGCTTTCGCGGAATGAACGTACAGTTCAGCGGCGACAGGCGGATCTTCTGCCGAGCGAGGATCCTGGAGACGAAATCCGCCGGCAATCGCGCACGGAACTCGCGAGCTTCTGGCGTACCTGCCGACATCATGGACCTGAGGGACTCGTCGGGAATGAAGCTGATGATCGGGTCCATGTTCACGATGGGGGAGTCCAGGACCTCGATGAAGTCCGGGTTGTGCATCGCGATGTAGGTCCAGATCCCCAGGCTGTCGTCGAAGAAGCAATGGGGGATCGCCTCTCCGAGCACCAGGTACTCGCGAATGATGTACCGAAGACGGTCCATCAGGTTGGTCGTCTGGCACATGTACTCCAAGGTGTTCTTGATCTCAGAGGACTTGTCGTCCCCGACGATGACGTCGAAGTCGGAGACGAGCATCTCGGCGTACATGTCCATGGCTGTACCGAAGATCGGGTCGGTCTCATGGAACAGTCGCCAAGCCCGGTTGGCTTCCTCTCGGGTTCTTGGGTACTGGACTCGGTCGGGGGACTCCACCCCGGGCATGTAGGGCCGCTGCATGTGGTACATGGAGCTGCCGCCACCACCGCCCGAGCCGAAGGGGGAGACCCCCATCGGCATGTTGCCTCCGAAGAACCCGGAAGCAGTCCTCTGGTGGAACGAGGATGGAACCGCCAGTGAGGCACCTTTGGGGAGGACGCTGGAAGCGATCTCCTGCCTCATGGAAGAGGAATCCGAGGAGATGATCCTCGGCTTGAACACGGATCCCTGGCGGCTCGGTATGAAGTTACTCATTTCGTCCTTTGACAAACGACTCACCCTTCGGAGGCAGGACGACGAGGTTCTCCACATCGACGATGTTGTCGTCGGACAGGTCCAGCTCCTGGAGGATCTTGGACTGCATCTCCAGAGCCTGGGACCTGGCCGACATCGTCGAGCTTCGAGCCACGGCAGCAGCTTCCTGCGCGGCCTTGAACCGCGTCTCCGCCTCCGTGATGGTCATGAAAGCCAAGCGCACCTCGGCGCGCTGGGCCCGGTTCAGCTTCACATGGGCGCGCCGTGGGGCCCCCACAGCGGGGATCTCCGGAGCTGCCGGTACGGGGGCTGCCGAGGGCACGGGAAGGGACGTCACGGTGGCCTCGGGGGTCTCGTTGGGGTCTTGCATGGAGGTTACTCCTTCTCCGCCGTAGCGGGTGTTTTCTCGACATTGGGGACCGCGACTCGCGTGATGAGACTGGACTTCTGTCCAGTGTCTTCATCCATCCACGGAGGCTCGCCGTCCATCATGCCGTTGGACATGAGGATGTACATCTGCTCCCCGGAGATGCCCTTGAAGTCCCCGGTCTTCTCGTCCAAGTCGACGAAGCTCCACTTGATCTTGTAGGGGAAGTCGCTGATGTCGACCTCCTCGTCGAGGATGCGGAGGTAGTCCTGCTCGCGCTTGAGGTGGAACTCGTGGACGTCGGGGAAGTCCTTGACCTTGGTCGAGTCCAGGAGCGCCTGGAAGGAGTTCTTGTTCGCGAACTGATAGCCGTCGGCGAACACAATGGGGGAGCCCTTGTCGTCCTTGAGGCAGTGCTCCAGGATCAGCTGGTCCTTGACCGAGTTCCACTCAGCCTCGCGCTCGGCCGTCTCCTTCTGGGTCTTCTCCAGAACCGCCACGGGCCGCTCGATCAGGGACCGGTTCATGTTGGCCGCGTACTTCAGACGCGCGTTCACCGGGGCCGCTGCGATGGCCTGGAGTGTGTTCCAGATTACAGCCAATTTGGAATTCTTCTTCAGCATCCTCGTCTCCTCCTAGCTGGCAGAGTTCACAGGAGGCTACTCTATATAAAAAGCCAGCTGGAGTCAATCCCCTACTGGTTGCTCGCGATCATCGGGATACCACCTGTTACCCAGTCACCCACGGTCATCGCGGTGGTCAATCGTCTTCCGTTACCTACGATGGTCCAACTGATCGGACCGTTTCCGGCTACCGCAGTGGCACCTGCGTTCCAGGCATTGTTATTGGTAGCATGGAATTTGTTGGTGTCTATGACCCCGCCAATCGGTCGGAAACCAGCCGTCGAGTACACCCAGATTCCGTACCCTCCGGTAGCGGTGGTCCCATCGATATTGTAGAAGTAGTTGTTGCTGATGAAGACGCCTTCCATCGCAACGTTCGCCGCAACGTTCCCCGTGTTAAAGACAACGATGCCTTCTTGAGCAGACCCGCTCAGATCGAACATGTTTCCTACAACCGAACAGTGATGCGCAAGAATATAGATGGCAGCACGGTCCCTATTGACGTCAGGGGTACCTCCGTGGATCCTGTTGGCAGTCGTGATGGTGTTGGAATCGAAGCGGCAGTGAGGCTGTGCTACCCAGATGCAAGAAGCCCGAGTGGTAGTGGCAGAGGCCGCTTCATAGATGTTGTTGTGAGTGATTAAGTGGGTTCCTCCGGTATCGGAAGCAGTAAACGTGAGAACCCGCCCTGCGGAGGCGGCGGTGATGTTCCAGTTGCATTTTGAAAGGATGCAGTTGGCCGTACCTGCTTCGAACGTGATCCTCGCGATTCCCAGAACATTCGCGCAGTAGAAGTTGCAAGAGTCTATAACGACGTCTGTAGTCGACGCTGCGAGGACTATGGAGCCTGTCTGAGAAGCATCGCAATTGAGGTAGCTGTTGGTCAGCTTGCTTCTGTAGGAGTTCGCTGAGAAGTAGACCGAGTAGTCCACCACCGCAGCACCCGCAACTAAATTCGTAACAAAGGAACACCCATCCACTACGACGCCGGCCGCGTCCACGTACAGAAGGTACGAAGTTCCAGCGCCTACGGGTGCTCCATCGAAGCGACAGGAGGTCACCGAGGAGAAGGCTCCAGACACCCGCAACATGGCTGGGGCCAGCCAGCCGGGATTCGGACCCGTGAATTTGAGGTTTTGCAGGACACAGCGAGAAGAGAAGTAGAGGTAGCAGTCCGCATCGGTACTGCTGAAGTTGATGGTCGCGTCATTGCCGATGATCACGAGTTCCTGGTTGACGATAGTCGCCGCGGTCCAGTTGATCGTGTGAGTGCCAGAACCCAGGATGATGGTTCCTGGCGGCTCGGTCGTCGCAATGATCGCCTGAAGCAGGTTCTGGAGGCCAGTGCCTCCCGCAGGCACGAAATAGGACCCATTGCTCTTGATCCAGCCCCCCACGTCGGTCGTCATGGCGACCTTGGCCGGAACTCCTGCGTAGGTGCTCGACGTGAGGCTGACGTTCCCGGGCGAGGTGATCGTGATGCCGTTCCCGCCGCTCTGGATCGTGATACCCGAAGTCGTGTTCGTGCTCCCCAGCGTGAGTGCCTTTACGCCCGCGCCGGTCGCTATGTTGATACTGTTCGAAGTAGCATCGGCACTGAAGTTGATGGTGCCGGTACCCGAGTAGATGCTCAGCCCCACGTTCACCGTGTAGATGCTGCTCAGCGTACCGCTGTCGCCGTAACCAACGATGTTGAAAGCATCTCGACTAGAAATCAAGATGTCGCCGGTACCACTCTGAATGGTTGTCGAAGAGGTGGTGTTCGTGCTTCCTACAGTGACGGTTTTGGCAGCATTGCCAGCTCCGAAGCGCAAGATGGTAGCCGCGACGTCATCACTGATATAGATCCTACCTGTACCGGAATATATGACCAAGTCGGTGTTGGTTGTGTAGATGTAATTGGTGATCGCCGCACCGGAACTGGAGATGGAGAAGGAGCCGGTGCTTGTGATCACCGTACCCGAGGTACCGCTCTGCACGGTGGTGATCGAAGTGGTGTCGATACTTCCGACAGTGACGTTTTTGACGCCAGCACCAGTACCAAACCTGAGAGGTTGTGCAGTGGCATCATCACCAATGTACAGGCGGCCCGTTCCCGAGTAGATCGTCAGGTTGACGTTGGTCGTGTAGATGGAGCTGGCGACAGCACCTGTGATGGTAAAGGCTCCCGTGCTCGTAACGGATGTACCTCCGGTGCCGCTCTGCACGGTGGTGATCGAAGTGGTGTTGGTGCTCCCTACCGTAACAGTCTTGACCCCTGCACCCGCCCCAAAACGGCAAGTATTCGCCGTAGCGTCATCACCGAGATACAGCCTACCCGTCCCCGTGTAGACCAGTATGTCTGCGTTGGTCGTGTAGATGGAGCTGGCGGCAGCCCCTGAGATGGTAAAGGCATCCGCAGAGGTCAACTGAATCTGACCCGCTCCCGTCGTAGTCACCGTGAAATTGTTCGCCAGCTTGGGAGTGAAGGAGATGGCGTCCCCGATGGACCCTCGGGCAAAGCCTCCTGAAGAAAACGAAAGGGTCAGCGCAGCTGAATGATAGATGCCTGTGGCGGTGTCCCCTGAAAACGCAAAGGATGGGGTTCCCACAGACCCTACCGGGATATGGAGACCGTTCTTTACGACGAACTCGTTAGCCATTTTTCAGCCCTTTCACTTTCCAGAGCTAGAGCGTTACCTTGCGCCTCAATGCCTTGAAGTTGTAGACGTTCACGCCCGCGTTGGCGGCGTTGAGACTGAGGTTCGCGCCGGAGTGCGACACGGTGAACACGATGTCCGTCGTCACACCCATGTCCGTGGTGACCGTCTCGTAGAGCTTCGCGTCAGGAACGCTCTGGTTCCATGATGCTAGGATGGCACCTGTCCGGATGTTTTCACCAAACTGGATGACGTAGAGCCACTCGGCCGCACCATCAGTCGCAGCCGGGAAGGTGTCGGGCACGGACGCGCCGCCGGGGATCGTCGTCGAGATGACCGCAGCGGCCCCTCCGGAGGACTTCAGCTCGTTCAGGGCACCGATGATGGAGGTCGCCGTGAACCCCGACAGCGTGACGTTCCCGGCCTCGTTCAGGGTGATCGCAGCTACGGTACCCCGGGCCCCGAAGGTCAAATCCGCCGCCGCCCCGGAGACCGAGAAGTTCGAAGCGGTCGCAGCGTCGAGGCTGATCGCCGCGGTCGCATCCAGCGTGCAGTCGGTACAGTCGATGTTCAGCGTGCTCTTGCAGGCCAGATCGATGTTGCCTTGACCAGCACCCCCGTTCGTGACGTTGATGGTGAGCAGAACTGCACCGGCAGCGGCTCCGGTGATCGTGAAGTTCGAACCCGTTACCGCATCGATGCTGATCCCGCCGGTCGCGTCCAGTGTGTACGCAGCGCAGTCCAGGTCCATCGTAGTCTTACATGCGAGGGTCAAGTTCCCTGCGCCGGCACCTGCGTTCGTGCAGTTGATCGTCAAGGTCTGCGCGGCAGCGTTGGTCGCTCCCAAGGTGATGTTCGAAGTAGTAAGAGCGTCGATGCTCAGTGCACCTGTAACGTCCAGATCGCACTGCGCGCAGTCTATGTTCAAACCAGAGATACTGTTGATAACAATGGAGCTAGGAGCACCGCCTATAGTGGAAAGGGTTAAGACATCCTTACAAGTGACAGTGACGTTTCCTGTACCTGCCCCACCGTTCGTGCAGCTCAACGTAAGAGTCTGAGCAAGTGGACTGGCAGCCGTAACAGTAAGGTTCGACGAAAGAGCCGAATCTAGGGTGATAGCTCCCGTCGCGTTTACATCGAACGTTATGGCTGCTACGGAGGCTGTATTCTTACACGAAATTGCTACGTCTGCTGTGCCACCACCTACGGCGTTGGTGGCGCTCAGAGTAAGGATAACCGCACCCAGTACGTTTCCTGACACCGTAAAATTCGAAGAGATCACCGAGTTCAGAGTGATGGCCCCTGTCGTAGCGCCAAGCGTGATGCTCCGGGTCGCAGAGAGGGTGATGTCCGAGTTCGCACCGGTCGTCTGGAAGCTCAGAGGGGTCGCAGCAGTGGACTGAACCATGCCGCCTGCCGCAACACGGTCGGTATCCAGAACCAGGCGAGGGTCGATGCTCAACCCCGAGCTGGTGCTGAAACGAGAGAGGGCTCGAAGGTCCGCCATTCAATCCTCCGATCATTCCCCCGTGCGCCACCAGACGCACGGGGGAACTCGGTTCCTCAATCGACGACCGCGACTACTACACGTAGGTCGGGATCGTGATGTGTGCCCACAGCGTGTGCGCTGTACCCGGGGCACCGTCTGTGGCCGCCGCGTAGCCCACGCACTGGACCGTGTTACCTGCGCCCGAGGGGGCGGTCTTGGTGACCAAGCCCGCCGTCGTGCTCAGGTAGATCATGTCGCCGCGCGCCCAGGTCTCTGCCGCCGGAGAGGTCACAGCGATGTTCCCGCTGTTCTTCACCTGGACCGAACCGCCTGCGCCGACCGTCGAGCCCGCAAAGCCGAAGCACTTCGCTATCGGCAGGGTCGCACTGTCCGCGTCCGCGTTCTCGACCTGGTTGTTCGTGGCCGAACCACCGAGGGCGTACCCCGCCGTCGTACCCGCGGTGCACACCGCCACGAACCCGCTGCCCGTCGAGAAGGCCGTGTTGACCGCCGAGATCAAGGAGGTGAGGTCACCGAAGTTTGCCACGAACGCGGTATACTCACCCGCGTTGTTCGCCAACGGCATCGGAGCGGTGTAACCGCCGCCCGCCATGTAGCTGTCGGTGAAGTTGACCTCGCCGCCTGTCGCGGTGAGGTTCAAGTTGGTGAAGCCCGTGAGGGACAGCGCGCCCGCCAGCGTCGACCAGGTGGCCGCAGCCGCCGAGGTCAGGGTCAGAGCACCGGCCGCCGTCGACCAGGTCGAACCCGCCGCCGCGGTGATCGTCAGAATGCCGGCCGAGGTCGTGATGTTCGAGTTGCCGGCCGCATCGAGATGGAAGCCGTTGGCCCCCGCGTTGATGTCGATCAGAACTGCATCGACCTCGACCTCGACAACAGCCGCGCTGCCGAGCTGAACCAAGGTTCGAGCACCACCGGTACCGATGTAGATGTTCTGAACAATCGCATCGTCACCGATGTTGATCACACCCCCGGACGAGTTGATCGACAGCGCGCCCGCAGCATCGAGGTCCATCGTGGTGGACGCCGAAGCCGCGAACGACGTGACGTCCGCCTGGAGGCTCATCGCGTTCGCGCCCGTCGCGGTCAAGGTCAACGCATCCGCACCACCGTTGCCCGTGAACTTGATGACATCGCCCGCCGTGGCGCTGTCCGCGGTGATAATGAAGTCACCGGAAGCATCCAGGAGGATCGTGCCGGTGCCGGCGTCGTACGACTGCTGCAAGGTGTTGCCGGCCGCGGCTCCCGCGGCGACCCACGCAGCACCGTTCCACCACTCGAACGCACCGCCCGCGGTGGTCCGGATCGCGCCCGCCTCACCGACCGAAGTGCTCGGCAGGACCATGACGCCCGTACCGGTGACACGGCTGAACCGGAGGTCCTTCGTGTCGGCGATGGTCATGTCGACCCGAAGACTGACAATCGTGTCTGTAGCTCCGGCCGTACCGATGTTCACGATGTCGCCCGCCGAGACAAACGCCCCGCCGAGAGTGATGGTATCACCATCACCCCCACCCAGGGTGACGTTACCGTCACCCGTGAGAACACTGCCGTCGATCAGATGCAGCGTACCGGGGATGTTGATCGTTGTGCCCGCAGCACCGAAATTGATCGTAGTGGCATTGACAGTGCCAATGTCCATCGTCCCGGCAGGAGCGGCGTTGTCGATGTACCGAGCGTTCAGAACGTCGGTAGCCTCGACAAAGTTTCGAACTATGCCTGAGGGTCTTACGAGTGCCAAAACCATGATCTACCTCCCTTTCGAATCGTTTCTGCCCACCTACAGCTCGATGTGGTGGGTCAGGTTGTTTGCGACGACCGCGAACGGGTTGAAGTCCGCGTAGTCTTCGTGGTTGTACGTCTTGACCGTTGCCTCCAGATCACCCTTGGGCTGCCTCGTGATCTTCGGGATCTTCGGAGGCCGGTAGCCTTCCAGCTGGATCTTCACGAGCTGGTCCTCGGTCTTGATGATCTCGCCCTCGCGGAGCACGACCTCCCGAGGGCCGTACTGCGTCGTGATGCGCAGCTTGATGACCGAGTCGCCCTCGAACTGGCTGATGAGCTGTGCCGGGACGCCCGCCAGTGAAATCCTGTACTTCTTGATCGCCATGCTCTCCTCCTGCTAGACCCTTGTCGGCAGGGTCGGGTTCATCACCAAGGTCGCCGCACTGCGAGCGGTGCCTACCATCTGCTTCACAGTCGCCGTCACGGGAATGAGCAGCTCGGTGACGAAAGCGCCACCATCCCCGAGGTAGTAGTCCGCACCGGGCACCAGGCCACCGAACCCGGAGACCTCCGCACGGTAGGCAACGTCGCACACAAGACCGCCACCGTAGACGTTGATCACCAAGCCATCCGCCTTGTTCCCAGGGGTCGCGCCGGCCAAGGCCACCGAGTTCACTGCGTCGATGTAGGCGAGCTGACCGGCCACGGTACCCAGAGGGCAGGAAAACCCATACCCGATGAACCCGGCAGACGCCGCGTACCTCAGGTCGTAGTCGTTCCCCAGCTCGTCCGTGTAGATGATGGCGTAGCTCGGAGCTGTCGTCGTGTCGATCCACAAGGAGGGGACCCCGGGAGGGGCTGGGTTCGCAACGTGGCCGACCGGATCGAACGCCAGCCCGCCCGTGCTCTGAACCAGGGCGTTGTCCGTGTTCAGCTTGGCTTGGAGGGCCATCACCGCGGAGGCCAAGGAGTTCGGGTGGTTGGCCCATACGATGTCCACCCCGTCGATTTGTGAGACGAGGAAGTTATCGAGAACCACAGGGTATCCACTGGGAAAGGGCCAAAACGCCATGAAAATACCTCGTTGCCTTCAGCACGAGGAGTATAACCCGGACACCCGTAGGGATTTTTAAATTGAAAGGGTACCTGGAGGAGCTAACGTGGTCTCTTCGAACCGACGTACTGGGTCGCAGGGTTGCTTTCCTGGTACTGCTCGGGCTGCTGAGCACCGGGAATCTGGTCGGGCATCACGACCTGCTTGAAGTGATCCCACCAAGAAGTCGGCTGCCAGGCCTGTTGCTGCGGCTGCTGCGGCTGTTTCGGCTGCCGCTTCTTTCGAGGTGCCGGCGCGGCAGGTTGCCCACCAGCGCCAGCCCCGGGAGCGGCCCCTCCGGACTGCTGAAGCTCCTGCACTTGGGCTTGCAGATCGGCGATGCCCGTCCCCAGGATCTGAAGCTCCTGCATCTGGGCTTGCAGGTTGCCCAGCCCATCCTCCAGAGCCTTCAGCCGGCCTTCCGTGTCCGCCGTGGGAACGCCCGAAGGTCCCTCGGGCATGATGAAGTCGCCCGAGGCAGGGTCCATGGCGTAGTCTTGCGCAAGAACCACTCTTCCGATCCTGCGAATCGCCTGTTCCGACAAACCAAGACCTTTGCGCATGGGTCCTCCTGAAGGCTCCAGTATACCAGCGGCAGTCTTGGATTTTTAAA
>Ga0315295_10002377_pt1 | contig 15987 bp, 13 predicted proteins | sample YL17G14_0_MG_FD_204453 | JGI IMG/M metagenome (GOLD analysis project Ga0315295, IMG submission 204453) | Sediment microbial communities from Yellowstone Lake, YNP, Wyoming, USA - YL17G14_0 | ecosystem: Environmental > Aquatic > Freshwater > Lake > Sediment | place: USA: Wyoming | collected... | reverse complement strand
TTGTAATTCAACATAGCTCGGCCCCCACTGAAATCCCCCCTTCCCCCCTTTTTCAAAGGGGGGATTAAGTTAGCGCTTATGCCCCTCGAGGGGGAGGGATAGGGTGGGGGGGCCATTCCGCAATCCGCATTCCGAATTCCGCATTCTACTCGTCTTCCCCAATGACCTGGATCTCCATCTCCAGTTTCACGCCCTTTTCCTCGAACACCTTCTCTTTGGCCCATTCGGCCAGGGTCAGGATGTCCCGCGCCCGGGCTTTTCCCAGGTTCACGATGAAGTTGGCATGCTTCTCCGAGATCTGGGCGTCCCGGAGACGGGTTCCTTTTAAACCTACCCCTTCAATCAATTTCCCCGCCGCCACCCGGGACGGGTTCCGGAATATGGACCCGGCGCTCGGCAGGTGCAGGGGCTGTTTGGCGGCCCTCTTCCGGAGAATTTCCTCCATCCGGGAACGGATCGCCTGGCCGTTTCCGATTTGGAGTCTGAATTTTCCCCCCAGGATGATCCATCCTTTCTTCAGTTCCAGAACCCGGTAGGAAAAGCTGAGCTCTTCCTTTCCTTTTTCGATTACGTTTCCCTCCGGGTCCATGAGCTGCAGGGATTGAAGGTCATCTTTCATCTCGCCGCGGAAAGCCCCGGCATTCATGAAGAGGGCGCCCCCCACGGTTCCGGGAATCCCGGCGGCCCATTCCATTCCGGCCAGGCTGTTCTCCCGGGAAAATTCCACCAGTCTGCCCAGGGATTCCCCGGCTCCGGCGTGGATCAGGCCATCCTTCTCCCCCCTTTCCAATTCGGAGATCCCCCCCAACCCGCGGGAGAGGGAGATGGCCATTCCCCGGACTCCTCCGTCGCGGACCAGCAGGTTGGCCCCATTCCCGAGAACGAAGTAAGCCAACTTCTGCTGGCGGCACCACCTCAGGGTCTTCTGCAGGTCTTCCAGATCCGCCGGGAAAACCAAGAAATCCACCGGCCCCCCCACTCCGAAGGAGGTGTATTGGGAAAGGGGGACCGAATAAAGAATCTCCCCCTTTATTTCTTCTGAGAGTTTTATGCTGTTCGCCGCCATCATCGTGCTTTGTTAGGTTCGAAGCAATTTGGTTCGGAGCAATTTAGTTCGGAGTAAAAGCTCAGGGCCCGAACGGTTCTTTATTCCGAACTCCGAAATGGGTTACTCCGAACTGTCTTTCTCCTTTAATTTTTGAATCAAGCTCTCCCCTACTTTCCACACATCCCCCGCCCCCAGGGTAATGACCATGTCCCCGGGCCGGAGGCGGGGGAGCACACGCTCCACGACCTGACTCTTGTCCGGCACCAGGGTCACGTCCTTGTGGCCGTGCCCTTTGATCCCCTCGCAGAGGTCCTCCGCTCTCACTCCGGGGATGGGGTCCTCGCTGGCCGCGTAGATCCCGGTGAGAAAGAGGACGTCCGCCTGGTTGAAGGCGGTGAGGAATTCCCGGAAAAGGTCCCGGGTACGGGTGTACCGGTGGGGCTGGAAGATCACCACCGTTCTGCGCTCCCATCCGCTCTTGGCCGCGCTCAGGGTAGCCTTAATCTCCGTGGGATGGTGGCCGTAATCATCCACCACCATCACTCCTCCCCATTCTCCCTTGATCTGGAACCTTCTCTGCACGCCGCTGAAAGACCCCAGCGCCTCTTGAATCACCCCGAACCCTACCTCCATCTCGAAGGCCGCGGCTATCGTGGCCAGGGCATTGTAGACGCTGTGCAGCCCGGGCATGCGGATGCTGATCTGACCCAGCTCCCGGTCATCCGCCAAGGCCCGAAAGGTGGTGCTGAGGCCGTGGAAAGAGATGTCCGTGGCCCGGTAGTTGGCCTGGGTCGCCAGGCCGTAGGTCACGAAGCGTTTGGAGACCCGGGGGATCAGGGCCTGCACGTTCTCCTGGTCCAGGCAGAGCACGGCCAGGCCGTAAAAGGGGACCTTGTTGATGAACTCCAGGAACGCCGCTTGAATCTCCTCCAGGTTGCGGTAATGGTCCAGGTGCTCGGGGTCGATATTGGTCACGATGGCAATCGTCGGGGTCAGCCGGAGGAAAGAGCCGTCGCTCTCGTCCGCCTCGGCCACCAGTAGATCCCCCTGCCCCAGCTTGGCATTGGAGCCGAAGGCGTTCAGCTTGCCCCCGATCACCGCGGTCGGATCCAGCCCCCCGTGGGCCAGGACCGTGGCGATCATGGAGGTGGTCGTGGTTTTCCCGTGGGTTCCGGCCACGGCGATGGAGTACTTCATCCGCATGAGTTCGGCCAGCATCTCCGCCCGGGGAATGACCGGAATGAGGCGCCCCTGGGCGGCCAGGACTTCGGGATTATCCCTGCGCACCGCCGAGGAAGTGACCACCACGTCGGCTTCCTTTAAATTTTCCGCCCCATGGCCGAGGAAGATTTCCGCTCCCAGCTTCTGCAGCCGGTGGGTGGTGTCGGACTCGGCCAGGTCCGACCCGGTCACCCGGTACCCCAGGTTCAGCAGGACCTCGGCAATCCCGCTCATGCCGATCCCGCCGATGCCCACGAAATGCACCTTCCGGACCCGGTATCTCATTCCCAAGGTCTGGTTATTCATCTCTCACCATTTGACCGCAGAGGTCCACGATCTTCTCCGCGGCCCGGGGCCGGGCCAGGGCGGCGGCCCGCTCGCCCATCTTTTTCAATCTCTCCGGATCTTCTCTCAGCTCGCTCACCATGCGGCTCAGGACCTCGCCATTCATATCCGCGTTGGCCACCAGGAGGGCCGCGCCGGCATCGATCAGCGCCCGGGCATTGACCGTCTGGTGGTCGTTGGCGGCATAGGGGTAAGGGACCAGGATGGCCGCCTTTCCCATGGCCATCAGTTCGAAGAGAGTCGTGGCCCCGGCGCGGCAAAGGATCAGGTCCGCCGCCCCGTAGGCCTGATCCATATCGTGAATGAAGCGGTGAACCTCGGCCGCCACTCCTTCCCGCTCATAGAATCCCCGGACGTAATCATAGTCGCGGTCGCCGGTCTGATGGATGATCCGCATCTTCCCTTTCTGGTCTCTGAAATGGGGAAGGCTCTCCTCCATGGCCTGGTTCAAACGGTGCGCTCCCTGGCTCCCCCCGAAAATGAACAGGGTAAATTCTCCCTTTCCCGGCTGCCGGACGGCGGGGGAACCCTGCCGGAGCCGTTTTCTCACCGGATTGCCGGTGAGTACGGTCTTTTGCCGGGGGAAATGGGCCGCCGAGTTTTCAAAGGAAATAAAGATCCGGTCCACAAACCTCCCGAGAATGCGGTTGCTGAGCCCGGGGAACGAGTTCTGTTCGTGGATGGCCGTTTTGCAACCCATGGCCCAGGCCGTCAAAACGACCGCCCCCGAGGCATACCCCCCGACTCCCAGGACCATATCGGGTCGAACCGAACGGAGCAGCTTCCAGGACTGCCCGAGGCTCCTGGGGATGGCCATGAGGCTGCTCAATTTTCCCCCCAGTCCCCTTCCCTTCAAAGCGGCCGCTTCGATGGTCTTCAGTTCGTACCCTTCCCGGCCCACGAACCTGGACTCCAGTCCCCTCCGGCTCCCCACAAAAATGATCCGGCTTCCCGGGTCTTTCTCCCGGAAAGCTTCAGCCACGGCCAGGGCCGGGAAGAGGTGTCCTCCCGTTCCCCCGCCGGCGATCAGGATCTTCATCCCTCGATTTCCCGCCCTGTGAATGCACGTTGAGAAGAATTCCCACGGCCATCAGATTGATCATCAGCGAAGTCCCCCCGTAACTGATAAAAGGAAGGGTGGACCCCTTGGTGGGCAAAAGCCCCATGACCACCCCCATGTTGAGCAGGGTCTGGATGGAGATCAAAGTGGTGACCCCCAGCGCCAGGTAGGTCCCGAAAAGGTCGGGAGCCCGGAGGCAGGACTGAAACCCCCGGATGATCAGGGCCAGGAAAAGAATGATAATCAGGGTGACCCCAATCAGCCCCAGCTCTTCCCCGATGATCGACAGGATGAAGTCCGTGTGGATCTCGGGAAGGTAGAAGAGCTTCTGTTTTCCTTCGCCCAACCCGACTCCGAAGATTTTTCCCGCGCCGAAGGCCAGGAAGGACTGGATGATCTGGAACCCGGTCCCTCCCGGATCCTTCCAGGGATCCCAGAAGGCCAGGAACCGACCGATGCGGTAATGAGCCCGGAAGGCCAGGTACGCCAGCACCGGCAGCGCTGCCAGGAAGGCCCCTCCCAGGAAGCGGAGCCGGGTCCCGCCCACAAAGAGCATGAGAAACACAACCGCCACGAAGAGAACCCCCGTGCCGAAATCGGGCTGCAGGAAAACCAGGAGGAAGAGGATTCCCGCGACAATGACCGGGGGAAGAAATCCTGCGGTGAAGTTCTCCATCCTCCCTTCCTTCCGGGTCAGCCAACGGGCCAGGTAGATGACCAGGGCCAGCTTGGCCAGTTCCGCGGGCTGGAAGGAGAAGGGACCGATCTTCAGCCACCGGAAGGCCCCCCCGATCTGCTGGCGCAACCCGGGAACAAAAACCAGGAACAGGCAAACGATGCTCCCCAGGAGGAGGGGAATGGCCAGACCCTGCCAGTAGCGGTAGTTCATCCGCGCCGCCAGGAGCAACAGACCGATCCCCAGAGCCGCGGCTATGGCCTGTTTCTTCAGGAAATGGAAGGGATCCCCCATCCGCTCCGTGCCCACCGGGAAGCTGGCGCTGTAAACCATGACGATCCCGATGCCCGCCAGGCCCAGGGTGCAGAAAAGAAGAATGGGGTCCATCCGCCGGATAAAATCCATGTCAGTTGGGTCTCCCTTCCATCGCCGGACGGTCGGCGGGCTTCCGCTTGAGCCCCCCAACGATTTCCTTGAACCGCTTCCCCCGCTCCTGGTAGTTTGTGAACATGTCGAAGCTCGAACAGGCCGGCGAAAGGACCACCACGTCTCCCGGCCGGGCCCTGGACCAGGCCCACTCCACGGCCGCTTCCAGGGAATGGAGTTTCACCGTCTCGGTCAGGTTTCCCAGGGCGGCGAACATCCGGTCCCGGGCCTCGCCGATCAGGGCCATTCCCTTCACCTTTCCGGCGATTAGATCCTTCAACGGGCCGTAATCCCCCTCCTTGTCCCTTCCTCCGGCGATGAGCAGGACCGGTTCTTCAAAGCTCATGAGCGATTTGACCACGGAGCCCACGTTGGTCCCTTTGGAGTCGTTGAAGAACTTCACTCCCTCCAGGTCCCGCACCCACTCCAGCCGGTGTTCCAGCCCCTCGAATTCCTCGATCACCCTCTGCAGGGGCTCCCGGGGGCAGCCGCAGGTTTTGGCGGCGGCGATGGAGGCCATGAGATTCTCCAGGTTGTGAGTCCCCCGGATCTTCAGCCGCTCCAGGCTGAAACGCTCCCGGGCTCCATCCGTCCCCTGGAAGAGAATCGCTCCCCGATCCAGAAAACATCCTACCGGGACCGATCTCTCCCGGCTGAAGAGGAAAATCTGGGGCTGGATTCGATGGGCGAACTGAAAGGTGAGGGGATCGTCGGCATTGAGCACCGCAAAATCCTCTTTCCCCTGGTTTTCAAAGATCCGCCCCTTGGCCTCGCCGTAGGCCTGAAAGCTGGGATAACGGTCCAGATGGTCCTCGGTAATATTCAGGAGGACGGAGACCGCCGGCCGGAACTTCTGGATCCCTTCCAGCTGGTAGCTGCTGAGCTCGATCACCGCCCATTCCTCCTCCTGGGGACCGGCCACGAAGTCAATCAACGGGTTGCCGATGTTTCCGCCCACAAAAGCCTTCTTCCCCCACGTTCTGAGCATCTCCCCGATCATCGTGGTGGTGGTGGTCTTGCCGTTGGTCCCGGTGATGGCCACCGCGGGCCGGCGCAGGAACCGGGAGGCCAGCTCGATTTCGCTGATCACCGGAATTCTATTTCCCCGCGCCTTCTCCAGTTGCGGCAGGCTCAGCCGGACCCCGGGGCTCACCACGATCAGCTCGGCCCCCAGAAAGAAGGGAACCGTGTGCCCTCCCAGCTCCCACTCCACCGGAAACCCCCGCAGCGCCTCCAGGGGGGCCTTCAGTTCTTCCGCCTTCTTGACCTCCGATACCCTGACTTTCGCTCCTCTCTCCGCCAGAAAGCGTACCGCCGCCGCGCCCGTGCGGGCCAGACCGACGACCAGGACTTTTTTGCCCTTCAGATCCATCACGCTCATGATCGCGGATTGCGGATTGCGGATTGCGGATTGAAAAACCAGTAATCGCAAAACAGCAATCTGCTCATCCTTGGACCTTTCTTTTCCCTATGCGCTATGCGCGTTCTAGCGCAGCTTTAGCGTGCTGAACGCCAGCAACGCCAGGAAGACGGTGATGATCCAGAACCGGACGATCACTTTGGGCTCGGCCCATCCCTTCAGCTCGAAATGGTGATGGATCGGCGCCATGCGGAAGATGCGCTTCTTCCAGAGCTTGTAGGAAGCCACCTGGAAGATCACCGAAAGAGTCTCCAGCACGAAGAGCCCTCCCACGATGGCCAGGAGAAACTCCTGCTTGGTCATGATGGCCACCGCGCCCAGCGCCGCACCCAGGGAGACCGAGCCCGTGTCCCCCATGAACATCTGCGCCGGATAGGTGTTGTACCAGAGGAAACCCATGGACGCTCCCACGATCGCTCCGCAGAAGATGGTCAGCTCTCCGCTTCCGGAGACGTAGGGAATCTGCAGGTAGCTGGCAATCTTCACGTTTCCGGCCAGGTAGGCCAGGACCATGAACGTACCGGCGGAGATGAGGACCGGCCCGGTGGCCAGCCCGTCCAGCCCGTCGGTCAGGTTCACCGCATTGGAGGTTCCCACAATGACCAAGATTACCAGCAGGATATAAAACGCTCCCAGGTCGGGCATGAGCTCTTTGAAAAAGGGAAAGGCCAGGGTGCTCTTGAAGGTCGGATACCTGTAGAGCAGCAGGGAGGCGCCCAGGGCCACCCCGATCTGGCAGGCCATCTTCTGCTTCATGGTCAGCCCTTTGGAGTTCTTACGGATCAGCTTCTGATAATCATCGGCGAAGCCAATGGCCCCGAACCCGGTCAGGACCAGGAGTCCGATCCAGATGAAAAAATTGGAGAGATCGGCCCAGAGGAGGACGGCCACCACGATGGAGAAGAGGATCAGGGTCCCTCCCATGGTGGGGGTTCCTTCCTTCTCCAGGTGTTTTTTCGGCCCGTCTTCCCGGATGTACTGTTGGACCTGGAGTTCCTTCAGTTTGCGGATCACCCAGGGCCCGCAGAAAAAGGAAATCACCAGGGCGGTAAGAATGGCCAGGATCGCCCGGAAAGTGATGTAGCGGAAGACATTGAAAAGGGAAAATTTCGTATGCAGCGAGTAAAGAAGAAAATAAAGCATTTTTTACCGTCGTTCCTTCCGCAAGTCATCCCGCGTAGGGGCGGGTTTTAAACCCGCCCCTACTTTTTCCCCAGGTGATGGATCAGCTTTTCCACGATCCTTTCCATACGCATCCGGCGGGACCCTTTGATCAGAATCCAGTCCCCCTCTTCCACTGCATCTTCCAGGCTTTTCAAAACCTCTTCCGGGTCGGTGAAGGAATGAATCCGGCCCTCCTCCATTCCCCCCGCCCGGGCCCCCTCGGCCAGATGTTCCCCCTGGTCCCCCAGGAAAAAGAGGTGCCCGAAACCCAGTTCCCCCACCCTCTTTCCGGCCTTCACATGGAAGTCAACGGTCCCCGGTCCGAGTTCCAGCATATCTCCCAGAACGACCAGCCCCCGGCTTTTCTCCTTCATCTCGCCAAAGGCCAGGAGCGTGGCTTCCAGCGAATCCGGGTTGGCGTTGTAGGTGTCATCCAGGAGGTGAAGGTTGCGGCCCAGGCGGAGAATTCTTCCCCTCCCGGCATAGGGCTGAAATTTTTCCAGCCCCGCCCCGATCTCCTCCAGGCTCAACCCCAGGATCGCCGCCAGGGAAGCGGCCCCCAGCGCGTTGTACACGTTGTGCCGCCCGAAGGTGTTCAGCCGGACTGTCCTTTTCCCCCCGTCCAGCTTCAAAGAAAACCGAATTCCCCGTCCGGGCTCAACCGCCAGGTCTTCTGCCGAAATCTCGGCCCGCTCCCGGATTCCGAAGGTCTTCTTCCGGCAACGGACGGCCGCAGCCAGGTCCGCGACGCGCGGGTCATCCCGGTTCACCGCGATCCAGTCATCCGCTTTCAGCCCCTCCCAGAGCTCCCCCTTGGCCCGGGCGATCCCTTCCAGACTGCCCAGGAATTCCAGGTGGGCCCGGCCGATGTTGGTGATCAGGGAAACCCGGGGCTCGGCGATCTCCTTCAGCCTCCGGATTTCCCCCGCCACGTTCATTCCCATCTCCAGCACCGCCACCTCGTGATCGGGGGAGAGTTTCAGCAGCATGAGGGGAAGCCCGATCAGGTTGTTCAGATTCCCCTCGGTCTGGAGAATCCGTAAGGGCCCCGACAGAATCCGGGCGGTCATCTCTTTGGCGGTGGTTTTTCCGTTGCTCCCGGTAATCGCCACCACCTTTACCCGGGAATGCCGCCGGCGCCAGACCTGAGCCAGATCTCCCAGGGCCTTCAGGGTGTCATCCACCCGGAGGAGAAATTTCCCGGGGAAGTCAAAGCCCCCTTCTTTAGGCTCCCAGTCCCGCCGGGCCAAACTCCCCGCGGCCCCCTTCCTCAGCGCCTCTCCGATGAACTGGTGACCGTCAAAGTTCGGACCCTGGAGGGGGACAAAGAGCTCTCCCGCCTGGATCCGCCGCGAATCGCTGTTGACTCCCTGAATGCGCGAAAGGGAGTCACCGTAAAGAACCGTTCCCCCGGTGGCCCGGACAATTTCTCCCGCCGAGAGGTTAACGATCTCCTTTCCTCCTCAGGCGGGCGAGCGCTTCGACCGCCTCTTCGCGATCGTCGAAGTGAATCTTCCGAGTCCCCAGGATCTGATAATCCTCGTGCCCCTTCCCGGCGATGAGGACGATATCCCCCGGCCGGGCCGCCCCGATGGCCCCCCGGATGGCTTCTCTCCGGTCCGGAATCACCGCGTATCCCGGCGCATCCCCCCCATTGGACAGTCGGGAGACTTCGTATCTCTTCCGCCCGGTCCGTTGGGTTCCCCTTTCGATCTCTTCGATGATCTTCAGGGGATCTTCCGTCCGGGGATTGTCCGAAGTGATCACCGCCAGATCGCTCCCCGTGGCCGCGACGCTTCCCATCTCCGGCCTTTTCCCCCGGTCCCGGTCTCCCCCGCATCCGAAGACGACGATGAGCCGCCCGCTTCGCACCTTCCGGAGCGTTTCCAGGGCCCGCTCCAACGCGTCGGGAGTGTGCGAATAATCCACAAACACATGAATTCCATCGTCCCCGGGGACCCGCTCCATCCTTCCCGGAACCCGTTTGAGCCCGGCCACGCCGGCGACCATGGCCCGCTGCGGAACGCCCAGGACTTCTCCTACGCTTACCGCCGCCAAGATGTTGTACAGGTTATGCCGGCCGATCAAAGCCGATTCGCCCTCCAGCAATCCGCGGGGAGTGGTGAGCCGGAAACTCAACCCCTCCGGCCGCTCTTCGAAACTCCGGGGCCAGATCTCCCCCTGGCCTTCGACGCCGTACCGGAAAACCGTACCGCAGGTGAGGCGGGCCAGCTCCTCCGCCCGGGGATCATCCCCGTTGAGGACGGCAAAGCGCTTCTCCTTCCTGCTTTCCCGCAGACCCTGGGTGAAGAGGAGCTGTTTGGCCTGGAAGTACTCCTCCATGGACCCGTGGTAGTCCAGATGGTCCCGGGTGAGGTTGGTGAAGAGGGCCACGTCGAAGTCGCATCCCCGGACCCGCTGCAGGTCCAGGGAGTGGGAGGATACTTCCAGGACCGCATGGGTGACCCCCGCCTCCCGCATGGCCTGGAGATTTTTCTGCAGGTCGAGGGATTCCGGAGTGGTCGTGGGTGCGGGAAAGACCCGGTCCTGAAACCGGTAGTTCACCGTACCCATCACTCCCACCCGCTTCCCGTCCGCAGTCAGGATGGACTCGACGAGATAGGAGGTCGTGGTCTTTCCGTTGGTTCCCGTGATTCCGATCAGGACCAGCGAGGAGGACGGTTCTCCGTAGAAAGCGGAAGCCAACCGGGCCAGGGCTTCCCGCACGTCGGGCACAAGGACCTGGACGGCCCCCTGGACTTCCAGGGGTTGATCGACCAGAAGCGCGCGGGCTCCCCGGGCAAGGGCGTCGGGAACATACTGGGTCCCGTCTTCTTTCAGCCCCCGGATGGCCGCAAAGAGGAAGCCTTCCTGAACCGCTCCGGAATGGTAGGCGAGCCCCTTCACTCCCACCGCGGCATTTCCCCGGACTTCCTTCCGGGGCAAAGCGGAGATGAGGTCTTTCAAAAGTAATTCTTTTTTCGATCCCTGCAAGACGTTAATGAATTATACTCCTTTTCGTCCCCAGTTCAAAAATCCAGCGGGATCCGGGTTTCCATTTTTTTCTTTTCCATTCCCCATTCCGCATTCCGCGCTTTTTCCGTTTGGTTGTTCATTCCGCATTCCGAATTCCGCATTCCGCATTTGTTCAACTCTCCGGAGCGAACTTCACCAACCCCCGGGTCTGGCCCTGGAGGACCTGCCCCGGGGGGGGATTCTGGGAAACCGCTTTCCCGGTTCCCACCAGCTTCAAATCCAGACCCAGCCGCTGGGCGGTCAAGACCACCTGCCTCAGGGATTTTCCCGAGAAGTCGGGCATCACCCCCGGTTCTTCGGAGACTTCCACCGAGGCGGGCTGGGCCGGTGCGGGCGAAATATTTTCTTCCCTCCCGGCCACTCTGCCGGACCCGGCTTTGGCCAGATAAGTAACCCCCTTGGGATACACTCCCATGGAGGGAAGAACCTGCTCGGCAATCGCTTTGAAGGCCGGCGCGGCCACCACTCCCCCGTAGCTGTTGCCCTGGGGCTCGTCGATCATCACCGTAATGACCACCTGGGGATTGTCCGTCGGGGCAAACCCGAAGAAGGATCCCACCCGTTTGTCGGAGTACCCCCGGCCGTTGGCCAGGGCTTTCTGGGCCGTTCCCGTCTTGCCCGCAGATTCATAGCCGGAGAGCCGGGCCGCCCGTCCGGTCCCGCCTTCGTCCATCACCGTCTTCAGGATCTGGATGACCCGGCTCGCCGTCTCCGGAGAAACGACCCGCCGCACGGACCTGGGGCGGGTTTCTTTCAGCACGCTTCCGTTGGGCTCCAGTACGGCTTTGACGACGTAGGACTTCATCAGCACCCCGCCGTTGGCCAGGGCGGCCAGCGCGGCGGTGAGCTGCAGCGCGGTGGCCGAAATTCCCTGCCCGAAACTGATGTTGGCCAGGCCGACTTCCGACCAGGTGCGGGGCGCCGCCAGAAAACCCGGGACCTCCCCCGGAAGGTCCACCCCGGTCTTGGCGCCGAACCCGAAATTCTTGAGATAGCGGTGGAGTTTGTTCTTGCCCAGCTTCCGGGCCACCTTGCTGGCCCCGATGTTGCTGGAAACTTTGACGATATCGGACAGGGAAAGCCACCCGTGCTTGTGGGTATCGTGAATGGTTTTCCCCCCCACCAGGTAGGAGCCGTTTTCACAGAAGAACATCTCCTTGGGGGCGGCCACCTGTTCTTCCAGGGCCGCGGCCAGGGAGAAAACCTTGAAGATCGAGCCGGGCTCAAAGGTGTCGGCGATGGCCCGGTTCTTGCGGATCTCGGGAGGAGCCTGCGAGGCATGGTTCGGGTCAAAGGTGGGTTGCAGGGCCAGGGCCAGGATCTCCCCGGTCTTGGGATTCATGACCACGGCCATTCCCCCTTTGGCCGAGCAGGCCTGAACGGCCTTCTTCAGCTCTTTCTCCACGAGGTACTGAATGTTTTTGTCGATGGTCAGGATGACTTCGCAGCCGTCCAGGGACTGGCGGTAGGGCACGCTCTGGGGAGTGATGGACCGGCCCAGAGCATCTCGGGAGATGATCATATACCCGGGCTCTCCGCGAATGAACTCCTCATACCCCAGCTCCACCCCTTCCAGCCCCTTCGCATCCAGCCCGGCAAAACCTATGACATGCACCCCCAGTTCGCCGTGGGGGTAGAATCGTTTGGTCTCCTTTAAGAAGTCGACCCCCTTGAAATCATATTTTTCGATGGCCGCCCGCTGTTCCGGAGTGATACCCCTGTGCAGCCAGACAAAGGGCTCTCCCCCCTTCCGTTTGCTCAGAAGAGCGGCGGGCTTTTTTCCCAGGATGGGACCGATTTTTTGGGCTACCCCACGCAGGTCCTGCACCTTGCCCGGCTGGGCAAAGACCGAGTCCACCTCCACGCTGATGGCCATCTCCTCCTTCTTCCGGTCGTATAGGATTCCCCGTTTGGGAATCAGCTGGACAATCCGCTCCGACTGCCGTGCGGCCATGGCGGCGAGCCACTCGCTCTGGAGGACCTGGAGCTGATAGGCTCGCCCGAAGACGACCAGAAAAAGGCAAGAGAATATGCAGAGGAGCAGAACGATGCGAATCCGGAGCCATGTTGGGGGGGGCTGCTTCATCGTACGATGATCAGCTGTTCCTTCTGCGGAGGGGCCAAACCCAGTTCCTGTTGGGCCATCCGCTCGATGCGGCCGGGGGCCTTGAGCGAAGCCATTTCCAGACGAAGGCGGCTGTTTTCCTGCTGCAGCGCCTGCTCCTCCCGGGCGGCCTCGGAGGTCTCGTATCCCAGGGAGATGATCTGGTGATGGGACCAGACATAGAAGAGGGAACATCCGATGAAAACCAGAGCACCCACCAGGACCACGAAGATCAGGTTTCGATTGACTTCTCTCGACCCGGCATCCGCCGGGAAAGCGCCCTCCCCTTCCCCCTCCCGCCCGGGGGTCAGTACGGCGATTCTTTTGGAAATTGCTTCAGCCATTTCTTCCTCCTTGGATCAAAGCTTTTCGACGGCTCTCATCTTGGCGCTGCGGGCCCGCGGGTTCCGGGAGATCTCTTCCTCGGAGGGAACCACGGGTTTGGGAGTCAAAAGGCCAAAGGGGGGATTTTTTCTTCCTTCCCCCCGGGCCCATTCCCGAAAGTGATTCTTCACGATCCGGTCCTCCAGGGAATGGTAGGAGATGATGCACAGCCTTCCTCCGGGATTGAGGATCTCCGGCGCATCCGCAAGAAAGGCCTCCAGGTTGTTCAGCTCCTCGTTCACCGAGATGCGCAGGGCCTGGAAGGTTCTCGTCGCCGGATGAATGCCCCGGCGCTGCGGGGGAACGGATCTTTCGATCACCTCGACCAGCTCCCGCGTGGTCCGGAGGGGAGCCTTCTGCCGCCGGCGGACAATGTTCCGGGCGATCCGGCGGGCCCATCGCTCCTCGCCGAATTCCCGCAAAAGGGTTTCCAGTTCCCCAGCGGGGAGTTTCCGGACTAGGTCTTGGGCGGTGGTCATCGTCTCCTGACTCATGCGCATATCCAAGGGGGCATCCCAGCGAAAGCTGAATCCCCGATCCCGGCTTTCCAGCTGTTCCGAGGAAACCCCCAGATCCAGCAGGACCCCATCCACGCCCGGGATGGAAAGGGACTCCAAGACCGACTTGCAATCCTTGTAGTTTGCCCTCCTAAGTTCGAATCTGCCGGCAAAAGGGGAAAGGTTCTTCCGCGCCCGTTCCAGGGCCTCTTCATCCCAGTCCAGGCCGATCACCCTTCCCGTGGGGGAACTCTTTTCCAGAACCCCCCAACTGTGTCCTCCGCCCCCCACGGTTCCGTCGGCATAAAGGCGACCCGGCCGGCAATCCAGGACTTCGAGAACCTCTTCCAGCAGAACCGGGAGATGCCGGACTTCCTCCATACGCTAGAGGCCCAGAGCGGCGAGGGTTTCGCCCATCGCCTCGAAGTTTTCTTCCGCGCCCTTAATCTCTTCGAGGAAGCGTTCCTTGGACCAGATTTCAAACTTCTTGAGCATCCCCACAAAGACCACGTCTTTCTCCAGCTGGGCGTAGGACCGGAGGGTAGGCGGGATCAGGATCCGGCCCAGTTTGTCGATGGGACATTCCGCCGCCCCGGAGACGAAGAAACGCTGAAAAGCCTTGGCTTCTTTTTTGACCATGGAAAGGGAGCCGATCTTCTCTTCCACGTTTCGCCATTCTTCGTAAGGATAGGCTACCAGGCAGCGGTCAAAATTGGTGATAATCACCCGCTCGTCATGCTTTTCCGCGAGGAGCTCCCGGTATTTGGCCGGGATGGAGATTCTCCCCTTGGAATCTATAATATGTTCAAACCTGCCCCGGAACATTCCTTGATTACCTGCGTTCCCCAAGTTATACCGCTTTATACCACTTTATACCACCTTGAGGTCAATATACGGTTTTATCGGAAATATGTCAAGAAAAATTTAATTTCAATTTTTCTTATTTTTTTTTAAGGCCTTAGGCTAAATGGGGGGGATGCATGGGAGGTTCAGACCAGGGAGTGAACAAAATCGTCCAATTCAATTTTTTGACGCCACGGGGAAAATTTATTTTTTCGTCCTCCTCTGGTATTTGGCCACGGCCCGGTTGTGTTCTTCGAGGGTACCGGAAAAATAATGGGTGCCGTCGTTCTTGGAGACAAAGTACAGGTAATTCGCATCCGCCGGAAACAAAACCGCCTGGAGAGATTTGATCCCCGGGTTGGCAATCGGCCCTTTGGGCAGTCCGCTGATGATGTAGGTGTTGTAGGGAGTCCTCCGCTGCAGATCCTCCCGGGTGATGGAATTTCGTTTCTCCCTCAATCCGTAGATGGCCGTGGGATCGCTCTGCAAGGCCATTCCCCGTTGCAGACGGTTGTGGAAAACGGCCGCGATCAACCTCCGCTCCTGATCATCCCTGGCTTCCTTCTCGATCATGGAAGCCAGGATGACCACGTCTCTCCGGCTTAAGCCGATCTTTTCCGCCCGCTTGGCCAGAGGATTGAAAACCGCCTTGAACCGGGCCACCATCTGGCGGATGACCTGCTCTTCTCCAAACCCCTTGGGGAAATTGTAGGTGTCCGGGAAAAGATACCCCTCCAGGCTGTCCCCTTCCATCCCCAGAGAGTCGATGAGGGCCGGATCGCGGGCCTTTTCCAGGAATACTTTTTTCGAGCACACTTTCGCCTGCTCCAGGACCTCGCCGATCTGGTAGATGTTGTAGCCTTCCGGAATGATGACCGGATACTGAATGACCTCCCCCCGGATCAGTTTGGAGAGAATCTCGCGGGGGGTCATTTGGGTGTGAACTTCATATTCACCGGCTTTTATCTTCGCCACCACTCCTTCGATCCGCGCCAGGAGATAAAAGCTCCTCCGATCCCGGATGATCCCGCTGTCTTCCAGGATCCGGGCGGCTTCATGGAAGCCCTTCCCCTGGGGAATCACGACCACTTTGGCATTCCGGGTCCACCCGGCTGGGGCCAGAAAATGGAGGTAAATCGTGGCCAGCAGAACGGCCACCATCCCCCCCAGGGTGATCAGCAGGTCCAGCCATCTCTCTCTGCACCACTCCAGGAGGGAGCGTTGCGGCTTGATGGGTTTCGGGTATTTTGGGTTCATTTTCATGAGGGAAATCCGCTCTGGGAAACCTAAGAATACAATAGACGGGGCGCCTCTTCCGAAAAGCGGCCGACCCCACCTAATTTCTTCGGCCAAAAAAGATTCAAACTAAAGTTTACGCTACTTGAATTTTAAAAGCCCTGGCAGGGCCCGTCAAGTCTTTTTCCCATCTTGGCCACCTTCACTTTTGCGATTCCCTTTTCTGCTAAAAAGCAAGCTTGTGGCCCGGGAGCAAGGGCGTTGCGCGGAAAAAGCATCGGCGGGAAAAGAAAGCGACTCGAAGATCCCCCCTTGCTTCCGCAAAATGAGGCGGGCCCATCGGGCGTTAGAGAATTCGGAATGTGGAATTCGGAATTCTTTGCTTCCCTTTTTCCCATTCCGCATTCCGCAATCGGCATTCCGCATTTCAATTGCCCGCCCGGTCCAAGAAATGAGGTGTGCCTCATGGTTTTTGCGCGCAACGCCCTTGCTTCCGGGCCGGGCAACGCCTGAAATTCAATCGGTCT
>Ga0315295_10002376_pt1 | contig 15988 bp, 13 predicted proteins | sample YL17G14_0_MG_FD_204453 | JGI IMG/M metagenome (GOLD analysis project Ga0315295, IMG submission 204453) | Sediment microbial communities from Yellowstone Lake, YNP, Wyoming, USA - YL17G14_0 | ecosystem: Environmental > Aquatic > Freshwater > Lake > Sediment | place: USA: Wyoming | collected... | reverse complement strand
CGCCCGGGTCGCACAGGAACAGCTGGCAAAAATATATGCAACAGGGTATGGACTGGACATCTGCTGCACCCGGTCCTTTAATCACTGTGGCCCGGGACAGACCGATCGATTTGTTGTCAGTGCAATTGTGAAACAGTTTGTAAGGATTGCCCATGGATTACAGGATCCGGTTATTCATATCGGCAACGGGGCAATCGTACGGGATTTTGTAGATGTGCATGATGTAGTTGAGGCGTACCAATTGTTGTTAAAACAGGCAAAAAGGGGAGAAGTTTATAATATCTGTAGCGGAAAGGGACGATCAATTCGTGAAATCGTTACATTTCTTTCTGAAATGTATCATATCGATGTGCAGGTCCACCAGGAGCAGTCCCAGATTCGCCCGATTGATAATCCGCGTATTATCGGAAGTTACCAGAAGATCCAGCGAGATCTCGGCTGGAAACCAACGATTCCCTTTGAAGAGAGTCTTCGGTCCATGTACGATTACTGGGATGTACGGGTGAAAGGGAACTGAAAACTCGGGAAAAGACTGTGAAGATCGCAATTTTTCATGATTATTTTGGCGCGATTGGGGGAGGCGAAAAAGTAGTTATTGAGATGGCTAAAATTCTTGATGCAGATATTATCACAACGGATACCGATGCGGTAAAGAAAATTGACCCAAGTGTTCGTGTAATCAGCCTCGGGAAGACGATCAAATTTCCCCCTTTAAAGCAGATCTCAGCAACATTGAAATTTTATTTCTGTGATTTTTCGAAGGGCTACGATTTTTTTATCTTCACCGGCAACTGGAGCCATGCTGCAGCACACCGTCACCATCCCAATCTCTGGTACTGTTATACTCCAGTCAGGGCATTCTATGACCTTTATCCAGTCTTTTTATCACGACAGAATTTTGTTACCCGGCAACTGTTCCGCTGCTGGGTTTACCCTCACCGCTGGTTTGATCAGCAATCGATAAGGCATATTAATCGTATCATTGCCATTTCCAGAAATATACAGAACCGGATTCGTCAGTTCCATAATCGCGATGCTGACCTTATCTATCCCCCGGTTGATACATCAGTATACCGGAACACTGAATACGGGGATTTCTGGCTTTCTGTGAACCGGTTATATCCTGAGAAACGGATAGAACTCCAGATAGAAGCGTTCCGACAGGTTCCAGATGAGCGCCTTGTGATCGTCGGGGGATATTCTGAGGGGGATCATGCTGCGATCTATGCGGAAAAGATATGTCACAATCTGCCTCCCAATGTGACGTTCCGTGGAGAAGTCACCACAGATGAACTTGTGGATTTATATGCCCGGTGTAAAGCACACATCTGCACGGCTCTTGATGAGGACTATGGACTTACACCTCTTGAGGCAATGGCAAGCGGGAAGGCGGTTGTTGCAGTAGATGAAGGGGGCTATAGGGAGACCATAACTGACCAGACTGGTCTGCTGGTCGAATCCAGCGTAGATAAAATAGCCGATGCCGTTCGATTCATCGCAAAAGATCCTGCGCGGTACAAGGAACATTGTTACAACCGCGCAAAGGAGTTCGATATCAAAGAATTCAAGAATCAAATCAAATCCGTTATACCAGATACCAAAAAGAGTATTTGAGGAGAAAATACGCACAACAGGTATTCCTTTAAATTCATACACTTATGAGCTAATGACCAGATTTTTTAAGATCGACTATTCGGACTTCAAGAAGAGGTTTGAAACTCAATTGGAAAGTTTGAAAATAACCCAGCATCAAAAGGTCTGTACCAGATAGTAGCTGGCAACTTGCCACTCACCTACAAACCAATAACGGGACATCTTATGAATTTCAGCCTGATTATCGAGCTTGCAAAAAGGGATTTTATCGAGAAATATTCAGGTTCAGCTTTGGGATTTGGGTGGTCGTTCATCTATCCTCTTATCAACATTTTGATTTATATGGTCATCTTCGGCAGCCTGATGGGAGCAAGGCTGCCCGGTATGTCATCAGTATGGGGATATGGTATTTACCTCATCGCCGGTCTTGTTCCCTGGATGGCGTTTGCTAACACGGTAACGCGATCCTCAACGGTGTTCCTAGATAAAAAGAACATCATCTCCAAGATCCACGTTGATCTCCCGACACTTCCGCTTTTCATAGTACTTTCGGAGACCATCACATTTTGTGTAACGTTTTCGATATTTCTTCTCATACTTCTTGTAACCGGGTTTGTATTTACTCCACTTCTCCTGCTCATACCGGTCGTGTACATTATTCAGATGGTCTTTGCTTACTCACTGGGATTCATTCTTGCGATGTTTGTCGTCTTCCTCCGGGATCTAAAGGAAGTGGTGAGCATCGGATTCCAAATCTGGTTCTGGTTCACTCCTATTGTCTATGTCTTTGAGATCCTTCCACCGCAGGTTCAGCAGATCTTACTATGGAACCCTATGCTCCCTGTCATATCTGCGTACCATGATATTTTTGTATACCAGAGGATGCCATCGTTCTATTACCTTGCGATTGTTTTGATAATCAGTATTTTGCTGATTGTGTTGGATTATGCGATCTTTAAAAAGCTCGAGAAGGATATCCGGGATTTCATTTGAAGGTTAATTCAACGATTCAACTTCCTGACTTGTGACTATTGCATATTTTTTAAGTCTTCAGAATCCAACAGGAGTGTACTCAAAATATGATAAAAGTTGAAGGGATCTCAAAAAAATTTAAGCTCTACCGCTCTCCGGCCGACCGGCTCAAAGAGATCTTCTTCCGGAAACAATATCATAAGGATTTTGTCGCGCTCGACAATATCTCATTCGAAATTTGTGCAGGCCAGACACTCGGTATCATCGGGCAGAACGGCGCCGGAAAATCAACACTTTTGAAAATTCTGTCGGGAATTGTCATCACGGATTCCGGTACAATCCAGGTTGATGGAAAAGTCACCGGACTTCTCGAACTCGGTACCGGCTTCAATTTCGAAATGACGGGTGTAGAAAATATTTACATGAATGGCACACTCATCGGCATGACAAGGGATGAGATCGACCGGAAGAAACAGACAATAATGGATTTTTCCGAACTGGGGGAGTTCATTCATGAGCCCATCAAAACGTATTCATCCGGTATGGTCATGCGACTCGCGTTCTCGATCGCGATTCATGCTAACCCGAAATGTTTCCTCGTTGATGAAGCCTTGGCGGTTGGCGATGCATATTTCCAACAGAAATGCATGCGGAAGATCCAGGAGTTCCGGGAGAGCGGGGGATCGATTGTGTTTGTATCGCATGATACAAACGCAGTCATGACATTATGTGATCATGCGATATTATTGGATCATGGGAAGATGATATCGTATGGGATTCCACGGAGTATAGTTGATTTATACATATCACGGATATGCATACAATCACATACCGGAGAAAAAGCGGTAACTCTCATAGATACAAAAGATACTCTCAATAATCATTCGAACATATCAACGCGTGAAATTGAATTTGGCTCAATCAGGATCCTCGATTCATCGAAAAATATAGTTACGCATGTTCATAGTGATGATGAGATTATCGTATCCTTTTCATTTCGCAGTTTACGCCATATCGAAGATCCAACATTTGGCATATTAATACGGAACCGGTATGGGATGTCAATTTTTGGAACAAATACCCATCTTTTGCACCAGAAAAACAATCCTCTCCTGCAGGGGGAAATGTATCAGGTATCCTATCGATTAAATGTCCCTTTACAGCCGGATGATTATTTGATTACCGTTGCCATTGATAATCAAGGAAAAGCAACAAATTCTTTTGATGAATACTTACTTCGTCTGAATGACATCGCAACATTAAAAGTTGTACGAAATGAAAAACAACCATTGTATGAGGGAGTCACTAATTTAAATCCTACAATCAATGTTGAAACAATTGCCAACGGTATATCCTGAGGAGAACTAAATGGACGACAATACCATAGAAATCCGCGATGATGCGATTAACGTCGAAGAGATTATGCAGAAGATCCGGGAGAATATCCGGAGGCGGCAAGCATCAGGAGAAATGCCCCCGGATCCGGATTCTGTAATCGGATCCCATGCAAAGAATTGTATTGCAGGAGACACCAACAATGTGATACAACGTGATCTCTCATACATCAGTTCGAATTGGGATATTCATAATAACAGTTACTTTATCAGCTCACATCATCCCTATATCGGGAGATTTATTATCAAAGGGCGGCAAATCGTTCATGGCGAAGTCCGGCGCTATGTAGATCCGATTGTCCATAAACAGACCGTGTTCAACCAAAGTACGGAGCATGTCCTAAATTGTTTTGCACAAAACGAGAAAGAACTCGATGAAAAGATTTCTTATGCCGTAAAAGAACGCGATGCGTTCATATCAAAAATAAATACAAAACTTGAAAATACAACCCATGAACTTGAAAATACGACCTATAAACTTAGAAATAAAATCTACGAGGATGTCCAGAACGCTGTAATAGCAATTAATACCGACATTGACAAGAAAGCCTGGCTGGCGCAGGTTCTTGAAAAACGTGCTCAACAAGGACTGGGACAAAAAAGTCCCGCTCTGATATCCACTGCAAAAGAGCATACGAATTATTTCCTTTTCGAAGAGCGATTCAGAGGTTCACGGGAAGAGATAACACGACGACAGCTGGCATTCCTTCCATACTTTGAAAAATGTTCCCGCGTACTTGATATCGGCTGTGGCAGGGGTGAATTTCTTGAGATCCTCAAGGACCATAATATTGGCAGTATTGGCGTAGATAGTGATCCGGATATGGTGGCATACTGCCGTTCCCGGAAATTAGAGGTAGAACATTCGGATGCTATCGCCTATCTTGAGACCCTTGAAGACAAAACTCTTGACGGGATCTTTATTGATCAGGTTGTGGAGCACCTTGAGCCCGATTATCTTGTACGGTTGCTTGATCTATGTCACCAGAAGTTGAAATCTGGAAATCATATTGTCGTTGAAACGGTGAACCCCTTGTCATTTGTATCGTTTGTCAACTTCTTCATCGATATGACCCATAAGAAACCTGTACATCCAGAGACATTAGAGTATCTGCTTAGTGCTGCCGGATTTCGGGAATGTGAAAAGAAATTTTTCTCGCCAATTCCTGATGAAGGCAGACTGAAAAAGTTTGAAGGAACTGCTGATATGAATGCAGCTGAAAGTTCGAACATTGAAATTCATAACCATAATGTTGAGATGCTGAATACAGTTCTCTTTGGCGCCCAGGATTATGCGATGATTGGGAAAAAGTGAAATTTTTGAAAGTCTTTACAAATGATTCTTCGAATAGGGAAAATTTAAAAATTCAGAATTATTTGAAGACATGAGGATATCAGTTCATGAAGATTGCGTTTGTCATTCCATGGTACGGAGAGAACATCCCCGGGGGTGCAGAAACCGAGTGTAGAACAACTGCGGAAAATCTTCAGAAGGCTGGAGTAGAAGTAGAGATCTTAACAACCTGTGTAAAAGAATTTTTGAGCGACTGGAATACTGATTATTATAAAGAGGGAACGTATCAGGTTAATCATATTCCTGTCCGTAGATTTTCCGTCAGAAAACGGGATACAGCAATTTTTGATTCTATCAATTACAAACTCATGCAGGATCAAAAAATCTCATTAAAAGAAGAGGAGATTTTTATCCATGAAATGATCAACAGTGATAACCTGTACGCATTTATCCGGGAACATGGATCTGACTATGATTTTTTTCTCTTTATACCCTATATGTTCGGGACAACGTATTATGGATCTCAAATCCATCCGGAAAAATCAATTCTCATTCCTTGTCTCCATGACGAAAGCTATGCACATCTTTCCATTTATACAAAGATATTCAAAAAGGTTGCAGCGTTAATATTTCTTTCAGAACCAGAAAGGGATCTGGCAAATCGCCTTTATCAGCCCCCATGCAGGCAAATTGTTTTAGGCGGAGGGATTGATACTGCTTTTACGTTTAATCCAGAACGATTCCGAAAAAAATACAAACTTTTTGAGCCATTCATACTTTATGCGGGAAGAAAAGACTCAGGAAAAAATGTTCCCTTACTCTTGGATTTTTTCAAAAGGTTTAAACAGGCTAATTTGTCTAATCTTAAACTGGTACTCATTGGAAGTGGCAATATTTGTATACCATCAAAATGCAAAAAAGATATTATCGATCTGGGATTTATTTCCCAACAGGATAAATACGATACATATGCCGCTGCAATTATTCTTTGCCAGCCATCTATAAATGAAAGTTTTTCTATTGTAATCATGGAGGCTTGGCTTTGCGGGACACCTGTCCTTGTGCACGCGGATTGCCCTGTGACAAAAGATCATTGCATGAAAAGTAATGGCGGATTATTTTTTAAGAATTATGATGAATTCGAAGGGTGTGTTAACTATTTTGTTAATAACCCTAAAAAAAGTTCAATGATGGCAGAAAACGGGAAAAAATATGTTACCGATAATTATTCCTGGGATCGCATTGTTCTGAAATATAAGCATTTTTTATCGGAGATTCATTGATGGAAATTCATCAGATCTTACCAGATCTCATAAAGGGGGATGCAATCGGAAATGAAGCTCTGTTACTCCGAAATATCCTTCGGGAATTTGGATTTCGGTCAGATATCTTCGCACAAAATTTTGAACCAGATATAAAAGCTATTCCCTATGAGAAATATAAAAGAGTATCATCGAGTGAAAATATTCTGATTTATCACTACTCTATAGGTTCGGCCATTTCAGATTTTATAAAAGGTTTACCCGATAAAATTGTGATAATTTACCATAATCAAACTCCTGAAAAATATTTCTGGGGGATAAATGATTATCTTGCAGTAATGTTGCAAAAAGGCAAGAAAGATCTCAAAGAATTCTCAAAAATCGCCATACTTGGTCTCGGAGATTCTGAATTTAATCGTCTTGAATTACAAGAGTTGGGTTTTCCCAGTACGGCTCTGTTACCTCTGGTAATAGATTTTGGAAAATATTCTTTGAAAAATAAAGAAATTATTAGCAGGTATGATGATAAAAAAATAAATTTATTGTTTGTAGGAAGAATTGCTCCAAATAAACGACAGGATGAGATTATTAGAATTTTTTATTACTTCAAACATATTCATCCGGATTCACGATTGTTTCTCATTGGGAACTATAAGGGATTTGAGATCTATTATCAAAAACTAAAAGAAATGATACTCCAATTATCATTGACCGATGTTGTTATACCGGGAAAGGTAAGTGACAAGGACCTTAATTCCTATTATTCAATAGCAGACGTATTTCTCTGCATGAGTGAACATGAGGGATTTTGTGTACCCCTTGTAGAATGTATGTATTTCAACGTACCTATAATTGCATATAACTCGACTGCAATTCCATATACACTGGGAGATTCGGGTATCCTTGTCAATAACAAAAATTATTGCGAGATTGCAGAATTAATCAACATGATAATTCTTGACGAGAATTTACATAATAGACTAATTGCAAAGCAAAGAGAAACGTTGAAAAATTTTGGATTTGACAAATCAAAAGAGAGAGTTAAACACTATATTAATCAAATAATATTAGATATTAATCATGACGCATGAAGAAATAATAAATTTAAAAGACTATTTTTCAAACAGTATTGTTACACCAGAAGTAAAACAGGAATTAATCGACTATATCAATGAGGCTTTCAATCGCATCGTATATACATTTCAATTAATACCCGATGTAAAAGAAGGAGAACTATTAGAGATTGGAGCTAATCCATATTTTTTAACGCTACTCATTAAAAAATATAGAAATTATAGTATATCACTTATTAACTATTTCGGTGAAAATTGCAATGAAGATGGCTCCCAGACGATTGTCAATCAAAAATATGGAGAGAAACATACGTTCAATTTTAAAAATATAAATATTGAAAAGGAAACACTACCCTATCCGGATAAGTATTTTGATGTTGTAATTTATGGAGAGGTAATTGAACATTTAATCGAGAATCCAGTCTTTTCTCTTTATAATATCCACAGAATTTTAAAAGATGATGGAGTACTAATTGTATCTACACCGAATGTTTTTAGATATCAAAATGTTTTAAAATTTTTTTATAATCATAAAATTTCAATCTATGATCCTTATTCAAATTATGGTCTTTATGGCAGACACAATCGTGAATACACAATGTTCGAGTTACAGGATATTCTCGAAAAAACGGGTTTTTCGGTCATTAGTCAAAAAACATTATATGCAAAAGATAGAACCGGATTTAATAGAATATTTTCAAAGTTGATAGAGAATTTTCATCTTGGGGATTATTTACTATTTAAAGTAAAAAAGAAACCTGAATTCGCTTGGTATTTACCGGGATATCTGTATAGAGGAAATCCTCGATTGATAATAATGGATAATTATATTACAATGGGAAAAAATTGTTGTGTTCATATTGATTCTGGCTGGAATTGCATAGAAACATGGAATAAGAATGGAAATATCAGATGGACACAAAAGAATGCAAAATGCCATATAAAACCAAAAAAAATTGATAATTCTTTAATCATTACTTTTTACTCCGAATTTAATAATTTTGAATTTTCCGTAATAATATCTCAAAAAATGAAAGTAATTTCTGAATTTAAGTATAATGCAGATGCCGGATGGGGTAAAATTACTCATAAATTACCGGATATTACGTACGATCCATTATGCATTGAATTTAATATAACAGAACCTTGGATACCACGACAGAGAGGAATGAATGAGGATGATAGGGAACTGGGGATAGCAATACAGGGATTTGGGTTAATTTAATGAAAATCGCATTTATTGTTCAACGGTATGGGATTGATGTTGCCGGGGGTTCTGAAGCACTCTGCAGACTGGTCGCCGAACGACTGGTAAAATTTCATAATATTGAAGTGCTCACAACATGTGCAAAGGATTATATTACGTGGAAAAATGAATATCCTGATGGCGTTGAAGAAATAAATGGCGTGATTGTTCGGCGTTTTAAGGTTAATAAGGAACGAGATATTAAGAAATTCAATACCTTCACCCAGAAATTATTTCATGAGACTCATACAGAAGGGGATGAGCGTAAATGGATTGAGGACCAGGGACCCTTTGTTCCTGGAATATTGGAGTTTATCCAGTCGCATATAAACGATTATGATCTATTTGTTTTTTTTACATACCGATATTACCCGAGCTTTTTTGGGTTACCCCTTGTATCTAAAAAGAGTATTCTCGTTCCAACTGCCGAAGATGAACCCACATTAAACCTGAGTATTAATAAAGACTTTTTCCGTCTGCCCAAAGCGATGATTTACCTTACTGAGGAAGAAAAGCATTTAATCACCGGCCAATTTAAAAATCAAAGTATAACAAATGATGTTATTGGAGTAGGGATAACAATTCCCTTGGATGTTGAAGCAGAACGATTTAAAAAAAAGTACCATATATCATCAGATTTTATTTTATATATCGGAAGGATTGATGGCAATAAAGGCTGCAACCATTTGTTTGAGTATTTTGTTAAATATAAAAATGAGAATCCTTCCAATCTAAAACTTGTTTTAATTGGTAAAGCGGTAATGGAAATACCAAAGAATCCAGACATCCTTCATTTAGGATTTTTACCGGATATCGATAAATTTGAAGGTATTAAGGCGGCAAAAATACTTATAATGCCCTCTCAATTTGAAAGTTATTCGATAGTGTTAACAGAAGCCTGGGCATTAGGAACACCCACACTGGTGAATGAAAAGTGTGCGGTTCTCAAAGGACATTGCCTGAGGAGTAACGCCGGCCTGTATTATTCCGATTATAATGAATTTGTTGAGTGTATTACTCTCCTTCTGTCCAATAACGAATTAAGAGTGAAATTAGGGAAAAATGGGAAAGCGTATGTTGAGGCAAATTACAACTGGGATCGCGTGGAAGAAAAATATTTGGCATTGTGTGAAAAGGTTCAATCTGATAACTAGGCCAAATTAGTTTATCGAATCATATGGAGAACGGTAAAAGAATGCGGAAAAAACTACCGTTGAGAAATTGTTGAAGAGAAATACTTGAGATGTCTCAATAAGTTGAAATTAAATGAACACTGATTAATCTAAAAATAGACAACTGATCATGCATTCGATAGCCTGCATGAATCTTATCTGGTGCAAAAGTATAACAGTTGTTTCCAACTTAGGGTCGATTAAATGCTGGACTTTTTTCTGTATGCGATACTAATTTCGGTATTTTATATCTATTCTGGGGTAGGATTATCCTTTCTTCTATGTCCAAAACAATTTGAAAAATATTGTTTTTATTTTTCTCCATTTGTCGGTCTCGCTTATTTGAGTTATTTTAGTTGGTTTTTTTTTGAGTATAGTCCATGGGGAACAAATGAATATGCCGGAATATTATTAATTCCACCTTTGTTTTTTTTGTTACTAGCTTGTTTCATAAAAAAAGATCGAGTTTCAGCAATACTTTATCCCATAAAAAAAGAAAATCTTGCGCTAATAGTTCTTTGCATTGTTATTTTTTTAGCAATTTCCTTTCCGTACTATTCACGGATTGACGGGATGTCAAACACTATCAGTCTTGGAAATATTGATATTGTAGCTTATGCAACGATTTCAAAATTTCTTACCTTGTCTTCGTATTCTTATACTTCGATAAAATTTGATCCTAATGTGATTCCAGGATTTTTAGGGAGCCTTGAAAATACCTATTTTTCTGCATTTTTATCAACAGCGTTACCAAGTTCGTTTTTTGGTTTAGATCCCTATCAGATTCAAAATCTTGTAATATATTTATTTTTTATTTTTATTTTACCGATCATATTTGTAATTGGTATTGAAATTTTTGAATATAATCAAAAAATTGCTCTGGGAGTTACTTTTCTTGTTGGGGTCAGTTTCCATTTATTATATATGGTATACCAGGGTTTTTTGGGTCAGATTATTGGAATGGGATTTTTTCTGTGTTTGTTTTTAGTAACGTATTATTCAATTTTAAAATTTACTAATATTCGGGAGTTTTTTCCATACTTACTATTAAATATCGTATTTTGTTTTGGTTTACTAACAAGTTATTCTGTTCTTTTTGCACTGTTTTTTATTCCATCGATCTTTTTTATCATTTCTTATTTTATTCAGACACGATCAAAAATGTTTCTTTTTCTCTCAACTGTTTATTTATCACTCACGCTTTTTTTTACCTTTATTATTTCACCATTTTCATTTATCAACAGAGTGAATTCATTATTCTTTTTTAATGATACCATAGCTGGATGGAATATGCCCATTTTATCTCCTGACTGGATTTTCGGACTGGCAGGAACTAATATCTCAATGCAATCTATACCTATTATTGTCAGGTTTGGGATTTCAGTACCCATAGTTCTATTAGTATTATTTTCATTGTATCATCTTTTTAAAAAAGAACTTCAATTATTTTATATTTCAGGTTCATATATTGGTTTTACGTTTATTTTTTATACATACCTTATCTCAAAAGAGTTTTCTTCTCCAACGTTTACCGGTGATAGTTATAAGGCGTATAAATTAATCACGTATTTCATTCCATTATTATTACTTATTGGGTTATATTTTTTTAAAGATCTTGAATTGAATCTAACAAAAACGAATTCAAAGAAAAAAATTCTGATTTTTTCATTTTTATGTCTTTTAATAATAGGAAATATCGGATCTATGGCATCAATGATTTTTTTCAGTACCAACCAATCCATAATGATTAACAAAAATGTTATTGATATTCATAAACTTAACTTGGATGAAAATGTTACTTCAATAAATGTTATAGAGAATGCCTATTGGGACCAGATGTGGATATATTATTTCCTTTATGAAAATAAAACAGTTTTTCTTAAATATCGTACGTATTATGCGGATTCTCCACAAAATGGTGAATGGACATTATTTAAAAAATCTGGCGAAGATATATTTTCCCTTCAAAATTTCCAAGAATTTAACAATACAATAACCCTTAATAGAGAATATTATCTTGAAAAAAAACCTTTACTCGAATTTGCATATAATGAAGGATGGTATGATCTTGAATCAAATTATGATAAAAAATGGCGATGGACCGGTCAATCTAATATATCCCCGAGTCTAGAATTAAATTCGAGAGAGGATCAATCTATAAATGTGTTTCTTCAATATAGTCCCTTAAAGACGACCAATGCATTGACCATTTTGTTCGACAATGACACAATCAAGGATTGCAATGATAATAATAACTGTTTTGTAGAAAATATTAATCTTACAAAAGGAAAACATACTTTGGTTTTTAATACTAAGCTGGATCCAGAATTAGCTGGAAACGGTGATCCTCGATATTTCAGTTATGCATTTTCAAACGTCACATTAAGCCGAAATTTTTAAAAAAAAGGGTGGTACAAATTGAACGAAAATCTCAAAAAAGATAGAATTTCCATCATTGTTCCAGTCTATCGCGAAGAAACCAATATCGAACCATTTCTCCAGAGGATGGAAGCCGTCTTAACCAAATTAAACCATCCCTACGAGATACTTTTCTGTCTCGATCCCTCTCCGGACAACACCGAGCAAATTATCCTTGACGAAATCAAGCGCAACGAAAACATCCGTCTTATAAAATTCAGTCGCCGGTTTGGCCAACCTGCAGCAACCATGGCTGGAATTGACCTGTGCAAAGGAGACGTTTGTGTTGTCATTGATGTCGATCTCCAGGATCCACCGGAATTGATTGAGGAGATGCTGGTGAAATGGCAGGAAGGATACAAAGTTGTCTATGCCAAGCGGAGATCCCGGAAGGGAGAGACATTTCTTAAAACCTGGATCTCGCATTTTGGCTACCGGGTAATTAATAATATTTCTGATGTCTCGATACCTTCCGACACGGGAGATTTCCGGCTTATGGACCGTCGGGTCGTTGATGAAATAAAAAGATTGAATGAATCCCATGGATATCTTCGGGGAATGGTGGCATTTGTCGGTTTCAAACAGGCATTTGTTGAATATGACCGGGATGAACGCGCTTCTGGAGTTACCAACTATAACAGGTATCTTGGTTCCCTTCAAATTGCATTTAATGGTATTGTCGGATTTTCAATCCGGCCTTTGCAACTTGCATCACTCCTTGGAGGATTTATAGCGTTAGGTGCGTTCATCTTGGGATTGTGGATCCTTGTTGAAAAATTTATTTTGCAGATTGAGATGACTCCTGGCCTCACGTGGACAATTGTTCTGATCACGTTCCTTTCGGGGGTTCAGCTCCTTTCTCTGGGAATCATGGGGGAATATGTCGGGCGGATCTATGAGGAAGTGAAGCGACGTCCTCAATATATAGTAGAAAAGACGGAGAATATGTGAAATGGGATTTATTTTTCCCATTCCACCAGATTATTCAACTGAACCTATTTGGACCGGAAACGGTTTCATGATTGGTTCTGAAAGACTTTCGGTATTGAAATACACCGGATGCGATGCTGGATGGAATGCAACTCTTACGGACTTTCATGAAAAAGAAGCCGAAGAAGGAAGCCATTATATTGATCGGGCATCGCGCCACCTTGCTTGTGATGAACTTAAAAGAATAATTCAAAATTCAAATAAAATAATATTGGAAATTGGTTCATCATCAGGATATCTTCTTCAGGAAATCAAAAGATCCTTTCCAGAATGCTTTCTTATTGGCTCTGACTGCATTCCTGAACCATTGGAAAACATCACTGAAAATATATCCAATATCCCATTAATTCAATTCGATCTCGTTAATTGTCCCTTGCCGGATAACTCTGCGGATGTTGTTATTGCATTGAATGTAATTGAGCACATCAAAGATGATGAAGCCGCCTTAAAGCAAATCTATCGTATTCTTAAACCAGGAGGATACGCAATTATTGAAGTACCTGCAAATTCACAACTCTATGATTTTTATGATGAGCAATTGAAACACTTCCGTAGATATGATTCGAAGGGATTAATACAAATGTCTCTCAAATGCGGATTCGTGTTATCTAAATCAACCCATTTAGGATTTTGGATATATCCGGCCTTTAAATTAATAAAACTCGAAAATAAAAGAAAAACTGAGCACCTCGATTCAAAACAAAAACAAATGACTATGAAAACTCAGATTCGGTTTGGTGGTGTCATCGTTAATAGAATTTTGTTTTCGGTAATGCTCTTCGAGTTATACATCGGAAAAACTCTACAATATCCTTGGGGAATTCGCTGTGTTTTGACCTTAAAAAAACCTCTTATGACTTAGGATTATGATCGAGTGATCTCAAAATATTTTCATAATTAAATATGAAATTGATGTGGGTCAAGATTTAATGAAAACAAATTTTCCGGTTTATATCAAGCAATTCTTGAAATATTGTATATCAGGAGGAATCGGAGCAATAATAGATTTTTTGGTATTTTCAGTATTGGTGACTTTTTTCCAAATAGAATATTTAATCTCAAATGTGTTCTCCTTCTGCATAGGAACAATTGTTGTGTGTTATATGCAAAAAAACTGGACATTCCAGTATAAATCAAATAAACGAATTCAGTTATACTCAAAATATTTACTGAGCATCGGTATTGTTTTCACCATAAATACTCTTATTCTTATCTGGGGTGTGGAAATAATCAATCTAGGAGTGGTTTATGCAAAACTCGTTCAAGTTATATTGAGTTCTATCATTGGCTACTTAATTCAAAAAAATTTTGTATTCACCAAATCAGATAATATTGATTAAATTATCATTGGTTTTCATACGCAAAAAATGCATTAATTTTTAGGGGATAAATTTTTGTCGGAATGCGCCAATACATCTGGGCAATATATCGTGGTTGCGTAAAAGGAACAAATTCAACTCGAAACTTGGTTTCTTTTAATGTGGTGACGATTTCATCAACCGAGATTATCCGAACAAATGTAAAATTTAAAATTCTCAACAATATCCACGTATAAAAAGGGTAAAAAAAATCTTCGAATTTTGTTATCCAATTTGAACAAGTACTTTCAAATATGCATATTTTCCCATTTTGTGTTAATAATAACCGTGAATGGAAAAAACAGATTTTTAAATTTTTCATTATATTATTATTTTCGTCGCACAAATGATGCAACAAACTGCTCATAATAATAAAATCAAATCTGTATTTTTTTGTAAGTTCTGAAACAATTGTTGTAGAAAGAATATTCCCGGTCAACCATTCAGCTGACTCGCTTAATTTCAGAGATTTCGGCTTATTGAAAAGGTCTAAAATAATAATTTTTTCAGTAAAATTTACATCATACGGTAATATACCCGCTGATCCAATATCCAAAACAACCGGTTTTCTCTTATTTATTTCATAAAAAGAATTAAATTCACTATTCAAAATCTTTTCTATCTCTAAATATAATTCTGGCTGAAGCTGTTTTACGGAGTTTGAGTAATTGTCGAAGAATTCGAAACTTCCACTTTTCGTCATTCTTATCTTCCCGGATTGCTGAAAACGAACAGATCAATATAATGCGAAACTATGATCCTTTTTCTTGAAAATCAATTTCATTTTTTGTTAGATCTCATATCCCGCACTTTGGGCATCAGAGTAAAACATCTGAACAGTCGCAAGCGACAACTGATTCAAATCTTTTCCCACCAATGGCACTTTTTTAAGGATATCGTTTGTTATTGTGATGATATGGCACCCACAGGATTCTGCCTGGATAAGGTTCAGGAGTTCCCTCGTGCTTGCCCAGAGCAGCTCTGCTTTCGGATTCGACTTCAGGATCTTTACCGACTCTTTCATAATCGGCATGGGATCAACTCCCGTATCGGCTATCCGGCCGGCAAATACAGAGACTATGCTTGGCGTGGTGGGTGAAAGTGCTTTTGCCACGGTTTTAACCTGGTCAACTGTCAAAAGAGCTGTGACGTTCAGTTTCAGGCCATCGTGAGAAAGTTTTTTCACAAGCGGCGCGGTGCTTTCTCCCTTGGTATT
>Ga0315295_10002375_pt1 | contig 15993 bp, 16 predicted proteins | sample YL17G14_0_MG_FD_204453 | JGI IMG/M metagenome (GOLD analysis project Ga0315295, IMG submission 204453) | Sediment microbial communities from Yellowstone Lake, YNP, Wyoming, USA - YL17G14_0 | ecosystem: Environmental > Aquatic > Freshwater > Lake > Sediment | place: USA: Wyoming | collected... | reverse complement strand
TTCATAGACCCTTCCAAGACCACCGGTATATTCGACCATTTGAATCAACCCAGAACATCCTATATGCATTTTAGGAGGTTGTTTGTGGCGGATTGTAGGTCGTGTGTCCGGTGGCTGTTCCATATGCAGTGTTCCCGTACCCGTAAGCCGAACCCGTAACCGTTGTTGTTGAGGAACCGAATGAGGTGTTTGAGCGAGTGGCTGTGTACAGGAATATCTTCCCGCCTTGCCCATCATCCATCACTTGCTGTGGAGGCCCCCAGCTTGCGACCAGGTCGGACTGGTGATGGCCCATCCACGACTCCATGGTCTTGTGGATAGATGCGCATCCTCCAACCGCCAAAATGATGAGAAGCAAGGCGTGAGGATTTCGAGGCACTGGCAGCCGAAACCCTTTTCAAGGCGGGAAGCACATCTTTCGTGGGCTTATTTTGTTGCCTACTGTTACGAAAGAGTCCTGCTCCGGGTTCCAAGGTTCATACATGATTATAGGAAGGGATACAGAATAAGTGAAGATCTCATCGAAGAGATCTATAACTGAAGATCGGGATGAAGTAAATTAGCAGGTGCATCTTCAGAAAGTCGGAAATTCTTACGTCAGAGATTCTGTAAGGAGAATTAGTGCTATGAGGATGACACTTAAAGGAAAGATCTACGTAGTCGTCACTGAATGGAAGGAAGTATTTCAAAGAAACTGGCCTCAAGAAATGAGGAATTCCTTCACTCAAGCTTTTCTTTCAACAGTGCCAACAGAGATGGTCTGGTTACGAACTTGTAACCCCCGAATATCGATCCCATCAATCCGTTGCGCTCGTGGGCGTCAATAAAAAACGCCATGTATAAGTGGAGCAATGAAAAGGCAATGATCACCCACATGATCAGGTGATGGAAAAGTCGTGCGGTTGGTGCCTCCATGATGTGCAGTACCCAGCCGCCCAGGATCACCCAGAGCATCCCGTGATTGGTTTGGGAGTACAGGGCGAACCCTGTGACGATCTGAGCTGTAAAGAGGAGAAATATCACAAGGTATACAATCCCCGAAAGGGCGCTGTGTCCCAGAATATGTGAATACCTTCTGCTGAGCAGAAGATAAAACCTGATGGATTCCGCTATTTGCTTTAATTTCTTCCTCGTGAACGGAAAGAAGGCTCTCCAGCTCGCAAACCTGTTGCCCATAAATGCCCAGTATATCCTTGTGATGATGCTCATGACAAAGATATATGCCGCCACGAAGTGAATGAACCGCATCGTACCCATGATGTACTGCCGGGGGGAATACGCATGGATGAACGGATCAGCAATATAATACCCTGTGATACTGAGCACAACGATGCATACAACATTTACCCAGTGCGTACATCTCACCGGAATTTCCCATACACACATCCGTATCCTGTCCGGGTGCATTATCCACCTCCCCTCTTATACAACCTTTATCCTTGTGAGTTCATTACCGCCGGGATCCACGATGTGCACGGCACACGCCATGCAGGGATCGAATGAATGAACCGTTCTGAGGATCTCCACAGGTTCATCCGGATCTGCGACCGGTGTCCCGATGAGAGAGGCTTCGTAAGGTCCTCTCTGGCCCTTGGCATCCCTCGGTGATCCATTCCAGGTGCTCGGCACGACGCACTGGTAATTGGCGATTTTCTTGTCCCTGATCAGCACCCAGTGTCCGAGGGCGCCCCTCGGGGCCTCGTAGAACCCATATCCCCTTGCTTCAACCGGCCAGGTAGCCGGATCCCATTTCTCACCGTAATGGATTTTGCGATCCCCCTTCTTCATGTTCTCTGCAAGCTCGTTGATCCAGACCGGGAGCATCTCGGCCGTCACGAGCGTCTCTATTCCCCTCGCTGCAATTCTTCCGAGCGTGGAGAACAGTGCGGCGGGTCCGACACTGAGTTCCCTGAGTACCATATCGACAACTTCTCTTACCCTCTTGTGGCCTGACGCGTATGCAACGAGCATCCTTGCGAGCGGACCTACCTCCATGGGCATTTCCTCATAGCGGGGTGCCTTGACCCAGCTGTATTTCTTTTCGGTGTCGAGAAACTCAAACGGCGGCTTGGGTCCTGTATACCTGAAATCAGTCTCCCCTTCCCACGGATGCTTCGCTCTTCCGTCTCCCTCCTTATACGTATACCACGAATGGGTCACATACTCCGCGATCTTCTCATGGTCCACTGGATGAACCGTGCCGAGGTCCCTGTTCTTGATGATCCCCCGCGGGAGCCAGAGATTCGAGGTGTTGCTCATCGTATCATTCTGAAATTCACCGTAGGAGAGGAAATTTCCCACACCGCCGCCGTATGCTGCCCATTCCTTATAGAATGAGGCAATGGCGAGGAGATCCGGAATATACACGTTCTTGACGAACTCCAGGGCCTTCCGCGCAACCTGGGTCATGAAGGCGATGCTGCCGGCGTTGAGGGCCTTCTGGCTGTTGGGATCAACGGGTATCGCCACACCGCCCACAAGATATGTCTGCACGTGGGGATTCTTTGCCCCGAGGAGTACCTGTATCCGTATGACTTCCCTCTGCCAGTCCAGCGCCTCGAGATAGTGCGCTGTGGCCATGAGATTCGCTTCAGGGGGAAGCTTATACGCCGGATGTCCCCAGTATGCGTTCGCATACAGTCCGAGCTGTCCGCTCTCGACAAAGGTCTCCAGCTTACTCTGTATCGCTTTGAAGTAGGTGGTGCTGGACAGAGGCCAGTCCGATATGGACTGGGCAAGGGACGACGTCTTCGCAGGGTCTGCCTTTAATGCACTCACGATGTCCACCCAGTCAAGGGCATGGAGGTGGTAGAAGTGAACCACATGATCCTGAACGTACTGGATGCCCGAGATGAGGTTTCTGATAACCCTTGCGTTATCCGGGATGGTAATCTGTAATGCGTTTTCTGCCGCTCTCACCGAGGCGGCTGCGTGAACCGTGGTTCAGACCCCTCAAATACGCTGCGCCAGGAGCCACGCGTCACGGGGGTCCCTGTCTTTCAGGATGATCTCTATCCCCCGGAACATGGTGCTGGATGACCAGGCATCGACAACCTTCCCGTTTTCCACCTGCGCCTCTATCCTCAAATGCCCCTCAATCCTCGTCACCGGATCAATCGCTATCTTCGGCATAACCTGTCCCTCCTCTATTTCTCTTCTTGTATTTTCTCTCTCGTCTCTTTCTTGGCCTTCACGATTCCGTGCGCGGCAATGTGCGTGGCGATACCCGCTGCTGTGGCTGCTGCGAGGCCGAGACCGATCGTGTCGGCAGTTGACTCAATGCCGAACCCCGGGACCTTCGGGAGCCGCCTGTAGAACGGATACATCTTGTCCCAATTGTAGTCCGACGCGCATGCAATGCAGCCATGCCCTCCCTTGACAGGCCAGCTTGTCGCCTCATTCCATCGTATTGTAGGACAATTGAAGTATGCCTCGGGTCCTTTACACCCCATTTCATACAGACACCAGCCGAGCCGGTGACCCTCATCGCCCCATTGCCTCACAAACTGGCCCGCATCGAAAAATGTCTTGCGTTCACAGTTGTTATGCACCGTTTGCCCGTATGCGAAGTACGGACGATTATGACTGTCGACAGGAGGCCATGTCCCGAATGTCAGATAGTGAACAATTGTTGCTGTCACGTTCTCAACATTCATGGGACAACCCGGGAGATTGATGACCTTTGCTCCCGGTACGGCCTCTCTCAGGCCGACCCCGCCGGTAGGATTTGGATGCGCAACAACAATACCGCCCCATGAAGCACATGAACCCACCGCGAGCGATGCCGCTGCATTGCCGCACACCTCCCTGGCGATATCAACCGCCGTCCTCCCGCCAATGGTACAATACACACCGCCGTCCCTGAGCGGTATGGCGCCCTCAACGATGGCGATATAGTTCCCCTTTTGATTTCCTACCAGTTCCCTGAGAGATTTTTCGGCCCGTTTGCCCGCAGGCGCCATGATGGTCTCGTGGTAATCAAGGGAAATAATATCGAGGATGAGTTCTGCCATCGTGGGCCTGCTCGCCCTGAGCATGGATTCCGTGTCACCGGCGCAATCCTGGAATTCGAGCCACACGGCAGTCGGCCTCTGTCTTTTCTCGAGGGCTTCCGCGATTGTGGGGATAACATTTGACGGGAATGCAAGCGTTGCCGCCATGGTAGCGCAGAACTTCATAAAATCCCTCCGTGATACACTCCTCGCCTCCAAATAACCCCACAAACCTTTGTCCCTTGCATACTCTTTCATGATGACCTCCTCCGGAATATGAGCGCGTACTACAACAGACAGGAATCAGTTAACCAGATACCCGAATCTCTCCCCGAATTTCTCTGGCGTCATGTGCACTATTTTTGCGATCCTCTCGATACATCCGGGGGAGAAGTCCTCCTTTTCGAGGCGTATCATGTAGCTCCTCCCGACTTCATAAGTCTCGGAGTTGATATCGACGGTCCTCAGTTTGACCTTTCCCGTGGAATACTCGATCATCTCGACAAAGGGAACTGGTTTCAAGTGGCCTTCATAAAAGACGATCATCGCACCGGTGCCGCCTTTCAGAAGGTAACGGACTGCACCATATCCCATATTCCTTGTGTATTCGATGTCAAAGGGGATGGGATCTGCCGCCCTCAACTCATACCCGATGATCTTGTCCACAATCGTCACCCCCAGGCCTATGGAGTCGAGGGTCTCCTTCACAAAGTTTTTCAGAACCCTCCCGAGCTGTATCTCGGAGAGCCGTATCCTCCCTGTCTCGTCCCTCTCGATCTGTTCATAATGGCTCAATTCCTCGATATCGAATTTCTCCGAAATCCCCTCTGCAAGGATCGCCACCCCGTAGTCCCTGCCCATGGAAAGTCGCTTTATAATTGCACCGATGAGGATGTCGGCAACCTTCCTGAAGGAGACCCTCTCATCCCTGAATTCTTCAGGGATGAGGGTTACCGTTGCGCCCGCGGCCTTCCCGATCCCCAGGGCAAGATGTCCCGCATGCCTCCCCATTGTGGTAATGAAATACCACCTGCCTGTTGTGCGGGAATCCTCCATGATGTTCTCTATTATCTTGACACCCCAGTGGCGTGCCGTCTCATATCCAAAAGTGGGAGTATTGCCGGGAAGGGGTACATCATTATCGATGGTCTTGGGGACGTGGACGACATTCATTGTTCCCCGTGACTCCCGCTCTATCCAGTGTGCCATAAAGAGGGTACCTTCACCTCCGATAGTGATGAGATACCTGATCCCAAGGGCTTTCAGCGTTGACATGAGCACGCCAAATTTCTCCCTCACCTTCTCAGGGTCATCGCGGGAAGTCCTTAATATGGAACCTCCTTTCGCATGTATCCTCGACACGTCATCAAGGGTCAGGGGGATCGCACAATGCCTGTCACCCTCGTAGAGGCTCTTGAACCCGCCCCGTATGCCGATCACCGTTTTCCCCTCATTGACCGCCTCTATGGTCGCAGAGCTTATCACTCCGTTGATCCCTGGTGCAGGCCCTCCGCCGACGATGATACCGATATGTTCCTTGGTGCTCCTAACCATTCTCCGTCACGTACGACTGGCTGACGAACCTGCTCCTTTCTCCTTAGACCCTTCTTGAGCTTCCACCTTATCGGTTTCCCCTTCGGGCTTTTTTTGTACAGAGACATCCCTCACAAAATCCGGACACCGAATGTCTTTCCCTGATAGAGAGAATTTCTTCTGGCACGCTTCTCTCCAAGCGCATATGGCACATATCTCGACTCCCGATCCCATCATGTCCTCCTGAAATGCCATCGAAATACACGGTCGATGTTGTTCACGATGCTGTCCTTTGCATTTATTATAAAGATTTTGTCCTCTATGTGAAAGAGTTCCCTTTCAATTCTCTGGACGGTACACAAACCCGCCCTTAACGACAATACATGTGAGAGCTGATCCAATGTCCTTGTCCTGAGTTCCTCCTCGAACATGGGAACGATCTTGTCCTTCATGCGCAGCTCTGTATCCATGAAGAAGATCGCAACCTCCGGAAGGAGATCAGAGACCCTGTTAATAAACGCGGCGATCTCATTCGTGTAAATCTGCTTTGGTGGTGAGGATTTCACCTCCATATAGAGGATGGATCCATCTATCTTGGCAATGAGGTCATAATCCCCGCCGATTATGGATCTTTTGAATTTAACTCCCCGGATCGCCTCTGCGGCGAACTCCCTCTTGAAGGTCTCCGTGAGGAACCACTCGAGGGTCTGACCAAAGCTCTTTATCGGACGATGTTTCAGCTTATAGAGTGCATCGCCGGGTAACTCCTCTATGAGCCCTATGCTGAGGAGATGATCGAGGTAATCCATTGTCACCCCCTGGGTTGCATATCGTGTGACATCCCTCAGGGTAAAGCGCTCCTGGTGTTTGATCACGTCACGGAGGAAAAGCCTGAAGGAATACTTCTTGAGGACCCTGAAGTATTCATCAATGAATCGTTCTTCCGGCAGGATGAGGTCATCAGGGGGGTCTTTCTTATAGATCCTGAATCCCCTTCTCCGGAGCAGCACAGATAGGGGTGGTGTGAGCTCCGAGAGTGTTTTCCTGAGCCTCCTGATTTCCTCTTTCAGGAAAAGGGTCCCGTTCTGTTCTTCAGTCCCACCCATTCTGAACCATGGTCATCCTGTTGATCGCATGCAGAGAGCCGCATGTCCGGGAATGTGAGAGCTCGTCAGATCTTGTCGCAGGGATACCTGAATGAGATTTCTGAGACAGTCATGCATGATGTCATGCAACCGACTTGAGGACCTCTATGATCGATCGAATCACCTCGCTCTTATCCGGGGTCATATCGATGAATTCCATGCCGAGGGATTTGCCCTTCTCCTCGGGGCGGAAATTCCTGAGCCTGCAGATAGAGCGGCAATCCCGCACGGAAGAGTTCTTCGTTCATGCCTGCATTTGTACCATGGGAGAAAATAAATATCAGGACTCAGAGGCAGGGTCAGACATTTTCGAGAATATGCCCAAGTTTCTTCTTCTTCGTTTTGAGGTACACGATGTTCTTCTCGTGGGGCTTCGTCTCTATTGGCACCCTCTCAACGACCTTGAGTCCGTATCCTTCGAGGCCAACAATCTTTTTCGGGTTATTGGTCATGAGGTGCATCCCTCTCACCCCAAGGTCGACAAGGATCTGTGCCCCGATGCCGTAGTCCCTCAAATCAGGCTTGAAGCCTAGCTTCAGGTTTGCCTCAACCGTATCCATTCCCTTATCCTGGAGTTCGTAGGCCTTCAGCTTGTTGGCAAGGCCTATGCCCCTTCCCTCCTGACGCATATAGAGGATGACTCCCTTGCCTGCCTTATCGATCATCTCCAGTGCATTGTGCAGTTGTTCTCCGCAATCACACCGTTTCGATCCAAAAACATCACCGGTGAGGCATTCTGAGTGGACCCTCACCAAAACATGCTCCTCCGGCTTGATGTCTCCCTTCACAATGGCAATGTGGACGTTGCTGTCCATGCCGTTCGCGTACGAGATTACCCTGAAGTCGCCGTACTCGGTAGGAAGGTTCGCTTCGGAAATCCTCTTTATAAAACAATCGGTCCGCAGTCTGTGGTGGATGAGGTCCTTCACGGTCACGATCTTCAGGTGGTGCTTTGCAGCAAATTCCACGAGCTCAGGTACCCTCGACATGGTTCCGTCATCGTTCATGATCTCGCATATCACCCCTGCCGGACAAAGACCCGCGAGCCTTGCAAGGTCGACAGACCCCTCGGTCTGGCCGGCCCTATGGAGCACCCCTCCCGGTTTCGCACGGAGGGGGAAGACATGACCGGGCCTTGCGAGATCGTCAGGCCCTGTCTCCGGGTCGATAGCCGTAAGTATAGTCGTAGCCCTGTCGGCAGCGGAGATCCCGGTGGTAACCCCCTTTTTTGCCTCGATAGAGACTGTAAATGCAGTACCGAACTGGGAGGTGTTCTCGCTGGTCATCATGGGAAGTTTTAGCTCCTCGACACGCTGGGGGGTGAGTGAGAGGCAGATGAGCCCCCTTCCATGCTTCGACATGAAATTGATCGCAGACGGGGTGACCTTCTCGGCAGCCATGCAGAGGTCTCCCTCATTTTCCCTGTCCTCGTCATCGACGAGGATGACTATCCTGCCTTTCGAAATATCCTCGATTGCTTCATCAATAGTATTGAATTTATACTTTTTCATCGAATCCCCCCTCCACATACCCCGCCCTTGCAAGCAATTTCATGAATCCCTCTTCTCCTCCCGTCCCCTTCGGGTCAGCCTTAGCGACAAACCTTGCGATATATTTTCCTATGATATCCGCCTCGAGATTCACCAAATTACCTACACCCTTGAACCCTATTGTCGTGACACCTGCGGTATGGGGGATGATCACCACGCTGAAGGAGTCGGGGAATACATCAACCACGGTGAGGCTTATCCCGTCAACCGACACTGAACCCTTCTTTACAAGGTACCCTGTAACCTCAGGAGGCGCCTTGATAACCAAAAGGAGCATATCTCCCTTGACGGTCTTGGACCGGATTGTTCCTATTCCGTCCACATGGCCGGTGACGAAGTGACCTCCCAGTCTTCCCTCAGGTCTGAGGGAAGGCTCAAGGTTCACTTTATCCTGAGGTTTCGCATAGCCAAGATTCGTCGATCGGAGTGTTTCGTCAGAGAGGTCAAAGGAGAGGAGGTCCCCATGACAGGTTACCGCAGTGAGACAAACCCCGTTGACAGATATGCTGTCACCAATCGTTGCATCCCTTGATACCACAGGTGCCTTTATCGTAAGCTCCGCCCTTGAATACTTCCTCCTCAGCGACATTACCTCACCAAGCTCGATGATGATGCCCGTGAACACCTACTCCTCTACCAGGACAGTGAAGTGCAGCATCTTCTGATACATCCCCAGGATATCCACCTCATCGTTCCATCCGGTCTCGATGCGAACAGTGGCCGCCTTTTTCGTTACACTGATATCCTTCTCATCGATCGGTATCTTGAGGTTTTGAGCTATTTCGAAGACCTGCGTCCTTGCTCTCTTTTCTCCGAGATCAAGACGGGCAATCTGTTTCACTTCACTCTTGAACGCAGAATATTTATAGTAAGGTATAGCGAACTGAAATCCTGCATAGATCAGAAATGCAGTGATCGCTATGATTACTGCTGACCTGATAAAACCTCCCTGCGGAGAGATAACGGCATAACATGTCTTCATTTCACCAACCTCCCAATCCTTTCAAATCTGGGGAAGTGCTTTTTACTGTCCCATGACCAATAGAGGATGAGTGCTTGACCTCTGATATCTTTCAGATCCACGTATCCCCAGTACCTGCTGTCGTAACTCTGGTCGCGGTTGTCGCCCATCATGAAGTATTTTCCCTTGGGGACGATATAGGGTCCGAAATTGTCCCTCGGTTCAAGCCCCCTGGGGTTTGAAGAGGCATCGGTATGCTGTACATAGGTCTCCTCAATCCTGCTCCCGTTCACATAAATCACCTTTGTTTTCGACTCGATCACATCTCCTTCGACCGCAATCACCCGCTTTATGAAATCCCTGCCAGGATCCTCCGGGTACTTGAAGACTATTATATCACCTCGTGCGGGTTTCCTGACTACGAGAAACCCCTTATCCGTAAATGGCAGCTTGGTCCCGTAGATGAATTTATTGACGAGGATATGGTCCCCAATGAGGAGGGTTGGGATCATTGAGCCTGAAGGGATCTTGAAGGCCTGAATAAAATAGGTCCTGATGAAAAGGGCAAGGATGAGGGCGGTCACGATCGCCTTCGTGTATTCCCAGAGTATCGTCTTTCTGTTTTTCTTCACCGTTATTGTTCTTCCCTTCTTTTGATTCGATAATGAAAAGGCAGCATGGACCATCTCATGCTCCCCTCTGTGAATCTATGGTATTCAATTGCGTACTGGAAACATTAGGTGGTATTGCAGAAGACGAGATATGCAGCACCCATTATGCCGCTATTGTCACCTTGCGTGGAGGCGATGATCTTCACCTTGGGAAAGAGCTGTTTGAAGGCACGGCGGGAAGCCTCCTTGATCGCCTCATTGATATATATGTTCCAGGCACCCACGAGACCGCCGGAGAGGATAATCGCATCGGGACTGAGAATGTTGATGATATTCGCGATGCCTACGCCGAGGAAACGCCCTGCTTCACGCAGCACGTCCCTGGAAAGGTTGTCGCCGTCAAGTGCAGCCTTGTAGATCTCTTCGGGTGTGAGCTTGTAGATATTCCCCTGGTGGTAACCCTTCAGGATACTCTCTGAACCGTGCTCGAGGGCTGTTACCGCATACCCGAAGATGGCCCTCGCTGATGCGTACGATTCAAGGCATCCGTAGTTCCCGCAGGAACACTTCACGCCATTCGCGATAATACTCATATGGCCGATCTCGGCAGATATGTGCATCAATGATCCATTGTGAATAATCCCTCCCCCGATACCTGTCCCCAGGGTTAAGAGCACAATGTTCTGGTAATCCCTGCCGGCACCCTTCCATTTCTCACCGAGCGCAGCGACATTCGCATCGTTTTCGATGAACACCGGCACTGAGAATCTCTCCCTTAGTCTTTCAACAATATGTTTTCCTTCTATTGCCGGGAAGTTGGAGGAAACGGTGACGGTGTTGGTTTCACGATCGATCAGCCCTGCAGCACCAATGCCAATGCCTCTCACTCTGTCGGTAAAGACCTCGGCAATGGAAGTAAGGAGGGATTCCTCCACCTTTCCGGTAGAACGTACCTTAATTTTCTTGACGATCTCCCCTTCCCCGGATACAAGGGCAATCCTCAGATGGGTGCCGCCGATGTCGATTCCTATAGCAAAGGTGTCTTTCACCATACATGATATAAAAAAGATCTATAGTTAAGATTTGTTAATAGTTCAGCCCCCCTCCCCTTAGTCCCCTCCCGCGAGGGGAGGGGAGACTTTTAAGAGGAGTGGAGACACGCAACCGCGTGTCTCCACTCCAAAAAACTAATTCCCTCCCCCTTGATGGGGGAGGGCAAAGGTGGGGGTGAACTATTACAAGATTTGTTATTATACCATAACTCATAACTGTGGAGAGTGGACCTATATGTTGCAAAAGATAGCATGGCAGACATCCCTCAAAGCCTTTATGAGGCGATGAGAAATTGAGAATCGGCTTGTAATGGTGTACATCACCTGTAGGGTGTTTTTCAGTAAAGCTTGAAACGTGGCTTCCGATACTTCAAGGTATCGCCGATAAAGGCTTTTCGGGACATCTGCCATGTCCGCAGAAATTATTTTTGCAACTGTTGGGTGGAGTATCTGATGGGATAAAGACGATTGCGTTATGGATCACAGGCCTGCCGGGGAGCGGGAAGAGCACAATTGCCGAGACTATCAAGACACTCCACCCTGACTTCATTGTCCTGCGGATGGATGAATTGAGGAGGATTGTCACCCCGGAACCCTCATACTCCGAAGAAGAGAGGGAGATGGTTTACAGGTGTCTTGTCTATATGGCCTCAACCCTTGTAGATAACGGTCACAATGTGCTGATCGATGCAACAGGAAATCTGAGGAGGTGGAGGGACCTGGCAAGGGATCTCATCACCCGGTATGGTGAGATCTATCTGAAATGCCCTTTGGAGGTCTGCAGGGAAAGGGAGGTGATGAGAAGGGAGACCTACGGTGCGCCGAGGAACATTTACAGGAAGTCAAAGGCAGGATGGCCAGTACCCGGCGTCTCAGCACCCTATGAAGAACCCGAAAATCCGTCTCTTATTGTAGAGACGGACAAGATCTCTATGCCCGAAATCCTGCAAAAGATCGAGGATGTCATCACACGGCTCCAGTCACCCTGACCATTTTTCTGGATTTTTAGTTCTGAACATATCTGTGCGCTTTCTATCTTTTACCCTCGCACAATGAATTTCTGTTCGATGAGTTTCATCTTTTCGACAATTCCACCATACTCCAGCTCACTATAATGTAACATTGCGGCTCCGGAGAACCCCTGGGCACGGATGTCCGTGGCTTTCTGGGAAACCTTGTTGCGAATGTAATCCCAGTAGGGGTGGTCGAAGGCATCTGCGGGCTCAGTAAATTTTCCATTGTGAACGCAAAAACCCAAACAGCACACGACCGGCGGCCCATCGAAGTAAGATATGCTGGAATTCATCCGGACAGGCATCAATGGACCCGTGTGGCTGCCTCTCATGAAGCCGGCCACATAATGGCCTATATTGAATGGGGCAAGAACCTCCCCGGTTGCCGGAAACGCCCCTTGTACCCTCACGAGCATCACAGGGTCATCTTTTCCCGTATATTTCCCGGCAATGTTATGCAGGCGGGTTGTACTGACGGCTGCAGCGATCTCACCTGTATGCCGGGAAAAGATTGCTTCTATCACAAAACGCTGATTATCTCTCAGAAGAGCAGCAATATCGTAGATATCCTCCGGGGCGTTTAATTCAATAATCCGGTCTCCCTCTGTATATTCCACATCCATGATGACAAAACGGAACCCTTTATGCATCGATGGGCTGAGGATCAGGCCCGTACTATACATGGGATCTACAAAGGATAGATAAAGGGGGAGATTGTAAGCACCAGGATCGGTCTTATCAGCAGCAAAGAAGAGGAAAGGCTCGTTGGGTCTTTCCTCAAACTCCATCTCAGCAACGGCAGGACCCATGCCTTTGATATTCCCGGTAAAGGCATCCTTGAGTAAATCCTGGCCTGCTCCATAGAGTCCCTGCTCCTTGGCCACGTTGGTCCCCGCCACGAAGGCATCCCATCCCAGCTTGTGGATCTTTTCACTTCCCTTACCCAGGGTATGAGCCATAAGAATGGCAATATCATCCCCTGTATGACTGATAAAAAAGTCGGAAAGCAGTCCTTTGCCATTAATAGTTACAAAATTTCTAACCTCCTGCATCAACCTTTCACTGGGTCGGATGTGACCGCCTATGCTGCCAACATCGGCCTTGATGATACTTATTGTCGTTTTCATTTAATTTTCAATCTCCTTCTATCAATTTATGAGATCTTCGCCAAATCCCAATGAAACTTGCTTTCATGTCTCCTATAAGCGGCAATATTATATCCATGCCGTATTTTATTTCGGCTAATTTTTTGAAAACCTTTATAATTTACCACCTTAGCCCCTTCTTATAGTTTTCGAAAAAAAACTCTATACATGCATATGAATGATAGCCACACAAATTGTCAAATTTATTTGAAATAATAACATAAAATAATCAAACAACACAAGGACTTAAGTTTAATGAGGCTGACCCTGTGAAGATTTCTTCTTTTGACAAACTCCATCCAAGGATCACCTGCCCGACGATCTGTTCAGTCGGATAGGGCGGGGAGTTTACAAACCCCGCTGTAACAAACTCCTCATATTTTCACAATGATGTTTTTTCTGTGCTTCTATATCTATTTAAACTAAAGGCATCTCCCTTGAAAATACGTAAAACACGTGCAATTATTTTGCCATGCATAAAAAAACAATTTTTTTCATATCCGTCGGGATATTGAGCGATGAGGAAGGCGTAAAAGTAATAGAGGTGAAAGGCGGAAGCCGACGGAGACAAATCTGTTGGACACGAAAGAGGATTGCCCAAGAACTAATCGAAATATATGATATCCCTATGGCGATGGTGGCCCGTGAAACCGGAGTTACCACCACAGCTATTTCAAAGCTGATGACGCGATGCTAAAGTTAACTAATTCATCAACGTTATATAATGGGAAAGATAGGAGTGACTTTACGAAGAGAAATAAAAATAGCTATGAAAAAAAGAAACCCCCTGTTAAGAATAATGGTGACAACCAAAACATTCTTAAGACAGGAGGTTTCCAATGGAACGAGAAAATTGTCTTTTTTTCTGACAATTCCCCCTCTTCTCTTCCCTGATTGCCTCATCCTTCACCGGTTGCCATTTTACCAATAATAATTGTATCCAAAAGATACATTAAATGTATCCTGATTGCCTCATCCTTCATCGGTTGCCATTTTACCTGCCCGTAAGCCTGATCCTTTTCCACAAACATGGCAGCCTGCACCCCCTGTGAAGTACCGGTACAGGTGAACCGCCTCCCTTGCCTGCTGCACCTGCCAGTCCTCGTGCTGCTTCGATAGATCCTGAAGATAAAAACCGTAACGCATACCTGTCGTCGTCATACATCGACACGAACAGAACTCGTGGGGGCGGCTTACTCAGATAAGAGAGTACAATAGACGTTTTTCGGGGATATGCTGTTTTTAAGAAAGGAATCTTTGGAAGTTTGTGAATAACAGATACTCATTTTTATACAGTTGCTGCATCATATTGTTCTCGGCAATATAACACAGCTTATCAAGGCCAAAAAACCGGGGTTTTAGCTTGACTTGCACCCTATTTGAGGCTATAATTTGAAAAAAGACAGTCGCCTGCATAAAATAATGTTAGCAGATGACGAATGGAAAGATTGGTTAACATCGGATTTCGGAAAGTAGGAGAATGGAAAATGCTCAATGAGAGCATAAATCCTAATCTTTCTGACCTTTCGAATGCAAAGAACATCCTCTATGCATTCATCTCAAACGGCGAAGTTCTTTATGTTGGGAAGACCACGATGGCATTGAAGAAACGGATGTACGGATATCAAAATCCAGAACCCAATCAGTACACTAATATCAAAGGCAACAAACTGCTATCGGAACTTCTCGCGCAAGGCAAAGACGTTGATATATATGCGCTTCCTGACGATGGCCTCCATCATATCGGGGTTTTTCATTTGAATCTGGCAGCTGGTTTGGAAGACAGCATCATATCGATAATGAAACCGAAATGGAATGGTTCAACAAAATAACTGCTAACAAGCTGCGGATCCTCCTCATCCGCAGCCGGCTCCCGCTGAGCCGTACGTTATGGTAAAAAACTAGGCCATATTGAACAGACAAAACATGAAGGTTAGAGCAAGGTGAGTAGAAAACTTAAACAAGTCATGAATAAATTTAAATGAGGAGAACTAACTTGAACATGGAGAAAAAAATAATTCATTTATCAGACCTCCATTTTCGTCAAAACTGGGAGGAAGACCAAGGCATTGTTTTAGAAGCTTTTTTTAAAGACTTAGCTAAACAAATTGGACAACTGGACAGTTCAAATGTCTACATAGCTTTTTCAGGAGATGTTGTTCAAGCTGGCGCAAAGCCAGATTTGTATGACAGTTTTTTAGATCAATTTGACACTGAATTAAATAAATTAAATATACTAAAGACTCACAGAATTTGTACTCCCGGAAACCACGATGTTTCAATAGACATAATTAGTAAATATGAAGTTGAGCACGAGGGAGTTGTATCGCAAGGTTTAGACGAAAGCAAATTCAATGATTATGTTTCTAAACGCCCCCCAATGTTAACTGAAAAATTTATCAATTTTATTAGTTTTCAATCAAAATTTGCAGATTACGGAATTTCGGGTGAAACAATAACGGGAAACGGCTTGAATATCGATGATAATATTGGTGTTTATTGTTTGAATACTGCTATATGTTCAAGCGGTGGATTTAAAGAAATTGATGACAAAAAGCGATTATCAATTGATACCCGAAGTCTTCATAAGTGGATTTTAAACTGTAAAGCAAGCACAAAAATACTTGTTATGCATCATCCTATTGAGTGGTTAGTAGAATGGGCTCAAATAGAAATAAAGAAAATTTTGCGTAAAAGTTTTTCTCTTTGTCTATCCGGACATTTTCATGATCAGTCCCTTTTTCACTCAATTAATAAAGAAGCTCCATTAGTTGAGTGTTCAGCACCGCCATTATTGACAAACAAAAAGGGTGATTTAGGATATTCCATTATTTCTGTTAACTCCAAAGGAGTTATAGATATTGTAAAGTGGACCCATTTGTCAAGACAGAAAACCGCACTTCTTAAGTTACAGTTTCGTTTCCTTAATTGGTTCTCCCAAAGTAGACCTCTGCCGGTGTCCTATCGCCCAGTGACTGATGCGGACGTTCG
>Ga0315295_10002373_pt1 | contig 16008 bp, 17 predicted proteins | sample YL17G14_0_MG_FD_204453 | JGI IMG/M metagenome (GOLD analysis project Ga0315295, IMG submission 204453) | Sediment microbial communities from Yellowstone Lake, YNP, Wyoming, USA - YL17G14_0 | ecosystem: Environmental > Aquatic > Freshwater > Lake > Sediment | place: USA: Wyoming | collected... | reverse complement strand
CATATGATTTTTCAGGAGTATCAAATTGGGTCGCATTTGCGATATCTTCATTAGACCCTACGCCGAGCGGTGCATGAGCTGATACAATGCCGATACCTGCGAGAAGCAGGAAGACAAGGCAGAGACAGAGAATATTCCGTCCCCGAACAGACCGGTATCCTGATAACATATACGAACGATTGCCTCTGAATTATTTGTGTGTTTCGGATGATTGATGTAAAACCCTTGTACACAGGGAGCTCATTAAAAGGACAGGCCAATTGATTTTTAATCCAGGTAGTATCAAGAGTAATTTTTGCGTTTAGCCAGAGAGCATTGAACCGTACACCCGTGACACGTATCCGATTTTTCTCATTGCAATTTTATTGGATTGTGGTTATTGACCCTCCCGCTGTCATTATGAAAAGTGTATTAAAAGAACAGGCAACAACGGTACCGGAATACTATCTGTTCACTATGGGCAGGGATCTCAATTCATGACTGTCGCGATACACATTGAAAATTTAACCCGGCGATTTAACGATCTGGTTGCCGTTGACAATATATCGTTTGATATCGAGCACGGGGAAATTTTTGGTCTGCTGGGACCCAACGGCGCCGGGAAAACAACAACTCTTTCCATGCTCTCCACGATGCTGAAACCCACTTCAGGAAAAGCGATTGTCAACGGTATCGATGTTGAACGGGATGAAGATGGTGTCAGGAAATCGATTGGTATCGTATTTCAGGACCAGAGCCTGGATGAAGAACTGACCGCATGGGAAAACATGGATTTTCACGGTCGGCTTTACCGGATCCCCACCGATACCCGAAATCAGAGGATTACCGAGCTCCTCAGGCTCGTTGAGCTCGAAGACCGGAAAGACGACATCGTAAAAACATTCTCCGGCGGGATGAGGAGACGCCTCGAGATCGCACGTGGGTTACTCCATCATCCTTCGGTGCTCTTCTTAGACGAACCCACGCTCGGTCTTGACCCCCAGACCCGCAACCATCTCTGGCAGTATATCGCGACTCTCGCCCGTGAGAAAGGAATCACGATCATCCTGACCACGCATTACATGGAAGAAGCTGACCGGTTATGCAACCGGATTGCAATTATTGATCACGGTAAGATCATAGCACTCGATACCCCGAAAAATCTCAAGGACCGGATCGGTGGTGATGTCGTCACCATAAAATCTTCAAACCCGGAAGCAATTATTGCCGCCCTTAATGAACCATGGATCTCCCGCATGGAAAAACACAACGACGAAGTGATTATCAGCCTGCAGAATGCTGAACAGCATGTCAGTACCATTGTAACGCTGCTCAACTCAAAACAGGTTATGATTGAGTCCATCGCGATACATAAGCCGACCCTTGAAGACGTGTTCCTTTCTTTTACCGGAAAAACCATCCGGGAAGAAGAAGCCGATCATAAAACGAACATGCGGATGTACCAGAGGATGGCGAGGCATTAATCATGGACATCATCTACACCATCTGGCTCCGGAATATGAAACGATTCTCCCGTTCCAAAAGCAGGATCATTGGCAGCATCAGTATGCCGATCTTCTTTTTGCTCTTTTTGGGGTTCGGCCTGAACTCGGTTGTCCAGCTGCCCGAAGGAAGTGGGAACTATATCGAATTTTTGATCCCGGGAATGATCGCAATGAGTGTCCTGTTCACGTCGGTATTTTCCGGTATCCAGGTTATCTGGGATAAACAATTCGGATTTTTAAAAGAGACTCTCGTCGCACCGGTATCACGGCTTGAGATCATGTTAGGCCAGACATTTGGCGGGGCTACGACTGCAGTCATCCAGGGATTCCTGATCATGGTATTTTCCTTGTTCATCGGTCTCCATTTAATGAGCTTCATCGCCTTTCTGACAGCATTTGTATTCATGGTCCTGATCGGTATCTCTTTTACGGCATTTGGTATTGCCATTGCATCCCGCATGGAAGACATGACCGGTTTCCAGCTTATCATGAATTTTATTGTCTTCCCGATATTCGGGCTGTCCGGGGCACTTTTTCCCATCAGTTCATTGCCGGCATGGATAATACCGATAACATTACTGGATCCACTCACCTATGGCGTTGAAGGTATCCGGTATGGTCTCACCGGGGTTTCGCAGATTAACCCGCTTGTCTGTCTTACCGTAATAGGAAGTTTTACAATCGCGATGACCGTGCTCGGGGCATTCCTTTTCAGGAAGATCAAGGTATGAATGAAAGGAAATTAAAAAAGGGCTCTGCTGAACTCCTCAGAGAAACAAACAATCGCTCCTGGGGGCTCCAGTTTTTCATGGTTCCGCCCCCGGTTCTCGGGCACCCCCCCTATAGCGAAAATTCCTGATAAGGTTGAAATATATCCTAAAAAAAGAGGGGGTCAAGGGGATGCTCCCCTTGGGCTGCTTCCCCCTCCGGGGGAGAGAGGGGGTCATTCTCCATGCTGCCACAGAGAATAAACAAATAGGGAGAAAAGAGGATTTCAACAGAGCCTAAGAAAGGGCATAGTCTCATGGTAACCACCAATTTTTTCAAAATTTCCAACAGGAAAAAACGAATAATCAGATAACCGGAATCATTTTTTTTTAAAAAGAGCATTTTTCTTCTTACCCCCTCAGCAAAACCCGGGTATTAACCGATGAGATTATCGAACACTGCCATGAGATAGCACAGAATGAGGAAGTACAGAATAAAGAACTTTTTGAAGGTGAGATGTGACTATTACGTAGAGCATGGCATGTAAAGGGAAATGCCTTAAAACTACAATCAGAAGTGACGGTTCACAGCAGAAAAAAACAAACGATGGTGAATTGATTTTCATGACGGTTATTATCCAGACAAACGATATCGTGAAAAAGTATGGTGAAGTAACGGCAGTCGATCACGTGAACCTCTCGGTAAAAGAGGGGGCGCTTTTTGGCTTACTTGGTCCCAATGGCTCCGGCAAGACCACGATGATCAAGATGCTGACCGGGCAGACCCGGCCAACCGGGGGTACATCAACAGTGCTCGGCATTGATGTGGAAAAGGATCCGGTTGGTGTCCGGAAGCTGGTCGGGATCATCCCGGAACAGGAAACACCGCCCAGTTTCCTGACGTCAATGGAGTACCTCCAGTTCGTGGCAGCAATCCGGAAGATCCCCGATATTGAGAAAAAGGCAGACTGGTGGTTTGATTTTCTGGATTTTGCGGATAAGAAAAACGTGCTCTGCAAAGACCTCTCGCGAGGCACGCGGCAGAAACTGATGTTCACGCAGGCATTCATCCACGAACCGACCCTTGCGTTGATCGATGAACCCTTAATCAATTTCGATCCCATAATGCAGGATCTCGTCAAGGACTACCTCGCCGGCTACGTGAAAAAAGGTAAGACGATCTTCATCTCAACCCATATCCTTGAGGTGGCTGAAGAGATCTGTTCGGAATTTGCTATCCTGCATAAAGGAAAGCTTCTCCACACCGGTCCGATTGCCGAACTAAAAAACAAAGACGTGCACCTGCCCGCCTTTTTCCTCTCGCTCGTGAGGAAGGATAGCAATGCCTGAACTCTTCTGGAACATGATGAAAGAAGAGTGGCGTGTTCATTCCACGATGTTTGGGAGCCTCTCATTTGCCCTGTTCCCGGTGATGATCTTCGGGATTGCCTTTATGGGCTCGTTCCTCCTCCCCCTGATGAGAAGTTCGTTCCCGTCCAATAACCTCGCGCTGATGATCCACGCGAGTTACCTGATGCTGGGTATCATGGTTGGCGGGTTTGGACTTCTTGGCAATGAAGTGATGAACCGGCGGTTCGGCCAGGCAAGCCTTCTGGCATATTCAGCACGGAGTCTCCCGCTCTCGGAGAGGTTTATTTTTGCCAATTTTGTCATCAAGGACACGGTCTATTATTTCTTCCTGTGGGTATTTCCTTTCGGTCTGGGATTTATCCTGGCGTCTCCGTTCATTGGTGTCCCCCTCGCAAATGCCCTGCTCCTGCTCCTCACCCTGACCCTTTCGTTCCTGTTCGGTCTCTGCACAGTCTTTTTCCTTTCCACAATCTTCGCCCGCTCAAGAGCGGGGTTCTGGCTCCTGCTCCTCGTCCTTTGTATAGGGCTGGGAGGCCTTGCAGTAGTGACCGGGACCAACCCGGCGCTTTTGTTCCCACCCCTCCTTCTCTTTAGTTCATTTACCTGGACAAACCTGCTGGTCTCCTGCACCCTGCTCGTCATCCTTTTCGGGGTAGCAATCGTCCTGTTCAATCCCGAATCAGTGGGATCGGAAAAGATATACACAAATTCTTTTGCGCCCCTGCTGAAACGGCTCTCATTCCTGCCGGACCCACCCCTCGCTACAAAAGATACTCTTGACATGTACCGCAGCGGGAGTATGGTTGGACAGGTACTCTTCTCGTTCCTCCTTCCCCTGACCGTGATCTGGTTCTTCCTTTCCCTGCTCGGCCCTTACTTCCCGCCTCATGGTCTCCTTTTCATGTTCGCTATTGTCACGGGTATTATTGCATCGACCATATACACGTGGGTCACCATGTTTGACACGTTTGGTCCCTATGCATGCCTGCCGGTCTCCGTCAGCCGTCTTATCACCGGAAAGGTAACTACGTTTTCCCTGATGCAGGTGGTTCCTGTTATCTTTATTGCCGTTGTTGCTATCCTCATGCAGGAATCCCTGTATCTCATCCCTGCAGTAGTGCTCTGCCTTGCTGTCTCGTTCTTTGCTGTTGGCGTAATGGTCTGGCTTACCGGCCTGTCGCCCAATGTATTAGTATATGATGTGAAGGTAATGGCAGTCTACCTGGTCCTTATCGGTATCGTCGTGACCCTCTTTACCGGCATCGCGTTTGCAAATCCATGGTATACCATCTCTTCGGTCATACTGTTCCTGCCTGCATGGCTTTTTATAAAACGGGCTCTCGTGAAGTGGGACGCAGTTGATCCCGGGGGATTTTAACTTTTTTAAAAAAGAACTGTTTTATCTATGCCATAACCGGGGCTTTTGCGTGGCCATGACTGCCTCAGCCTCTTTAAGTTTTTCACGCATTATCTGCAATTCCTCTTTAAGTTCCCGGATCTCTGTTTCTTTGGAACTGGTGGTATGGATGACAGCAGAGTTTGTGCTGTGGAGTCGCTCAATTTCGGCAAGTATTGCATTGATACAGATCTCCGGGAGATTCAGATCGTACGTCTTAACGGCAACCAGCACTGGCTCAGTGAGTATCATCTCGAAATTTATGCGGTAGCTCAATGGATCACCAACTGAATTGAATCTTAATCTCATTAATATTATAAAAACTGATGCAAGGCAACGTTGCATTGCATCAGTATATCTTATATGGATCTGATAATCCATGGAAAAATTCTATCTTCGTATTTTTTTAAAAATAATAAACTATTGCAAAAAACAACCACTCCTGCTCCAGGTGAAGTCCGCTCAGGGATACCCTGATAACAAAAAAATACATTATCTCTGGTTGATTTTTTGATGATCCTACTTTATTATGGTACACATCCACGGAGAATATACCGTGGGAGGTAAATGAAAAGAATGATACTTGATGCAAGGGTACGACCCCCTTTTAAAAGTCTCAGGGACGTGCTTGCACCGACCCCGGGGGCCCGGCCTTCAGTAAAACGCAGTCCCCTGGTAAGCGGATACGAACGCCCGCAATCCATGGTACAAAAATCAGTCGAGATATTCCTGCAGGAAATGGATGATGCCGGCGTTGACAAAGGAATCCTGGTGGGCAGGCAGGCAGGGCACCGTATCGTCTCTAATGATGATATCGCCGAACTCCGTCACCAGTACCCGGGCAGGTTTCCCATTGCCCTTGCGGGCATTAACGGGATTGATGTTCCCGCTGCTGTCCGGGAGGTTGAGCGTACTATTGGTGACATGGGATTCAACGGCATTGCTGTCGATCCTGGCTGGTGGATCCCACCGATGTATGTGGATGATCCCCGCATTTACCCGATCTATGAAAAATGCTTAGAACTTGGTGGCGTGTTGTATCTTACCTGCAGCCTCATGCAGGGGCCGGATATTTCCTATGCCGAGCCGTGGCGCATCCAGCGTGTCGCAAATGACTTCCCGGCATTACAGATCGTTGTTGTTCATGGAGCATTTCCCTATACCAGCGAGATGATCGGGGTGATGATTGCCAATGCCCCCTTGGGAAACCTGTGGGTCCTGCCGGATTTCTTCCAGTTTATCCCCGGATTTCCGGGAGCTCATGACTGGGTGGAGGCTGCCAACCATTACCTGGGTGACCGGATGCTCTATGCCTCATCCTACCCGGTACGTCCCCTGAAACAGAGTCTTGTGGAATTCCAGCGGTTCTCCTACAAACCCGAAGTGCTGGAAAACCTTCTTGCAAACAATGCAGCAAACCTGTTTAAAATAAAACTATAACAACCATGTTTGTACACAACCAAAAATAGGGGGATCACACATCTGTCAAAGGCAGGGAAAAGACGTGACGGACATGAAGAACAACGTTTCCAGAGAATTGACAAAAAACTAAACAAAAACTATGCAATGAACGTATGAAATGACCCGGATGAATGCAAAAATCAAGGCGGAATTATTATCCTTGGGAAAAGTCGATGTAGAACCATCATTATTACCACGACCGTCCCGGTCTACTGCCGGACCTGGCACCGGACTTCGATCCATTTTTTTCAAATCCGGAGGTCACCGGGTGCGCCTGGAGATCAATGCGGATTCTCCCTTGAAGATGGTAGAGCAAAACGGTGATGTCGTCATCCTTAAAGGTAACAAAGAACTGGTCCGTGGCAAAATTGACCCGGTAGTTGCGCATTGTCCTGAACAGACATACATCACGATCAGCGAACAGTGCATGTATGATTGCAAATTTTGTTCAGTGCCCAAGTTCCAGGGTAAGATCAAGACTCTTGAAGAAGTCCTTGCCATTATTGAAAAAGTCAAAAAAGATGGGAAATTAACAACAATCGCGTTTACATCGGGAGTCGCAACAACGCCGGAACATGAGATTGACCGCGTTGTGGAATATGTAAAAGCGGTAAAAAAATTTAATGTCCCGATAGGTGTTGCGGTTTATCCGACAAAAGATTCCTCACAACGGCTCAAAGATGCAGGTGTTACTGAAGTAAAATACAATGTCGAGACTATGGATAAGCAGATCTTTGAGCAGGTATGTTCCGGCAGAAAAGGCCACTCGCTTGATTTTATCTTAACCTCGTTGCGGGATGCTGTTACGGTACTTGGGAAGAACCGTGTCTCGTCAAACATTATTATCGGGCTTGGTGAGACGGATGAATGTGTGAGAAAAGGGGTAGAATATCTCGCAAAGATGGGAGTTATTGCAGTTCTCCGCCCCATCACCATATCACCCTACCGGCAAGGAGAAATTTCAGCAACACGCCCCAGTCCAGAAAGACTGCTCAGACTCACCAAAATGACGCATGAGATTCTCGACAAGTATGATCTTGATGTTACCGTATCACAGACCATGTGTCTTCTTTGCACCGGTTGTGATCTGACGCCCGTTCGTGATGTTTAATAAAAAAAAAGTTCTCTCGAAAATAACAGATAATAATGTCAGGGCCGTACTGAAAAAAGGCACTCGTTCTTTTTGAGATAGTTTTTGCAACAAACTTTAAAGATAATGCCCGTATCGGTGAAGACTCTGATAATATCAAAAAAGGAAATCTTACAATTTCTGACTAAACTTATTGGATACTTTTAATACTACACAGAGATTAGGATGCACCATGGTATCGTATGTTTCATCCCTGCTGACATTTGTTATCGCGTTGATTATTTCAACGGTAATAATCTATGTCATTGTAAAGTTCTTTGGTGAAAAAGAGGGTATAACCACTGCCGTTCTTGCTGCCATTGTCGGCACGGTAATTTACACGGTCCTGTACGCACTGCTGGGCCAGGGACTGATAGCCGCATTTATTGCCGGAATCGCGTGGCTGCTGGCATTGCAGATGCTCTACTCCATCGGCTGGATCAAATCCTTGATAATTGCAGCGGTAATCTGGATAGTGACATCTATTGTCGGGTGGATACTGCCAACGCTTGCCGGTCCGCTGTAAAAACAAGACATGAATCTGTCGACCAGTCATATCATTGATTCTTATCCGGTACTAATACCCTTCATGCGGAATCAATTTGGTATGTGGGACAAATTGGCGTGAGTTCATCTCATAGAATCAGGAAAATAATAGTGTGCTAAAAGCAGAATCTACAAATCTTTCATTTCTGTTTCCAAGCATTTCCGATTCTTAACCTTTACCTGAATATACACTCAATTGAGAAAGATCAGATTATCAGAATTAAGGACACCCTAACCGGCCTCTCCCAAGCCTCTACATTGATTTTTGTTAAGGATATCTACAAAGCCGGAAATTTACTTCAGGTTGCAGCATCCAGTTCCTGTTTCAGGGCAGGAAGAAGGCTCACTGATATGTTTATTTCGCGGGCGGCATGCTGGGTCAGGATCTGCTGTCGTCTCCGTTCTGCATTGGTAAGTTCCCGTAGATCTCCTGTCCTCTGGATATCGAAGATCAGGGTCCGGTCCCGTTCCGCCGACAACAGGTGATTATAGAAGGTAAACGTATCTTGTGCGAGCGTACGGTCCAGCCGGGGGATATCCCGCTGATAGGCGAAGTACAGTCCATTGCCGGGGTAGATTGTGGTGGCCTGGACGAAGATATACTTGTCATCCGGGTTCGTGACGAATTCCTTGTCAACTGCCAGAAGATCGTTTTCGAGTGACGAGATGTCGAGATAGAGACCCTCGGCAATATCGCTCCTGTCTTTATTCACCGAGGTATTCCAGAGGAAAAGCGAGTTTACAAGGTACCCGCTCGCACCGATAAGGACTCCCAGCAGGAGAATGAAGATCTGGGATTTCGTTTGTTCGTCCATCGCAATTATACGCTCCACTCATATGGTTCGTGCAGGTATTTCTGCCAGATGCACCTTTTTGAGGAGTTTATTCTGTACCTGTCGTTACGTATGGACAACCATGGTGAGAATATTATAATAATGTTACCTGTTATTACAAAATTTAAACCATCATATCCTTTTTAATGAATCACAGGATTTTAAAGTATTTGTACATCGTTAAATCTGGTGTATGATCTAAAAAACTATTAAAGAGACAAGGAAACTCTCATTACCTATAACAAAGATCTGACAAGTATGGATCGTATCAAGGTAAGTGAAAACAAGCAAGTGGTTCTCCTTATCGCTGCGATTTATATTATCTGCATTCTGGTTTTCTGGCCGCTCATGACCGTATTGATCTGGTCAGCTGCCATTGCTGTTGCCCTTATGTCTTTTCATAAACGGCTTTCCTCTATTGTAAAACCATCGGTATCTGTCACATTCATTACTATCTGGGTTCTCCTCGTAATCCTTCTCGTGCTATCGGTTTCGGCGAATATATTGTATGGCAGCATCGACCATGTTGGAACTATGGTTGCATCAATGGTAAACGGATTTAAAAATACCGGCATATCTGCATTCCTGCCAACATTCACCGAAGCACAGGTTTCCCATATGCCAGACACACTGATAAAATTACTTTTACAGTCACTTTTATCATTGACCGGTAATGTCATGCAGTCACTTATTTCAATTATTATCTTCTTCCTATCGCTGTCAATGCTGCTGTATTACGGTGAACAGATATGGAATACCCTGACACGAACGCTTTCTTCCAAACTTTTTATTACCGTTGAAAAAATGGCGGATATCTCTGCCAACACCATATATGCACTTATCGTTGTCCAGATTTCCGCAGCATTTATTTCTTTTATCCTGGCAATCCCGTTTTTCTCCCTGCTGGGTGTCGAAGATCCACTCCTGTTCTCGACCATGATCGGTCTTGCAATGCTCATCCCGCTGATAGGTGCCCAGATTATGATTCTCTTCTTTGCACTCTATTTTATGAGCCTCGGTGACACCCGGAGTGCAATCGTAATGCTGGTTGTGGGATATCCTCTTCTAAGCGGATGGATTGATTTTTATTACCGACCGGTGATGATGGGAAAACGTGTTGCAATCCCCCCCATCATGATGATGATCGGTATCTTTGCCGGTGTTCCGTTTATGGGCATTGTGGGTTTCATTGTCGGTCCGGTACTTGTTGCACTCGCGGTTACCGGGTACAAAATACTTGCAGAAGAGGCAAGAGACCCGGCTCGTCAGATTGACCAGCTCTAAATTTTTTTAATTAAAAAAAAATTTCATGAAAATCATTGTCGTAGTTGAAAATATTACATTCCCATTTGGCTGGATTATTTAAAAGAAAACGATTTTTTTAATTATTCCGTGGGTAATCCATCTGGATGAACGGGGTTGATAGTTTAAAAAGGTTTTTTTTTAAAACATGGAAAATACATGGAGGTTCAGGTAACCCCCCGCTCATCAGAACCAGTGAAAATAAAAATAGTTCAGTACATACAATAAAAACAGGAGAAATATGACAATAAATGCGCCTACTGAAATAATATCCAGTTCATCTGATATCAGGTACCTGCGTCGTTTCATATATGGTATTGTTTCTACGGTTTGTATTTATGAACTTCCTTAAAGCTGATTAAAAAGCTGATTGGGATGCTCTATTTTTTTATGAGAAGTATTCCCCCCATTAACGGAAAAACAAAGAGAAAAACCTTGTTCCTCATTCATCCCTTGTCACAGAGGTGACTGATAACAAGCCCGTGTTTGATAAATATTTCACATCCCATGCAATAGCAATTTGTCGTCCTGATTCTCTCAGGAATACCTGATTTTCCCCGGGCACAGAACAGTGCATCGGGAGCATAGTCTGCCAGCTTGTTGTTCTTAAACGTCGGGCACTGGTGACAAATGCACTTCCCCTGGTTCTCATCCGAATCTTCTATGCTATGAGGATCATCCTTTGGTGATTTCATTTAAAAATCTCTCCAGATAGAACTAGTGCACGAATGGAATAATATCCTTCTCCGGTAAGATTCCCGTAATGATACTGTGGCCAATTGGTATGGAACGATGAAACGCTGCTCTATTGCAATCATCTCAGAAAAAAGACAATCCAGATTCTTCCTGCCTTCTTCTTCGATGTTCGAGAGCTTTAATACCCTTCACGATGTTATTAATATGGAACCGTGTATCCCTGTGAACATGGTTAATCGTGCGCCTCGGTAGGGTAGTGGACATCCTAGAAGCCTCCGGAGCTTTTGACCCGGGTTCGAATCCCGGCCGAGGCGTTTTTTGTTCAATTACAATTTTTTCCTTGACACCTTCCGTCCGATAAAAACAACATGAGCCGTTTCTTTAGTGTTTATCTACCTCTCAAATCCATGGTGTGGCACTAAGACTTCCCGGGTTTTTTTGATTAAATTATTTCGACATATTTATAAAATGTAACAAATAAAATAATGGTTGATACATTGTTTGATCCTGTATTTTTTCCTGGTTTTAGTGATTGTGCAACACATCACCATGCTCTGTCGTCACAAAATGTCGTTTTAAAAAGGGATGAGAGAACATGAAAACATTAAACACGATCCCTTATGAAGCGATAATTCTTTACCGGAAAGCATTGGAACAGTCGAGTAAAGGAGATCATGAATCATCGCTGAAATATCTCAGCAATTCAGTTACCCTTGCACCCCACTTTACTATTGCACTCTGTGAAATGGGACACTGCTATGAGAAGCTCGGCCGGTTTCCCGAGGCAGTTTCAAAATTTGATAAGGTACTGGAGATCAATAATACCCATATTGAAGCAGAAATCAGCAGAAAAAGAATCCGGGGCAAGATGGGGCTGACCAGATAAGGCTGATACCCTTTGGGTGGGGCTGCCAATACCCTTATATGAACAGAAGTTTCTTCGAAGAGTATGAAGATCCTGATCGCGGTTGCCCCGGAACAATTCCGTGATGAAGAGCTGTTAGTACCGGTTGCAGCATTCCAGAAAGCGGGTATTGCCTATGATATCGCTTCCACCCGTCGCGGTCCCTGCTCCGGGATGCTGGGAGCAAAGACAACAGCGACACGTGCATTTGGAGAAGTCGATCCCAATCTCTATGGAGTGATTGTAATTATCGGGGGCGGTGGTTCCCAGGTCCATCTCTGGAATGATCCTGTACTGATGACGTTAGTACAGTCTTTTCATGCATCCCGGAAGATTGTCGCTGCCATATGTCTTTCACCCGTTGTCCTCGCCCATGCAGGGATCCTGAAAGGGATAAAGGCGACATTTTTTGAAAGTCCTGATTCCGTACGGGAAATGAAATCGGGCGGGGCAGTGCTCGTGAACAAAGCGGTCGTTGTGGACGGACGGATCATCACGGCAAACGGGCCGGCAGCAGCACAGGAGTTTGCCGGTGCAATCCTTTCAGCAATCAGGCAGGCCGGGGGTTGAAAGGTAGCCAATATAATTTACCAGGATCCGTAGTAATCCCTTACCAGCCTCACCGGTATGAACCGGCACCATGGATTACCAGATGACCTCGATCATCAGCCCTTCAGCATTTCTCTCTCTCACTTTCGCACCGCTCAGACCTGAGCCTTATCCACCTCAGCGTGGGAGTGATCCGGTGCTATGTTGATCGAACTCCGCAAGGGAATGACGCTCCATCCGGGCACCTTTAACGCGGTGATTGCACCCGAAAAGGTGATGGTCGCTGCACTCAACAACACCACGGATCTCCAGCGTTTTCTCTTCCTGTACGTGAGCGGCAACTACTCGCGTCTCCTCTCTTCGATCAACCGGTCATCCAAAAACTTCGAGATCCGCAGGGCATTCACTGCCCACCAGCTCTTTACGATACTGAAAGAGGCGAGCCACACGGTCGTTCTCGTGGAGCACGATCCGACACTCTTTGACGGTGCAGAGGTCATGATACCCCAGATTGCCGGTATGCTCAAAGAAACCGGTCGCGAATCGCTTGTAATCCTGTACTCTCCCTCTGCCGATCACACTTTCTCCCTGTTGATGCGACAGGCAGATCACCTTATCGAGATCGCGCCGGCTGATGATCGGGACGGGACTGCCCGCCATCGTAGTCCCCGCTCACCCCGCATTAAGGGGACCAATGTGTATGGGCAGCGGACCCTGGAGGTGTCATGATGGGAAGGAGTTTTGAGAGTGTCCGCCAGGGAGTGAAAAGCATTGCAGATCGTTGGGCCCGCTCATCCCGCGCCCTTAAAAAAGAAGACCAGCAGTATGGCGAGAAACTGGTGGAACTGGCAAAGAAACATTCGAGTGAAGCGTTCATAGCCTGCGATGACCCGCTCGAAGCGGCTGTCTTCTCCGTGCTCGTGGAGACCCTCAAGCGCCAGGACCAGGTCGAAGCCCGCATGAGGGAAGATGTGGATCGTTGACTCGGCCTGCCGTGACGGTGGGGTTGACCTCTGGACTAAGGATGGTACGGTCTCAAAAGTCCATTACGATTACAAACCCCCGTTTTTCGTCAATTTTCACGACCCTCCCGCTCACCATGAGATGATTGACGCCCTTGCCGGGCGGTACGGTGCAGAAGAGTGCACCATCCGGACCATCTTTGGAGACCTTCCGGGGTATTCAGTATATGCTGGCCGTGATGTTGCCGAGGCAATCGAACAGCAGGCACGATTTGACGTGCAGCTCTTCAATGTGGATGTGCGCCGTGACCAGCGCTTCATGGCAGAGAACGGGCTCTTTCCCTGCGGTGCAGTGAATGATTCACGCTACGCTCCGGAATTCGTGCACGATCTGAGCACTATTGAAATTACCATTAATGACAATCCTGCACTCTCCACTGTTTGTTCAGATGTCGAGGTCATATGCGGCCATACCGAGCGGCTGACCGGGCAGGCACAGGATGTGCTGGCAGATCTCTTCTCCCTTGTTCAGTCACACAATCCCGATGTCATCCTCATGCCGGATGCCGATACCTGGATGCCCAGGATCAAAAAAGAAGCACAACACCATGGCCTTGTCATGCCGTTTTCGAGAAATGGCAAGTACCGGCAGATGGATGCCCGCTCATACTGGAGTTACGGCAGGGTGGAGCACAAGGAATCAGCCCTCATCCCGGATGGGCGGATCCTGATTGACACGGAACAGTCGTTTGTGTACCAGGAAGGCGGGCTTTTGGGAGTTCTCATGGCAGCCCGCCTCTCCGGGCTCCCGCCGAACCTTGCGTCCCGTTTCACGCCCGGCACCCTGATCAGCAGTTATGAAGTCTATGAAGCGGTGAAGCGGGGAATCACCGTCCCGTTCCGGAAGAGCGACCCGGAGATGATACGGCATATCTCCCGGCTCCAGGCAGCCGACCGGGGTGGGATGATGTTCCAGCCGGTGCCGGGCATCTACGAAAACGTGGAGGAGATTGATTTCACCTCAATGTATCCTTCGATTATTGTTCTGGCCAACCTGTCTCCCGAGACAATCGGGAACTCTTGCCGTGCGGGGTTCCTTCCGGCAGCGTTACGACCACTTCTTGACCTGCGTATCACGACAAAACGGTTAAAAAAAACCGACCCCCGTTTTGCCGGTATTGATTCTATCCTGAAATGGATGCTTGTCACCTGCTTTGGGTATACCGGCTACAAGAATGCAAAGTTCGGGAGGATCGAAGTCCATGAAGGCATCACGGGACGGTCACGGGATATCCTGCTCCGCACGAAAGATATCGCAGAAGAGATGGGGTTTACGGTACTGCACGGGATCGTGGACTGCCTCTGGGTCCAGGGGCCCGGAGTTGAGGTGCTGAAACAAAAAGTCGAGAGCGAGATTACCATTCTCACCGAGGTCGAACATTTCAACTGGATCGTGTTCCTCCCGCAGGCAGACGGGTCCGGTGCCTATAACCGCTATTTTGGGAGACTGCGTGACGGGAATATAAAAGTGCGGGGTATTGCTGCACGGCGTCATGATACGCCAGAACTCATCCGGACGATGCAGGGCGCCATGCTGGAGGTCATGGCGGGTGCTGAAAGCATCGCGGAACTGAACGCTAAAAAAGAAGAGGTCAGGACTATTTTTAAAAAAGCAGCAAAGGATCTTGCCGATTCAGACCCAAAAGCGCTCGTGATCCATCGCAGGATCAGCCGGCTTTCCTATGCACACCGCTGTCTTGAAGGTTCAGCAGTCCAGGCATACCATGACCGTGGCATCACCATTGCACCGGGAATGAAGATCGGGTATATTGTCCGTGATGCAAAGAAGTACTCGGTGGATACGGCGTGGGATGCTGCAGGGTTTGACGTTTCTTATTACCGGGCCCTGCTGGAAAAAGCATGGGAGGAGATCGCGTTTGCGTTCCGTCAATCGCCGGTAGAGCGAAACAATGGTTAAGGCAAAAATTTTTCAGGAGTCCTGGCAGGGTAACTGCGAGCCAGTAACATTCATTGCCTATACGAGCACTTTCACGTATAAAGGATGATAGGGAATGTTGTTTTCACCGGGAAGTAGTGAGATTGACAAAGACGCGCTCGCCCTGCATGCAAAACACCACGGAAAACTGGAGATCCGCTCAAAAGTTCCGCTGAATAACAAGCATGATCTGTCGGTGGCATATACTCCCGGGGTAGCTGAAGTATGCCGGGAAATAGCAAAAGACAAGAACTTAGCGTACAAGTACACGATGAAGGCCAACACGATTGCGATCGTGACCGATGGTTCTGCTGTACTTGGGCTGGGAAACATCGGGGGGTATGCAGCAATCCCCGTCATGGAGGGAAAAGCGATCCTTTTCAAAGAATTTGCCGGCGTTGATGCATTCCCGATATGTTTTGAAAATTATGAAACCGATTTTACCGACCAGGTCAAAAACATTGCACCGGTTTTTGGGGGAATCAACCTCGAAGATATTGCTGCCCCCAAGTGTTTTGAGGTTGAAGATGCCCTGCAGGATATCGGCATTCCGGTGATGCACGATGACCAGCACGGGACTGCAGTCGTCGTGCTCGCTGCGGTCCTGAATGCCTGTAAAGTAACCGGGAAAAAATTTGAGGACCTGAATGTTGTTATCTGCGGAGCCGGGGC
>Ga0315295_10002372_pt1 | contig 16010 bp, 11 predicted proteins | sample YL17G14_0_MG_FD_204453 | JGI IMG/M metagenome (GOLD analysis project Ga0315295, IMG submission 204453) | Sediment microbial communities from Yellowstone Lake, YNP, Wyoming, USA - YL17G14_0 | ecosystem: Environmental > Aquatic > Freshwater > Lake > Sediment | place: USA: Wyoming | collected... | reverse complement strand
AATTTCCCCTGAGTTCTTTTGCATGCTTTTTAATAATCTTAATATCAATATAATTACTTTTACTCATGAATCTAAAATTCTATTATCAAAGATAAACTATTTCAGTTGTCACCCCCTCTTTGCGAAACAGAGAGGGGGTTAGGGGGTGAGTTCATGTTATTAATAAAAGTTAAATTGGATCAATTAAATTGTTTCAATACAAAAGATTATTAATTTTGAAAGGAGGAATCAGGAGGTATATTTTAATACCTTAATATTATTTTAATCCCTGGAATTTTTATAATCAAATATTTTTATTAATCAGAACTAAATAAGAAAATGAAGCGACTAAAGATTTTTGTATTAATGCTGTTCCCCTTTCTTTTATGCATGACTCAGGAACAACAAAAACCTGCACAACCTGCACAACCTGCACTGCCGGCGCAAAAACTGGAGTATCCGGCCAGGATGACTCCTCAGATGACCGAGTTTTTTGAACCGGAAGTAAAGGTTATTCAACCGGCAGCCGTGATTGGAATGCCCCCGTCAGATGCTATTATTCTTTTTGACGGCTCAGATGTAAACAAAGAATGGGAAGACAGCAGGGGAAACCCGACCAAATGGGTCGTGAAGGACGGGGCACTGGTCTGTGTCAAAGGATCAGGAGTTATTCAGACAAAAATGAAATTCAATGACTTCCAGCTTCATATTGAATGGAAATCACCTTCTGAAGTTATCGGTGACGGGCAGGGAAGAGGCAACAGCGGTGTTTATCTTCAGGGTCTTTATGAAGTCCAGGTTCTTGACAGTTATAATAACAAAACCTACAGGCAGGGTCAGGCAGGCGCACTTTACAAGCAATATGCTCCTCTTGTAAATGCAAGCAGAAAACCCGGAGAATGGCAGAGTTACGACATTATTTACACTGCTCCCCGTTTCGGCAACGACAGCACTAGTTATTTCACCCCTCCGCGTGTTACTGTTCTTCATAATGGCATTCTAATTCAGAATAATGTAAGCTTAAGAGGACCAACTGAATACATTGGCATTCCTGAATATTTCATCAAAAAGCATGGAGCAGAACCACTTGTTCTCCAGGATCACGGTAATCCGGTTGCTTACAGAAATATTTGGATCAGAGAACTTTAAAAATACTGTTGCTGGTTGCTGGGTGCTTGTTGCTGGTTGTTTCTTACCCCGCACCTCGTACCTCGCACCACGCACCAATCAACTCATATTAATTATTAATAGATTTCATTCAGAAATTATTACATTTACAAATAAATCCAATCTTAAAAGCAAACTTAAAATATCTGACAATGAAAGAGAAATCTACAAAAATTACACGCCGCAACTTTATCGGAACGACCGGCGCTGTTGCAGCAGGTCTGACAATACTCCCCAACAAGGTAGTAAGCGGACTCGGCCACAAAGCACCAAGCGACAAACTTAATATTGCTGTTGTTGGTATAGGTGGAATGGGAAATTCCAACCTTAAAGCAGTCTCACCTACAGAGAATATTGTAGCTCTCTGCGATGTTGACTGGGGATATTCGAAAAAAGTATTTGAAGCTAATCCAGACGCCAAACCTTACTGGGACTGGCGCAAGATGTACGATGAAATGGGTAAATCAATTGATGCAGTTATAGTTGCTACGGCAGACCATTCTCACTGTGTCGCTGCATCTAATGCAATGACAATGGGCAAACATGTTTATGTTCAGAAACCTCTGACCCATTCAGTTTATGAATCAAGGTTATTAACTAAACTCGCTGCAAAGCATAAGGTTGCAACACAGATGGGAAACCAGGGATCATCAGGTGAGGGAGTTAATCTTACTATTGAATGGTTACAGAATGGAGAGATTGGAGAAGTAAGAAAGGTTGAAGCATTCACTGACCGGCCTATCTGGCCTCAGGGATTGAATGTTCCTAAAGGCGAATGGGTTCCCGAAACACTAAACTGGGATCTTTTCATAGGTCCGACGAAAATGCGTCCGTATAACAGCCTTTATACTCCGTGGAACTGGAGAGGCTGGTGGGACTTTGGTACCGGCGCTCTAGGGGATATGGCATGCCATATTCTGCATCCTGTATTTAAAGGTCTGAAGCTTAAATACCCGATCAAAGCTCAGGGAAGTTCAACTCTTTTACTGACCGACTGTGCACCTAATGCTCAGATGGTAAGACTGGTATATCCCGAAAGAATAGTTCCAAAAGGATCAAAATTGAAATATCCTGAAGTTGAAGTTATCTGGTACGACGGTGGATTACAACCGCCAAAGCCAACAGGATGGCCGGCAGGAAAAAATATGAATGATGCAGGCGGAGGCGTTATATTCCATGGGACAAAAGATAAGCTGATCTGCGGGTGCTATGGAAGAAATCCATGGCTGCTTTCAGGCCGTGTTCCTGTTGTCGCAAAAACAGAACGCAGACTTCCTGATAAAGTCACTCATGAGATGGACTGGGTACGTGCATGCAAGGAGACACCGGAAACCAGGGTAATTACCAAATCTGATTTCTCCGAAGCCGGACCATTTAATGAAATGGTTGTTATGGGAGTTCTTGCTGTCAGACTACAGGGACTGAATAAAGAACTCGAATGGAACGGTGAAAAAATGGAATTCACAAATATTGGTGCTGATGATAAGGTTAGACTTACCATTTCAGATAATTTCACAATCATTGATGGCGATCCTAAATTTAATAGACCTGATGTTTCACTAAATGCGAGAGCATTCGCAGCTGAAATGATTAAGCATACCTATCGTGCAGGATTCACATTACCTGAAATGCCTGCTTAAATAATGTAATATTGTAAATACTCGATGCATCGCATATCTCATAACGGATTAAATATTAACCAGAAAATTATAAAATATGAAATTATTTAATATCATTCTATCATGTGTTCTTGTCCTGGGACTTGCAACATCATGCGGATCAATACGTAAAAAAGCTGAGAAGGCAGCAGTTCCTGAATGGAAAGTACTTTTTGATGGGACTTCAACTGCCGGATGGCGCGGATATAATAAAACGGCTTTCCCTGAAAAAGGATGGGAAATCGTTGATGGTACTCTGCACTGCATCGGCTCAGGCGCCGGTGAAGCCGGAGGCGCAGGCGGCGATATCATCTATGATAAAAAATTCAGCAATTTTGAATTATCTCTTGAGTGGAAGATATCAGAAGGAGGAAATAGCGGGATATTCATTCTTGCACAGGAAATCCCAGATACAGCAATTTATAAATCCGCTCCTGAAATGCAGATCCTGGATAACGACAGGCATCCTGATGCTCAATTGGGCGTAAATGGTAACCGAAAAGCTGGTTCTCTTTATGACCTTCTTCCGGCCACGCCGCAAAATACAAAACCGGTGGGTGAATGGAACCAGGTTGGCATTCTGTGCTACCAGGGAACAGTCGTTTTCAAACAGAACGGTGCTAATGTTGTTGAATTTCATCTCTGGACAGATGATTGGAAAAAGATGGTCGCCAACTCTAAGTTCAAAAACTGGCCAATGTTTATTAATCCTGCCAAAGAGGGCTATATAGGCCTTCAGGACCATGGCAATGATGTTTGGTTCAGGAATATTAAGATCAAGGAAATGTAATAATATCCTGAATTGGAATTATATGGCATGGGCGTCCCGCGGGACGCCCATGCCATTTTACCCCAATCCAATATCCTCTGCCACCTCACGCATTCCCATAATACAATCAGTAATCAATTCATCGAGGGTTACTCCGAGCATTGCTGCCCCTTTTTCAATTACTGACCTGTCGACACCTGCAGCAAATCTTTTATCGTTCCATTTCTTCCGGACCGATCTCGCTTCCATGTCAAGAACACTTTTCGACGGTCTTACCAGTGCACTGGTTGTAACCAGACCAGTCAGTTCATCTACAGCATAAATTGTCTTTTCAAGCTTTGATAAAGGTTCGACATCTGATGCGAGTCCCCATCCATGGCTTAATACAGCTCTTATGTATTCTTCCGGCCAATTATTCTCCCTGAGGATCTTCTCAGTCATTTTGCAATGCTGTTCCGGGAACATCTCGTAATCAAGATCATGCACCAGCCCGATAATACCCCATTTTTCTTTATCTTCGCCCGATTTTCGTGCCATATATTTCATGACACCTTCGACAGCAAAAGCGTGCTTTGAAAGACTCTCCGACTTGTTATATTTTCTGAAAAGATCAAGAGCCTGGTCACGGGTAGGAACTATTTCATTCATGATAATATACTTTAAAGCAACAAATATAATTTATTGGGGCAGGTCAAAAAATAACTATTACTTTAATTTTATTAACGGATAAGCTTTCGAAATACCAGCTCCATTAATATTCAGGATGTAAAGTGCCGGACTTAGCTTGTAGGTGTCTACAGAGATATCGTTTTCGCCTTCGATTAATTCCGTATTTTCGGTGAAAACCTTTCTCCCTGACACATTGGTCAGGCTTATGTTCACATTTCTGTAGACCTTTGAGTTAATTATAATATCCAGTCTGTCTGTAAAGGGATTAGGGAAGATATTCACAGATTCTTCTATTTCAGTGTTTTCAACTCTGATCATTATAGTATCATTCGACAGGTAATCATCGTCGTTTTCATGACCGAAAATTAAAATATCGTAAGTCCCGCTCAGATCCATGTCTGCCCTCCTGTCGAAAGTCACGGCAACTGAATCCCTGCAAGGGATAAGTTTGTTATTAAAATGCTGGATCACAGGCATCCTGCCATTTAAAGAATAGGCAAGATTAAATCCATTCAATGTATCGCTTCCGACATTCAGGACTTTCACTGAAACAGGTTCCTGACCGTAAACCTCTTTTTGTACTGGTGAAACGATTCTTGCAACTTCAAGATCTTTCTTGATATATTTTACAACAGTTGAACCTGAAAAGTCGATCAGGTCAATCCATGCCCCGTCAGCACCCTGAGATACGGAATTGTCTTTCTTATATATCCATTCCATCTTGTTGAAACCGGCAGGAACCGCAACTGACTGTCTTTCCCATGTTATTTCACCTGATTTCTTGAGTATTTCGGCATCATTGAGATTAAACTGCAGATAATCATAATTAGGTTCTGAGGAGACTTTATAATAAAACTTGAGTGTATCCGATTCAGGAAAATATGTCCTTATCATTAATTCAGAGACAGCATTGTGGCTTATTGTGCCTGAGCGGGCTGACAGATTTCCGTCAATAGAATTTGATCCCGCTATTATCCATGGCATAGCGCTCAGGTTGATCCACGGAAAAACAGTGAATGTTGACGATTCAAAACTCTCGCGGATCCTGCCAACTCTGAATGAGAAATTCTTGCTCACAATGTACGGTGAGCAGTCAAGCGTTGATAACAATTTTATAAAATCTCCGTACCGGGCTGATTCGGACAGTTTCACAGAAACAGGAATATTTGATATCTCACCAAACTGCAGAATTCCCGATTTGATGTCAGAATCAATAATCTCAAGTTCACTTTCCTGGCTCTCAATCAGGAACTGCCCCGATGTATTGCTGCTTCCAAAATTTCTGACCTGGAAGACAAGACTAAAATTCTCACCAGGTTCGGCGATGTAGTTATTATTGCCGTACACTGAATCATCAATCAGACAGTTAATTATCTCAAGTTCAGGAGCATGAACCGTTATATCTATTTTATACTTTTTCTCAGTCTTGCTGTCCTTAAGAGTCAGATCAAGCGTAATAATACCAAGGTCAGGTACATTTTCATCAATTGTCAGCTGAAGATCATCGTCAAGAATAGTTTCGGATTTCCCGGCAAGAGTTCCTATTGAAACAGTATTATTGTTTACAGTCACCCACGACGAGGTTGAAGAAATAGTTGCAGAAAGGTTCATTGCACTTTTCGTTCCGAGGTTGCTGATTTTAAGTTTAAGGTACAAAGATTCGCCAAAATCAGCTTTGCCATTATTATTCCCACCGCTGTCATTTATTCCTGATTCAGAGAGGTTTACGAATTCCCGATCGAAATCCGAAAAATAAACGGTCTTGATCAGAGGGATCCTGTTCTGACCTGTTACTACCATCAGACATGAGTCATTTGATATGCCAGGCATGTCGAGGACGACAGATCCGGACGGACTGGCAAAAGATGCATCCCAGAGTGCATCAAAATGTGAAACAGCCATATAAGAAAAGGGATCAATTGTAACTGAAAAAGATCGTATGCCTTTTGGAAGAGTGTCGGGCAGAGAAATGTTGAATGGAGCAGGAGTGCCTATAATAGGTATTATGCTAGGATCTCCCAGAACAGTGTATGTTTCCCAGTAATATTTCTTTTTAAGTGATGAAGAGGAACTTACAGCCATATTGCCTGCAAAATTGATCTGTCCCATTGTAATATACCAGTCAGAGGGCAATTCATTGTGGGTATGAAATAACCTGTCATAAGCTCCTAATCCTGTTTGGGTATATTTTGGGTCGGCACCTGGTGTTCCCGGCCCTACAGCCCAGACAAAGTCTTCATCCCAGTACGAATCATTGGTACAGCCGATAAATCCTATGGCCCCTTTCCCTGATGATAAAACCATCTTGTTTCCAAAAGAAGCAGTGTCATTGAACTGTGCGGTCCGGCATGCATTGCTTATTATAAAAGGATACATGCTTGAGTTATTGAATTTCTTAATGTCAGGTGACTTGATATCAACATGCAGCCAGCCGGCAGAAGAACCATGTCCTGTATAATTGATAAATGAGAGTCCATCCGAAATCAGCTTAATAACTGAATCTTTCTTAGTATACCCATCGGGATAGTAAAAGTGAAATTCGTTGATATTTTTAGCAGTTGTCAGGTAATAAGTTACGGCATATTTAATCTGGCCGTTCATGTAATTGGCATAGCTGGCGTCTTTACCCGCCAGGGCTAAAGCCTTTGAGTAGAACTTGTTCGTATCGGCGAACTGAAATTTCTCATATTCCAGAATCTTTTGCACAGCTGACTTTACAGATGTTGTATCGTTGGCAGGGATCCTTCCTATAAACATATCGGGGAGATAGTCACCGTTGCCATCAAATTCACCATAATACAGGTCGGTTATATTCCCTGAGCCGAAATATGGAATTTTTTCTGCATCCCCGATAATAAGGAGATATTCAGGAGGGTGCCCTTTTGCCGAAGAAGATGAATATATACTTGAAATTGACTCTTTTAATTCAGAGTAACTGACGCCAGCCTGATTTTCTCCCCTGTAAAGTATATCAAGCTTATATCCTTTTTGCCTTTTCCACCTGTAAAACGGTTCAAGATATTTTTTATATGTGGTGTCGGTAAGTATAATCATTTCCACCGGCTGATCAGAATATCCTGTTATAAGGTCCTCAGGAAAGTAATTGAGTGTTCCCTTATCCAGAGTCTCATTAAAGAGTGCAGACTCGGAAGAACCAGATTTAGAAGAAGTTCTGACATCCTCAGAAAAGGTTATTTTGATTTTCATCGAGGTGATCACCTCCAGATAATTCGAACCTGGATTATATCTTACGGGCGAAATTACCAGGTTGGAAAACTGTTTACCCCTGATTTTCCCAAGTGGCTCTATTCTCACAGTATCCTGGTTGATAATATCCCTGCCGGAATATAGTTTTTTGTCGATAACAAACCCCGGTTTCTGGCTCTCTATCTCCTTCGTCTCTCCATTCTGGGAGGGGTAAAGTATCCCTTTAATTTTATCTTTTGACGGTTTTATTATGGAAGATTTTACACCAGAAACAGAGATCCTGTAAACAGAACCATCAGGGATAGTGATAAGGCGATTCAGAACCGGAAGTTCGGGCTTACCCGGATCGGTCGTCAGAGAATGCCCCGGAACCGCAATCCTGTAAAACAACCCGTTGCCATTGATAAGGGTGTCTATGGCAAGCTCTGATAATTTATAGTTTATTGTAATCGAACGATTCCCGGTGATTACATTTTTCTCCTGCAAATCACCATCGAAATGGTACTTGAAACTTTTTCCTGTCTGCCCTGAGACCGATATTGCAGCTAACAGGAAACCGACTAATATTTTAACATGTCTGAGATTCCCTAAATACATCAATGTTAATTAATTAACACTGCACCCTAAATTCCGGTGGAAAGATATTCAAAATTTCAATACATTAACTTACGCCAGATTAAAATTTGACCAACATATGCATGACGTATCAACAATTTATTTTCTGTCTTTCCAGCATGTTATATTTTGACATCATATATAACATCCGGATCTCGTAAAAGTTCAATAGGCGCTATATAAAAAGATCACTAAAAGAATAGGGTGGTGGGGGGACAAATCAATCAACGTATTTAAAAACGTATTTAAAAACGTATTTTAATACGTTGGAGGTTAATTTATTGGTATATAATTATTTAGATAAATATCTTGCATCTGGAATTTTCTCTTTGCAAAAGTTTAAATATTCTTAACATTTAAACAACCGGTACCTTTCCTCAAATAAAACAAATATTTGTATATTCGGATTTTTAAACATTTGTGCAGGATCGGAATTAATTGAATGAGAATGAAAAATTTCGTTATAACTCTAATATTTTTAGCTATGACTGCTCCGGTTTTTTCCCAGGATCTGCCGGAAGTTGATAAGATCAGCACTTCGGCAGGCGATGTTGAACTGTTCTTCATAGGGCATGGTTCCCTGATGTTCAGGACGGGCGATTTTGTTATTCATATTGATCCGGTAACGAGCTCGGGAAAATATGATAGCCTTCCGAAAGCTGACCTGATACTGGTCACGCATGAGCATTATGACCACCTTGATACTGAACTTATTAAGAGTCTCAAAAAACAGGAAACGGTAATGTTTTGCAGTAGTTCCTGTATTTTAAAAGTGCCATGGGCCCAGGTTATGAAACCAGGTGATGTTAAAACAGTGAAAAATATCACTATTGAAGCTGTTGCTGCATATAACATTGTCAATGAGCGGTCCAAGGGTCAACCCTTCCATCCGAAAGGAGTCGGTATAGGTTACATTATTAAAATAGGGGATAAGAAGATCTATGTTGCTGGAGACACTGAAAATACTCCTGAAATGAAAGCGCTTAAAAATATTGATATTGCTTTCCTGCCAATGAACCTGCCTTATACAATGACACCGGCAATGGTCGCTGATGCGGCCAAAGCTTTTAACCCCAAAATATTATACCCGTATCATTATGGAGACACAAATACAGATGAAATAATAAAATTACTGAAAGGCACAAATATTGAAGTCAGAATTAGAAAGCTAAGATAATTGAGAATATGACAAGTACAAACAGAAGAGGATTTCTCAAAACAAGCATTGCAGGAGCTGCCGGTATTGCTTTATATCCGGCTGCTAATTACCATGTTCCCGGAATTTCAGATGAAAATATCATTTACCGTACACTTGGAAAAACAGGGCTTAAGGTCCCTGTAATTTCTTTCGGTGTTATGCGTGCTGATAATCCGGCATTATGCAAAGCTGCTTTTGAAAAAGGAATAAAACTTTTTGATACAGCAAACGGGTACCAGAATGGCAATAATGAAACAATGCTTGGAAATATTTTGAAGAATTACTCAAGAGATTCTTTCTATCTCGCAACAAAGGTAAAACCGGCAGGTGTCTCAAGGGAAGGCATCCCATCTGCCGAAACCACAGCTGCTGATTTCATTTCAAAATTCAATACCAGTCTTTCACGCCTTCAGATGGATTATGTAGATATACTCTATGTACACGATATCAGCAATACTGAGATGCTTGGTTTCAAACCAATAATCAATGCGGTGAAGAATCTGAAGAAGGAGGGTAAGATCAGATTTATGGGGTTTTCAACTCATAGAAATGAAGCTACTGTTATCGACGCTGCCGCCTCAACTGGTGACTGGGATGTTATCCTTTCTTCCTACAATTTCCAGCAGGCATACAGGAAAGAGCTGGATACCGCCGTGCATAAAGCTGCAGAGGCTGGTATCGGTATTGTCGCCATGAAAACCCTGGCTGGAGGTGGTTTTTTTGACAGGGAAAGAACAAAACCCATGAACACCACGGCCGCTATCAAATGGGTCTTGTCAAATCCCGATATTCATACGACCATACCAGGTATGACCCAATTTGATCAGCTTGATATTAATGTGAAGATGCTTACTGATATAACTCCGTCCGAACAGGAGAAAAAGGACATACTTATAGCCAGTACACAACCTGGTTTGTTTTGTTCAGGCTGTGAAGAATGTATTCCTGCGTGTCATTTGAAATTGTCCGTACCTGACCTGATGAGAGCTTATATGTATGCTTATGGATATTCAAATGCTTCACAGGCCTATTCGCTACTGAATGAGCTTGGTTACGGTAGTGATCCATGCAAAAACTGCACTGGTGCATGCAATATCAGGTGTTCCAGGAACTTTGATGTAAAGGGGAAAATTGCCGACATATCAAGGCTTGTGGATGTTCCTCCTGATTTGCTGACTTAATATATATTTAAGGTATTAAATCTGAAGTCTATGCTAAAAAGAATACTGCTTTTTCTGGTAATTGGTTTTAATACAATAGCGTCTCCGGCCCAGGAACTGGTCTATCCGGCGCTGAAAGGATTTAAAATAAAAACCGATTATCCTGTATATCTTCCTGACAACCTCTGGGATTTCATTAATGGAGCGGCCGATACATACCTGGCAAATGGTTTTATTGATCTGCACGTTGCGGAGTACAAGAAAGGCAAGGCTGTTATTAAACTCGAAATTTACAGGCACAGCGACAACACGATGGCGTTTGGGGTCTATTCTTCAGAACGTTCTCCATCATTCAGGTTTGTGAACCTTGGAGTCCAGGGGTATATTGCTGACGGAGCGATAAATTTTTATAAAGGTAATTACTACGTGAAAATCAAAACATATTCAAAAAAAGCAAAAGTGCTGCAGTCGGAGGAAACACTGGCAGCGAGAGTTGCAGAAATGCTGACAGGTGAAACTTCAATGCCTGCCATGCTTTCTCAATTTCCGGCGGAAGGGAAGAAGCTTAATGAAGAAACATATATTAACGAAAGTGTGCTGGGGCACAGTTTCCTTAATAAAGCTTTCAGGATTCCTTATCAGATCGGCAATGACGTTTTTTCAATATATATTTCTGAAAGCAGTTCACCTGAGGAGGCAAAGAAAACAGCTGATACATACATAGCTTCCACGGGTATTAGTCCTGTTGAAACCGGCGACAGCAAGTTTATGCTTACCGACGGATATAACGGTACAATTTTTCTTGCGTGGAAAGATAAAAAGATAGTAATAATATCCGGGCTCGCTAAAGATCAGTCAGAGATAGCTGATAAATACACATCGGAAATTCTCAAAGACGAATAAGCAAGCAGGCTCTGTCTTTACAACATATCCATATCAAATCGCGGGAGAACGCTATTACTATAAGTTGTCCTGCTCAAGAATCTCTGATACCACATGTTTCAGCTGAGAATATGAATTCACGGCTCTGATATCCTGGTTGTCATCAATAACATTCTGCGGTGGTTTGTACAATATTCCGTATTCTGCCTTGCGCAGCATTGAAATATCATTATATGAGTCGCCGATAGCAATTACCTTGAAATTCAAGTTCTGGAGGGCTTCAACAACTTTTTTCTTTGGATCAGTCTGACGCAAATTAAAATCGGAGATATTACCGTTTTTATCAATTGTCAGATGATGGCAGAATAAAACGGGCCATCCCATTTTTTCAAGAATCGGATCAGCAAATTCACGAAACGTATCTGATACCACTACCATCTGCACCTGACCATGAAGCCAGTTAATAAAATCCAATGCTCCGGGCATGAGTTCAAGAAGGGAAATGACTTTCTGAATATCATTGATCGTGATACCATGCTGCTTAAGGATTTCAAGTCTTCGCCTCATAAGAGCATTATAATCACTGATATCCCGCGTTGTAAGCTTTAATTCATCAATCCCGGTCCATCTTGCCACATTGATCCAAACCTCAGGGACAAGGACTCCTTCAAGATCACTGCATACCATGTACATTTATTGTCACAATTAAAAATTAGTAATTCTGAATTATGAATCTCTTAAGGATACCATAATTGTTCGCTAAAGATATATAATCTTCATTTCTGAATTCAACTCCGGAAAGAGATTCAGGAAGTTCAGGCTTAAAGTTGAGCACTTTGTTTATTTCTTCGCTGAATTTCCCAGGGTGGGCTGTTTCAAGGCAGACATAAAACCGGTTTTTGTCATTATGTTCAGGTCTGGTTTTCAGGTATTCCTGCAAGCCGTACCATGATACAGCACCATGAGGCTCAAGGAGCTTGCCGAAATCCCTGTAAAAACCTTCAACAGTCTTAATCGTATTCTGATCAGAAATGCTTATAGTAAAAAGTTCTTTTTTCATTCTCTTTAAATCGGGAGATTTCAATATTTCACCTTTTTCATCCATTCTTCCGCCGTAAAGTGAAATTATCCTTGCCAGATTACTTGGATGTCCGACATTCATGGCACTTGAAATGCAGTTTCGGGAGGGTGATATTACTTTATATACTCCTGTCGTGAGAAATAACGGAACCTCATCATTTGCATTTGTAGAGATAACAAAGTGTTGCACCGGCAATCCCATCTTCCATGCAATAAGTCCGCCTGCAACATTTCCAAAATTTCCGCAGGGAACACTGAACACAGCCTGATCCACGGTTTTTGTTGATAATCGCGACCATGCGTGGAAATAATAAACTGACTGGGGAAGAAGCCTTCCTATGTTTATTGAATTGGCAGAAGAAAGGTTTAACCCCGATAATTCAGGATCCATGAATGCCTTTTTTACAAGCCTCTGACAATCATCAAACTTACCGTCAATTTCAATGACCTGAACGTTATTATTGAAAGTAGTCATCTGTTTTCTCTGCATTTCTGTAACCTCTCCGGCAGGAAAAAGAATGATCACGCGAATATTCTTCAGGCCGTAAAATGCATTTGCAACAGCGCTCCCTGTATCACCTGATGTTGCAGTCAGTATTGTGATATGTTTATTATCAATATTGAGAAAATGCTGCATCAGTCTTCCCATAAGGAGAGCTGCAAAATCCTTGAATGAGGCTGTAGGCCCCTGGTCAAGACGCATTAACCAGGTTCTTTCATAAACATTTTCAAGCGGGATACTAAAGGTGTAAATGTCATTGCAGATCTCTGCCAGATCATCTTTGCTGATCTCGTTGCCGAATATCCTGCCAAGAATTCCAGATGCCAGAGCCGGATAGGTTTTATCTGAAAGAGCCTCCAGTTCAGCGGCGTTCAGTTGCGGCAGATGGAGCGGCATATAAAGTCCGCCATCAGGTGCGAGGCCCTTAAGAAGCGCTTCTCTGAATGAAACATGAGGTGCTGCATGGTTTGTTGAATAATATTGAGTTCCTGCTTCCAACGCTATTTCACTACTAAACATTTACTACTCTCATGATATCGGCAAAAACCCCCGCAGCGGTGACATCAGCACCCGCTCCATATCCCTTAATTACCATTGGAAGCTCACGGTATCTTTCAGTGGTTAGCAAAACTATATTGTTGCTTCCTTCCAGATCGAAAGTCGGATGAGTTGAATCGACAGTGATCAGCTCAACCTTAGCCTTTCCCCGATCCATAGAGGCAAAAAACCTCCATTTTTTATTCTGCTTAACCAACAGTTTCCTTTGTTGTTCAAATTCATCATCATATTGTCTGACCTTCTTATAAAAAATATCGAGATTTCCTTGGAAACACTCTTCAGGCAGAAATTTTTTAACAACAACATCTTCTTTTTCAATTGAATAACCTGCTTCACGGGCCAGAATAAGTATTTTTCTGACAACATCTATTCCGCTCAGATCGATCCTTGGATCCGGTTCGGAAATACCTTTTTCTTTTGCTAATCTGATAGTTTCGCTCAATGGCATATCAGGGCCAATATTATTAAAAATAAAATTCAGGGTTCCGGAAAGAACAGCCTCTATTCTAAGGATTTTGTCTCCACTGACGACAAGGTCATTTATGGTTTTAATAACCGGTAAACCTGCGCCAACTGTTGTCTCGTACATAAAACGAACTCCTCTTTCATTTGCAATAGATTTAAGGAGATGATAATAAGCATATTCCGATGAGCAGGCAATCTTATTGGCTGCCACAACCGAAACATATTTCTGCAAAGCATCTTTATAGGAGCCTGCAACCCTGGCATCGGCAGTACAATCGATGAAAACGGAATTTCTCAGATTAAGCCTGGTCATCTGGCTGATGAACATATCGATATCACTTTTTTCACCGGTAGTGCTCAATGTATCTTTACATGTTTCAAGCGGGATGGATTTACCACCAATGAGCATCTTCCTTGAATTGATTATCCCTAATAGATTTATAATAAGATTATGCTCTTTTAAAAGAGTTTCAAGCTGCTTTTGCAGCTGACTTATCAGACTGCTTCCCACAAATCCGGTTCCGGCGATGAAGAGGTGCAGTTCTTTATATTTGGAAAGGAAGAAACCGTCATGAATAACGTTCAGTGCTTTCTTCAGGTTGTCGTTCCTGATCACAACCGAGATGTTCAGCTCAGAAGAACCCTGAGCAGTTGCAATTACGTTAATGCCGTTTTGGCCCAGAGATCTGAAAAGAGTGGCTGATATCCCGGGAGTATTCTTCATCCTTTCACCGACAATAGCAATAATTGACAGATCTTTTTCGATAACAATCTTTAGTTCTTTTTTGAAAGCTATTTCCCGCTCGAACTCCTGGTTAATCGCTTCCACAGCCTTTTTGGTGTCAGGGGGATTAACTGCAAAAGTTATGGAATATTCCGATGAAGCCTGTGTTATAAGAATAATACTTACGTTTCTCCTTGCCAAAGATCCGAAGAGTCTCATCGATGTCCCTGATACGCCAACCATCGACGGTCCCTGAAGAGTTATCAGATCAATATGATCGATAGATGAAATTCCCTTGATGTGACTCCTGCTTCCATTAGATGATTTTTCGCTAATCAGGGTTCCCTTAGCTTTTGGATTGAAGGAATTCTTGATATAGACAGGGATCAGCTTTTTATAAACCGGACGAAGGGTAGGGGTATAGATGACTTTCGCTCCAAAGTGAGATAATTCAATGGCTTCAGAAAAAGTAAGTGACTCAATTGCATAAGCCTTTTCAACCTTTCTCGGATCAGCAGTCATAAAACCGTCAGTATCTGTCCATATCTCGAGGACATCAGCATTGATTGCTGAGGCAATTATGGCTGCTGTATAATCTGATCCGCCTCTCCCCAGAGTAGTTGGTTCATTTTCATTTGTGGTTGAAATAAAGCCCGGAACAATGATCAGCTTTTTCTTTTTAAGGATTTTTTTTCTGATGAGTGAATTAGTGAGATCAAAATCGACATTGGCATTCCCATAATTATCATCGGTTTTAATCATTTCCCTGGCATCGATCAACAATGAGTTTTCGAAAAAAGCGGATATAATTAATGAAGACATCCTTTCGCCGGAGCTGAGTACCTTGTCTAGTGTGTATTTGCTTAATTCTCTCAGCAGGAAAAGACCGCTTAGAGTTTCGCTTAATTCGTTGAATATCTCCTCGACTTTTGAGAGAGTGTCAGTCAGAGTACTGCTATCAAGAAGTTCCTGGCTTACATTCCGGTGCTTTCTTATAAGCTCATCGAAAAGTAGTTTATATCCGTCATCATGCCGAGCGGCTAACTCGCTGATATTCTTAAGGGAATCAGTAACCCCCTGAAAAGCCGAAACCACTACGACCATAGGTAATGGTTCAGATGCAATTATTTTTTTTACTCCCCTGATCCGCTCAGAATTGCCAACGGAGGATCCTCCAAATTTCAGGACCTTCATAAAGGAAATTGTTTAATACAAGGATTATGCATCCTTTTTATTTAAAAATCAAGGTTCAAAAGTAATAAAAAACAGGAATATCACTTAATTCTCATAGATTATTAGAAAATCAGGCTCTTTAGTGAATTTTGTAAAGGGATAGATTTAAAATGCTTAAAAACGGATAGAAGTAGTTTTAACCAC
>Ga0315295_10002371_pt1 | contig 16010 bp, 18 predicted proteins | sample YL17G14_0_MG_FD_204453 | JGI IMG/M metagenome (GOLD analysis project Ga0315295, IMG submission 204453) | Sediment microbial communities from Yellowstone Lake, YNP, Wyoming, USA - YL17G14_0 | ecosystem: Environmental > Aquatic > Freshwater > Lake > Sediment | place: USA: Wyoming | collected... | reverse complement strand
CCCCGCAAGCTCTATGTCGACAACGGGGCGGCCTTCCGCTCCCATCATCTGGAAAACATCACCGCCTCTTTGGGCATCGCCCTTATCCACTCCAAGCCCTACCAGCCCGAGGGCCGGGGCAAGATCGAACGCTTCTTTCGGACGGTCCGAACTCAGTTCCTGATCCGGATCGAAGACGGCTACACGCTCCCCGAACTCAACCGTCGGCTGAGCGAGTGGCTGGAGAAGGAGTATCACGCCCGCGTCCACGGAGCGACCAAGGAAACGCCTCTGGCCCGCTATCTGCGGCATGTCGAGCTCGTTCGGGAGGCCCCCCGGGACATGGAGGACCACTTCCGCAAACATCTCATCCGCCAAGTCGCCAAGGACCGCTCGGTCTCGCTCGGCGGACGGCTTTACGAGGCGCCTGTGGACCTCATCAGCAAGCGGGTGACGCTGCTTTACCACGATCACGATCCGGCCAGAATCGAGATCGTCCTGGACGGCGTCTCCCACGGCTTCCTCGTCCCCCTCGACCTAAAGATCAACGGCCGGGTCCGCCGCGAGCGCCAAGGAATCGAGATCGTCGTTGCGACGCCCCAGGCCAAATCGCCTTCGTATACCGGAGGGAAACTGTTCGGAGGCTCTGATGATCAACTTTAAAAGCGCCTTCGGGTTCACCCGGGAACCGTTTGCCAAGGACATCCCGCCCGACAAGCTCTATCCGACACCGGGACTTCAAGCCGCTACCGAACGACTTCAGTATGCGGCCTCCCTGGCCTCCGTGGCCATCATCACCGGCGAGGTCGGGGCCCGAAAAAGCACCACCCTGCGCTACACCGCCTCGAAACTCCATCCCTCGCTCTATCGCCTCATCCCCGTCGTCGCCTCCTCCGGCTCGATCCTCGAGATCTACCGCCAGATCGCCATCGCCCTGGATGCCAGTGGCCGGGGCACCTCCCTGGCCCTTCTCTCCAAGACCATCCGCGATATCCTTCTCGAAATCGCCCAAAGAAAAATCACCCCGGTCCTTGTCATCGACGAAGCCAACCTCATGCGCCTCGAGGTCTTCGCTCAACTCCAGACCCTCTCCCAGTTCGACCTCGACAGCCGGCCCGTCCTGGCCATGATCCTGGCCGGTCAGAATAACCTCATCGACAAACTCATGTATCACACCTCCAAGCCCCTGGCCTCGCGCGTCGTCGGCCGGACTCATCTGGAAAGCCTCAAGCTCAAGGATATGGAGGGATACTTGAAACATCATCTGGATATCGCTGGAATCTCTCACTCGTTGTTTTCCGACGAGGCCGTGACCGCCATCCATCAAGGCTCGGGCGGCCTTCCCAGAACAGCCAACGCCCTGGCTCGCGGCGGGCTGGTCGCGGCCGCTTCCGAAAAAGCTCCCCTCGTCTCCGCCGAGCATGTCCGGATCGCTTCTTCCGAACTGTTCGGGAACCCCGTGTCCTCTGCCTTCTCCGATGCCGCCGGATAGGGGCCGAGGATGGAGCTCGTTCGTTTATTCCTGGATGAGACAGGTCAAGATAATTCGCAACAAACCGTCAATTTAAAGTGAGATTCAACAGAGGACATTCGGTCACCTTCATTTCGTATGATTTTGGCGTGTCCTCGATACTCTGAGTGGTGATGGCGCGTGACCAGAAGTGTTTTCTGTGTTCCGCGTTGTCGATGGTTGTTTCAAGTGTGTCCATGCTGAAGAAAGCGTCACGGTCCTTTTTTTGAAGCCGCTGGGCGAAGCTTCTTGTCTGTTGAGCCCAGTAAATACCGGTGGCCTCTTTTACCATCTCGACGAGCTTTTCTCGTCCGATTTGAGCAGCTAGTGCCTGCATCATAGGGATGTAAGTCCACAGGAATGCGAACCTGAAGGCTTCTCTCATCGTCAGGCCCGAGTCCACAAGAAATTTGTGTTTAGCAGGCTTATTCTGAAGCCTGCTCGAAGCCGAGAGCAGGCCACAGCCGGAGTATAATAAGGCTCCTGCGGGAAACAGTCCCTGCAGGAATTCTCTGCGGCTTGAAGCCAAGTTCGATGGTTTGATAATCACGATACCCCCTCCTTGATTTTGATGAGATTATTGAACTTCACTTGACAGCACCTGTCAAGCCGAGTTTAGGTCAGAGCATCATTGTTATGATTTATGTCAAGGGACAGAGCTTGAAGGAGAGGATCGCCCTAGGTCCGATGAAGCTGGAGGAGGCTCTAGACATCTCGACTCAGGTGGGGGAAGGCCTTTCCATGACCTTCTCGTGATCTCGCGCAGCTCGGCGATGACGTTCAAAGGCACAAAAAAGACAATTCGAGAGATCGCCCGGGCGGTCAATGTGCGCTATGTCCTCGAAGGCAGCGTCCGCAAGGCTGGCAATAACCTTCGGATCACGGCCCAGCTTATCGACGCCGTTAACGATGCCCATCTTTGGGCAGAGAAATACTCGGGGACACTCGATGATGTCTTCGAGATTCAGGAGAAGGTATCTCGTTCCATTGTCAAAGCCCTCAAGCTGATGCTGACTTACGAAGAAACGCAAAAAATCGAAGAACGTCCGATTCCAGATCTCAGAGCTTACGATTTCTATCTTAGACACCGGCAAGAAGTCTGGAAAGGTTCTGAGGAATCCCTTGAAAAGTTTTCGCCCTAGAACCGGATTCCTCTTATGGCCATCTTCAACTCGGTCAAATTCGTCTATTTCGAGGCACTATCAAAGAGGCATTTCAACATTTCAGACGCGCTGCGGAATCCGCTCCTAATGATCCGGAAGTTCTGTTATGGCTTGTGGCTTGCTATGCTATTTACTTCGGAAAGCCTGCTCTTGCGGCCCCTTTGGCTCAGAGAGCCGTCATTATTGACCCGCTGACTGCGATCAATCACTGGATGCCTGGAGGTGTGTACTGGATGGAAGGAAAGTACGATTTGGCTTTAGCGTCGGCTGCCGAGTATTATCAGATGGATCCAGAGAGCCTGATGGCTAAGGAGCATTTCGAAGTTTAAAAAATTTATTGCCGCCGAGAGATTGACATAAATCGAGCGGGGAATCCAGAGAAAAATATTGACATATCCCGCTGTCTAAAATATTATACATATGTCTAATATATTGGACAATAATAAAAATGACTAAAAAAGTTACGGCTGAAATTTTTAGTTCTACCAATCCATTAAAAATATTATCTTTCTTGGTAGATAATCCTGACAAAGAATTCCTGGGCAGCGAAATCCAAAAAGCCACTTCCTCGAGCAGAGCCGGCGTCTATTTTGCACTAAAACAACTTGTTGATCAGGGGTATGCCTTAAGGACACAAAAAGGCCGGTTCCATCTGTACAGGGCGGCCTATAGGGACCCGGTCACTAAGCAATTCAAGATATTAAGAAATATCATTCTTCTTGAAACCGCGGTGGCCAAATTGCAGTCAATTTCAAAAAAAATTATCCTCTTTGGAAGCGCCAGCCGTGGAGAAGACGTCTCCGCGAGTGACATCGATCTATTAGTCATCTCTCCGGACCCCGAGTCGGCCAAGAAGATTATTGCTTCTGAGAAGCTGGAGAGAAAGATCCAGCCCGTTATCATGACTCCTTTGAAATGGACAGAATTCAAAGAGAAAGAAAAGACCTTTTCTGAAGAAGTCGACGGGGGAATAATTCTCTGGGAGGAGAGAAAATGACTTTAGAATATGATGATTGCATAAGAAGAGGGAAGATCAGGTCATTTTCAAGAGGGAAGTCTTTGGCTTCCAAGGAGCTTGAGACAAGCGCTTCTGATTTTGAAAGAGCCAAAAAGACATATAAAGATGGCGATTATAAATGGGCAACGATTCAAATTTATACCATTGCCAGAAAACCCCAGGCTTTCAAGCCTGGGGATGAATGGCACCCGGAGCGAAGCGGAGGCCAGTCCTCTTCATGGTATGAAACTCCGGCCTTTAGGCCGGGGAGTTTTCATTATTCAATGTTTCACAGCGCCCGAGCCTTGCTCTATTCAAGAAACCTGAGAGAACATAGCCATTTTTGTCTGATCGAAGCCATTCGCATCCTATTTGTCGAGACGAAACAGATCCCTCTTTTCTTATTGGAGGGATTCCAAGAAGCGAAAAATTTAAGGGAAGAAGCTGATTACTATAACAGATGGTCCAAGCACGGATGCGAAAAATTGTTAAAAATTGCCCAAGACTTTATTGAGAGAGCCAGGACAATTGTTGAAAAATAGGATAGCTCCCAAGCATTTTTGACCTCGTTCATAAAATCAGCCTGGTTTGACACTCTTCCCATTAGTTGATATCCTCTGTTCAACCGGCTGAGCAGGGAAAAAGGATGATCGGCCAATTTGTCGCCCATTACAAAATCCTCGAGAAACTCGGGGAAGGCGGGATGGGTGTCGTGTACAAAGCCGAGGATACAAAGCTTAAGCGGACAATTGCCCTCAAATTCTTACCGCCTGAACTGACTCGTGATCTGCAGGCGAAAAAATGGTTCTTGCAAGAAGCCCAAGCGGCCGCCGCCCTTGACCGCCCCAATATCTGTAGCGTCCACGAAATCAGTGAAGTCGAAGGCCGAATGTTCATTTCAAACCTCTATTTCTGGCGAAATAACCTGGGAGATGAAATCGATGTGGTCATCGACCAGGGAACGCGGCTTGTGCCCGTCGAGATCGGATTTCAATGGCCTAACAATAAATTGAAAATTGCCTTTGTGAATTTCAAATAGAGATAGAATCAAGTTCATCTCCCCCCTTGAGGCCGAAAAAAATTCCCGAGACTTCGCCGAGGTCATTATTGATGCCGGTGTCAATGATTGAAAAGGCGCCCTTGCCGGCTCCTTTCCCATCGGGCCCGGCATTTCTCGGCAGCCCTCTTATCCCCCGCCTCATTCCAGAGATTCAGCGCCGCGGCGAAATCCCCCATTTTCTCGTGGGTCCGGGCCAGCCTTCGCTTATCGGGCGGGTTCTGCATTTCGTAGAGCGCCAGCGCTTCCGCGAACACTCCGCGCTTGTAAAAGGCGTCGCCGGCTTTGTGGAATTTTCCGAGGCCGACGTAGATGGACGCCGCCTTCTCGGGCTGCCGGGCAGAGACATAGTATTCGGCGGCTTTTTCGGGGCAGCCCGCCCTTTCGCAGATGAGAGCCGCCCGAGCATACCGCTTCCACTTCGCGCACTTCTCCCAGGCTTCGGTCAACCGGTTGTTCCGGGCGCACCAGTCGACGGCCGCGTTGAAGAATTGATCCTCGCCGAAAAGAAAGAAGACGAAATTCCCGGCGCCGACAGCCATCTTCGGAAGGAACTCCGGGATCCTACGGCCCTCGTTGAGAAAATAATCGCGGAGGGCCAGCCCGTCCCAGTCCTCTCGCTCTTCAAGCCCCCGCATTTCCTTTTTCCATTGTTTTTTGATCTCGAGATAAGCCCTTCGGTTGAAAAAATCGAGCCTTTCGATAAAATCGATCAAGGCGTCGGTATCTCCCCCGAGCTCGAGATAGGAGAAGGACTTTTTCCAAAAGGTCCCATCGAAGTCGAACCGAGCGAGAAATCTCCCCCAAGTTCGCGTCTCTTCGGGTTGGCGAGCCTTGGCAAAATACGCATCCATGAAATCGACGAGCTTGGAGCCGATCAAGTCGTACGGCAGACCCAGATTTCCCCGGATTAGGGCCGTCCGGCATTTTTCTATGAGAAACTGACCGCCCTGCGGCACCGCATCCTGCGACAAACAGATGTCGATCAGCCTGGTGTAATCCTCGAAACGCGTGACTTGGCTCCAGGCCTTGAGAGCGCCGGCCTCATCGTTCATCCGCATCAGACAGATGCCGATCTCTGGATGGGCGTAGCCCAGGATGGAAAAAAGAGCGAGGGCTTTCTGATAAAGGCCGGTCTCGAAAAGATTCCGGCCTTGCATACAAACCCATCGGATGTCCCTGACTTTCCGGGCCGCCTGTTTAGCCATAGGATATCCGCTTTTTTCATCGGCCTCGGACTTCAGGAAACACTCCATGGCGCTCTTGTAGTCCTTACGGTTTTGATAAATCATTCCCGCCGATTCGAAATCGCCCGCCAGCTTGAAATAGCGGGCCGCTTCATCGCCGTGTTTCAAACGGAGGTGGCACTCGGCCGTCCCCGCGTGATCCTCGAGGGCCGTGAATCGGATCAAGGCCCGAAAATATTTTCGCCGCGCGAACAGATCCTCGGCTTCCCGGCCGATCCGGCTCTTGTCTTTGAAGGCCTTGAGGGCCTTGACGGCCTTGTCGAAATTCTCCTGGGCTTCATAAATCGCCAGCAGCTTTTCCTGTTGTCCCGTTTGCTCATAGAGGGCCAGGAGCTGGCCCGGCCGGCCCGTTTTTTTCCAGAGAATCTCGGCGCTCTTCGAATCTCCGCCCCGGAAAAACAGATCGGCCGCCTTGTCGTAGGATTTCAGCCGGCGGTAAAGCCTCGCGGCGGCGAGATGATTCGAGGCTTTTTCGAAGCAGGCCGCGGCCTCCTTGATTTTTCTCAGGCGCCGGAGATAGATCTCCGCCATGGCCGCGAAATCCCCCGCTTTGCCGAAACAGGCCAGGGCGTCTTGATAGCTTTTCCCGGCGAGATAAAGACGGCCGGCCTCGGCGTATTTCCCTTCCCGTTTCAGGACTTCGATCCGGCAATGATCGGCCCGCTCGCGGTTTCCCAGCGCTTCCCACAAAGGCAGAGCCCGATCGAATTCGCCCGCCCGCTCGTAGTTCGCAGCGGCCCGCTCCCGGTCGCCCAGGCCGTCAAAATATCGAGCCGCTTCGCCGTAACGGCCGGCCTTCTCAGCCTCGAAGGCCGAGGCTTTGGCGAAAAGCTTCTCGTCGCCGCCGTTCTTGTAGCATTCCGCGGCCGCCCGGTAAAAGTCCCGTTCGAAGAAATAGTGCCCCTGTTCGATCCACTCGGCTGGCTTCGATAAGACATTCCAAATGCCATGGATATAGCTCCGGTCGGACGTGGTATAGACACGGCTCTCGAATTCCGGGCTCTCCCAAATCGGGGACGGCGCGCCGCCGTCGTAGACGATCAGGTCCCTCTGGGATCGCGTGATGCCGACATAGAGGAGATTGATTTCGTGCCGGATCCAGGCTTCGTGGACATTCTTCCGGCTCAGGTCCAGGATCGATTTCCAGACGTCGTCTTGCCGCGCGCTTTCGCAGAACTTCCAGAGGACGACCGTCTCGAATTCCAGGCCTTTGGCCTCGTTGATGGTGAAGACGAGCTCGGTCTCCAGGGTCTTTTGCAGCCGCGATTTTTCGCCTTCGCTCCGGACGAGGATAGTCCGCCTGGCGCCCGCGATCCTCATCAGGTCGAGCATCTCGGTCTCGGAGATTGCCGTCACCACGGCGACGGGACGGCCCTTGTACCTCCACTCCTCGCGGCCCTCCTCGGCCTTGATGCCCAGGTACTTTTCCTTGAGCTCGAGAAGGACGTTGGAGAGCTCGACGATGCTCCCCGAGCTCCGGAAATTCAGGGAGAGGCGTTTCAGCGCCGGGACGCCCAAACCCCGCTCGAAGTAATGCCGGCGGACTTCCTCCCAGCGGAATCCGGTGGGATTGATCGTCTGTTTGGTATCGCCCGCGAAGAAGACATGCCGGGGGTCGCGGACCATGGCCAGCAGGAGGCCGATCTGAATGTCGGTGAAATCCTGGATTTCGTCGCAGGCCAGAAGATCGTAGGCGGGGATGCCGCCCTCCCGGGCGGATACGATTTTGAGGACTTCCCGGGTCAGATCGAGCTCGTCCCACAGGCCGCCGCCGTCGAGCCGGTGCTGGTACCACTCGATGACCGGATAGAGCTCCTTGCGGCTGAACTGGAAGTTGGGGGCTTTTTTCTTTCCCAGGAATTCATACTCGAGGAAAGACAGGTGTTTTTTGTGGGCCAGCTCCTTGCGTTTCAGAATCTCCTCGAGGGTGCGGTCGAGAAGAGCCAGGACCCGGTCGTGCCGGGCGTCGTCCTGAAGATATTTGTCCATACGGGCGCAGAACGAGAGAATATCCGTCTGGAGATATTTTTCCACGAAGCCCGGAACGGCTTTTAGGGATTCGAGGTTGGCGAACAGGAGGAATTGCTGCTGCAGACGGGAGAAAATGCTTCCCTCGGCGTCCCGATTCCTCAAGGCGCGCAGGGATCGCTCGAGGACCGTTGTGTCGACCTGCGGAAGCGCCCCCTTCAGGATCGACCTGATCTCTTCCCAGACAAGCACGGGATCGAATTTCTGACGAAGGGGATGGGACGAATACAGCTCCCGGAACCTGCGGAAATCGACTTCCTTATCGGAATCGAAAGGCCGGCCTGCGCGAAGGGCCGTTTCCAGGAGGAACTCCTTAAAAACCCAGAAATCCGGGACCACCACCTGGGACCTGCCCTCGGCCTCATTCAGCAAGCCGCGATAGAGGCGCTCGGCAAAGAGCTTCAGGCGGCGGTTGAACGAGATGAAGACGTTTTTCCGCGTCCGCAGGTCGCGCCGGAGGAGGTAATACACGGCGAGTGTCGTTTTTCCGCTGCCGGCCGTCCCGGAGACAAGGACGGGCGGCGGAGACTCGAGAACGTCTTTCTGCTCAGGCGTGAGGCAGAGGAAGAGCTCGAGTTCCTCCGCGCTGTAGCTTCGGATCCTCTTCCATTCCGGCTCTTCGACGGGGTACCAGCGCTGGCTCCCGGACTCATCATTGACTTTTTCGGTGATCGATTCCTGGGTAAAGCAGGAAGAATCCAGATCGTCCAGGCAGACGTCCTTGAACAGCGCCTCGTCATAATCATGGAACTTCAGGAAGGGGACGTTTTCGGGGATGACCTGCCGGAATCGGCGGTCGAGCCGGTCGTGGCTGGCGATTCCCCAGACATAGACGATCAGGTCGTTGGATTGGCGATCGCCCGGGCGGCCGAGGGTGAAGAGCACGCGGAGGTCCGCATCGGCGGCGACTTCGAAGACGCATTTCGAAGAGAGGCCTCGGAGCTTCCTAGTCCGAAGGTTTCCCTCCCAAAGGCCCGATTCGAGGAACTCGAATTTTCGCCGGATTCTCTCACGGAAGGGCTTCGGCTGCCCGAGAAGGAATTTTTTGACCGTATCGTTGATGAGGACCGTGGCCATGGGACATTATCATACCAGAAAACGGTTGGACGTTCCCCCAAGATTTGCCGGATCTTTACTTTGGAAATGCCCTGAACGCTATGGCTTTTTGAGCGCCGAGTTATGAGGACCGACCACCCTGAGAAGAATCTCGTTCTTCTCCCCGTATTCGAAGGTGAATCTGTGATGGTCATTCACCCGCGCCTCGAAAATCGATTTTGTCCCCTTGATTTTTTTCACGCCCAGCGAGGGATGCCGCGGGTTCGAGATCAAGATCCCGAGCTGTTTTCGCAGCTTTTCCCTGGTTTGCGGGTCTAAATCAAGAACGCTGTTTTTAAACCTTTCCGTTCTTGTGAGCTTTAGGCCTTCCCTCAATTTCATCGAAGAGTTCCTCGACCGAGTCAAATGACTTCACTCTCCCTTTCCGGATATCCTCTTGCGCCTCGGCCTCGAGCTTCTGCCACCTTTCCTGCCAGAACCACGACTGTTCCTTGTCGATCGTCTCCTGGGGCACCAATACAATGGCGTTGTCCACAACCTTTATCAGAACGAGGCTTCCATCCTCCAAATGGAGCTTTTCTCGGATGAAGCTGGGCAAAGTCACCTGCCCCCGGGCCCGCAACCTGACCAATTCTTCCATTCTTGTCTTCTCGCTCATGGCTAGATTTTCATAATTTCTGAATTTCGCAATTTCAGACATAGGATATGCCTCTTCCAGCCAAATGTCAATTGGAAGGATTCGCGCTTTGCCGTCTCGGCCGTTGCTTCAGGATGATATATCTATATGTAAGTTATAAGTTTACAAATAGAACGACTATTTGTAAACTTGCCGTCTGGCGAGGTTGGAAGAGGGCAGGCTTTTTGAGAATTCGATATTCCAAAATCTCAGGCAAAGAGGGGAGATCGGATTCTATCGGCGAAAAAACGGAGTCGAAATCGACTTCATTCTGGACAAAGAGGACGGCTACGAGGCTAAAACCACGCCCCAGCCAAGGGATATGAATCTACTCAGCCGGTTGGCCCATGAACTCCGGCTCAAGACGTTTCGGATCGTGTCTCATAACTATACCGAGTTAGAAAACGCGATTTATGGATTCATGATCTGAAACTGGCCAGCGCCTTGCCGTGCTCTACGACGCTCCGGGGGGCACGAGGAATTTCGCCGGCTTCTCCATCGTTTGGAAGAGGAATATCCAAAATAGGTCTAAAGAGCGGCGTCCTTGTCTTGAACAGACAGCTTTTTCTGAGCTGCAAATTTCGCGGGTATCTCTAAGGAAGTATTCCAACGAGCTCAGCCTAAAATGCTGTTTATTTTATCTTGACAAGGTAAACAATTTTGCCATATATTGTTTATCTAGGTAAACATCAATGAACGGAGATATTTTACAGACGGTTGTCGCTGAATGGCTTCGAGGTGCTGAACTGCCTGCCATAATCCCGCGCGAACGGCCCTCGCCACTGCCGGATTTAGACCGACCCGGCCCACCAGCTTCAAGGCCGATTCTGGCCGTCGTGGGCCCGAGACGCGCGGGCAAAACATATTTCCTTTATCAAATAATCGCCGATCTTCTGCGTGCCGGAAGGGCCGGCCGTGACGATATCCTGCTCGTCGATTTTGAAGATTATCGTCTCAAGGATTTCCGGCCCGAGGACATCGAACACCTGCTGGCCGCTTTTCATCAATTGACGGGCAAGGCGCCCCGCTTCCTATTCTTTGACGAGATCCAGCGGCTTTCGTCCTGGAGCCCGATCATCCGCACGCTTCATAACTCCAGAAAATATGCCATCGTCGTGACCGGCAGCAACGCCTCGCTCCTGGGCTCGGAGATCTCGACCGAGCTGCGCGGCCGGTACGAAGACATTCTGATTCTGCCTTTCTCTTTTCGCGAATACCTGCGGTTTCGAAAGATCGACTGGGACGACGCTCTTCTCGCGACGCCGGAAAGGGGACGCATCGTCAAAGCGTTCGACGACTATCTTCGTTACGGCGGTTTCCCCGAGCTGGCAGGGTTGCCCGAGGAGGCGGGCAAGCGGCGGCTTTTGCAGTCTTATTTCGATACGATCTATTATCGGGACGTCCTGGACCGGCATGGAATCCGGGCACGGCATCTTCTCGACATGATGATGAGAACGATCCTGGAATCCTACGCCGCCCCATTTTCCATCTCGGCATTTGAAAAGCAGATCAAGGCTCACGGGCTTTCGGGGAGCAAGAGGAGCATCGCCGACTATCTTCGCCATCTCGAGGAAGCCTTCTTCCTGATCGCTCTTGAGAAATTCGATTTTTCTCCCCGGAAACGGATGATGAATCCAAAAAAAATCTACCTTATGGACACCGGATTTTCTCTGCTCAGCGGCGCGTTCACGGAGAATCGCGGCCGCCTGCTGGAAAATGTGGTCGCCGTCGAGTTTTTCCGCAATCGGCGCAGAGCGATGTATTTCAAGGGGAAAAACGAATGCGATTTCATCATTCAGGAGGGGACACGGCCGGTAGAAGGCTGGCAGGTATGTTGGGAACTCGTCGGGTCTTCTGAAAAACGGGAAATGAACGGCCTTGTCGCGGCCCAGAGCGAGCTCGGGTTCGATAGGGGCGGCGTCTTGACCTACAATCAAGAAGGAACCAGGACACCGGAGGGAGCGAAGGTCGACCTTATTCCGGTCTGGAAATGGCTATTAAAGGGGTGACCGATTGGAGGCAAACATGAAACCGACTGACGATCTGGAAAAAGAGCACGAAGCCAGTCATAGCTTATAAATAATTAGATTTAGACAATGTCCAAGACCACGAAGGGCGACCCAATAACTTTAGCGATCCTGTTTGTCATCGCCTCAATCGGCTTAGATATTTTAGAAATTTTTCTTTTGTTAGCTTTGTATCTTTAATGATCTCTTGGAGCAAGCCTCTGCCAATATCTTCTCCCTTATGGATTGGGACGATAGTTGTCCGCCCATCCGCATGCCTGAAGAAGAGATGGCTGCCGCGCTGCCGAATTTTTTTGAAGCCAAGTTTCTCTAAGATTAGAATGACCTTCTTGCTCGGCAACGGCTTGAGTTTCATTACCACGCGACTTCGATCTGCTGAATTCCAATAAAGTGACGGTTTTCGGGAATGTCTTTTTCGACCTCAAGATAAAGTCGAATAGCTTCTTTTAGCCTCTTCTGGAGCTCATCAAGGCTTTTGGCCTGAGAATGGCAGCCGGGGAGTTCAGGAACCAAGCCGACATAATATCCGTCTTCATCCTTCTCTATGATAACATTGAATTTTCTGCTCATGGGTTTATCCTTCTTTTTACGCATAGATAACTATGCTTATTTTAGCGCAGATACAACCCCAAATCAATTATTTGCTTCTCCAGATGACCTTGCTCTATAAAAAACCATTGTCATCCGTCGATTTCAACCTTGGTCCAGTCTGTTATCATCTTGTAAGACGATTGTGCGAACCTCATTTTCTCATTGAGCTCGAGAATACTCCTTTTCATTAACTCTCCTTGATTTTCCCGCTATGCAGGGCCTCTTGCCCCGGGACCTGAAATATATGCGGGCTTTTGCCGCGGCCTGCCCAGATCGGGCAATTGTGCAACGGGCTGCTGCACAATTACCCTGGTTTCATAACTGTCTTCTGTTGGATAAGGTGAAGGACCAAACAACCCGCGAATGACATATTTTCTGTGCTGCAAATTTCCCATGCAATTTTGCATCCATGAAATCTCCGTCTGACTTTTTTGCAATCCCTCATGCTGACAAATTATTCACTCTATGGCTAAATATTAGCCATGGTACGGCGATATTAGTCGGGTCGCCGTTCATACACTTTATCCTTTTCCTTATTTTTCGGGATCGACTAACCAATTTTTCTTCCCGGCTAAAGATTCACCTCTAAGGGATATTGACAATCCCCCTATTTTCCTTTGCCTTCGCTAGAAAAAAAAGAGGCTTGGCGGCCTGGTTCCAGGCCTGGTTCCGCTGACCGTCGATCACTCGCTTCGCAATTGACTCTTCTCTTTTTTGTTGCTATTCTCTGGCCAAGGAACCCGTGGGATTTACAGTGACTATCAAGTGCCCCGGATGCGATACGGAGAACACCTCCGATTCTCAATTTTGCAAGAAGTGTGCGACTCCGCTCCCTACTCCGCTCCCTTCTCCACTCCCCACCTCACTTCCTTCTTCAAAAAAAATCACCCCTCCTCTCGCAGAAACCCTTCAGACCTCCCTCAATGAATTAAGCACAGGCTCCACCGTTGCCGGCCGCTACCAGGTCATCGAGGAGCTGGGCATAGGCGGAATGGGCAGGGTCTACAAAGTCTTCGATACCGAGATCAAGGAAAAGGTGGCCCTGAAGTTGCTGAAGCCCGAAATTGCCTCCAATCAAGATATGATCGAGCGGTTCTCGAATGAGCTGAAGTTCGCCCGTAAAATCAGCCACCGCAATGTCTGCCGGATGTATGACCTGGGCAGGGGCGACGGGACGCTCTTCATCACCATGGAATTTGTGCCGGGGGAAGATCTCAAAAGCTTTATCCGGCGCTCGCGGCAACTGGTTGTCGGGACCGCCATCTCTCTTGCCAAGCAGGTCTGCGAGGGGCTGGCCGAGGCTCACAGGATGGGGATTGTCCATAGGGATCTCAAGCCGGGCAATATCATGATCGATGAGGAGGGCAACGCCAAAATCACGGATTTCGGGATCGCCCGGTCCATTTCCGGAAAAGGGATCACCGGCGCCGGTGTGATGATCGGGACGCCCGAATACATGAGCCCGGAGCAGGTGGAAGGGAAAGAGGCCGACCTTCGCTCGGATATTTATTCCTTGGGAGTTGTTTTATACGAGATGCTGACCGGCCGGGTGCCGTTCGAGGGGGATACGCCTTTCAGCGTCGCCCTCAAGCAAAAAAGCGAAGTTCCCCAAAATCCCCGGCAGATCAATATTCAAATCCCCGATGACCTCAGCCGGCTGATTCTCAAGTGCCTGGAGAAAGACAGGGAGAAGAGATTCGAGAGCGCCGAAGAACTGGCCTCCGAACTTTCGAAGATCGCAAGAAATCTGCCGACCGCGGAAAGAAAACTGATCAGGGAAGAGACTCCGGCAAAGAAGCCCGGAAAACGGATTCGATGGAAACATTCCATCGGGGTCCTGCCCTTCAGGGATAATAGCCCCCAAAAGGACCTGGAATCCTTGTGCGACGGGATGACGGATGAGATCATTGTCCAGCTCGGCCAATTCCAGGGACTAAAAGTCATCAACACGAATTCCATGATGCGCTATAAAAATACCGAGAAAGACATCCAACAGATTGCAGAAGAGTTGGGAGTGGAACACATTCTGGACGGGAGAATCCAAGAGCAAGAAAACAGAATACGGATCAGCGCCCAGCTCATCAATCCAAAGGCCGACTTCACCCTGTGGTCACACGATTATTACCGGGAGCTCAAAAACATTCTCCGTGTCCAGGACCAGATTGCCAAAGACATCGCCGAGGCGTTGAAGGTCAAGCTCGTCCCTCCGACGGGCAAGTAGTTCTTAGGAAAATGTGCGAATCCTTGGTCTTTTTTTCCACAGCCCTGCAAAGCCAAAGCAATATCCGCCAGCAATCGCTCCCAAAGGTTATCAATAATTCCCCTAAACGGCCTTCTTGAGAGACTTGATGACGAAAGAATTCAGACTATCTCCTTCGCTGAGAGCCCTAACGGCGAGGGCCCGGTGCATTTCCGGGCCGGCTCGCAATACAAATCTGCCGGAATAGCTTCGGTTTGTCGGGCGAGGGAGGGGCCGGCCGTCCTTTCGATAAATCTCGATCCACTCATCGACGATTTCGCAGAGTTTCCGATAGACGTCCGCTTCGTCGTCCCCGTGGCAACAATCGCCGATCCAGCCCGGAACGGAGCCGACATAGCATTGGTCCTTCTCTGACCAGGCAACTAATTTCAGATATTTGTCCCGCGGTTTCATGTCAATGTTTCCTTGATTTTTTCCTTGACCAGCTTAATTTGATATGGCTTGGCATCATCGCCGGGGTGTCCTGAAAGCGTCAAAATGACGCCCGAGGAATGCATGTAGTTGCGATGGCTTCCTTTGCCTCCACGATCGACGAAGCCCGCCTTCTCGAGTTCCTTCATAAGCTCGCGAAGTTTCTTAGGCATTACAATGATACTAATCTGATACTAATATGTCAAGTCGTTTTGTATTATTAGTTCGGCCGATGCGTAATTCGGACATAACTTATATCGCTCCTCTAGAGAAAACGCATCCTGAGGGGAAGATTTCTCAAAGATACGAATTCGTAATCCGGAGCTGCTCTTTGAGCTTGAAGGAAAACCGTTGAGAAAATACTATTGACAGAAACGTCATTACAGACAAGTCTGTCCTGGACTTCGAATCTCTCGTAAATTTGATTTCCCTTAAACATATCCGAATTCGGGAGTCAGCGACTCCCGAAGGAGATGGTTGATGATTACCATGAAGCTCTTTATCTCGTCCCCGCCCATTGACACTCAGTCCGAAGTTGTGCTTGTATGACGAAAATAGCAATATCCGTGCCGTTTCGATTCTGGCCCAGTTGACTCTGCCGCCATTCCTTGCTAATCTTTAGCCATCCCAAATAGAAGGGGTCAGCAATGGCCGTCAAGTGCCCGAAATGTAACGTCGCTAATCCTGACACCGTTAAATTCTGCGGAGAGTGCGGGACGCAGCTGCCCTCTTCTAGAGATATTTATCCCGAGGTCACGGAAACTCTTCAAACGCCCATCAAAGAATTGACCACGGGCTCAACCTTTGCCGGCCGCTACCAGATTATCGAGGAGCTGGGCAAAGGAGGAATGGGCAGAGTCTATAAAGTCTTCGATACAGACATCAAGGAAAAAGTGGCCTTGAAGCTGCTGAAGTCTGAAATTGCCTCCGACAGAGAGACGATCGAACGGTTCTCGAACGAACTGAAGTATGCCCGTAAGATCAGCCACCGGAATGTCTGCCGGATGT
>Ga0315295_10002369_pt1 | contig 16016 bp, 18 predicted proteins | sample YL17G14_0_MG_FD_204453 | JGI IMG/M metagenome (GOLD analysis project Ga0315295, IMG submission 204453) | Sediment microbial communities from Yellowstone Lake, YNP, Wyoming, USA - YL17G14_0 | ecosystem: Environmental > Aquatic > Freshwater > Lake > Sediment | place: USA: Wyoming | collected... | reverse complement strand
AATCACCGCGCCCGCGGACACTCGTCGCCAGATCGAGGGCCTGGTGCAGCGCTTCGCCCGCAACCTGGACGTCTACACCCGCCCCGACTACAAAGAGACCCAGGTCCGCGTGGAGTTCATCGACCCCTTCTTCGAGGCCCTGGGTTGGGACGTGCGCAACGTCCAGGGCTACGCCGAGTTGTACAAGGACGTGGTCCACGAGGACGCCATCAAGGTCAGCGGGGCCACCAAGGCGCCCGACTACTGCTTCCGCGTGGGCGGGGTGCGCAAGTTCTTCCTGGAGGCCAAGAAGCCCTCGGTGCCGGTCAAGGGCGACGTGGGCCCGGCCTACCAACTGCGGCGCTACGCCTGGAGCGCCAAGCTGCCCCTCAGCATCCTCACCGATTTCCAGGAGTTCGCCGTCTACGACTGCCGCCAACGCCCCAAGCCCACTGACAAGGCGGGCGTGGGGCGGGTTCTGTACTATACCTTCGACGACTACCTCGACCACCTGAACGAGATCTACAGTATCTTCGCCCGGGAGTCGGTGCTCAAAGGCTCCTTCGACCGGTACGTGTTGGACACCAGGGGCAAGCGCGGCACCGGCGAGGTGGACGTAGAGTTCCTCAAGGAGATCGAGGGCTGGCGCGATGAGTTGGCCCGCAACATCGCCCTGCGCAACCCCGCCCTCTCGGTTTACGAGCTGAACTTCGCCGTGCAGCGCACCATCGACCGCATCATCTTCCTGCGTATGTGCGAGGACCGCGGCATCGAGGGGTACGGCCGTCTCCTGGCCCTCACGGCTGGGCCCCATATCTACGCCCGGATGGGCGAGGTATACCGGGAGGCCGACGAGAAGTACAACTCGGACCTCTTCGACTTCCGCGCCGACACCCTGACCAAATCCCTCACCATGGACGACAAGACCCTCAAGCCCATCCTGGGCGGTTTGTACTACCCTGACAGCCCCTACGAGTTCTCCGTGCTCCCGACAGAGATCCTGGGCCAGGTCTACGAGCGGTTCCTGGGCAAGGTCATCCGCCTCACGGCCGGCCACCGGGCCAAGGTGGAGGAGAAGCCGGAGGTCAAGAAGGCGGGCGGCGTTTACTACACCCCCTCCTACATCGTGGAGTACATCGTCCAACAGACCGTGGGCCACCTCATCGAGGGCAAGACTCCCCAGCAGATCAGCAAGCTGCATATTCTGGACCCCGCCTGCGGCTCCGGTTCCTTCCTGCTGGGGGCCTACCAGCGGCTGCTGGACTACCACCGCCAGTGGTATGAGGAACACGACCCGCAGAAGCAGGCCACGGCCAAGCGCCCCACCATCTACCAGGGCCGGGGCGGAGAGTGGCGGCTGACCACGGGGGAGAAGAAGCGCATCCTGCTCCACAACATCTACGGGGTGGACATCGACCGCCAGGCGGTGGAGGTGACCAAGCTGAGCCTGCTGCTGAGGGTGCTGGAGGGCGAGAACCAGGAGACGCTGGGCCAGCAGCTCAGGCTCTGGCGCGAGAGGGCCCTGCCTGACCTGGGGGAGAATATCAAGTGCGGCAACTCCCTCATCGGGCCGGATTACTTTGAGGGGCAGTTGATGCCCGACGAGGAGGAGCTGCGCCGGGTGAACCCCTTCGACTGGGATAAGGAGTTCCCCGAGATCATGAAGGCCGGTGGGTTCGACGTCGTGATCGGCAATCCGCCCTGGGGGTCGTCATTCACGGACTCGGAGCTTAGATACCACCGGCAGAAACATCAAGAAGTCGTGGTGAGGATGATCGACTCCTTCATGTACTTCGTTCATCAGGCTTGCGAGAAGCTAGGGCTGCACGGGAGACTGGGGATGATTCTCCCCGACGTGGCGTTGTACCAGAAGGACAACAAGAAACTACGAGAATACATCCTTGCCCACTTCAGCATCCAGGCCGTCCTGAACTTGGGTGATGTGTTCCCAGGAGTGACGAGACCAGCCTGTATCTTAGTAGTGGAGCGAGATGGCGCGTCTGGACACAGCATCAGAATTGCCGACGTTTCCGCCCTGACTCAGCCCGACAAGGCGGCCGTCATGTCTGACCAGGACCGCTTCGACGTTCTGCCCCAGGATGATGTCGCGGGAATGCCCGGTGCCGTTTTGGTGACAGAATCGCCCGCGCGATACGACATCTGGCGGAAGGCCACGAGTGTGCCGCACAGCCCGCTGGCGGACGTAGTAGACGATGACGGCATCCAACGCGGGGTGAGCCCCGATCTCAAGAGCGCATTCCTCGTCGATACGCAGACTGCACAGGGTCGTCGCCTTGAATCACAGAAGCTGAGGCGGGTGCTGACCGGCGGCCGACAGATCAAACGGTACTTCATTGAATACCCAGATCTCTGGCTCATATACACAACGCGCAGGGACGATCCTCGGCGATTCCCCAACATACGCGCGTACATAGAGCAGTTCAAGGATGAGATTACCTGCAGGGAGGTTCGAGAGAAAAAACACCCGCTTCACGCGCTGCATCGCCCGCGCGAGGAAGGCATCTTCCTTAAGGACCAAAAGGTCCTCGGTGTGATCACGGAGGACGAAATAGTGGTCGCACTTGACACACGCCAAACCTTCGCCACAGACGGTGTATACCTGTTCGGGGTTCGGCAGCCGATGCACGCAAACTACGTGCTCGGGATCCTGAATTCGCGCCTCTTCGTCTTCTTGTATCGATTGCTGGCCCTCGAGAAGGGGCGGGTACTTGCTCAGGTGAAACCAACCATCCTGCTTCGACTGCCCATCCGGACGATCGATTTCAACGAGCCAGAGGACGCAGCGCGGTACGGTAGGATGGTCGCCCTGGTGGAGCGCATGCTGGACCTGCACAAGAGGCTGGCCGCGGCCACCATCCCCGCCGACAAGAAGCTCTACCAGCGCCAGATCGAGGCCACCGACGAGGAGATCGACGCGCTGGTGTACGAGTTGTATGGGTTGACGGAGGAAGAGATCGCGATTGTAGAGGAGCAAGATTGAGGTTACGGGGGAGCGAATTGAACAATGTCGACTAGCGTTTCGAGCCTACTCTTGAACCTCACCGCCACCGCTATCATCGCGGGACTAGTGTACATTCTCTCCTTGTTGTATCCAGCTATGAGCGCTGAGCTGAGAGCCGTAATCTCGTGTCTTACAGCTATCGCAGCCGTGCTGGGGTGGCACTTTGTCAACCGGCGGCGCTTCATCATCCGAGGACTTCGCTGGGTAGCGCGACAGATCAAACGAGTCTACCTGCGCACACTCTGGCACCTCGTGGTCAGACCGGCCAAGGACCATTTCAATCTGATGATGTCGCCGAGGCAGGCTACAGATCTCTGGCGGTACGATTTCTACGACAATTTCCTGCACGGCCAGCAGCAGCGTCACCCGGGGTCTGACATCGACCTACACCCAGAGGCGGTGTGCAATGGGGAAAGGAAGAAGGCCATATTCGAGCATCCCCCGGACGACTACAAGAGATCTACGATCATCACGTATCCCGTGGCGCCCCCCTCGCGTGCCAGCCTTCTTCTGCTGACGGGTTTCGTCGGGATCGAGACGTTTAGGCCAACGCCGGGCGGTCCCCAACCCAGCGGCCGCAGTTCAGGCAACGATGTTAGGTTCCAGATCGTGATCGACGACCAAGTGAAGTTCAAGCGACGGAAGAGCGCCAGCGACTGGGAAAGGTTCGTCGTCCTGTTGGTTGCCGGTGGCGACGATCTCAGGATCGGCTTTGCTACCAACAATCTTGGCGACAGTGCGTACAATTGGGCGGTGTGGGGAGAGCCCGAGCTGATTGAGCTATTCCGACTTGCGTGATGCGCACCGACGGTAGGGGCGGTTGCGAGAGCGGAGGGCCCTTGGTCTGGCCGGCCGCCGCATGTGCCGCCGCCCGCAAGGAGCTGTACCAGCGCTAGATCGAGGCCTCCGACGCGGAGATCGACGCGCTGGTGTATGAGTTGTATGGGTTGACGGAGGAGGAGATCGCGATTGTGAAGGGGCGGGAGCACTGAAACACTGACAGCGCTGACTACTCTGAAGACTGGCTCAGGAATCTCAGGATCTCACTCGCGTCGGTGGTCCGAACCCGTGCCCAGCCGCATCTTCTACGGCCAAGAGCGATCTAATCAGCAAACGGTGTGAGGATAGAATGTGGGTGATTGTGGAGGCAGCCGCGCGGCGTCGACGTAGCCCCACCTAGTCAGTAGGTACCTTGCTGTGCTCACCGTATTGGAGGTTGCTTGTGGGGGATGTTCTGAAAGACCTGCAGGTGGAGATAGACGGCCTCAGGTACGAGATTGCTGCCGCAAGAAAGAACTCCAAGGACTTCGCCAAGAGGCATTTCAATGGAACCAGAGAGAACGCCCTTGTGTTCTGCCTTGCAAGAGCGGCTGATACGGCCGAGGGCTGTGATCTCGTGGGGAGTGCCAAGCTGCTAGCCCCCCTATACACGCTCACACGGAGCCTGTTGGAGTCTCTGATTTGGGTGTGTTGGATTGTGAAGTCTGATGAAAACGCTCAAATCTTCGTTGAGGCTGCTGGTAATGAACTCAAGCGAATTGCCAGGAAGAATCTCGCGACTGGCGCGGCGAGAGCCAGAGATCGGGTGACTGGTGAAAACAGGACACAAGAACTACTTGCCTCGGACTGGTTCGAGGGGACACCTCGGCGCCTCAGAATCGAGGATTCGGCCAAGGCTTGCGGCTTGGAGACAGTCTACACACAGTTCTATACCCCTCTCTCCATGTACGCGCACGGGAGCGTATTCGGATTCGAGCCAGCCACCACCGAGGCGGCGCTGCTCGAATCGGTAGCGGTTATGCAACTGGCCAACGTGCTACTCGAATGCATCAACCTGGTTGTAGAAAGATGGATAGTCAAGCGTAAGCAAACGTCTGCAAGGGAAGTATACGCGGTCTTGGTGCCACCCAGGAACGGGGCACGCTAGGCGGTGATCGAGGCCGAGAAGGAACTGTACCGCCGCCAGATCGAGGCCACCGATGAGGAGATCGACGCGCTGGTGTACGAGCTGTATGCGTTGACGGAGGAAGAGATCACGATCGTGGAAGGGGGACCGTGAAACGTTACTACTCGGGCTACTTGGTAGGTGACTACGCCCTTTTCCCACCGGCGCCCTACAAGGGCAAAGGATGGACCATCTGCTTTGAGGATAGGCCGAGCGACCAGGCCTCTGCTCATCAGACGTGGATTGAAGGCAAATGGTACCCAGCAAAGGCTGTGAACATATGCGCCTCTTCGCCAGAGAGGGCGGACGATGTAGGCGACATGATCTACGCCTCGGTGTGCCTGATGTTGGGGCAGTTGCCCCCTTGTGGTCGAACCGCCGTCATTCCCGCCGATTTACACAACGCGGAGCAAGAGGACGGACAGGATCAGGCACCGGGCACCACGCGTGACGTTCTCGTGGGAAGTCTCCCCCTAGCGTGCCTCATAGCAGCGAAAGCTTCCTACAGCAAGGCGTACCAATATGCCCTTTTCAAGCATCTGCTTAGTCACCAGATCTTCTCCACCAGCACGGCTGGTCTGCGCCCTTCTGGGTGGTGGTCCAGGCAATTGGTGTTCAAGTCTCGTGAGCACCATGTCCATTGCGCCTATGCAATCGTCCTGGCCTATTCTGTCCTGGAAGAACTGTCAGTCCATATTCGCGCCGACAAGGACAAGCCAAGTACGATCGACGGGGAGTGGAACCCGGAGGTCAAACAGGAGCTTGAAACCCGCTTGAAGAGGGCCGGGATTGACCTGTCAGAAAGCTTTCTATGGATCCAGAGAGACACGCCCACCCGAATTGAGCGCACCAGACCCCCGCGAACTCAGTCGCTCGCGGAGTGGGCAGGCTTGAAGGTGCGAGACCATGAGCTAGCGCTTGTTGACGCGATTGCATACACAAGCTGGCTCCGCAGCAGAGTATCGGCGCACAAGCTGGGGCAAGTTGCCGCCTCTCTCAGTTACTACGACGTCCTGAACGCTCAACACGTTGCCAGGCGCTTGCTTCTCGAGAAGCTTGGTTTCTGGCGGTATCAGGAGAGAATAGCGGAACGCAGGAGTGGCTGAACGCGCCGACAGGAACCTGTACTGGCGCCAGATTGAGGGCACCGACGCGGAGATCGACGCACTTGTGCATGAATTGTGTGGGTTGACCGAGGAAGAGATCGCTATCGTCTAGGGTCGGGATCACTAGACACACTGAGTGCAGCTTCGTAGGGCGGGTCTGGGACCCGCCCTACCACACACCACTCAGCCGGCTCCAGCCGGTTCCTCGCCCAAGCAGGAGAGCCATTTGACGAAAAGACCGTGCGACGACAGAATTATCGTCGGCCTGGTTGGGCGGCTCTGACCCGAATTCACTCAATGAGAATCTGATTGGGACACCGTTGAAGGATAATCTTTGACCCCCGTTATTGACTCAAGGAGGTTTGCTGTGTCTTACCCAAGATCAGGACTTCTCAAGTTGGTGCCAGCTCTCTGCATTACCGCCACAGTGGTCGGCTGCGCTTCCACAACGCAGCCGCAGCCCACGCCCACACAAGAGTCGGCGGGCCAGATCGCCAATCCCGCTTCGGAAAACTGCGCCGAGCAGGGCGGCACGCTGGCCATTCAGGAACGCAGCGATGGCGGCCAGTATGGCTTGTGCACTTTTGAGGATAACCGGCAATGCGAGGAATGGGCCATGTTCCGCGGCGACTGTCCGGTTGGAGGTGTCAAGATCACCGGCTACGTCACTCCGGCAGCTCAGTACTGCGCTATCACCGGAGGAGAGTATCAGGTCACGGACAGCAGCAACACGGACCAAGAACGGGGGACCTGCACCTTCAAGAACGGCCAAACTTGCGATGTGTGGGAGTACTTTGCTGGCGAATGCGCCCCCAATAGCGAGGCAGAGCAATCGCCTTATGACGATCCCTTTACCTATTGTACAGCGGTGGGGACCATCGACACGCCGGATGAGCGATACAATGGGCCCGAGATGCCGGATTCCATCATTCAGGCCATGATCCGGCAAGGGATCGTCTCGGCTGATGCGCCACTGGAATTCCAGCAGAACGCCGTTTGGCGGTGCATGGATAACAGCGTGTGGGTTTGCCATTTTGGAGCCAATCTTCCCTGCCAGGAGAAAGCCGACACCTCACAAGTGCCCACGTCGGGGATGGAAGACTATTGTGGGGAGAATCCCACTGCGGACACCATCCCGGCTTTCGCCACAGGGCGAGCCACGGTGTACGAATGGGCCTGCCAGGATGGGAAACCGGAGGTGATCAAGCAACTCTTCAACAGTGATGCACAAGGGTACCTGGCTGACTTCTGGTATGAACTGACCCCGGAGTAGGAGTCTAAGAGACAAGGTTACAGGTTCAAAGGGAACCGCTTGTGGTACAACACTGCCTTACCCAGGCGAGGCCACCGACCAGGAGATCGACACGGTGGTGTATGAGTTGTATGGGGTGACGGAGGAACACCCCGCCATCGTGGAACGGGCGGAACCAGTGCGCGGCTGCGTCCAACAGTGGCTCTGAGGCACGAGCGGGGGACAAAAAAGGGCCGCGGATCTGAAGGTAGCACAGTCGTGTGCGCCCGGGGGAGGTGCGTGGCTATGATGACGAACGAGACGTTCAATGCCTTGTTAAGGGAAGCCCAATTCACCAAAGAGATGCTTGGCTCTGGCGCAACTCAGATTCGAAAAGCCAATTACGCAACTAAGGGCAAGTACTTCCAGTCATTCTCTAGCTTGTCTACCGGGCTAGAACGAATCGGGAAACTCTGTCTGATGCTGGACCACTACATCGAGACTCAGGGCCAATTCCCAGACCCCAGGTATTTGAAGAATAAAGTGGGACATGACATCTTGGCTATCTACAGCGAGTCCAAGGTGATAATTGAGAGGCGCTCAGTTTCTTTGAGTTTCCTCCGGGATCTCGATGCAGTAATCCACCAGAGTATCTTGACGATCCTATCTGATTTTGCCAAGGGTGATCGCTACTCCAACATCGACCTGCTGGTTGGAGGCGTCCGAAGAAGTGACCCTATGGCAACATGGTTCGAGACAGTGGATCAAGCGATCTTCGAGTCTTGCATCCCCGCGGCTAGGAAAGCCAAGATCACACGGAATGCTCGTATCATCAGTCACATGACGGGCGATTTCACGAGAGTCTTGCACACCTCGGAGAGTGGGAGCGAGATAACTAGCGTTCAAGAGGGAAGTTGGCGAACTGGAATATACGAGGCTGTGGCACCGTATCGTCAGCTATTTGTCCTGCAGATAATCAGATTTTGGGCCGAATTGCTTCACGATTTGCAGTACAAGGCGATGGCGGTTGGCAAACAAGACATACCCTTTTTTGGCGAAGTATTCGCGCCTTTCTGCAACGAGGACTCTTGCTTGAGAAAACGCAAGTCATGGGACACGATCTGAGTTCATCCAGTCGCTAGGTTACACTGTGGCTCTGAGGCTGCATTTTCGTCGCGGGCTTGACGTTGACAACCCACGCCGCCGACCACAGACTCGATGAGGAACCTTTGGCTACTGTCAGCTTGCAGCACCAAGGAGTTGCGGCGCCACTGAGCGGCGTTCGGATGTAGCATGGTTGTGCGGATCAACGTCGGCCTAATGCGCGAGATCGGGTGAGTAGGTGGAACGATGTCCGCATAGTCATTAGGTTGGCAGCTTGATATTGGCTCAGGTTCCATTTGTGGAGGGAGGAGAATGCCAAAGCTACAAATCAATGACGCAGAGATCTATTTCGAGGAGCATGGAGCCGGTCCTGAAACCATCGTCTTTGCGCATGGGCTCCTGTGGAGTGGGCGCATGTTCGACAATCAGGTGAATGCGCTCCAAGATCGGTATCGCTGCATTACCTTCGACTTTCGGGGACAAGGTCAGAGCGAGGTCACTGAATCAGGTTACGACATTGATGCCCTCAGCGAAGATGCCGCTGCTCTCATCGAAGCGCTTCAGTGTGCCCCTTGTCATTTCCTGGGCCTGTCCATGGGAGGCTTCGTCGGGCTGCGCCTGGCGATTCGTCGCCCCGCCCTACTCAAGTCCCTCATGCTCCTGGAGACCTCGGCCGACCCGGAACCGGAAGAAAACCTAGGTCGGTATCGCGTCCTCAACTTCGTCGCCCGCTGGCTTGGTTTGAGGCTCGTCGCCGATCGCGTGATGCCAATCATGTTCGGAGAGAAGTTTCTGAGCGATCCTGGCCGTACGAAGGAAAAGGAAGAATGCCGTGAGCGCATGATCGCCAACCACCGCATTGGCATCACCCGTGCGGTCAAGGGTGTCATCAGTCGCGCGGGTGTTTATGACCAGCTAGACAAGATCACGATTCCAACTTTGATCATCGTTGGTGACCAGGATGTTGCAACGGTGCCGGCGAAGGCAGAACGGATGCACGCTCGCATTCGCGGCTCAAAGCTGGTGGTGGTTTCTGGGGCAGGTCACACTTCCACCGTCGAGGAACCGGGAGCTGTGAATGCTGCCCTGGAGGCGTTCCTATGCTCTCTAGAGAACGAAGGGCAGCTCTGACTCACGGCAGTCCGTGTATCAGGTTCGCTGCTGTACGAGTTGTGTGGACTGATCGAGGAAGATGTCGCCATTGTGGAGGGGCGGGATCACTGAACACATGGACGGACTGATTCCGCTAAGAGGCGGTCCAGTGATCTCAGGGTTTCAGTGCCGTCAGTGGTAGGGGTAGAAGTCGGAAGCGTTGGCGTCTGTTCCACTCCTACGTCCAAGGTGCCCTTACAGGCGACCAGGGTGGGCAGAAGCAGCAGGGCAACCAGAAGAGATATGTACTTTATCACTTTGCACCTCCCAACAGTGTGGTTTTGCAAGTCCTGCTTCTATGCTACCGCGCCCGTGTTGCATCCGTATGGCGAAGGGGTAGCTATTTCGAAACATCGTGTAACAACTCTGAAACACCAGCGAACCATCGGGAGCCTCGATGAGCCCGATCTGCTCCACAAGCCGGTTCAAAATTGTTAGTCAGAACGTGAACCCACTTCCATCGCTCCATGACAGCCTTCATGGCCGGGCACAGCACGGTTCCGCAGGTCACATCGAGCTCACAGAAGAGCAGCTCACCTGTGTGTGCCACCTGCAAGGGCATGCGAAAGCCATTCCCCTTGTTGGCCCCGCGATAATAACTACGGGGCCTGTAGCCTGTGTCACACCTCTCGACCAATCGCATATCGCTCTGGATGGGCCCTGGCTTCTCGTTGCCAACGCACCATCAGCCAGGCGTTGAGGAGAAAAACCGCCAGTGCCACCACTCGCACCGGCCAAGGCGACCAATCCATAGCGGCCGCCGCGGTCACATCGCCCCCGACGACGAGGGATAGCACGGCGAAGTAAAAAGGATCGAGCAAGAGAAAGCACAGACCTACATACCACAGGCCAGCGTTCATCAGCGGCCACCGGGTCAGCCAGCGCCCTCGGTTCAGATAGAAGAGGTACCCGATGAGGGTAGTCACCACCGCCGGCCCCCAGGCAATGAACAGCCAATGGGTTCCGGTCCGCGCGGCGGTCGGGGTAGCATAGATGACCTGGCTGGTGCCCCAACCATTGGTCAGGAAGCGGAATTCCAGAACTCCCTCGCCAAACAACTGGCAGGCGAGGTAGTGTAGGCCCTCGTGGATGACGTTGTGCAGCAGGAGGGCAACCACAAATGGAGGCAAGAAGTAGAGCCGTTGCCTAAGGTTCATCGCTCCTCCTTGGGATGACCGTCGCCCTGGTACGTTGCCCGCATCTGGGGCAACGCAGATATTTCCAGCCACCCTCTTTGCCCAAGCCGTGGGGACTGATCAGGTCCACCCAGGGCGATATCTCAAACTCGTGTCCGCAGTTTCGACAGCGGTAAGCAAAGGTGCGGGCATGCCAGCTTACAAGAAGCAGCAAGCTGCCCACTACTAATACTACCCAAAGAACCCACCCGGCCACGCTGCGGGTGCTCAGGAAAAGGGCGGCTCCAATGGTGGCCACGGCAATAAAGACAGCAACATAGAGTATCGCCTTGCGCTGTTGGTTCTTATTGGCACTCATCCTCACAAACCTCCTGCGGCTTATCGACCGCACATACTATCACTGTGGATTCCATCCCTTTGAATCTGCGCTCCTGGCGCTCAGTAGCCTTCACTATCATGAGCTATCTCCTTCCTTCTAGAAAGATCCGCCCCGAAGAAGCGTCGAGCTGTTTCCACCCGAATGAAGCCTCAAAGCCCATCCCTCCTGCGGAAGATAGCGCTCAGGTTGCGGGGCAAAAGATCGAGGTATTCGACAAGGTCAAGCCGCTCTACTTTCTTTGCGGTTGCCGCGGGAAGCCGATCGGGCGAAACCCTTTCCAGGAGAAGGGCGGTTTCCTCCTCAGAAAACCTTTCGTCTCCTTCTACCCATGGCAGGAAATCTCTATTCTGTGGGCAGGCCCTTTGACAGTGAAGACATCCGACCAAACAATTATGCCAGGAAGGATCGATCCGCGTTGGGAAAGGGATATCGCGCGGCTTCTCGTTAAGGAAAGTGAGACACCGTTCTGCCCGGAGAAGAAAGGGCTCAGAACTAATAGCGCCGGTAGGACAACTATGGAGACACGCATAACAGTTCTGGCACCTCTCCATCATCTCTGATTCTCGCCAACTATCTTCTTGGCAAGGAAAGTCGGAGTAGAAAGCCACCAGCCGATGGAAACTCCCCATCCCCGGAACGTAACAGATATTGTTCCTTCCGTACCAGCCAAGTGCGCTACGCACAGCCAGGAGTTTCTTCGGCAGCGCTGCCTGGGCCACACGGTATCCTGCCGGCGCCAGGGTTTCCGTTAAGGCATCTTCAACCTCTTTGTCGGTGTCTCGCCAGTACAAGTAGGTTGGGGGCACAATGAGAGGCACCGGGTTTTCATTCCAGGTGAAGACAATCCGAATCTGAGGTTGCGGAACAGCGACCACGATCAGGGAATTGGCTCCTGGCAAAGTGGTGGGAGGGCTGAAGTCAAACACAGCGAGGCGTTCCTGGTAGAATTCCTCATCGAAGAGACCGTGCCTGTAGTGTCCTTCTATCTCTTCTTGCAGGTCACGGAGGTGTTGGATAGACACGATGCGTGCCTTATAACCCTGTCCTTCCAATTCATTAAACAGTTCTTCCCTCATTTTCGTACTCATTCGATGGCTCCTCCCACGACCTGCAGATGTTTGCGAAATGTGTAAGAGGGGTCTGTGACCCGCCGAGCCAGATATTCATCGAACCGCAACTGCTCCCGCAGGCTCTTGCCGGCTGGCATATCTTCGGCCTGCTCGCGCTCCCTCTGACAGATATCTCTGGCCACGGCCAGCAACTCCTCGGCACGGTGACCGTGGACGAAGAGAACCCCATCCAAGTCACCGAAGACCACATCTTCTTTTCCTACCACGCAACCACCAAATCGAGCCGAGCCAAGCGCATCTCGTTCCCGTGAGTCCAGTCTCTGTGGGCCGGCGGGGTAGGCGCCGTAACTGAAGACCGGAAAGCCGATCTCCCCCAGTTCTGCGGTATCCCGGTGGGCACCCCAGACCACGATTCCAGCCAGGCCACAGGCCTGGGCCTCCAGCACAGCGAGATCTCCCATGCAGCCCTCGTCTAGCCGACCATCGTTGTCTATGACCAAAACATCGCCCGGCTCTGCCGACCCCATCGCCTCTAGAAAGATATCTACGCTGCCGTAGTGGCGCACCGTCAGGGCCCGCCCGGCAACGCGGTGTCGGGGTAATAGAGGCCGGATACCAGGTGGAGCAAGGCGGAGCGGTACTCCCAGCCGCATACAGGCGTCGGCGATGAGAGGCGTTGACAATTCCGAAAAGCCTTCCCATAAACTTTGGTTGAGCATACCATCCTCCAAGGTAGTCTCAATCGAACTCTCTTTCGTAACTCTTCTGGGCAACGGTGTCCACGAGGGTGTGGATTACTCGGATACCACTATCAAGCGCACGACCCTCTCCATCGCAAGCCGGGTCGTAGGCGGTCAAGGCTGCGGCTTTGATCTCAAAAGCCTCCGCCACCAGCCGGATGACACACCCCAGATCCCTCAAGGAGAGCCCATCAGGCGCTGCATACTTATTGGCTCGCCCTTCAACGGGATCAAGCACATCCAGATCCACGTGGAGGTAGATATCGCGCACCTGTGCTCGGAGGGCGGAAAGGAGCGGGCGCAGGGACGTAGTTGGCCCGACCTGCTTCAGTTGGCTGGCCGTTACGACACGAACTCCATCGCTCATCAGGCGCTCCTTTTCCCCCTCGTCGAAGGCACGCCCGCCGATGTGGACAATTTGCCAGCCGCGGATCGGCAGGCCACCGAGACTTGTCCAAATTGCTCGATGGCAGAGACCCATAACCATGGCCAAGACCATGCCATCCAGGAAGCCAGAGGTGCTCGTCTCCGGCGTGTTGAAATCACCGTGGGCATCCAACCAGATAACTCCCACCGGCCGTGTCTCTATGCCCGCCAGCGTACCCAAAGAGGCGTTACAATCCCCAGCCAGCACAAGGGGGAAACCTCCCCGTCCCAACGCCCTCCGCACCCCTTGGGCCAGCAAGGCGTTGATTTCAGCGATGGCGGAAACCTCATCTCGCTCGATATCAGTAGGGCATCGAACCTTTTCGATCTTGACGGTATGGCCCTGAGAGGCCAATTCGCAACCGATGGATGCCCTTAGAAGGCGTTCGGGTCCTAAGCCTGTACCGATGCGCTCCCGTCCCAGATGGAAGGGCACCGCGATCAGAGCGAGTTCCATGAACCTCCAGCCTTAACGAATGGATATGCACTGAAAGAGCCGACACCGTCCTACGCTAGCCGTATGAGCCAATGGCGTGAATGCACGCCACGCCCAACTCGGGAAACCTCTTGGCACTGACCTCCTCCACTATCACTGATACCATCGCGTTACTTATACATGGTCAGGAGATTCTAAAACGCGAATCCGGGGCTCTCGTCTGGAGATAGCCTCTCCACTGCCGTTGGGAGTTCGGCCATCGTCTGCACCTCGGCGTCGTGCGATGGATGGGCAAGTGGGCAAGAGCATGTCGTGGGGTTGTACCAGATCGCCCGCAGCCCCACCGCTTTGGCCCCGACCACGTCGACCTCATAGTCGTCACCAACCATGACCGCTTCCTGCGGTCCACAGCCAAGTTCGCGCAGCGCCGCCTGGAAGAAGGCTGGCTCAGGCTTACGCGCACCCAGTTCCCGAGCCGTGAACACACCCTCGAAATGCTCCTCTACTCCCACGCGGCGGAGCGCCGCCCGCACCAGCGCGGCGCCCGATGCGGCAGCATTGGTGGCCAGGACCAGCCGGTAACGAGGATGCAGAGCCAAAAGCGCCTCCTCGACCCCCGGCACCGCCTCCACCCGCGGCCAATGGGCCATCGGCCCCTCATACTCGGGGAAGACACGCATCACCGTATCGCCCCAATCGAACACAACCACCTGGATCATGGCCCTATCACTCTATTAGCACCATACTGAAGAGACGGAAGGGGGACTTTAGAGTCTGAACCACCTCAATCTGCCACCCGGCCTGGCGGACGGTGGTGTAGACGTCAATGCCGCAACCTTCCATCGAAGGCCGCGCCTGGCGGAGGAAACGACACGGGCCCTCCAAGTTGCACGCCTCGCAGAAAGAGCAAGGGCCAGCACCCATCCCCCAGGCGCGATGGTGCCCGGCCAGGAAGAGTTCGCGCTCCAGAGCGGCCACCATCTCGCCCAGTCGGCGGCGCTGCCGGTCCTCTTCTTTGCCACCGCAAACGCCCCCTAGGCGCAAGAGCAATGCCTCCCGGTAGTGGCGCAGTATCTGGCGGGTGACTTCCGGCGGTGGCGAGTAGGGCGGACAGGTCAAGCGCGCCCCGTATTCGCCGCATCCATACTGGCATTTCAGCCGCACCCATTCGGCCACAACTACCTGATCAGGGTGGACAATCTGGGCGGCGTCGGCGCCCAGTTCCAAAGCACGGGCAACCCAATCGCTCAACCCGTCATTTCCTCCGGAAAACGGATGTCGGCATAAGCGAAGCCGCTCGCCGCCCGTAGCTCCTGTTCACTCATCCACCGTTCCAGCCCTACTTGCTGCATCCGCCGACCATCAGCTAGCAAGAGCGGATAGTTGCGCAGAATCTCCAGCCGCTGGCAGGGAAAGTCCGCACACTGAGGGCACGCAGGCATCCCCCGCTCTTGAGCACAGGCCCGGATGGCGCAGCCGGGATACCCGCCCCCGGCCCGACAGCCAGGGCAGGGTGTATCAGCCAGGCGGTTCACCCCTTTCCAGAAGTCGGTAAAGACGTCCTCCAGGCCAGGGATATCGAAGTAGCCCCGGTCGTAGCCCTCTTTGCGCAGCGTCTCCCGCAGCGTGGCTGCCTGCTGAGGGATTCGCCGTCGACTGGCGCACAGGCGACAGTAGAGGGCGCAATAGGTCACTTCTTCCAGATTCATCGGTCACCCCCCGTCGTTCTTCTCAGCCTACTCTTCGTGGTAATATCTGGGCTCATCCATGCCCAGGACTTGACGCAGATAGACCAACTCCCCCAGGTGGTAACACCGGTGACGGATCGCACCCCAGACGGCTCCTGGGCGGGGGATGACTTCTGCAGTCCACCAGGTGACCGGCTCATCCAACTTGCCTGGCGTGGCGATGTCACGCTGTATTCTGGCATAGTTTGCACGCAGGGCTTCCAGGGCCTGAGCCTTGCTCGTTGGTTTCTCAGACCGCGTTCCATAGGCCAGATGCCACAAGATGTCCGGCGCCGATTTGGCCTTGGGGTTACGACGCCAGGCCATCTGTTCCTCACTCAAGTCGGCTACCGTCTCTTCGATGTGGCGCTGCTCGATCTCGAGAATGCGAGAAAGGTCAGCGATGGCATAGACTGGCGTTACAGGGATTACCTTTGCCATCGAGACACTCCTTCCCGGGTATCAAGAGCCGTTCATACCAAGAGTTGAATGAGAATGATACTACCGCTTGAGCACACCTTCGGTGCAGTAAAAGATCCGGGTTACTTGCTTTTTCCCCTAGA
>Ga0315295_10002368_pt1 | contig 16016 bp, 14 predicted proteins | sample YL17G14_0_MG_FD_204453 | JGI IMG/M metagenome (GOLD analysis project Ga0315295, IMG submission 204453) | Sediment microbial communities from Yellowstone Lake, YNP, Wyoming, USA - YL17G14_0 | ecosystem: Environmental > Aquatic > Freshwater > Lake > Sediment | place: USA: Wyoming | collected... | reverse complement strand
GATGCAACCTATTATGGCGACAAGGGCATTATTACCCATGGCAGCCACGGGGCTATGCCTGAGCTCATCCCGGCAAACAACGATTTCAAGGGACCCGATGCATGGCTTCCGCGTACCGGAAATATTTTCGAGGACTGGATCGATGCAATCAAGAACGGGAAAAAATCATGCAATGATTTCTCAATTTCTTCAAAATTAACAGAGATCATGCTTCTGACCAATATTGCTGTCAGGAATCAGAGGACAAACATCACTCTCGAATATGATGCCGCCAATATGAAGATCACAAATCTTCCTGAAGCAAATGATCTGTTCAAGTATGAATATAGAAATGGTTGGAGTCTTTAACCTCTTTTCAGCCCCCTGCCCCCTAAAGGGGGTTCATGTAAAAATGTTTCTAAGTCCCCTTCAGGGGATTTAGGGGCAATAAAAATAGGGATATGCGATAGCATGTCCCTATTTTATTTGTGCCCAGAACAAGACTCGAACTTGCACACCGTAACCGGCACCAGCCCCTCAAGCTGGCGTGTCTACCAATTTCACCATCTGGGCGAATCGCTTTGTGCCCAGAACAGGACTCGAACCTGCACATCATTGCTGACACTAGTCCCTGAAACTAGCGCGTCTACCAATTTCGCCATCTGGGCGGTACAATAATAGCGGGCACAAAAATAAGAAAAAAATTATTAACAACTAATCGTGTATTATAGAAAAGTATATTTTTGCTCCCTGATGTTTTTAATGATAATGCTGTTAAAATAACATAATGAAAATAATGAAATTCGGCGGCACATCAGTTGGCAATCCCGACAGGATGCGATCTATAATACCGCTGATTAATGGTGAAGAAAAAGTGGTCGTGGTGCTCTCTGCCCTGTCAGGCACAACAAACAACCTGGTGGAAATATCAGAGCTTTTGTATGCCGGCAAGACTGAAGAAGCAATCCAAAAAAATGAAGCCCTGAGATCAAAATACTATCAGGTTGTCGAAGACCTTTATTCAACCGATACATATAAAAAGGAGGGGCATGAACTAATCAACTCTCATTTTGACTACATATGTGATATTTCAGCAAATACTTTAACAAAACAACAGGAGAAGGCCATTCTTGCACAGGGAGAACTAATTTCGACCGGCCTCTTCCATAAACTTCTCAGTGAAAGAAATATCAGATCTGTACTCCTTTCCGCCCTTAATTTTATGCGAATCGACAAGGACGGTGAGCCTGATGCATTCTATATTGAAGAAAACTTTAAAAGGGAACTTGGTGCTTATCCTGATGAAAAAATCATAATAACACAGGGGTTCATCTGCAGGAATGCATTCGGGGAAATTGATAACCTTAAGCGGGGAGGAAGCGATTTCACTGCTTCACTTATTGGTGCCTCGGTCAATGCTTCAGAGATTCAGATCTGGACTGACATAAACGGCTTTCACAATAACGATCCGAGATGCGTTGAGAAAACCGGCGTGATTCGTGAGATATCATTTGACGAAGCTGCAGAGCTTGCATATTTCGGGGCAAAGATATTGCACCCTTCAAGCGTGAACCCGGCAAGGGAGAAGAATATACCTGTAAGGCTTAAAAATACTATGGATCCTGAGGATGAAGGCACACTTATAACTGCCGGAACAAAACTCCAGGACTACAAGGCTGTTGCTGCAAAAGACGGAATTTCAGTATTGAGGATCAAGTCGGACAGGATGCTGATGGCATACGGATTCATCAGAAAAGTATTTGAGATTTTTGAAGCTTACAAAACCCCGGTCGATATGGTGACGACCTCAGAAGTATCGGTTTCAATAACTGTTGATAATTCTCAGTTTATCAATCAGATAGCCCACGATCTGAAAGAGCTTGGTTCTGTGGAGGTTGAGCAGGACCAAACCATAATCTGCATTGTAGGTGATTTCCGGACTGAACGGACCGGTTCTGCACCCGAGATTTTCGAAGCCCTGAATACAATCCCTCTTAAAATGATCTCTTATGGAGGAAGTCCTCACAGCATTTCGCTGCTGATAGATTCCAGGGATAAGATCAATGCCCTGAAACTTCTGAACAAATATCTTTTTAACCAGTAAAATGATCAACAGTAAAACCACCGCCAAATTCAGAGATCTGCCGACTCCTTTCTATTTCTACGATCTCGATGTTCTACATGCAACCTGTAAGAAAGTCCTTGAAGAATCTTCAAAAGCAGGATTCAAAGTTCATTATGCAGTTAAAGCCAATCCCAATCCAAGGATACTTAATATTATCTCCTCGTACGGATTCGGAGCCGATTGTGTGTCCTACAATGAAATAGAGCGAGCAATATCATCCGGGTTTAAACCATCCGAAATTGTGTTTGCAGGAGTTGGTAAAACCGACAAGGATATTGAATCAGCTCTTAAAGCTGATATTCTATGCTTTAATTGCGAATCCATTCCGGAGATGGAAGTCATCAATTCAATTGCTGAAAAACAGGACAAGGTTGCATTTATTGCGCTAAGGATCAATCCATATATTGAAGCACATACACATAAATACATTACAACAGGAGTTGCCGAAAGTAAATTCGGGATCAATACATGGGAACTGAAAGAGGTTTTGGAAAGATTGCTTTCATTGAAGCATATAAGCCTGAAAGGCATTCACTTCCACATAGGATCGCAGATCACGAAAATGTCGGTTTTTAAAAGCCTCTGTTCGAGGATCAATGAACTGCAGGAATGGTTCTTATCACAAAACATTGACCTTGAGATAATTAATGTGGGAGGTGGGTTGGGGATCGATTATACAAATCCTGACAAGCCTGCCCGTATCGAAGATTACTTCTCACTGATAAGAGAGTTTGTAAAGCTGCGGCCAGGTCAGTTTATTCATGTGGAACCAGGACGGTCACTTGTAGGACAATGCGGGTCCCTTATTTCAAAAGTGCTTTTTATAAAGAAAGGAAGCAATACCACTTTTGCAGTTATCGATGCCGGTATGACTGATCTGGTCAGGCCTGCACTTTACCAGGCGAGCCATAAAATTGAGAATCTGACATCGGACCGAAAAGCTGACAGGTATGATGTGGTCGGCCCGGTTTGCGAATCAGCAGATACCTTTGCCAGATTTATTGAGCTTCCTGAAACCCGCAGGGGAGATATAATTGCAATCAGATCCGCCGGAGCATACGGCGAAGCAATGGCTTCAAGATATAATCTCAGGGATCTGCCAGGAGCCGTGTATTCAGATGAAATCTGACCCCCTAAATCCCCCATATGGAGGGGTTGGGGGGTTGATCATTTTTTATTTTCAGCCCTTATTTTGCTGTGTTTAATTCCATAAAGGAAGTAGATAGAGAATCCGATAGCCATCCAGATAACAAGGCGTAACCATGTATCAAGGGGCAGAGCAGCCATCTGCAGAAAACAAATTGCTGCCCCTGCAATCGGGACAAAAGGGACCCATGGTGTTTTAAACGGTCTGTGGATTTCAGGCTTCGATCTCCTCAAAACCAGTACACTTATGCAAACAATAATGAAAGCCAGAAGCGTTCCTATTGAAACCAGCTCACCCAAGATACTGATAGGCAGTATCCCAGCGATAATCATAGCTACAGAACCGGTAACAATAGTACTTATATAAGGAGTTTTAAAACGCGGATGAACTTTTGAAAATACCGGAGGAAGCAATCCATCTTTAGCCATAGTGAAAAAGATTCTTGGCTGGCCCAAAAGCATTACGAGAATTACCGAGCTTAATCCGGCAATTGCGGCAATTTTTACAATAGGCCTCAGCCAGAACATCCCTTTCCCCATAGCATCTACTCCGACAGCAACCGGATCAGGTACATTAAGTGTTGTATAACTTACTATCCCTGTAAGAACTATTGCAACAAGAATATAAAGCACTGTTGATATACCGAGTGAACCAAGGATTCCAATAGGCATATCTTTCTGAGGATTCTTTGCCTCCTGGGCAGCGGTTGATACTGCATCAAATCCTATATATGCAAAGAATATGACTCCGGCTCCCCTTAAAATACCGCTTAATCCGAATTTTCCGAATTCACCCTGGTTTGCTGGTATAAATGGATGCCAGTTTCCTGATTTAACGAACATAAAGCCTATAGCTATGAAAAGAATAATAACCGATACTTTTGTTATCACCATCAGGTTGTTGAAATTGGCCGATTCTCTGATCCCAATAACAAGCAGAGTTGATAATAATGCCACTATGAACATGGCCGGAAGATTGAGAATGCAGGTCACATGTGACAGTGAGTCGACACTGATGCCTGATGATGCAAGTGTCTGCGAGAAAGCATCGGTAAGAGGCTTCCATCCCATATCAGGAACATTTACAAGCACACTTCCCGTTGCACCGGTAAACTGGGCTGGGATATTTATATTTAGGTCCCTCAGGAAGCTGACCACGTAACCTGACCAGCCGACAGATACGGTTGAAGCGGCAAAAAGATATTCAAGAATAAGATCCCAGCCTATAATCCATGCAAGAAACTCACCGAGGGTCGCATACGAATATGTATAAGCGCTTCCGGCAATGGGGATCATTGAAGCGAATTCGGCATAGCATAATCCGGCAAATCCGCACGCAAGTCCCGAGATAATAAAAGAAATAACGATTGCCGGACCAGCATATTGAGCTGCAGCCTGGCCTGTAAGGACAAAAATCCCCGCACCAATTATAGCTCCTATGCCAAGAGTTGTTAAATTAAGCGCTGTTAGTGATCTTTTTAAACCGCCGGTTTCTTTTGATTCTTCCATCAACTGACCCAGTGGTTTAGTGAGAAACAATTTATTTTTCGACATAGGATTTATAATAACCTTGATATAAAAATAAAGTTTAGCAGATACAAACGTAACTTTTTTTTGTATAAAAGATATTATTTTCAGGTCCTATGAAGCAAATCTTTAATCCAGGTGCCTGCATTATTATAAAATTTTAACAAATTACCGCTACCTTTAAAAACAAAATCTTTATATCATGAGACGTAATTTTATCCTGATAGCCTTAATTTTATTAGCGTCCTGTGCACCATTAAGCAAATACAGGGAGCTTCCGGAAGTTAAAGCATGGGAAAGTGAAATTGAAAAATTTGAACAGCTCGACATTACCAAGTCCTATCCATCAGATGCTATCCTGTTTGCAGGCAGTTCAAGCATCAGGCTCTGGTCAACCATAGGGAAGGACATGATGCCCTATAATGTTATCCAGAGAGGCTATGGCGGAGCAAAGCTGAGCGATTTCGCAGTTTATGCAGACAGGATAATATACCCTCATGCCTGCCAGGCTATTGTACTTTTTATTGGAAATGATATCTCAGGAAATGAAAATGACAAAAGTCCCCTTGAAGTGTCGCAACTATTCAGAAAGACTCTGTATATAATCCGGAGAAAATTCACCGATACTCCTGTTTACTGGATAAGCATCACACCCACTCCTTCAAGATGGCATGTATGGCCCGAGATTAAAGAAGCTAACGGAATGATAAAAGAGATCTGTGAAAGCCACAGAAATACATATTTCATCGATACTGAAAAGTATTTCCTTAATGCGAGCGGCCTGCCCCGAAGTGAACTTTTTCTTGACGACAAACTTCATCTGAATGCCGATGGTTACGCAATCTGGGCCAGCATAATCAAGAACGAGTTAAATACTGTACTGGCTAATTAATATTAACATCCGCGAAAATCTGCATAATCTGCGGGAAATCTGTTTCTAGTTCCGGCACTTGTAACAAAATTCATTTTCAAGTTTCCGGCCTGAAACTATTCCTCAAATCTTTTAAACCACATCCTTTTAAGTTATTACATCAAATATTCGTAAATTGTATAACAAATACATTAACAGTATGAAAACAACATTGACACTCTTCTTTCTCTTACTGGTCTTAAACAGCTGCAATTTCAGCAAATCTGTAAAAAAAGACCTAATGTCGGGGCTCTCTTCAACAGGAAATAATATTTCCTGCGAGGATGTTTATCTTACTGTCAATGATGAACGGACAACAAGGAATTCATTTATTTACGGTGAGACTTTCTTCCTGAACTTCAGTGATGTCAAAGGTTTTGCAAAAGAAAACGGTAATGTCTTCCCTGGAATGAACCTTGTAGTGGTCAATCCTGCCGGAGATACTCTGATGCAGACAAGCGATCTGATGTCAAAGTATACCGACGGAATGAACTATTCTCCCCTACTTCTGACTGCTGATCTTACACTCGCAACTCCTATAAAATCAAAAGCAGAATATACAGCTTTTGTAAATATATGGGATAAAAAAGGAGAGGGAACTTACAGATCAAAATTTGATTTTAAGGTCCGTGAAAATGACAAAATGACTATCGAATCATCCAAAGTCACATATGACGAAATTTATCTTTTTTCACAGGAGAATGACAAAGTAATCACCGATAATAAAATAAAGCTTAACGACAATATCTATATAATCATTGAAGGGCTTAAAGGTTTTAATGAAGCCAACGGGATGGTATTTCCCGGGTTGACTATAAAAGTTACCGATTCTGCAAAAAACGCCGTCCTTGATAGTGATGATCTTTTTCTTGAGTACAGCGAATCAGGGATTGCTGCCATTGATCTGGCCGATCGGGTTTCAGCACATTTCAGCGTTCAAGGGACACAATCCAACAATCAATTGCACTGTGAACTGACTGTATGGGATAAGAAAAGCGATGCAAAAATAAAAGTAATCACCGATCTGGTTCTGGATTAATCGATTTTCATAATTCACTTCTTAATTAATCGATTTATTTTTGAAATTTCGGTGAAATCCGAAAATGGATTTCTATATTTATAAATATTCATAATTAATATAATTAAAATCTCAATCCAGTATGAAAAATTCTATTTCCCGCCGGAATTTCGTTTTCAAAACAGTCGGAGCCGGAACCGGTGCATTTGTTTTCCCCTCTCTTGTCGGAAATCCGTTACAGAAAACTGGTAAAGGCATCACACCTTTAATTATTACAAGCCATACAAATGATACAGGACGGAATGCATTGGAAGCCGGATGGGAAATCTTAAACGCCGGTGGCACTGCGGTTGATGCAGTTGAAAAAGCTGCAAATATTATCGAAGTAGATCCTGAGGATACAAGTGTCGGTTATGGAGGATTGCCAAATGAACAAGGCGTTGTTCAGCTTGACTCCTCATTTATGGATGGGAAAACCTATTCAGCAGGGGCCGTCGCCTGTCTTGAAAACATAAAAACACCCTCATCCGTTGCAAAGCTTGTAATGCAGCGCACCGATCATGTTCTGCTTGTTGGTGCTGGTGCATTGGAATTTGCCAGGGCCTGGGGATTCAAGGAGGAGAATCTGCTTACTGAGAAAGCAAGGAAAATATGGCTCAGATGGAAAGAGGAGCTGAGTCCTTCGGATGACTGGGGCGTGCCGGAACATCTTCAGAATATCAGAAAGAATGAAGCATACTGGAAAGATTTTCCTGATATTGAACACCATTACGGTACCACCAATGTTCTGGCTATCGACATCAATGAAGATATTGCAGGATGCACAACTACAAGCGGCATGAGTTTCAAGCTGAATGGCCGCATGGGCGATTCTCCGATCATAGGAGCGGGCCTGTATGTCGATAATGAGGTTGGTGCTGCAGGCGCCACCGGACGCGGTGAGGATGTTATCAAATCGTGTGCATCGTACTACATGACACTTAAAATGAAGGAAGGCCTTTCCCCTCAAAAAGCATGCGAGGAAGCCCTTCACATGATTGTGGATAAGTATAAGAAAGTAAATCCTGGATTCTTTCCGAGTGAGAAGTTTGTTGCTATTAATAAGTATGGAGAATTAGGCTGTGCATCAATGAAAGGAAACAGTAATCCCCAGATGTCTGTCAGAACCGAAAATGGGTTCAGCAAGTACGAGGGCATTGTTGCCTACCCGGGCAAACCCTGAACCTAAATATAGCATCTTTTTCAAAAGCAGGTAATTTTTTGTATATTTGCACGTTAAATATAATTGGAATCATCTGATTATATCAGCATTGCAGAATCAGTACCGGCAACCGGAGATTGAATTCTGTAATAAAAATGAAAGGTATGAAAAGGTCTGTTTATATATGCTTATTGCTGCTGGCATCCTGTGCTTCAACCAAACAATCAGGCGTGCAGGAAGATTCACTGATACTGACAAGAAAATATGTCGGTAATTTTGTTGAATACCGGCAGCATGTTCCCGAAAAATTTGGTGAACCCTATCTTATCTGGATCAAGACAACAATGGACAGCACATATGGAAAAATCTCGGCTTTCGCCGAGAGATGTGATTTTAAAAGGGGAGACCGGTTGTATATTAAAAGAATTCAGCTTTCACCAGGTCCTGTTTCAACATACTGGGAGTACCAGATCGAATCGGATGACAACACTATTATATACAAGTTGAGTGAATTCCAGCATGACAGAAAAAACCTCATCCGGAACTGGTTCTAGCTACAAAATGAATTCGGATTGCGGATTTCCGATTGCGGATTTATTATTCCGAAATCAAAAATCCGAAATCCGAAATATAAACTCTACTTCTTCCTAATACTTTTTGAATATAATTCCTGCCAGCCTGATGTATCTGAGGAGGCTTCAGGTTGTTTCTTATCTTCAGGTTTCCTTTCCAGCTTTTTGATAACCATTGAACCGTCGCGTCTGCCTTCTCCTTTTCCATGTTCGACATAATCGACATATGCGATGAATCTGTTGATCTTGTTTGGCATAATTTCCGTGGTCCGGATAAATCCGATATCCTCACTCTTTAAGGCATAGTTGTCGTGAGTTGTTTCCCATACATCAACATAGTATACTTTTTTATCAAGATCAGCAAATACTGTTTTACCATCTGAATCTGTGAAACCTTCATTCACACTGTTGGTTTCTTTTTCCCAGTCATTCAGGGTCGGATACAGTATCACACTGGCTCCTTCAACTGGATACTCATCAAAGTATTCAAGAACCTCAACCTCAAGAAGTGTTGGTATTTTAACTTTGAGGGTAAGGGAAGCCTCATCACTTAAACCGCTTCCTGACCATACCTTAAGAATAACAGTGAAAGTACCTGTGGAAGTAAATCTATGAATCGGATTTGCTTCATTTGAGATATTTCCATCTCCAAAATCCCATTCAAAGCTTGCGACATTTTCTGATTCGTTTGTAAACCAGACCTCCTCCCCTACGACCGGATCCCCGGGCGATGCAGAAAAATAAGCCCTGGGCGACATTTCACATGAGAAAAGTATCAGGGGAAGAACCAGTGAGAGATATATAATCTTTTTCATGGCGATGATATTTATTAATTCAGTTTATTAAATTCAAATTACGTGCCATGTTTTAAGACGGTCAGACATCAGTTTTTACTACATATCCTTTTAAAAAATATCATTATCTTTGCACTCCAATAAAACACACATAATGATCAACATAACATTCCCCGACGGTTCCGTAAAAGAATACAACAGCGGTATCAGCAGTATAGAAATAGCTGAGCAGATAAGCCCGAGACTTGCAAAAGAAGTATATGCTGCAACTGTAAATGGAGAAGTCATTGATCTGACACGTCCGATTAACTCGGATGCAACACTGAAGCTTCACAAATGGGATGATGAGCAGGGAAGGCATGCATTCTGGCATTCATCTGCACATTTGATGGCGGAAGCTCTCGAGAATCTCTACCCGGGTATTAAATTCGGAATCGGACCTGCCGTTGAGAATGGATTCTACTATGATGTGGATACGGGCGACGGAAAAGCAATAACCGATACCGATCTCCCGATTATCGAGAACCGGATGAAGGAGCTTGCTGCAAAAAACCTTGCTTTTACGAGGAGAGAGGTAAGCAAAAAAGAAGCACTTGATTTATTTTCCAAAAAAGGTGATCAGTACAAAGTTGAGCTGATCGGAGAACTTGAAGACGGAACAATATCGCTTTATTCGCAGGGTAGTTTTACGGATCTTTGCCGCGGACCACATCTGCCATCAACAGAGCCGATCAAAGCCATTAAGCTTCTTAATGTCGCAGGCGCCTACTGGCGGGGTAATGAAAAGAACAGGATGCTTACCAGGATTTACGGAATAACATATCCCAGGCAGAAACTGCTTGATGATTACCTTTTGTTTCTTGAGGAAGCCAGGAAAAGAGATCACCGACGTATAGGAAAAGAGCTGGAACTGTTTACGTTCTCGCCTAAGGTGGGTTTGGGCCTTCCGTTATGGATGCCCAGAGGAGCCGAACTGAGACAGAACCTGATTAATTTCATGACCAAAGTTCTTAAAAGAAGAGGCTATACGATTGTTGCCACTCCTCATATAGGAGCTGTAGACCTTTACAAGACCTCAGGTCATTACGAGAAGTACGGCAAAGACTCATTTGGACCGATGTCGACACCCCAGGAAGGAGAGCAGTTCATGCTTAAGCCGATGAACTGTCCCCATCACTGTGAAATATTTAACGCAACACCGCACTCATATAAGGATCTTCCGTACAGGATGGCTGAATTCGGGACTGTCTACAGATATGAGCAAAGCGGAGAACTGCACGGACTTACAAGGGTCAGGAGCTTTACTCAGGATGATGCACATCATTTCTGCAGGCCCGACCAGCTCAAGGAGGAATTCAAAACCATAATTGACCTTGTGCAATTTATATTTAAAGCTGTGAATTTAAATGAGTTCACTGCTCAGATTTCCCTCCGTGATCAGGAAAACAGGGAAAAATATATTGGATCGGATGAAAACTGGGAAAAAGCTGAAAAGGCGATTATTGAGGCAGCTGATGAAAAGAAACTCGAAACTACGGTGGTATTGGGCGAAGCCGCTTTCTATGGACCGAAACTCGATTTTATGGTAAAAGATGCTATTGGAAGAAAGTGGCAGCTTGGTACAATACAGGTCGACTATAACCTTCCTGAAAGGTTTGATCTGACATACAATGGCAGTGATAATCAGAAGCACAGGCCGGTTATGATCCATCGTGCCATATTCGGATCGATGGAAAGATTTATTGCAGTTCTTATTGAAAATACGGCAGGGAAATTCCCGATTTGGCTTGCCCCCGAAAAGGCAGTGGTTTTACCGATAAGTGAAAAATTTAATGATTATGCAGTAAAAGTTTTGGATTTTCTAAATAATTCCGATATTTGCACACTGATTGACGACAGGAGTGAAAAGATAGGTAAGAAGATCAGGGATAATGAATTAAAGAGGATCCCTTACCTGTTGATCATTGGTGAAAAAGAGGTTGAGAACGGAACAATTGCTGTCCGCAAGCAGGGAGAAGGTGATAAAGGAAGCATGGAACTTGAAGAATTTGCTGAATTTATTTTAAAAGAGAGTAACAAAGAAGTTGCATATTAATCACACTTTTTGAATTAAAATTAGTATTAACAAAAGTAAGGAGGAAAGAGCTATTACCGGACCAATTAGGCGAAGCCCTGCAAGAGTTGTTCAACAGGCTCACAAAATTAACAACAGGATCACTGCAAGAGTGGTCAGAGTTGTCGGTGATGAAATAGAAACAGCAATTATGAGTATCCAGGATGCCTTGAAGCTGGCAGATCAAATGGAACTCGATCTCGTAGAAATTTCCCCAAATGCGGATCCCCCTGTTTGCAAAATCGTTGATTATCAGAAATTTCTTTATCAGCAAAAAAAGAAGCAGAAAGAGATCAAAGCAAAGACATCAAAGGTTGTTGTAAAAGAGATTAGGTTCGGTCCAAATACCGATGATCACGATTATAACTTTAAGCTCAAGCACGCAATGAAATTCCTTGAGGAGGGTGCAAAAGTAAGAGCTTACGTGTTCTTTAAAGGAAGATCTATTCTGTTCAAGGAGCAGGGTGAAGTCCTGTTGCTGCGTTTCGCCAACGACCTCGAGGAGTTCGGGAAAGTGGAACAGCTTCCCCGGCTGGAAGGAAAGAGAATGATTATCTCTTTCTCTCCCAAAAAGAAGAAGTAGTTTATTAATATATTTTGATAAAAGGAAAATGCCAAAAATGAAAACTAATTCCGGTGCAAAAAAGAGGTTTTCTCTGACCGGAACAGGAAAGATCAAGCGAAAGCATGCATTTAAGAGTCATATCCTGACGAAGAAATCGACTAAGCGTAAGAGAAACCTTACGTATGGCGGACTGGTTGACAAAGCAGACAGGAAGAACGTGAAACTTCTCCTTGCAAGCAAATAAGTAATTGCTGACGTATTGATTAAATTAAACTAGTATTAACAGATTGTTCAGCATGAAAGATTTCGTCGAAAGCGGAACGCTGGCAATCAAAAAAATTGAGTTATGCCAAGATCAGTAAATTCGGTTGCATCAAGAGCCAGGAGAAAAAAGGTTCTTAAGCAGACAAAAGGGAACTTCGGTTCAAGAAGAAACGTAATAACAGTTGCAAAAAATACTCTCGACAAGGGTCTTGGGTATGCATACCGCGACAGGAAAAAGAAGAAAGGTGAATTCAGATCACTGTGGATCCAGAGAATTAACGCCGGAGTACGGCAATACGGTTTGAGCTATTCACAGTTTATCGGGAATCTTGAGAAAAAGGGCATTGCGCTCAACAGGAAAACCCTGGCAGATCTCGCAATGAATCATCCTGAAGCTTTCAAGGCGATTGTCGAAAAAGCAAAATAGAAAATATCATTCCAAAAGAAAAGGGACAGATTAAATCATGTCCCTTTTTTTTATTTTATTTTTTTCGCTATTCTGTTAAACCTTATCTTTTTAAATCCCGAGGCTTCCTTATCGATAGAGAGCCAGATGAACTTGGGCTTGCCAACTATATGGTCCTTGGGAACAAAGCCCCAATACCGTGAATCAGCTGAATTGTGGCGGTTATCTCCCATCATAAAATAATAATCCATTTTAAATGTATACGCATCTGCGGGCTTATCATTAATATAAATGGTCCGACCTTCAACACGGAGATCGTTGTTCTCGTAAACATCAATTATCCGATCGTACAGGCAAAGGTTTGAGGTATCAAGTTTGACAGTGACACCTTGTACCGGTATCCAGAGCGGTCCGAAATAATCTTCATTCCACGTGTAAGCATTGCTGTGCGGGAAGATTAATGGATTTTTATCCTCTGGCGAAGCGAAATAGGGAGTGACCTCTTTTACAGTGGCAAATTTTGAGATTGCTTCGGAGTTGGATTTTGTCAATGGTAGAAAATAAACTGATCCGGACACCATTGTTTGGTCCGACTTGTAAATACCAAGTCGTTCAAACGTTTTTGGATTAATTGTTGTGCCATTTGTGGCGACAAGATAATTGAGCTGCTGACCATTATTTTCCGGGACAAGCTTTCCGTTAATATAAACTGAACTCTTTTTAACAACCAGTGTATCACCCGGTAAACCAATGCATCTCTTTACATAATTATCCCTTCGGTCAACTGGCCGGTAAACTATATTAAACCTGTCCCATACCTCTTTCCTCGCTGCTTTCATATAGTACGACACAGGTTTGGGTTTTGGATTTCCCATATTTTCCCTCTGCGCCATATTTCTTGCAGTTTCCCTGACAATTTCATAATAAGAAGTTTCCGTTCTTTCAAGGACAACGGTATCCCCTTCAGGGAAGTTGAAGACTATCGCATCATTATTCTTAACCTTACCTAACCCGGCAAGCCGTTTATAAGGCCAGGTTATAAGATCCGACCACGATTTTCCCTTAGTCAGAGGCATTGTATTCTGAGTAAAGGGAAATGCTATGGGTGTATTTGGCATTCTCGGACCGTAAGCCAGTTTACTTACAAACAGATGATCGCCTATAAGAAGCGATTTCTCCATTGAGCCTGTCGGAATGCGATAATTCTGGAAAAAAAAGATATTTATCAGAGAGACGGCTATAACAGCAAATATTATTGCATCGAGCCATTCTATGAAGTTACTGTTTTTTCCCTCTCTTTTTTTCCAGAAGGTCCAGTTAACTTTCTCACTGACATACATATCAAATATGATCCCCAGACCTAAAAGAAACCAGTAGTTACCTATCCAGATTACTACCAGGATATAAAGCAGTGCGGCAATAGCAAACCTGATGTATTTCTTCCTTAATGATTGAGTCATATTAAATTCTTGAGTAAGAACCCGCAAAATTAAGAATAATTATCAGAATCCCAGTACTTCGTTCATTGTGAATACTCCTTTCCTGGTTTGGATATATTCTGCTGCAATAACCGCTCCCAGGGCGAGCCCCTTTCTGTTTTTTGCTTCATGCCTGATGCCTATGGCATCTATTTCGGAATCCCAGATAATTGTATGAGTCCCCGGGATCATACCTTCGCGGACTGCTCTTACAGGAATTTTTTTATCAGCCTTATCATTCTCAAAACACCAACCATCATATCCCGGATGCTTACTCGAGATCCCTGTGGCAAGGGTTATGGCTGTGCCGCTTGGAGCGTCAAGCTTTTTTGTGTGATGAATTTCCTCAATAAATGGCTTATATTCATTAAAATGCGCCATTTTCTCCGCAAGTTCCGTGTTAAGCCTGAAAAGAATATTCACTCCGATGCTGAAATTTGAAGAGTGTATAAATGAAGTTCTGTTTTCGTTGCAGGCAACTACTGCCTTGTCATAATCCTTCAGCCAGCCTGTTGTACCGCACACAACAGGGATCTTCATTTTCAGGCATTTCACGACATTTTCAAATGCAGTTTCAGGGGTTGTGAATTCAACAACAATATCAATATCCCTGGTGCTGCGTTCATTCAGATCCTGCAAATTGTCTTTATCAACAATAAGCTTTATGAAATGACCACGGTTGGGAGCTGCTGATTCTATCTCATGACCCATACGGCCGTACCCGATAAGAGCAATATTCATGTTTTTGATTTTCTGCGAATTTATACCTTTTAATAAAGGGTAAGTAATAAGAAACTCTTAAAATTCTTAACAAGAAGTTAAATTGTTCGCTTCTGCCCCCCATCCCCCCTGAAGGGGGGCTTATAATTACCGATTTTTAAGCCCTTTTTAGAGGGTTGGGGGCTATTCCTCTGTATAAGTTGTTTATTTTTTCATATATTTCCAGATCTTAATGAACTTTACATGAGAAACCTAATCACCTCATTATCAATTATAATCATGATAATTTCCTGTTCAAACAACAAAAAGGAGAAAGCCGATCTTGTTATTATTAACGGCAAGGTACTGACAGTTGACAAGGATAATCCCATGGCGCAGGCAATTGCCATAAAAGGTGAAAAGGTAATCGCTGTGGGTACCACGCAGAAAATATCCCGGATGATTGATAAAAGTTTCACTAAAGTTATCGATGCCGGAGGAAGACTTGTAATTCCCGGATTCAATGATGCCCATGTTCATTTTGGCCCCCTCGATCCCGACTATATTGAACTCCGGTATACTACCGATCCTTCGGTTATCACCAGAAAAGTCGAAGAACAGGTTTCAAAGAGTAAACCTGGAGAATTTATCGAAGGAGGGCACTGGATCCATGAAATGTTCATCGATAAAAAATGGCCTCACAAAGAATTAATTGATAAAGTATCTCCTGATAATCCTGTCCTCCTCGACCGTGCTGACGGCCACTCGGTTCTTGTCAACAGCTATGTTCTTAAAATGTCACATATAACCAAAGATACAAAGGATCCATTCGGTGGTGAAATACAAAAAGATCCGGTAACAGGTGAACCTACAGGGATTCTTAAGGATGCAGCAATGGACCTTATTAAGACAGGTAATACCAAGATTGGAAGGAGTGCTGAAGAAGAAAAGGAAAGAACATGGCAGGGGTATCTGCTTGCAATGAAGGAAGCGCGTGAGCTTGGTGTTACAAGCCTTCAAAATGCAGGTGGCGCTGATTTTGATGCCTATGAAATGCTGCAAAAGGAAGGATCCCTCACAAGCAGGATTGATTTAGGGGCTCCTCTGACGGGAGACACTGTTGTACTCCTGCAATATAAGGAGAAGGAGAAAAAATATCCCGGGGAAGGGAATTGGATAAGATTCGGATATCTCAAGGCTTTTGCCGATGGTTCAATAG
>Ga0315295_10002367_pt1 | contig 16018 bp, 14 predicted proteins | sample YL17G14_0_MG_FD_204453 | JGI IMG/M metagenome (GOLD analysis project Ga0315295, IMG submission 204453) | Sediment microbial communities from Yellowstone Lake, YNP, Wyoming, USA - YL17G14_0 | ecosystem: Environmental > Aquatic > Freshwater > Lake > Sediment | place: USA: Wyoming | collected... | reverse complement strand
GGTAAGATGGGTGTACGACATCGCGGGCACTCCGTAGTCTGAAGTCTTCATACAACTCCAAGCTACCGGATTCGGCTCGCGATGTCTTTCCTATTCGTGTGTTGCACTTACCATGTGAATTCGCCAAAGCAAAATAGAGACCTTTGGACGTCTGCCCGGCAGGCGTTATTGAATTGCTGAACCGTAAGCCGTTGAAAAAAGGCTCGGAACGACACGGACAAACGATCTTACTTCATGCCGCGGGTTTCCATCTCGTGATTCAGGCCGGGACGGCATCGAGGCGCCGTGGCCAAGCCGCGGGCAACGGTTCGACAGGCTCACCACCCTGAGCGCCGTCGAAGGGGATGCCCTCGACACCAGAATAGCTCTTGCGAATCGCCCTGCATCGTGTAGCATATCATCAGACAATCACGGCCCGGGATACTCACTGCTGAGGCGTCCGGCCGCCGCCACGGCGCGATCAGAAGAGAATGAACAAGGCAAAGAAGTTGGCGTAGAATCAGCGAGTCGTATCTCTTTGATAGGCTTCAGATGTGAAAATCAATCGGTCAATCGGACAAGCCGGATAGCAGGAAAGTTTATGGGTGCAGCAGTACCATCAGACAATATCGAAGGCGTATCGGTCGTCTTGTGCGGGCAGGCGGGTCAGGGCATTCAGACGGTCGAGCATCTCCTGACGCGAATTCTCAAGCTCGCCGGCTACCACGTCTTTGCGACGAAAGAGTACATGTCACGCGTTCGCGGCGGCGTGAACTCCACACAAATCCGGATAGGCTCTGTGCCCGTCCGCGCTTCGGTCGGCCGGATCGATATTCTCATCCCTCTCAATAAAGGCGCCCTGCAGCGCATCGAGCCGAGAATATCCGAGCAGACGGTTATCTTAGCGGACAAAGAGGCCATCGGCGAGGACTTCGGCCGGGCCGGCCGCTTCATCGATGTCCCCTTCACCCGGACGGCTGTGGAAATTGGCAACAAGATTTATTCCAACGTCGTCGCCGTCGGGGCGATGGCCGGCTTGTTCGGGGTCGATCTGAAAACAGCGAGCCCGTACGTGGAGCGGTTTTTCTCGTCCAAGGCCGCGGACGTGGTGCAGAATAATCTTGCCGCACTGAAGGAGGGTTTCAAGCTCGGCGCGGCTCTGGCCAAATCGTCCAAAATAAAATTTGACCTGACGGGCGACGCCGCCGTGCAGGACCAGGTGCTGCTGAGCGGGGCCGATGCGGTCGGCCTCGGCGCCATTGCCGGCGGCTGCAATTTCATCGCGTCGTATCCCATGTCACCCTCGACGGGCGTGCTGACGTTCCTTGCGAAGCACGCCAGAGAATTCGGCATCGTCGCGGAACAGGCGGAAGATGAAATCGCCGCGATGAACATGGGGCTCGGAGCATGGTACGCCGGCGGCCGCGCGATGGTGACGACGTCCGGCGGCGGTTTTGCCCTGATGGTCGAAAGCCTGAGCCTGGCCGGCATGTTGGAGAGCCCGATGGTCATTCACTTAGCCCAGCGGCCGGGACCCGCAACGGGGCTACCCACCCGCACCGAGCAGGCCGACCTCGAACTGGCTCTCTACGCGGGACACGGTGAATTTCCGCGAATCCTGCTTTCTCCGGGAACGATGGACGAAGCCTTCAGTCTGACGCACCGGGCGTTCGATTTGGCGGACAAATATCAGGTGCCGGTCTTCGTGCTCACCGACCAGTATCTGATGGATTCGTACTACAATACCGCCGCCCCTGATTTATCGCAGGTCAAACCTGACAGGCACGTCATCCGCACCGGCAAAGATTATCAGCGGTATGCTTTCACCGAGAGCGGCGTCTCGCCGCGAGGCGTGCCCGGCTTCGGCGAGGGACTGGTCGTCGTCGATAGCGACGAGCACGACACCGAGGGGCACATCACCGAAGATTTCGACTTACGAATCAGGATGGTCAATAAGAGGCTCCGGAAGTACGATCTTGCCGCCGGCGATGGTGTGGGTCCGGAGCTGGTTGGGCCCGAGGACTACAAGAATCTCATTGTGTGCTGGGGCTCGACGTACCATATCGTCGCGGAGGCCGTGCGGAACCTCGGCCGGGATGACCTGGCCCTGCTGCACTTCAAGCAGGTGTATCCGCTGCCGCAGCAGACGGCGCGCTATCTGAAGAAAGCCCAAAAAACGATCATCGCGGAGAACAACGCCACCGCTCAATTTGCAAAGCTGATCAAGCTCCGCACGGGAATCGAGATTGAATACAAGATCCTCAAATACAACGGCTTGAGCTTTTACGTCGAAGAGCTGACCGAGAAGCTGAACGAGGTGTTGAGTTAGGAACAATGCCGTGGATACACAAGTTTTCGATATGAACGATATTGACATTGCCTGGTGCCCGGGCTGCGGCAATTATCCGCTTCTGAAAATTCTCAAGCAGGCCCTGACCCGGCTGAACATCAGGCCGGAGGATCTCGTGCTCGTCTGCGGCATCGGGCAGGCGGCCAAGGCGCCCCACTATTTCAGAACGAACGTCTTCAACGGGCTGCACGGCCGGGCACTGCCGGCGGCCGTGGCCGTTAAAGCCGCCAATCCCGCCATGACCGTCATCGCCGAGGGCGGCGACGGCGACATGTACGGCGAAGGCGGCAACCACTTCATCCATACGATCCGCAGAAATCCGAACATCACGAACATCGTCCACAATAACATGGTCTATGGCCTGACCAAGGGCCAGGCCTCGCCCACCAGCCGCAAGGGCTTCGTCACTTCGGTGCAGGTTAATGGCGTCTTCTTAGAGCCGTTCAATCCGCTGGCCGTTGCGATTGCGCTGGACGCGAGCTTCGTTGCCAGGGCCTTCACCGGGGACATCGAGCAGACGACGGACATTTTCATGAAGGCTATCCAGCACAAGGGCTATGCGCTGGTGGATGTCTTTCAGCCGTGTGTCACGTTCAACAAGCTCAACACGATCCAGTGGTTCAAGGAGCACACCTATTACCTCGACGGCCACGACCCGTCGGATAGAGTTAAGGCCTTTGAGAAAGCCACGGAAACCGACCGGCTGCCGTTAGGCGTCTTTTACACAAGCCCGCCCAAGCCCGCTTTCGAAGAAACGACCGGCGTCTATCACGAAAATCCCGCCCCGCTCTACGAACGCACGCCGGACATGGCGAAACTGCACGGCCTGATCGAAACGTTCAAGATGTAGAATTAGAATAACGGTTGCGCGAAGCACAGCTTCCCGAAACCAAGTCCAATCCCGATTGGCTATTTGATGGCCTGCGGCTGGCAGACCGCTCCTCTGAATGGGGTAACTCTTCCGCAGCTCTTGCAGGAGTATTTCATCTCCGCGAGCATCGGCGCGCACACGTGCCGAGGGTCGCTGGTCATAAGGTTGCAGTACTTACACATATATACCTGCTCTGCCTTGGCAGGCGAACACAAGTGGGAACGGCTCTTTGCCACCTTCCCGCATGTCGAACAGGTATAAACGGATGCTTTCTTGCCTTTTGTGGTCTGAGCCATGAGACATTTCCTTATCAATTGCCAGGGACGACCGCCATTCTGTATCACATCCAGAACGTTCCAGGTTTTTGCTATCCCGGCGTACGCCTGCTTTCGGCATAGCTTCATGGTCTTGCGGTCATTCAATTGCTTCCCTTCATACTCTCAAGACGAGAAGATGTTCTCGCAAAAAGCCAGACGACGCCCTGTCGCCGCAACGCCGGTGACTGAAATGTCATTCAAGATCACCGGGCGGAAAATCTATGGGGACTGCCTTGCGCGGGTATATCCCCGCCTTGTAGAGCAGTCTTTGGAGCGGATTCAGGCTCTTGGCCCATTTTTTCATGGCGGCCTTGATCCGTGCAACGGCCGTGTGCTGTTTTTCGTCGAGCCGCTCTATGACGTCGATGACGCCTTCCTTGTGATTGGCCATCAGCATGGCCGTGGCGAAGTTCGTCTGATACACAACCGGCGTTTCCGAAGGGATACAGACATGGCCCTGGAAGGTGATCTCGCGGAGCACCGAGATGGCGTCCTCGATCCTTCCGAGCCGTAACATACAAACGCCCTGGGCATTCTTCATCGACGGCGAGTCTGGATTGACGTGTTTGATAAGATTCAGGGCATCCTGTGGACGGTTCTGGTCCAGCAATTGCTGAATACGGTCGTAAATGCTGATTGTCGTTTTGGTTTTCTGAGTATTCATTTCCTATTCTTTCCTCACGATACGCCCGCCGGCCATGGAGCTTCGGCGCGGTCATTTCGCGATTTGATATTCGATCAGTGAATTTGTCCTCCCGGCGGGTGCTCTTGATGCGCCGAGAGACGCCGCAGTATGAGACGCGGCTTTACACGGTCAGCAGGCAGTGAAGGCAGATAAGAGAGCCAGACTTGAGCTGCATTTGCGACAGAGAAATGATTCTGGATTCTGGATTCTCGATTCCGGCCGAGTATCGGGCATCGAGCATCGAGCATCGGGCGTGGGCAACCACAGCCCTCTTGGGATGAAGGCCCAGGTGTTTATTCAGGTCCGTACGCGGCGTGAGCACCGCTGGTGTGTCGGTCTGTGTGTAAGATGCGGCGTACCGGGATTCTGCCGAACCGGACGACTGCTCTGCGCTGCGGGCCAGATAATACGTTCTGGTTGCCTCACAGCTCAGGATAGCCGACACAAGCACGAAAATTCTCAAAAAACAGCCCACGGTACGCATATTCATTCATCCATTCTGCAACTCATTATACCACAAAAAGCCCCTTAATGCAATACGACCGGCCCTCGTTCTTGTTCTGCCGGAGCGCCTCATCGACGGCATGAGGGATGGACCTTATCTTTTCAGATTAACCACGAATAAACACGAACCAGCACCAATAAATTGTCTCTGTTTTATGCAATTGTGGTGGATCAGAGAATCCGATTCGGGTATTATGCAGATTGGCGAAGAAGAGATTTGTCCGACAGGTCTGAGCTGTCTGACAGGTCGGACGGGGCTGGCGTATCGCGGGGCCGCGCCCTGCAGGCGAGAATTGAAAGGACTTTCAGATGTACAGATATACCGTCTCGATCCTGACCCTGTCCCTCTGTGTCCTGCCGACAATCCAAACGCAGGCAAAGCCCGATGACAGCGCCGCCGCCAGCCAGAAGGCTGGCGTCCCCACAATTACTGTCACTAAGCTTGATATAAGCGACAAAATCCTCAACCTTAACTTTGAGATAGAAAATAATTCGGATAGTGAGATTTGGATTTGCGAAGAATTAGAATTTTACACGCCAGAAAAGTCCGAAATATGCTTGCTAGAGGATAATCAGCTCTTGGTAATAAGAAGGCAGCTTGATTTATCGGAACCCACGGGCATAGCATGGGCTAGACGACCCCTTGGAAAATATGTCCGTTTGTCACCAGGTAAGAAACGGTATGAGTCCTTGTCTGCGAACGTACCTATTGATGCATTCTGTATTTTTGAACCCGGAAGAAACACACAAATCCCGAGAGAGCTCTTCTATGTTTCCCATGTGTCTATTGAGATCGGTTATTATGTCGGTAACCTTCCAGAGATGATTTTCAACATGCTTCTGGAAACAGAGAAAACTCATAACAACGACGAAAGCACTCCACAAATGTTGAAGATTTTTGGAGGAGCGATAACCTTCAACTATTTTCGTGAACAGGTAAGAAATAGAGACGAAGAGGTTTGGATTCCCTATACGCGTCAACAACTCAAGGGTGAGAAGGTATTACGAGCCTCCATTGATGGGCTACGCATTCCCTGCAAAAGAGCACTGGCAAGCGACGATAAAATAGGGAAGACTTTTTTTGAAGCCAGTACGAGACTCCAGATTGGGTACAAACCTTCCGCGTTTGATTATTTCTTTCCATTTGCCAGCGATCAGAGCCTGTTAAGCCGTGAAGAAATCGAACATTTGCAGTCTGAACAGACCTTCGTTGTAGAAGATCCGAATATCATTAAAGCCTTTGCTGACAAAATAGCACGTGGGCATCCGTTTCACGGGGCTGTTCGTCACAACAAAATAGCTCAGTTTGACTGCTATCGTAACAACGAGCATCTAAAGTCCTTCGCCATGTATGGTAACACGATTCTCGAAACCGAGCAGAAGAAGCGATTGTCTTACGAAAAAGGCTTCCTTAATATTGAGATGCTCACACCAGAGATGCAGAAACTTGAGTACCGGGTACAGTGCGCAATTAACTTGAGAAACCTTTACTATCGCTTGCGTTTTTATAACCTGATCCTGGTAAAACATAAGAAGGAATCGCCTGTAAAAGGTGAGGTGATATATCCAACATCAACCAATTGGTTGGACGGTTTAACCTCGTTGAGCCGTCTTGGTGTCTCAGACATCGGGGTATTCCTATCTTCCGAGTTGAAGAAACCGCATGTTTGTCCAAGTGTTGGTGAAGGCAGATCAACTTATGCGATGAATCCCAATTGCAGGACGGACTCGCCGGCGGATATGGTGCTTCTATTCGAGACCAAAGCAGGCTGGAACCAGCACGGCGGGCCGGGGCTATTTACGTTTGACAACCATGACCCCAAGGGCGGCTGCGTTTTATTCAACGATGGGACCGTGAAGTTCATTCGCACACAAGAAGAGCTCCAGCAGCTTCGATGGAAATAATCTTGAAGTCTGACTTGTCTGATTTGTCCGACATGTCGGACTTGTCTTCAGGAGAAAGGATGGCACTAATGAGAACCCACGCGTCGGTGACAATCATGGCAACAGCAAGCGTACTATTGTGCCTATTATCGGGGACCGTGATAGCAACGGATTCAGCCCGGCCAACAATAAACGTGATCCCAAAGCCCATCTCGGTCGAGACCGGCGAGGGCTTCTTTGTTATCACACCATCGACGCAGGTCGTCGCCCCCGCTCCTGTCTTCCGACAGGAAGACGCGGGGGCTGAGGCCGCAAAGCTGATCGACGCGCTGGCGCCCGCGATGGGTTTTAAGCTCCAGATAGAACCTGCCTCGCAAGAGAAAGGTAGGATGGGCAACTCGCTTGCCCATGCTGCCTCTATTCAATTGATGCTCGATGAGCAGCTATCCAAGCTTGGCGACGAAGGGTACACGCTTAGAGTGACTCCATCGGGTATTTCGATTGAAGCGAAAAAGCCGGCGGGGCTTTTCTACGGCACCCAGACGCTCTTGCAGCTTCTGCCTGCACAGATTCTCGGCAAGACGAAGGCCGAAGATGCGGAGTGGAAAGTGCCCTCGGTGAGCATTACCGATTACCCACGTTTTCGGTGGCGCGGGCTGCTGGTCGATCCCGCGCGGCACTTTATCCCCCTGCCGGACCTCATGCGGTTCATCGACATTATGGCGCTGCACAAATTCAACAGCCTGCAAATCCATCTGACCGACGACCAGGGCTGGCGGATCGAAATCAGGAAGTATCCGAAATTAGTCGAGACCGGCGCCTGGATGGATTTCAGCACGGTTCGTGGAATGGCCGCAGGTGACAGGGCCGGCGGGCAGCGTCCGGGCGGATTCTACAGCCAGGAAGACATTCGCCGGCTGGTATCCTATGGATCGGAGCGGTACGTCAACATCGTGCCCGAAATCGAGATGCCCGCCCACACCGGAGCGGCGATTGTGTCCTACCCTGAGATCGGCCTGTATCCGGCGAAGCTGAACGCCGCGGCGGCGGAGAAGCGATGGACCGCCCACGAGGGGGTTCTCGCGCCTCGCCCGGAAACGGTCGCTTTCATGCAGGACGTGCTGGCTGAAGTAATGGAGCTGTTTCCGAGTGGGTATATTCACATCGGGGGCGACGAGGCGAATATGAACCACTGGAAGCAAAGCGAAGAAATGCAGGCTTTGGAGCGGAAGCTGGAATTAAAAGATGAGGCGGAGCTGCACAGTTGGTTTATCAAACAGATGGATGCGTTCCTGACGGGCCACGGCCGGCGGCTCGTCGGGTGGGACGAAATCCTCCAGGGCGGCCTGGCGCCGGGCGCGACCGTGATGTCCTGGCGCGGCGAGCAAGGGGGCATCACGGCGGCCAACGCCGGGCACGACGTGGTTATGGCGCCGACCTCGCACACGTATTTCGATTACTATCAGGGGCCGGCAGACAAAGAGCCTCGTGCGATTGGCGGGAATCTGCCGCTGGAGAAGGTTTACTCATTCGAGCCTGTTCCACAGGCCGTCTCGCCTGACAAAACCGGGCATATATTAGGCGTTCAGGGTCAGCTTTGGGGCGAGTATATCTATAACAGCCGACATCTCGAATATATGGCCTACCCGCGTGCGGCCGCCCTGGCCGAGGTCGCATGGACGCCGAAGGCTTTGAAGAATTATGAAGACTTTCTCGCCCGGCTCCGCTGCCACGTGAGCCGCCTTGAGGCTATGGGTGTAAACTACCGAAAGCTGGAATAGATAAGGTAGCTGCATCTACGGCCAATCGAATTCGGCGACGACGGGGGCATGGTCGCTGGGACGTTCGGCCGCACGGAGCTGCCGTTCGATGGTGCATGCAACGCTTTTTTCAGCTAAAGGGGCGGTCGCCATGATGTGGTCGAGCCGCCAGCCGAGATTGCGGGCGAATGTGTTTCTCATTCTGTAATCCCAGAACGTGTACTGGCCGGCCTTGTCGCAGTGTTTCCTGAACACATCAACAAATCCCCAGGTCATCACTTCATCCAGCGCTTTATGCACCTGCGGATGGAAGCAGACGTGGCCTAACAGCGTCTGCGGATCATAAACGTCGATGGATTTTGGTGCGATGTTCAGATCGCCCACCCAGAGCACGGGGTCGGCGGGCGCAAAATTCCGCTGGAAGTATTTCAACAGCCGGCTGAACCACTCTAACTTATATTGAAACTTATCCGAATCGGGCAGGTAGCCCTGCGGGACGTAGGTGTTGACGATGATAAGGCCGGCGATGTCCGTGCGGATCAACCAGGCCTCATCGTGCGGCTCATCCGGCAGGCCATATTCGACACTATCAATCGGGCGTCTGCTCAACACCGCCACGCCGTTGTAGCTCTTCTGGCCCTTGAACGCGCAGTTGTACCCGATCTCGTCGAACGCCTCAGCCGGGAAGTCCGCGTCCTGCACCTTCGTCTCCTGAACGCACAGAATGTCCACCTGCGCTTCAGCGAGCCACGCAAGCACAATAGGCAGGCGGATTCGCAGCGAATTCACATTGAAACTGGCGATCTTCATTATCGCTTTCTGTTAGGGGCGCACTACGTGCCATTTCTCAATTCACTAACCGTTTCCGCAGCCGTCTTATGGCGAAGAAGCCGAACACCACAATAAACGCGGCGATGTACAGCAAATCGAGCAGCAGGATGGCGCTGTAGTGGTTTGTACAGACCGCCCGGACCAGTCTGACCGAGTGCGTCAGCGGGACAACCTCGGCCACCGGCCTGACGAAAGCGGGCAGATTCTCAACCGGAAAGACCACGCCCGAAAAGAAAAACATGGGCGAAATAAAACCGGTGAAATAGAAATTAAAATGATTGATGGTCTTGACGAAAGACGTTACCAGCAGCGACAGCGCCCCGAACATGACGCCGGTCAGAAAACCGACGAACGGCGCCAGCAGACCGTAGGGCAGAGCGACAATCTTGAAGGCGGCGAGGATGCACAAGACGGCAAACGAGAAAAAGAATCCCTTGGAGCCGACCCACAGCATCTCGCCGACGATGAGGTCGTTCACGGTCATCGGGGCGGCGAGCATCCCGTCATAGACCTTCTCGAATTCCAGCCGGATGAACGTGCCGAAGCTGCACTCGAACGCGGCGGTGAACATCGCCGTCGTGCACAGTAAACCGGCGCCGAGAAACTCGATATAGCTGACGCCGCCCATCGGCTCGGTGATGTACTTGCCCAGTCCGAGCCCGACGCCGGCCAGAAAAATCAGCGGCTCTAAGAACGGCGGGAAACCATTGCTCAGCAGGTTCTTCGTATAGACGCGCATGTGCCGGAACCAGACGCTGTAGAGCCTGCGATGGAGCGGCGGATATAAAATTGTCTTACTGCTTGTCATTGAGCCCCCTGCCCGTCGCTTTGAGGAACACGTCTTCGAGGTTGGTCTGCCGGATCAGATAATTGCCGGCCTTCAGAGCGGATGCCGCCATTTCTTTGAGCACGTCAATCTGGTCGCAGTAGTACCGCACAATCTCAAGAGCATCGTCCATCCTGACGCCGGCGGGAATCATCTCAGCGCGAATTTTCGGGCCGGGTTCGGCGTCGCGGACCTCAAGGACGTATTTCTCCATGTTCTCCTCCAGCAGGTCGTGCGGCCGGCCCTCCATGATATTGCGGCCTTTGTGCATGATCAGTAGCCGGTCGCAAAGCTGGAACGCCTCTTCCATGTAATGCGTTGTTAATAGGACGGTCGTCTGCTGCCTTTGCAGTTGGCGGATCTTCTCCCAGATCAGGTGTCGCACCTGCGGATCGAGGCCGGTGGTGGGTTCGTCGAGAATCAGCAGTCTGGGGGAATTCAGCAGGGCTCTGGCGATGACGAGCCTTCTTTTCATGCCGCCGGAAAGCTCTTTGATTTTCGAATCGGCCTTCTCGGAAAGCTCGAGAAAATCAAGCAGATACTCGATGCGTTCTTTGGCCGTCCCGGCCGGCATGTTGTAGAACCTCGAATAAATCATCAGGTTCTGAATGACGTTCAGCTCATCGTCGAGGTTGTCTTCCTGCTGAACCACGCCGGAGAGGTACTTGATGGCCAGCTCGTTCGTGGCCGGATCGTATCCGAAGATATTCATCCGGCTCTGGCCGTCCTGGTCGCGGGTGCATTTGCCGTAGATGATCTTCATGGCCGTGGTTTTACCCGCGCCGTTCGGGCCGAGAAAACCGAAGCAACTGCCGGATTCCACCGAAAAACTCAGATCACACACGGCCCGGACTTTGCCGAAGCTCTTGTTGATATTACTTACCGTAATGACCGTCGTTGCCATCTTAACAAATCACTTCCATCGTCACATATCACTCACTATGAGCGGCTAAGATACCACATTTGCCGATAAATTGCAGCCCGGACATTGCAGGAATACCGAATGGGTGGTATAATTGTTCGCAACTCATAAAACGAAACCAGGGCAGAATTGGAGATTTTGCGGAACAGAAAGCTCGCTCTGCACATCCTATTGACAAGGCTCGGAATTCTAATGGAGGCAAGGAGTATTGCGATGGCCAGGCCCAGAGGTTTCACTCTGATAGAGTTGCTGGTGGTCATTGCCATTATCGCGCTGTTGATGGCGATTCTGATGCCGGCCCTGCAGCGCGTCAGGAAACAGGCGAAAACCGTCTCTTGCCGGTCGAATCTGCGCCAGTGGGGTCTTTATTTTTCCTTGTACACCGACGGCAACAACAGCCGTTTCCACAGAGGCTGGAACGACGGGGCGTATCGCCAGGATAGCTGGATGGTTGTGATGCGGCCTTACTACCTGGACGATCCGAGCCTCTGCTACTGCCCGACGGCCACGAAACCTCGCTCGGAAGGGGCGAATTCGACGTTTGGCGCCTGGACGAACTTCCTCAACGAGCACGGCAGCTACGGAATCAATATCTGCGTGACCGATCCGCTGCCGGGCCGGGAGGGCGGCAGGCCAGCCGAGTGGTATTGGAGAACGCGCGATGTCAGAGGCGCCGCCAATATTCCGCTGTTCCTGGATGACTTTTGGTGGGACACCCGGCCGCACCACACGGACGCCCCGCCGGCCTACGAGGGCCAAGTCGATGACTGGACCTCCAACGCGATGAAAATGCTCTGCCTCAACCGCCACAACGGGCTGACCAACGTGACCTTTGCGGATTTCTCCACCCGGACGGTTGGACTCAAGGAGTTGTGGACGTTCAAGTGGAATCGCCAGTTCGACACGACGGGCGCCTGGACAAGAGCCGGCGGCGCCAAGAGCGAGGACTGGCCGAAATGGATGAAAAGTTTCAAGGATTATTGACAAGACCGTGGTACAGGAAAGGGACAGTATGATGTGTAAGAAAAGAGCATTTACCCGCCAAACGTATCACGGATTTACTTTGATCGAGCTGTTGGTAGTCATTGCCATTATCGCGCTGCTGATGGCGGTGCTGATGCCCGCTCTTCAGCGCGTACGCAAACAGGCGAGGACGGTCGCCTGCATGTCGAACATTAAACAATGGTCCTACTGCTGGCACATGTACCTCGATGAGTCCGACGGAAAATTTCCAAGCGGCGCCGATGCCTCCGGCGACTGGCCCGACAAGCTGCGGCCCTATTACAAGGAGCGAGGGGCGCTGACTCTGTGCCCGTCGGCGAGAAAACCCTACACGGACGGGGGCCGGGTCCCCTTCGGGGCCTGGCGATGGCGGCCGCAGGGAGGAGGCTGGACCGACTTCCAGAACAAGCCGGGCGACGATTTTGGCAGCTACGGCATGGATGAATGGCTCGGCGACCGTCCCGGCGAAAACTACTGGAGACATCGAGAGCAGAAAAAGGCAAACAACATACCGATGTTCTTCGACTGCGTCGTCTGGGACTGCTATGCCAACGACACGCAGGGTCCGCCCGAGATTGACGGAGCCGTCGTGCTGCCCAATGAAATGCACTTAGTCTGTATCAATAGGCACAGCGGCATCATCAACACCGTTTTCGTGGACCTGAACGTGCGGAAGGTCGGCCTCAAAGAGCTTTGGACGCTGGACTGGCACCGCAAGTTCAATACGCAGGGCGCCTGGACCAAAGCCGGCGGCGTCCAGCCCCAGGACTGGCCGGCGTGGATGAGGTATTTGAAGGACTACTAATAATGAGAAACCTCTTTCGCGATCCAGATTCTTCGGCTGCGCCTCAGAATGACAAGAGCCGCTGCCCGTCCAAATGTAATGCTTTCACGCTTATTGAGCTTCTGGTGGTCATCGCGATCATTTCGCTATTGATAGCGCTGCTGCTGCCAGCGGTTCAAAGGGCACGGAAGCAGGCAAAGGCGGTTTTCTGCCGGTCCAACCTGAAGCAATGGGGTACGGTTCTTGCAATCTACACGGGCGCCAACGACGGGCGCCTGCCCAGACAGAAGTTCTATAGTCTGGCCACTCCCGAGCCATGGATGTATTTCCTGCGTGATGATTCAGCCGGCGGCAAAGCAATAGCCTGTTGTCCGATGGCGGCAAAACCCGCAATACCGGTTGCGGGGCGGGTCGATATGAACACCCTCATGCGACAACGCACCACGGACATAACGGGCGGCTCGTTCATGGCCTGGGGCAAGCTGCGATTCAGCATCGAGGGCCAACCAATGTTAGACTATTACGGCAGCTACGGCATGAACAACTGGCTCGCGGACGCCCAGGAGGGAGGGCAAATCGTCATCGGATGCGGGCGGGGCATGGAGAGTTACAAGCAATCCTTCTGGAGGACCACCCAGGTCAGCGGCGCGAGCAATATACCTCTGTACGCCGATAGCTGGTGGTGGTGCAATTGGGTGAAGGACTCCGATGTTCCGCCGCAATACGACGGCGACAAGACAGCGTTTCCCTGCGGATGCACCAATTCGATACAGCGTTTCTGCATAAGCCGGCACGACGGCTTTGTGAACGCTGTTTTTCTGGACGGCGCCGTAAGGAAAATCGGGCTCAAGGAGCTCTGGACCCTCAAGTGGAATCGGGACTTCAACACCGCTAACCGCTGGACGAAGGCCGGCGGCGCCCAGCCCGAACAATGGCCTCAGTGGATGAGACACTTTAAAGACTACTAACGCCGATCCTCGATGTCGGATGCTCGCCACAATCCAGAATAGAGAATCCAGTGATAGATCAGTCAAGCAGGCCCGTAAGCACCAGCCTCGACTGCTGGCGAGCAGTTAATACCTCGCGCAATTCCTGTCGGGCCTTGACCAACTCCTTCGCGGCGTTTTCTCTGGCTCGGCGCAGCGCATCTATCTTCTGCTCGATGTCTTGCTGCTTTGAATTCTCGTCATCCAGAAGCACAAGGAGCTCCTCGCAGGTTTTCTCGCCTTCGGTCAGCTCGCGGCCGGCATACCGCCACATAGGCCCCTTAAGACTCACGGTTTTGATCCCACCTCCCCCGCCACTTGCCCCGCCACTGGCGCCTCCCCCGCCGCCACCAGCCCCGCCACTGCCGCCCATGGCCATACCGCTCCCACTACTCGGGCTTTGCGTTTGCCATGTACTACCTGCGCCGGCGCCCGTGGAAAAAGTACCACCGCCGGAGCCGCTGCCCCAACTCCCGCCTCCAGCTCCAGCGCTAGAGACATACCCGTCGCTTACCCCCAAATTAATCGCCGACTGGTCTTTGAAGAAACAGACCTTATTGATCTTCGGCTCAATGACCTTCCATTGCGCCTCGGTCAACTCAAGCGTCTGCCTGATGAGCTTGTTTCTGTGCTCGTTTTTTCCATTGGCATTGTCCCTCGCACGCTGCTCAGCCTTTTTCAGTTGCTCCGCTATCCATCGATCCTCGCGTTCTTTGTTCTCGGCCGCCGTCCGTTTTTCAAACTCTTTTCTCCTCTGTTCAGCGGTCAATTGCTGCGATTGTCTGGCGTCAGGGCGGCTTCCTCGCAGGCCGGGGCCTTGTGTTTGGCAAAGCGTTTGGCCTGCCCATCCGGCTGCGAACAAACAGACAATCGAACCCAAAACGATCTTATGTCTGAACATCTTGAAGCCCTTTCACCAAAATCAATATATCACTATATTCACCTTTTCGCCTGCGGCGAATGCATCCACATCCGGCTACCTGCGACGCCGGGAATTCGGCTGCGACCGCTGATTGACCCGAGGTGGACTAACACCGGTGCGTGTCGGCTTACTGACAGGCCGAGTCTGCACTGTCGGCAGCTCACTTATGTGGACATACTCGATCAGAGGGTGACTTCTTGTCAGATCGGCCACCGTCTGCTTGCTGATAGGTTCATCGGTATCGACATAGAGCGACTCCAGGCACACAGGGCCCGTCAGAGACGCCAGGGCGGCATCCGTTATATCGCCGCTCAAGTGCAGAGTTCTGAGCTTCGGCAAGGCGTTTAGATGGGCTAAGTCCTCGCCCCCACAGTCCAAAAGCCCGCTGACCCGCAGACGGTTCAGCTCGGGAAGTTCCCTGAGATGACGTAAGGACGCTCCAGCCAGAGGGGCGTCAGAATCCGGCTGAATCATCAAATTCTTAAGCAAGGGCAAATGTTCCAGGAATGCAAGGTCGCTGTCCTGCAATGGCAGCCCGGACAGGTTCATGTCCCTCATTTTTTTCAATCCCGACAGGTCCAGCCCCGGCTCGCCTGCGTCGGCCGGCCCTGGGATAGCAGCGCTCCGATATGCAGCCACTTGCAGGTATTGCAGACTGGATAAACCGTTCAATTGGTTCAGCCCACTGCGGGCCACAGAGCTCAGGTTCAGGCGTTCCAACTGTTTCAACTTGCCAATCGACGCCAAACCTCGGTCGCTCACGCTTGATCCAAAGAGCGACAACTCTCTCAGACAAGCCAATGGCTCAAGACAGACAAGGTCTGCGTCGGACAATGCATCACCGCTGGAAATGGAAAGTTCCTCCAGCAAGCCGAGGCCGGCCAGGTGGGGTATGCCCGTGGGGCCGTAGTAGCCTTGCCTGCGATCTTTCAGCCCGGCGCCCAGGCACTTGAGATTCCGAAGGGTCGCGAGTGTTTTCATGCCTTCGGCGGACAAGAAGCTGATCCCCTTGATGGATTCGAGATTGGGATGGTTCGCTGCCAGTTGGCGTGCTACGACATCGCCATAACGTTCACCTTCAGGGCTGCACCAAACTGCGGCGAAGTCCACTTTCTTGAGGTTCGTTAGAGCCTTCAAGTGGGCCACGCCTGCGGGGGTGAATCTTGGGTTGGTACGGATAAAGTGCAACTCCTCAAGGTTCTTGAGTTTGCCTATGGAGACAAGGCTGGCGTCGGTGAGGTTATCGCAGATTCCCCAAAGGGTAAGGCTCTTGAGCCGTGTCAGCCCCTCCAGATATTTGATGTGCCGGTCGGAAATGTCGCCGGGAGCATGGATACATAGGCGCTCCAGCCGGGGCAGCCTGGCCAGTTCGACCAGGCCCGGGCCTTGTATATT
>Ga0315295_10002364_pt1 | contig 16020 bp, 15 predicted proteins | sample YL17G14_0_MG_FD_204453 | JGI IMG/M metagenome (GOLD analysis project Ga0315295, IMG submission 204453) | Sediment microbial communities from Yellowstone Lake, YNP, Wyoming, USA - YL17G14_0 | ecosystem: Environmental > Aquatic > Freshwater > Lake > Sediment | place: USA: Wyoming | collected... | reverse complement strand
CAATATCCGGTAACTGAGCAATAGGATACAACTTGGCAAATACTACTACCTGGTTCTCGTCGATTAATATGTTCGCTCGCTCGGAAAAACCGTCCTTGTCACGGAACACACCGTACAACCTTGCCACTTCGCCTTGAGGCCAGAAATCAGCCAGCAATCTGATTTTCTCAATATTCAGTGATTTTGCCCACGCCTTATTCGAGGGCGCTGAATCAACGCCGATGCCCAGGGCTATCGTATTCAATTTGTCGAATTGGTCGAAGTGCTCTTCCAGAGACACCATCTGGTCGCTTCAGACTGGTGTCCAGGCCAGCGGTCTAAATGATAGTAAAACCCTCTTACCTTTAAGAGAAGAAAGCCTCACTGATTTGCCATTCTGATCCTTTAGTGTGAAATCAGGAGCCGGGCTGCCAACTTCTATCATGATAATGCCCCCCTTTAACTTTATTGTTTTTGATTGTTACACACACGTTAAGTAATTGCAAATACGCTCTAAATGACAATCTCTTAGCATGGGGTGTTATAATAATCCCGGGGTGAGTCCATGAAAAGCAGAATAATACCGCTATTAAAGGAGTCGCTAAAGGAGTTCGGCACTGATAACGGTACTCTCCTGGCAGCTTCTGTTTCGTTTAATTTACTTTTATCAATATTTCCACTGGCTCTGGCGGTAGTATACATCGCGGGCTCTTTTACCGGTTCGCCATACACGCAAGAGCAGATCATTCGCGGCATCGGCTATCTGCTACCTGTGTCACGACAGTTGATTGCCAGCACCGTAACCGGTGTTGCCGCCGCCCGGGGTGCCATCGGCGTGGTGGCTTTTATCGGACTGGTTTGGGGCGGTTTCTCCTTTTTCAATTCCATAAGAGCCTCGTTGAACACAGCCTGGGGCATACGCAAACCTCAACACATTCTGAAGGGCCAGCTAATTAACCTGATAATGATGATTGGCGCCGCCATTCTTCTGTTTTTATCGGTCTTGATAACGGTCTTTCTCAGCACTGTCTCTGAGCAAGGCATCCCGGTGCCGGGAGTCGAAATGATACGCAGTAGTGTGCTTGTGCGTATACTGGCAAACATCCTGGCAACCGGCCTTGCTTTCCTGGTATTTCTCCTGCTGTACAAGTTCATACCCAGTAGACGACCAAAATGGAAAGATATATGGCTGGGCGCTCTGGCAGCGGCTATTTCCTTTGAAATTACCAAGATAATATTTTTAGTTTATCTCAGGGTTTTCAACCCGTATAATCTGGTCTACGGTTCCATAGGCGCTCTCATCGCGTTTCTGATGTGGACTTATCTATCGGCGCTGGTCTTCCTTTTCATCGCCAAGGTAACGCATGTAAACCTGGAAATGCGGAGCAGGGCTGGGAATGAGCGGACGGGATAGTTTTATACTGGAGCTTATCTATTTTGCGGTAGGCTGCGCCGCGCTAGGTATAGTATTCGCCTTTATTCTCGTTTTTATCTGCCAGTATTTCGGCATCGATATATACAAGCATTTATGGCTGCTACTTATGCCTCTCGTTTTATCGATTTCGTTGAATATACTTATTCTTGAACTGTACGGAAAATACAAGAGGAAGAAACGGAGTCATTAGCTAATTTGCCGGCTTATCTATTTTGCCGGGCGCGCGGTCTAAGGGTTCGAGGCTGGCTAAAAGAGTTTAAATACCCTTCGCAGCAGCCAGATAATCAGCAGAATAACGGCAATGATAAGCGCTATATGCAGCAGCCAGCCCAACCCGGGAATAACTAACAAACCCAGCAGCCATAAGGCCAGAAGTATAAGGCCGATAATCAGTAATAAACGCATAATTTCTCCTTTGCCCTTGAATCACCCGAGGTCAATTACCATTATACTGGTATAGTCTATCCTGAGCAATAATCTGTACTCTCCTTTTTCCTCCCTGATTATCTGTTTATATCCTGGCGTATCTCGTCTATAAGTTTTGCGGCGTCTTTAGCCTTTTGCGTCAGTTCAGGGTTTTTCGACAGCTCGACGGCTTTATTGTAGCTGGAGATAGCCAGGCTCCATTCTTCCTCCTCGGTAGGGCTGCCTGACTTAGCGGAAGCGGGAGTCTGTCCCGTGACCAGCTCTATGGCTTTGCTATAGTCGACGATAACCGGGTCCCATTTTGCCTTCATGCCAGTGGCCCAGCTGGTGTTGAAGCGCGACCAGTCGAGCGTCGGGTCTTTGGCGATTGCCGCCTTGTAATCTGATATAGCATGTGCCCACTGCGCTTCTTTGGCATGGCCAAAACCCACGTTGAAATATGCCTCTGCCGGGTCCGGGTCCTGTATCATGGCTTTGGTCAGGTCGGGTATAACCGCCATCTCCCACTGCGGCTGCTTAACATAATACCAGCCGCGTCCTTTGAATGCCATAGTCAGAGCCACGTGGCTTTCGAAAAGAGTAAACAGCCCGTTATACCCCGACTCGAACAGCCACTTTGCCTTGTTGACGTATCCCCAGCCTCGACCGTTATATGCCCTGACCTGGGCCGGGTCGAACTCAAGGGCTTTGCTGAAATCTGAAACGGCTCCATCCCAGGCGCTATTAGCCAGCTGCGCCCAGCCTCGACCGTAATATGCCGCCGTATTTTTGGGGTCTATCTCGATGGCGCTGGAATAATCGGATAGTGCCATAAGGCTTTTACCCTGGAAGTAATAAGTCTGGCCGCGTCCCAGGTAGGCGGTTGCCAGTGTCGGGTCCAGCTCGATGGCCGCGGTATATTCTTTGATGGCTTCGTCGTAGTTGCCCTGCTTACTGAGCGTATCACCTTGCTGGACTAACTGTGCTGCCTGGTCAGCGGTGTTATTTTTAGTTGACGGCTGGAGGCAGGCTGCCAGTAGTAATAGAATGACGCAGGCAATTAAAATTCCGAGGTACTTATTTCTCATAGATTTGCTCCCGGGGTAGTTTTATTCACGTGAATCGCGACATTATACACTGGGGCGGGAGGAATAATAAAGAGGTTGTTCGGGTGGTAGGGCAGCTCATGTAGCCACGAGGCTTTAGCCTCGTGGGCACGACCCTAAAGGGTCGTGCCTACTAGTGAAATACGTTCCGACTGTACGGTGAGCTGTTTTAAGCTACTCGAACGGGAATTTCTTTCCCCTTTCCTTTCCCATAGCCTGCAGCATCTCCATTTCACGGGAGAAAATAGCAGGAGCTTCGGCGGGTGATTTACTAGCCATGGTAATTGACCCTGTGGGACACGAAGAGGCGCAGAGCCCGCAGCCAATGCATTTCTCCCTGGTTATGACAGTACGTTCATTATCGATTTTTATGGCATGTACATTACATCGGTCGACGCAGGTAAAGCAGGTGGTACAGGTATCGTAATCTTTTGTGGCATAGTAGTTCGACGTTGTTACCATTCCCGGATTATCGTATTTGGTGATGAGCCGCAGGACCCCGCAGCAGTCGCCGCAGCAGTTTCATATAAATGTCTTTTTGCCCACCTTGTTTGTAGAGCAGTGAATCAAACCACTTTCTTCAGCTTTCAGAAGTATCTGCTTTGCCTCCTCCTTGGTAATCTCCCGTCCGATACCGTTCTCGATGTAGAAATCCGCGGCCGGCCCGAAGCTCATGCAGGCTTCAAGTAGCTTGTCACACCCTTTTCCGGTCATTTTACCTATCTTCCGGCAGATGCAGTCTGCCACGGCAAACCTGGTATGCGATTCGATAATCTGCGACACCTTTTCGTAGGGCTGAATCTCGGTTTTTCCCTGTATCTCTTTCTCAACGGGAATAACGCGGACCATACCTGTTTTTCTGTTTTTCCACGAAGGTACCATTCCCTGCTCGTAAAACCTCTCGTACAATTCGATGTTTTCTTTATTCAGCCTGTTCAGCTGGAACTCGAAAATACCGATTGCCCACGGAATCAGGAAGTAGTACATTTCTTTATCGGGCGCCTGCCAGCGCATGAGCAATCCCCGCTTCGACATATCGTACAGTTTTGTCCCCAGCTCGGTTTCGTCCTTGCCCATCCTCTGTGCGATATCCGATAACTTTTCCGGCAGGGGACGCAAGTCCAGCATAAGCTCCGCTTCATCGGGAGTAAACAGATACTGCAGCACTTCCAGCTCCACTCCACTTTCGGTCTTGGCGAACCCCTGCGGGAACATATCCAGCCTCTCGCGAAGTTTCTCATAAACAGTAGCCATTTCAGCCTCCTTTTGGAGTCGTCTCCAGTCTTACGTATCCAACTGGTTATTTGCGCCCCTTATTGTACCATTTCTCGAGTTATGGTTGCTGGAACCTATTATTTTTCTCACCTTCTGTGGTAACGCTCTCTTCTTTTGCTTTAACAGGAAGGCGGAAGAGGTCTCTTATTTTCACCAGCAGCTCCATGTCTCCTTCAGCCTGGTAAAGTCCATTTATAAAAGCCGTGCCTGGATTTATCTGCCGGCTGGAGACCTTCAGCCACACGTCCGCTGGAGAGTGGATAGTCAGGGTGGGAGAAGCAGCTTCACCTTCCCATGCCGTACATTGCCCGTTTGAAACGGACAGCACTATTTTCCCTCCGCCCTCCCCGGAAAGGTCGAATTGAATATCAGCCTCTAGACCTGCACCTAATACGGGGTCTAGGCCCAGAGGCATCTGCAAAATGAGTTCTCTGGCCGTGGCCGGAAGCAGCGACAGGTCAATCTGTTGCGGCCCGTACTGTCGTTTCAGGTAATAATTAGGATAAAACCGGCTAACCGGAACACCAATGCTCAAAACGATGGCAAGTGGGATGATTATCGAAAACAGTGGTTTTCCGTGCCCGAGCCAGCTCGAGAGAAAACAGATGAACAAGATGCCGCTCCAGAAATACGTGAGATGGATATTAATAACCCTGAAGTGAGGTGTCGTCCAGGTCCGCTCCGGCATAATCCGCTTGGCAGCAGCGTAGGTAAAAGGGGCATAGCCAAAAAACTGGGGAATAAGAGCTGTTAGAAAGAGAACGAAATAGAGAATAGCTATAGAATTATCGACAAAGAAAGAGGAAATATCAGTCGGGGCTAAGTAAACCCATGCTGTCCCGAGGGCGAGATATCCCAGGAAAGCCCAGTCAAGATAGCTTATATGTTTGACAAATCTTTTGGAGAGGGTAAAGTGAATTACGGCAAGTGTCAGACCTATAACCGTAGCCAGTCTGGCCTGGGCTAAATTAGCTTCGCCTACCCTGGCGATGACTTTAAATACGATAACCGGGATAAAGGATGTGGCAAAAAAGATTATGTTTAGCTTCATCCCGGAGTAAGATCCCCTATCCCGAAGATAACTTATGACCTGCCGGCTATTGTACCACTTATTAAGTTAGCTTTGCCGGGGTGAGGGCTATCTTTATGCGCTCATCACTGAGCCGTTAAAATGAAGCTCAGTGCCATGACGAGCATGCCGAACCCAATCCCGACCATGGTTAGGTGTGCCGAGCCATATTCATGCGATGCCGGCAGCATCTCATCGAGGCTGATATAGACCATGATACCTGCGGCAAAGGCAAGCAAACTTGCCAGGAGTGCTGGAGTTAGAAATGGTAAAAGTATGGCATAGCCTATCAGTGCACCCAGAGGCTCAGCCAGTCCGGAAGGCAGAGAGGCCAGAAATGCCATTTTGGCATTTCCTGTGGCTTCATGAATGGGAATGAAGACGATGATTCCTTCGGGAATATTATGCAGCGCCACGGCAATGGCCACTAACAGGCCTAGCGTGACGTTGCCGGCAACAGCGCTGCTGAAGACTGCCAGACCTTCAGGAAAGTTATGAATGGCAATGCCAAGGGCAGTAAGAATACCTGTATGTAGCATCAGGGACCGTCTGTTTTTCTTACCCGGTTGAAATCTCTCGTCAATCCGGTGCTTGACCTGGTGCTTTTCGACATCCGATTCGTGAGAGAAGGCCTTATGTTCCTCTTTGTACTCATGTGGGATGACGATATCGAGTATGGCGATAAAGATAATGCCGATGAAGAACGCTAAAACTCCTATCAAAGGTCCTGCCCTATCGATTGCCAGCGGCAGCAGTTCCAGAAAGGATATATAAATCATAACGCCGGCGGAGAAGCCCAGAATGAGCGCCAGTTGCCAGTTTTTCGGCTTGCCGATGAGCCATGCGATACCACCGCCGATGGCGGTTGAGCAACCTGCCAGGGCAGTTAAAAGTAAGGCAAAGGAGGCATTTGCTTCCATAATTATTTCTAACGTGCTGAAATAGTTCCGTCTATTTTATTATGTGATGCTTCGGGAATCAATTTTAATCCCCTCTCCCTCAGGGCGGAAGGGTGGGCAGGCATCCAGCGAGGGTTTACTCCCGCTGGGATATGGGGAATGGGAGAGGATCAGGGTGAGGGTGAATTTTTAACTTTTTTCTTATCTGTCATCGCGAGGGGCGCAGCCCCGTGGCGATCTCAGCCTACTTCCTGTCATTCTGAGCGCACGGCGAAAAAAATATCGCTGTAATCTGAATTAAATCTCCGTAATCTATAAACTATTTTTAACTTTTATTACCTGCAGGTTTCCGCGCTTAAGAAGAGCCTCTTTTTGCGGGGTAAGCCGGTTTTCCTTCAATATCTGTTTTAATCCACCGAGAGCCAGGTAGTCTCTGAAACATTTATGATTATCTCTTCCGGCAATGAATTCCACAACCATGATGAGATAAGCGATGGAGTTCCTGGGTAACGGGACCTGGAAATCTATGAAAATCAAGGTTCCTTTCTTTTTCACCACCCTTTTCATCTCGGAAACGGCTCTATTTCGCTCGTCTCTTTCCATCTCGTGCAGCCCGAGCGATATGGAAGCGCAGTCAAAGTAAACGTCCGGGAACGGCAGCTCGGTAGCGCTGGCTATACGGAAGGTGCTGTGTTTGAATCCCTGTCTTTTCCTGTTCCTTTCCGCCAGTTCAATCATGTTGGGGTTCTGGTCTATGCCGGTGGCAATGGCGCCCTTTTGCTCGTAGTGGAACACCTGGTCGCCCGTCCCGCAGCCGACATCCAGCACCTTGTCGCCCGCTTTGATGCCGGAAAGTTCAATGACACAAATCCTGACGTCTTTAAATATGGGGTCGACCACTGTCGAGTAGTTGAATAGAAGCACGATGAGGAATTATATCACTTCCTGAATTGGAGTTACCGGATGATAGAGTTAATGGCTGGTGGTGACGGATAGATATTGCCAGGCGGTGGGATGTTTTGATGGCATTATTGGTGGATAAGCCCAATAGTGGGAATATCCCACTTGACACATAATCCCACTAATGGTACACTATCGCTGCCATGGCTACAATAATAAGGGATACAGACTTCAAAAAGATAGCTGATAGCGTAAAACCGGACGCTAAAAGGCGAGTAGTTCTGCAAAAAGTTCAAATACAGGAAGGTGTCAGCTATCATATATACAGCAACAGCATTGGGCAAATTGTACTAGACCCGCAGGTAACCATCCCTGCTTCAGAAATATGGCTATTCAATAACCCAAAGGCTCTGGCATCAGTTAGGCGGGGACTTTCCGATGCTGCAAAAGGCAGGGTGTCAAAAGTTGACCTTGACGCCCTATAAGGTCAAGCGTTTTTGTTTGAATTACAATGGACAGCGGAGGCAAGTAAGGCCTACAATCTGCTTAAAAGTACTGCCTCCCAAAGGAAACGTTACCAAGCTGTCAAAAAGACCATCAAGTTCCTGGCAATGAATCCTCGGCATAATAGCCTCCGGACCCATGAATATATGAGTTTGAAGGGCCCAAATGGGGAGAAGGTTTTTGAGGCATATGCAGAGCAGAGAACACCCGCAGCCTATAGAGTCTTTTGGTATTATGGTCCTTCTAAAAGTATAATCACAATTTTTGCGATTACTTCTCACCCTTAGTCACAGCCTGGCGAAGGGGCTCAAATCCTCAACCAATTGTGTATCAGACAACTGCTCTCCCGTTGAGCTACCTATATAATAGAGTCAGTAGCCGGTGGACATTCTATGCCGCTGATGACAAATAGGAATTGCCAGGCTATGGGATATTTGGATGCAATTTTAAGCTCACAGATAATATCTGCCGATTGACAACATTAAGCTTTAGATTCATAGTAGAATTGAACTATTTTGATTACTGCGTATTTATGTTAATCTTTAAATTGACCTTTTTGACGTAACTGGAAAATTATGGCATATCTACATAAAACCAGACACGCTGTGCTACAATGGGAGAGCAAGAATTGCGTCAACCAAAGGCAAAATGGCAATAAAGCGACTTTCGAAGGTTCTAGACTTGGAGCTGGCTTGGAGAAGAGTAAAGAAAGACCAGTATGACGATTTCGTGCCAGACATATTGGAGCTCCGGGACATAGACCATGACAAAGCACAGGTAATAGATAGCATAAAGGAGGCTTTAGACAGGGGCTATATTCCTTCAGATATGCTGCAGGTCGACGCACCTAAAAGAGGTTATACGCTTCGTCCCTGTGGGTACATGACTCCAGAAGACCGAATAGTATATCAAGCAGTGGTGGATTCCATTTCACGGAGAGTGAAAGAACCACCACAGGATTGTGTTTTTAGCCACCGCCTCAATGAAGACTTGCAGAGCAAGAGTATGTTTCAATTCTGGAGAGACTGGTGGTTAAAGTGGAGAAAGGAAATGAGAGCAACCTATAGCAAAGGCTACTGTTGCTTATTGAGGACTGATATAACCGCATATTATGAACAAATAGACCATCGTACTCTTAGATACCGTATATTAAATGGGGAGGTAAAAGACAAGAGAATACTCGACCTGCTAGATTTGTTGTTGCGAAAATGGTCTTTATCAGGTACAAGAAACATTGGCATACCGCAGGGTTATGATGCCTCATCATTTCTCGGAAACGTGTACCTAATAGATTTAGACAAGACTATGAAGAGGCAGAATTTCAAATATTATCGCTATGCCGATGAAATCTACGTATTCACAAAGGATGAACGTGAGGCTAGGCGGGCAATAAAAGAGATGACTCATGTATTGAGAGCACTTCATTTGAATCTGCAGGAGGCGAAAACAGGCATACTTACTGACCCACAGAAGATAGCAAAGGAAATCGGAGATGACGAAGAAGACAAAAGAAGAATCTTTGACTATGAATTTAAAAGAAAAGTGAAAACCAGCGACGAAGAGGCATCTGAGGAAGAGGTCAAGAATAAGTACAAACAGATTACGGCATACGGAAAAGCTCAAACCGTTGATACCTCTGACTTCAAATGGTGTATCAACAAACTGCGTAGACTTAAGAATGACACAGCTGTAGGATTCATTCTCAAAAGGTTGGCACAGATGCCATTTCTTGCAGATATATTCTTCGAATATCTTCAAATCTTCGCCAACAGAAAAAAAGTCAAAGAGGGCATAATTAATTTCTTGGCGTCTGAAGATAACATTTACGAATGGCAAGAAATGTGGTTGCTTCTTACTCTTTCCAAGGCAAAGAAACTTGAAGACCACCAATTAGACAATGTAAGGGCGATTGTGAGGGATAAATTCAAATCTAAAATAGCAAGAGCTGCTGGGATTCTTGCTCTAGCAAAGCTTGGTGACGGGGAGGATAGAAAATGGTTAGCTGATTTGTTTCTTGGTGAAGATAATGATTATATCAGGAGGGCAATTGTCGTGGGTATCCATGGACTACCCAAGCCGATGCGTAATACGGTCTATTCAGGCATCGAGAATGATTGTCCCGCTATCAAGAGGTTGGTCAACTACTTAAGAGAAAAACAAGAGATTCAGACTATTTAAAAACTCGTATTCTCGCGAGCCATCGTTTTCCAGTAGCATACTAATCCTAGTTAGTCTATTTTGATCTTTATCTAGTCCCATAGTTCAAACCAGCAAGGTTAAGACCTGGTCTGACCAGGTATATACCATGCAATTTTTGTTGTTTTGCGTTCGCCTAACTCAATGAATTCTCCAGCGATAGTATTCCGGTGACCCTACCCCCAATTAATTGTACCATTTTTGGAGTTAGTGTTTGCTAGTAATTTAGCCTTTAAAGTAGACCAAGGGGCTATAAGCTTCGAAAGGTCTGCCCATCATGAAGTTTCTTTGAATGATTAACCATCTTCTTAACTTTGGCGTCGAGTTTAGATATCTCTTTCTTCCAAGTACCAGTAGCCTCATGAAAACCAACAATTCCAAGCACCTGAGTGGCTGTGGCAGCAGTTACAAGTAATGATTGAAACTGTATCTTAAAATAATTCTCATTTATCGGTCCGGCAATAATTCCTTTGCTACCGATTGCATCATCCCCATCCCAAGTTTCGAGTTGAATTGCCTCTATGTTAGGATGTGTATGTTGACTAAGGTAACCATATTGATTCCTCAGCGTTTCCAATAGTGCAGCATTTTTACCTCCATTTTCTTCTGTTAGAGCCTCATCAATCTCCTTTTGTTTAATCTGGCTGCCTTTTATGAACCATTTTGAAGCTTCTTGTGGCTGCCTATAAAAATACCATTCCCTCGTCAGAGCTTCGTGTATGCTTCTTTCCAATAGATGAACTTCTGCCCAAAATCCATATAACATTAACTCACGCGCTGCCCTAAGTTGCCTAACTACCCTGCAAGCCATAGCAACAACTATTTGATCGGACTTGGTCCATTTATTCTTATTGCTAGAAGCAAATCCCAGAGCTTCATATTGTAATCGTAGTGCCAAATCAAAGATTTTGAGCTCCTCTGAAATCAATTTCACTGCTGATTCTCTATTGACTTTATCATTTCTATCTATTAATTTAAATATGTCACTACCTGACATGCCAGCTAAATTTTCTACAAGTATAGGCTTTCCATTTGTTTCTGACTTCATATCTTGGCACTTTTTAGTTTCTCCGTTCAAGTATAATCCTAGTAAGACTGCCACAAATGAATATATAGTAATTCCGGCTGCAAAAAGATTGGCGTTCAAGACCTTATCAATTTGAGCACGAAAATTTGAGTCGATAGAAGCGATGATAAAGACAGTTGCAGCAGTAAGTAGTATTACTATCATCGATCTAAGAAAGTATTTACTGAATCTCTTAGTATTGTAAAATAGTAGCAGCAGAAATATTAAACCGATTCCAATGATGAACTTTAGCCAAAGCAAATTATTAACAAGGGAATACCCGAAGGCACCAATTGAAATAGTGCCTCTGATTACTAATGCTATAAATGGTAATAGTATAAGCAAGATAATAAAAATAGATGACAGTGCTGCAAATTTCCAAGGCAATTTTTTCATTTTATTTTACCTACCAAGATTATTCTATCACTCTTATATGCAAGTAGCGTAGTTTCCGACGGAAGGGCGGGCTCTAGATAATGTCGGTGAGCTTTGCTGGGGAAGGGGCAGGAATTTCATTAACCTAAACTATTATTATTGGAGTATTGGCTTGGCTAATGCTCGAATTCGCTTGAAATATTGTATTCAGGTTCAATAACGCAAATAGCGTAATGTTCTAGAAGCGAGCGCTTCTTCCAGGGCTGCTTTCTTTGTTTTTCATCGGATACAACCAGGTACCTTACAGTGCAGTTAGCGGATAAGTATTTCTGGGCTTCACTTGAGTCGGCACAAAGCTTTGTATCAATTAGCCATTTCTGAATCGGTTGACTACTAAATCCAAAAAGCCTGTTTTGATGATGGGCATGTTGCTGAATTCTTTTCTGTATATCCAGAGCTTTACCGGCATAGATGTATTTCTTTTGCTTTCTATCGTAGACTAGATAGACTCCCGGTTTTGGGGGAAGATGCAGGCAAGCCTGGTCATAGTCCAACTCCTCTGAGTTAAGCAACTTACCGAGCAGGTAAATGACCTCATCATTAGGTTTTAAAGTCAGACTCTCCTTGCTTATCATCATACCTTTAGCCCAGGCATCCAGCCCATCACTATAGCCACCTATTCGCGTGCCATGGCAATTGGTCGTGTGTCCCCAACAGCATGGGTAAATACGGGCAAACTCCTGCCCACGTTGTTTGACTGCAATGAACCTGGGGTCCTGGTCTTCTAGAGTCCTTTTACGCCGGGAAGCCAGTGCGATAAACTTGTGACCGTCTGGCGTTACCAACTGCTGTTCGCCAGCATCAATTAAGCGTTGCCAGACAATATCAAACCTGCTCTGTAGTAACTTCTGACTTTGATGCCGCACACTCATGGCATTAGCCTCCGATTGACCTGCCCCAAGCTATTGTATCACTTCTTATGCGCAGGTAACATGGTTTCCGGTAACATATATATTATAGTGTCTAAATTTACATTAAAACCTGGTATTATCCCCCTCACTCTAACTCTCTCCCACCAGGGGAGAGAGAATAAGGAAGTTTTCGCTTTCTTATGTAAGAGCAGAATAGTTGCCGGGGGAGTGTGGGTGTCTAAATAACACCGATAAGCTCTGTAGATAGGGGCAGGAATTTTGTTCAGTTGGTGGCGAGGGCCCGTGTCCATGCGGTGAAGTCCTCGAGGTGGTTGCCATTTTTATCCAGGCATTGGCCTGTGAACTCGTACACGGGCACGGCATAGGATTGCTTTTCCGAGGGCGGGTCCAGCCAGTATTTAAGCTGGACTTGCTCGACTACCACTTTCCGGCAGTCGAGGGGAACATCGAGGCTGCCATGACCCTGAATGAGCTCCTGATAGGCTTGCTTTTCGGAAATGATGTTTAGGTCAGAAATCGGCGACATCTGCCGCCACGACCAGAGCATCCTGACGACTTCGCCGCCATCACCGACGCTGACCTCGATTTTAGAACCGGGACCGGTAGCTGAGGAGCCGTCAATCTGATACGGGAAGTCGACCAGCCAGTAGGTAGGGGCCGGCGGCGCGGATGGTTCCGATGGTGCCGATGGCGCGGCTTCTACGGCTGGTGCCGCATATCTCGGGCTGACGGAATAGCCGCCGCCGGCGATTACAGTTGTCTCGTCTTTTATCTTAGCCAGGCTCTGGTAGGCGGGCGGTAGCAGGTCCGCCTGCTGCAGAAAATCATAGGCGATAAGCTCTGCTTGCTGCTGAGACGGAAGCTCAGGCGTGTACTGTGTATACAGCTTATCAGGCTCCACGTACCCGTACTCAACGGCTCCGGAAGCGGTCCAGACGATAAGCTCTCTCATGTCGTCGCCTTCGCCAGAAGAAATGACAATCTTGGTCCCGTCGTCAGTAAGTCCGGCCTGGCCGCTGAAGCCGAGCTTTCTGCCGAGCGCAGTAACAGATTGAGTCGTTACGTCGCTGTTTTTTATCTCATACACCGCTGCCTGGCCGGGTTTGGCTGACAGCGACGTTTTGGCGGTGAAGGTTACATCTTCAGGGATGATATTTGTCGGCAACCTGACTGAGTATTCAGCCGCAGATGGAGCAGCGGCCTGCTCGGGTGCCCCACCATATCTGCCGGAATACCAGACAACGCCAATGAATGCCAGCAGCACCACCAGCGCCGTGCTGGTTACAGCCACCAGGACCGGCCTGGGAGGAAACAGGTTTGCTATCCGCTCCCGGAATCCCTCTCGTTTAGCCGTGGGATAGACTGCGGGCTGTTTTTCGGCTATCTGCCGGAGCAACCTATTTCTGAGGTCGGCTCTGAAAGCGGGTGAAGGCTCTTCGCGGAAAGCCAGCATCTTGCGGGCATGCTCGAGAGCTGAGCGCAGGTCATCGCTGACGTCGTCGCCGAGGCTTATCTCCTCGCCAGCCAGCAACCTGTCCAGATATTCGATGAACTGTTTTTCGGTGTATTTACCTTTTTTCATTCGACCAGTCCTTAAAGCAATTCCTCAGCTTGCAGATGGCACGGAAGAGTATCGTGCCGACATTATTTTCGGAAAGCCCGACCACCGAGGAAATTTGACGGTTATTTAGCTCGCCGCCGAACTTGAGCGATATGATTTCCTGCTCGCGCTGAGGCAGTATCGCCAGGCAGAGGCGCAGCCGCTCATATTCCTCTCTTCTCTCTGCCTCTTCCTGCGGAGGAGGGTCATCGGACTGGATGCCAAAGGCGTTCTCCAGCGGCATGGTATTCCTTTTGGATGATTTTCGGAGATAGTCGGTGACCGTATTCCTGGCGATGGTCAGCAGCCAGGTCTGCGGTGCCGCCTTCTTACTGTCATACCTGTGGAAGGCAGCCAGCGCTTTCTCGAAAACAAGTGACGTCAAGTCCTCTGCCTCATTTCTATTGCCTACCCGGTAGTTTATATAGCGAAAAACGTATGTCATGTGCTCTTCATAAAGCGCGGTAAAGCCGCTTATGGCTGTGCCGTGATGGGCAATATTTTTGTCTGCCAAGGTTTTTTCTCGACTCAGTATTCCGTTGTAACATTTTAGCACGTTCGGTATTTCAATCAACCCATTTTTTCAATTTTACTCATGACTTTCACGGGAAATCACACTATTCAGCCCCTGCCCATCCCCCTCCTTGCCGGAAACGGGGTGGGCAGGAGCTTACGAAAGGAGGACTTAGTCTTCGTAGTCTTCGTAGCCGCCATAGCTAATCACGCCGCCAAGCTGTCGGAGTATTTGCAGCTCCTGCAGCAGCGTGTTATCTCCAATTTCGTTTATCTCATCACTGAAGTATTCGCTGAAGTCGCGGAACAGCGAGCGGTACGGCGATGATACCATCAGCGGCAGCGACTGGCGCTCCCAGGTGCCCAGCCCTGTCGGCGGCACGACGATGCCGTATTCCGGATTGACGCGCGGCTCCCAGGGACGGCTCCAGCTGGCATGTTCCCGCTCATCGATAAGCCAGTTTTTGACTAAGTCTGCGTACCGGGCAAGCAGTATGCCCTTGCGTATGCCACTGTTTTCAAAGTATTCCGGCCGCTTGTCATCGAGATAAATTTTGGCTTCGCTGCCGTCCTCGTTCCCGGCCCGGTCTTCATAGCTTGTTTTGAGCCTTATGCTGCCGCTGTCATCACCTATATTCTTCAACTTGAGCAGTATCAAGCCGCCCTTGGTCTCGCCCTCCACTTTTTTGGAGGGGAACAGCGTGTTCACTTTCATCAGCTCACCGGTTGCCTTATCGGCTTCGGGGCTGCCGTATACCGTTTCGATTTCCCAGTCTTTGGAGTCCAGTGTCAGCCGTAAGTTAAAGACCAGCGGAGTCACCATGTAGTCGAACTCCTCGCCCATCCGTTCCATAAAGTCGCCCGGTGAGTGAACGGAATAGTAGTTGGCGCCCCTGGTCTTGGTAATGTACTCGATGAGTTCTGTATTGAAATCGACGCCGATACCGATGAAGGTGGTGTAGATATGGTTTTCGGCGTTATCCTTCAGCAGGCGGAGCAGGCTGCGTTCACCTGTTTCCCCGGTGTTGGGCATGGCATCGGTGAGAAAGATAATGCGGTTTTCGTAATCAAATGGGTCATAGTCGCTGTATTTGGCGACAAGCTCGGTGCCCAGTTCCATGCCGGCGGCAAGATTGGTGCTGCCATTCGCCCTTATATCAGAAATTCTGTCGTATACGTCCTCCATGTCGGCACGGCGCACCAGTGTCATCGGCTGCAGCAGGTACGACTGGCTGTTATACAGCACGATGCCGAAGCGGTCGTCATCATTCAATTGCTCAAGTATGGATGTAACGGCATCTTTGGCAACCTCGATTTTCTGCATGTTCCGTTCTTTCCAACCAAGTTCCACCTGGTTTCCGAATTGGTCATAGTAATATTGATTGAATGGCGATGACATGGAACCGGAGATATCGAGGACGATGACGAGGTTCAGCTTCTTTCGCTCGAAATCACTTTCCTTCATGCCTGAGTTCAGGCCTACGGAGAGGTAGTACTCTGTCTTATTGGAGAAAGGGTCTCTGGTAACGGCGTAGCTGTACGACGGGCAATAGAGCTTGTTGCATGACTTTGTCTGGCCGGTATCGAAGTAGTAGCCATAAAACAGGCCTTCATAGGTCATGTCCGTCGGCAGAGGCAGGTAGCCGTTCCTGATGTTTTCCCGGAAGTTATTGATGTCCTTGGAGCCGCCTACAGCAAAGCCTATGGTGTCCGAGTCCTTAGACCATGGAAACGTAATAGATGGTGCTCCTTTAGGTACACCGGCG
>Ga0315295_10002363_pt1 | contig 16024 bp, 14 predicted proteins | sample YL17G14_0_MG_FD_204453 | JGI IMG/M metagenome (GOLD analysis project Ga0315295, IMG submission 204453) | Sediment microbial communities from Yellowstone Lake, YNP, Wyoming, USA - YL17G14_0 | ecosystem: Environmental > Aquatic > Freshwater > Lake > Sediment | place: USA: Wyoming | collected... | reverse complement strand
ACCGCACTCTCACACTGCGTGAGGCCCCGGAGAGACTCTTTCATCTTGTCAGCCTTCATGCCAAACAGCATCTCTTTTTCCTCGATCCTCTTTCTGTACAAACAGCGTTTCTTTTCTCTATGAGAACCCGGATATCCTGTTTTCTCAATACCTGCAACTCTCGCCTGAAGGTTATCTACCTCTGCAACTGATTCTTTCCATTCCTCCAGGAAAGCTGTTATGACATCATCTTTCAACTTCAGATTAAGTATCCTGTTAAGTATGCTGTCCCTGTTTTCTTCGAGTAATCTGAGCAGGGCGCCGGCTTTTTTGCTTGCCTTGCCAGAGTCAGATGCAAAAGATTTCAAGTTTTTATTCAGAGCATGTATATCTTTTAGTTTTTTAAGATACACCTTTCTTTTTTCTTTCAGATCATCAATCTCTTCTATAATATTAATGAATTTATTTCTTTCCAACCGCAGGGATTCCTCATTTCTGTCTTCGCTATTCTGAGTAATCTCTGCAAGTGCTATCTCTCCATTCATCACTTTCCTGCCCAGAATTATGATTTTGTTCTGGACAAATGGCAGGGAAAACAGTAACTCATAGAGTTTCTCCCTTCCATCTTCTATCTTCCTGGCAATCTCTATCTCACCTTCTTTTGTGAGCAACGGCACCCTGCCTATTTCCTTCAGATATATCCCCACAAGGTTTTTCTCGCCATCAATGCAATAAGGTTCCTTTGTTCCATCTTCTGTTGCTTCCTTATTCATATCGTTCTCAATACAGAAGACATCGCCCATCGTATCATGGTTATTGAAAGAATCAAGATAAATCTCCATAATCATTACCTCACAGGATCAGAAAGATAAAAATGTGCATAATAACTTCTGATTCTTAGTCTGTACAGAGTGAATACGCACACTTAACCTTTTTCCCATTTTGAGGCATTCCGCAGTCGTTCTTCCACTTCTTTTAGAATCTGCAACCGATAGTCAGCAGCATTTTTCAGACTCTGGCAAAGCCCATTAACAATATTACGATTGTCTGGAAAAGTCTGTTTCAGACCTTTGCGATCATCTGAAGTCTCATTCATATACATTCTCACTGGGAACATGAATGTTAATAACCCCCTTCAATCTTTATTAACCTTAATCGCTGTTTTTCTGACGTTTATAAGAAACCTCCGGAAAAGATGCTATCTTCCCTGAAGACATCTCCCTTCTGTGTTAGAAAGCAAGCACCCTTTCATCCTTGCTCTGCCCGTATTCATAGACTGCTCCCTTCATATGATCAAGACGTGTCAGCATTTCATGGTGTTTGATCTCATCCGCCATAAGATAAGAAAGGATATACCCCATAAATACGTCTTTGTTCTTCGTGAGTGCACTGTTAGCAAGACCCATGGATTTGGCCTCTGCCTGAATATGTTTATCCATGATGTCTGAAAGTGGCATAAGGTCCTGGGGGGTTAAGCGCACACTCTCTTTTGTCAGATGATCGAGTGCAAACTGAAGCATTACCTTGTGTTTTTCCGAATCAGACCTGATCATCTCTGTTGTCACTTTCACAAAAGCGTTATCCGATTTCTTCATTAATTCATTCGAAAGACTGATCGTCTGATCTTCCAAAGTTTTCCATTCCCTCAAAATCTCGATTAAATCATTTTGTTTTGCATGCTGTACCATTTTTACCTCCCTTTTAAAAACCGTTATTAATAAAATGTTTTATCTCTGACATTGTTCATGTCGTCGATAAAACCCTCTTGCCGTTGCTTTAACAGTCTTGGTAGTAACATCTACATTAATTTTTACCATAGAGAACAGACGATTAGTATCAGCAATATTCTTATTTTTATGTAGGAAAGCAGATTTTTATTTTGTCGGTATTTATCCTACAGAGGCAGGATGCACTTTAACCCTAAAAATGCAATTGAATAATATAGATGTTGTGAAAAAATTATTTTTCGATACTTTAGTGTACCTTTCATGAATAGTCAAAAGAATATTTTTATCAAGAGAACAAATAAAAATAATCTCATAATTCATCGAGTTAAATAATTTTTTGAACAATGTCTGTATTATTCGGGTCAACGCAGTAAATGCTTTTGTTTTGATAATGCAGACAGGCATATGGGCAGAAAAAGGCGGATATTTGATATGGTTCTGGTTATGGACTCATCAGTAACTGATGGTAAAGTTGCTGTTGCTGGTGTCGGTATATGCGCTATTGCTCGTGCTTGTTATCCTTATCTGGATTCCCTGTATCGTATGTTATCAGTAAACCGTTGGAGTCGAATCCATTGACAGCAAGTGCCGTTGTATAAAGTGATTTACCAAAATTCTTATTGTCTGTGATAGATTGAATGTTTAAGATTGCAGAAACAGAAAATAAGGGACAACTCCACAATAGCGTGGAGTTGTCCCTTCAACTTGAGAGCGCCACAGCTTCGAAACATTCATAAATTGTTTATTAACAGCCTAATTCCTCGTAAAATCCTGTCCTGTGACATTAGCATTGATCACGTTTACGATCCTGTTCAGAGGAGAAAACGTATAAGGCGCCAGGCTTGGAGTTACCGTGTAATTGTTGCCGGGTACAAGTCCGGTAAAGGTATAAACACCGCTGGAATTCGTTGTTGTTGTCGCATTTGCAGGACCGGTCAGGGTGACTGTAACTCCTGCCACTCGCACAGAGGATGGTGTTCTTATCGTTCCTGAAATTGAGTATGTGACAGGAGCTGTGCCTGTAAAATTCTGCCCTGTGATATTGCTATTATTCACGGTTACGTTCCTGCTCACAGGAGAAAACGTATAAGGCGCCAGGCTTGGAGTTACCGTGTAATTGCCGTTTGCAAGTCCGGCAAAGCTATATTGTCCCTGGGCATTTGTGGTCGTTGTTGCGCTCGCAGGACCAATTAGTTGTACTGTAACACCAGCTATTGGTGCCAATGATGGCGTTCTTATCGTTCCTGAAATTGAGTATGTGACAGGAGGTATGCCTGTAAAATTCTGCCCCGTGATATTGCTATTATTCACGGTTACGTTCCTGCTCAAAGGAGAAAACGTATAAGGCGCCAGGCTTGGAGTTACTGTGTAATTTCCTTTGGATAATCCTGATAAAGTATAGTTTCCCTGAGCATTTGTAGTAGTCGAACCGGTAGCGTCCCCGCTTAATGTTATGGTTACACCAGCTATCGGAGTTCCACCTGCAGTGCGCACGGTGCCCGAGATAGAATATGTTACCAGGACGATCGGCCGCATCATGTCATTCTCTTCATGACCAAGCAGGTGGCAGTGCCAAACATATTCCCAGCCAAAGTTGGTCATCACATTGGTGATTTGAGCTACCGCCGGTATACCTATCGGTGGCAGTACGGGTTGGAAGTTCACCGCGGAACCCGCCGGCGTAGTCGGGTCCAGCAACCGATTGCTCTGAGGTATCGGGAAGGGCAGCGTCATCGTCGCCGGACGTATTGCTAAAATAATGTCTTCGAACGGATTCGTCCTGATGGTTTCCTTCCAGCCAAGCTCTTCATCGTAGGGCGGCTTTATGGTGTTGGTCCAGTCAACCCGGTTGACCACCTGTACGTTGAACAGGTGGAAGTGGATGGCATGGGAGTCAACACCTAAATGATTAAGACGCCAGAGTATGGTTTCGCCTGCATTCAGTATCTCGGTCGGCGGGTCTATGTAACGAGCCATACCGATAACCGGGCCGGCACCTACAGTCGGTGCGAGAGGGTTTGGGGTCGAGCCGAGCACGGCGTTCATCCGTCCAAACTCCATGTCAAAACCCTCAACGAGGTTCTTCCCATTCATCACCATATCCCCGTTAAGCATGGCAGCGGCTGTAGCGCCTGTGCCGCCGGTGCCGGGAACAGGCGTCAGATAGACACGAGGAGCAGAAAGGTACCCTGAGCCAGGATAGGTGACTGTGATGGCGCCAACGCTGCCAAGCGTTATAGCCGCTATGGCTGTAGCGCCTGTGCCGCCGCCACCCGTTATTCTAACGGTAGGAGCCGTGGTGTAATTTCGTCCCGGATTTGTAATCGTGATGACAGTAACAACGCCACCTGATATGGTTGCCGCAGCTGTAGCGCCTGTGCCGCCGCCGGATATTGTAACAGTTGGAGGCGAAGTATATCGACTGCCGGCTGTTACAAGCGTGATAGCAGTAACGCCGTTAAGTGATGCCGTGGCTCTAGCAACAAACCCGGGGTTGCCGGCCGTGCCGGGCGTGCCGCCGATCTTGCCGCCGCCATAAAAATTGACGGTAGGGGGCATAGTATAACCCTGGCCGGGTAACTCTAACACGACCTTTGCAACAGACGTAGGCAAGCCGGTAACATTTAATGTCTCGGCAACGCTGTTGGCATAGATATTAACATATGGAGTGGGAGGGCTATAGACGTCATTTTGATACGCTTCGGGCACGAGGAGACGATCCTGACCCACTTTAAAGGCCTTCGGCAAGTAGGCCTGCAGCGAGGGCAAGTCGTAGGCAGCTGTTGAAGATCCCGCCGGATCTATCCGGATCTGCATAACCGTCCGGGTATTGGGGCCGAAACCGGGCGGGGTCGTGGGCGCACCGCCAATACCGGTCTGATCAGGATCGTCCGTGAAGTAGTCGTAGCGCGTGTCGAACAATGGCATAGGAGCGGGCGCGTCGTTGTAAAGAATGAGCGTATCGCCGGGCGTGATCCCTGATCCGGTCCCGAAGTCCACGATGACGTCCGCGCGCACCGCCGGGGGCAGATAGAGCGCCTTGCTGGTGACACCCCCGAAGGTTACGCTTCTTCGATTATAGTCGAAATCCACAGGCTGCGGCGGGATCACCGCAACCTTTGCCAGGAACCCGGCTTCGTTGCCGATCTGCCACATGTCCGGGCCTTTCGTAGCCGGATCGGGCACACCGCCGTCTCTGCCATCCTTTGGCCAGTTCGCCGGGTAGCCCGGGGTTGGAGCCGCAGGAACCATTGAGACTTCCGTGCAGAGACTCTGATCCGACACCGCTCCTCCTCTGCATATTACACCGGCAGCGGTTGCGGCATAGTACAGCTGCAGGTTGAGCATTCGGTCGTTGCAGGCGTTCAGGATACGAAAGCGTACGGCTGTCGGCTGCAACACTACGTAGGGGAACGCTGTGCCGTTGACAATCATAGTATCCATGAAGGCTTCAGGGACGATAGTCGGGCTTGGCAGGGTATTATCTAGTACAGCCATCGGAGGTATCATCCAGGGGCCATAGTCCCATCTGCCCATAATGTTGAATCCGTTCGTCGGGTCATAGATGTTCTCGTTCGGCAGATACTCGTGGGGGAGCCAGAAGTCCCCCCCGGTTGTCCCAGCGACATGGATCGTCCAGAGAGGATCCGTAGTAGAGGTGGCGGAGGTCGTCGTGTAAGGCGGATCAGACGGAGGAGGAGGAGGAAAAGGAAGAAACTGGAGAGCAGCCGTGGATGCGTCGTGTACAAACGTCTTATCCTGAATGATCAAGGGTGTTCCAAGATCTGGCAGGATCTTCTTGTTAGGAAGGCCCATTGCCGTGAAGGTGCCATGAGTATTCGTACCCGAGATCAGGTCTTGCTCGACATTGTCTGTCAAGAGGTAGCCCGCGGCCTCGCCGGCATAGACGTTTAAGCGTGTAATACCATATGCGTGGTCGTGGTAGAACATCAGGCGGGCGCTCTGCTGGTTAGGATAGTAGTATGTCCCTATCCCATCGCCGACAGCCGGTGTGAAGCACGATAATATGCCACCGATGCACGGAACGGGCGTTCCATTTACCACTGATCCATTGACCATATCAGGCACATTCTGGAAACTCACGCCCTTCTTGTAGGGAGTCGAGTCATTAAACGGAGTCACCCATTGATGGGGCGTGCCATCACTGATCCATGGGGTCAAACCGCCGTGGAGGTGAAGGTCGGCGCGGTTCTGGGTATAATTTTGTCCGGCAATGGGTCCCATGCCTGCGCCCATGACAGTCATGTCCACCGGCAGTGGAAGGTCGCCCACACCGTTGATGCCAAGCTCGTTAAAAAACTTAATGCGCACGGCCGTGTCGCGGTTGGCGATGATCAGCGGACCCAGATACTGACTGGTTTGATCCGTGCCCCCGGGCTTTGTTCCGAGGTTTTTTTGGTAATAGCCTCTTAGCTTGGTGCCGGGAGGTACGGGGGGAGGGAGTCCGCCGCATGTAGTTACGCCTAATAGCGAGGTAGTACAAGGGCCGGGCAGGTCTGAATGCATCTGCTGATTGTACTGCTTTAACCCGATCTCATAATAGTCCGATCCCGGATAAGTTGTCTGGTCCGGATTGGCAACAGGGATATACTGACCGAGGTTGTTGGCATTAGCAGCCCCAAGACCGGGCAGCCCGTTAATGAATTTCCTGAGGTTCGGGCTGTTGGCGTAATTGGGCAATGCGATGTCAACCGCAGGGTTAATCCCTGTTGGGGTAGACGCCACAGCCGCCGCCGTGACCCCTGACTTGGATTTCGCTGGAGTCTTCGCTATACCCACTTGCGGAGCTCCAGCCTCAGGTTGCGGCAGAGTTTCCGGGAAGCTCGGGTCTATCGCATGTCGCGCTTTCATCGCCTCTTGAAGACGATCCCAGGCATCTTGCCTCTTCTGCTGATAAGTGCTTTCTTCAGCGGCGGTTTGACCAACGACCCAGAAAAGGGCAATTGCTATCAATACCAGCTGCTTAAAGATTGATAATTTTCTCTTCTCCATTTTTTCCCTCCTATTCTTCAGAAAGCAAAATATTAAAATATTTTCCTCCGTTCAATATCTGGCGCATTGCCTTTACCAGTTCATCTGTCATATTATCCTTTGTCACATAGCCGTCACCACCAGCCTTCATAACACTCAGTTCATAATGCTCGACCGGGAACATGCTTAGCATAAGAACAGAAAGATAAGGCTTTCTGCTTTTCAGTTCCTGCAAGACATCCAGACCGCTTATGCCGGGCATGTTAATGTCCAAAACAACCATGTCGAAATCATTTTTGCTTGCCTTATCAAGAGCCTCATGTCCGTTACCCGCCTCATCAGTGACAGCCATATCATAGGTCTCCGAAATAAATCGTTTTAACCGGTCACGGAAAAGCTCATGGTCGTCCACAATAAGTATCTTTGACTTTAAATTATGTGCGGACATTTCATTTTCTCGCTATGGCACTTCATATCTATTTTTAACATGAAAAACAGATAAATAATATCAGTGGGATTCTCTTTTTTTTGTAGGAAACCGGAGTTTTCTTTTGTAGGTATTTATCCTACGGATGGAGGGAAACAATAGAAGTTACTAACCGTTATAAGACAGTTAATATAAACTGAAAAATGCTGTGTTTTCAGTCAACAAGATTGCGCTTAATAGCATAGTGGGTCAATTCAGCGTTGTTTTTCATACCCATCTTTTCGAGGATGCGGGTACGGTAAGTGCTGATGGTTTTCACGCTCAGGGACAGTTCATCTGCAATACCCTGGAGTGTTTTGCCTGAAGCGATCATACGCAATACCTGATATTCACGATCAGACAATGTTTCATGAATGGGGGTTTCAGCATCATTATCAAAAGAAAAGAGCAATTTCTCTGAAAAGGAAGAACTGATATATTTCCCCCCATTTAATATCTTTCGCACAGCCTTTATCAGTTCATCCGGTATGCTGTCTTTTGTCAGATAACCCGAAGCCCCTGATTTTAAAGCCCTGAGTGCATACTGCTCTTCAGGGAACATGCTTAATATAAGAACAGGGAGCTTAGGCTTCTGAAGCTTCAGGTCCTTTAATATCTCCAGACCATCCCTGCCTGGCATCGCAATGTCAAGGAGTATGAGGTCGTAATCCTTCCTGCCAACTTTCTCCAACACCTCCTGTCCGTTGCCTGCCTCACCGGCAACAAGCACATCCGGCATTTCAGAGAGGATATGCTTAAGCCCTTCTCGTACAACAGCATGGTCATCAGCAATAAATATTCTGATCATTTCTCCTGTCCTTTATTATCCAGCGGTATGCTTACTGTTACTGTAGTGCCTTTGTTCTCCATTCCTGATATCATAATACTCCCATCCCAGGATTGGACCCGTTCCCTCATCCCCATAAGTCCGTAAGATCTGGGGTCTGCGAGCTCCTCTTCTGTAATTCCTTTGCCATTATCTTTCACCTGAAGCATTAAACAACTGCCGTTTTCATTCAGGCTTACGCTCACCCATGTAGCCTCTGCATGACGTACGATATTCGTTAGTGTCTCCTGAAGAATCCGGAAAATAGTGGTCGACATGTCCCGCTCCAGGCTTCTTTCTCCCATATCTATGGAGAGGTCCCATTTAACTCCTGTCCTGTTCCCGAATTCTTTTACCTCCCATTCAATTGCTGACGCCAGACCGAGATGATCCAGAATCCCGGGTCTCAATTGACTCGAAATTTTCTGAACTGTCTTAATGGCTGAATTGATAAGATCCAGACTCTTTCTGGTTTTTTCCTTCAGTGATTTCTGCTCCACCGTAAACTTCTTTTCCAGCCATGAGAGGTCTATCTTAAGGGCTGTCAGAATGGTGCCGAACTCGTCATGAATCTCCCGTGCGATATGTGCCCTCTCCGCTTCTCTCACTGACTGAAGATGTACAAGAAGGTTGCGCAATTGTTCACGCGATTTTATTAATTCCTCAGTCCTGTCCTGAATCTTAACCTCTAACTCTTCATTCGCCTTCTGTAAAGCCTCTTTTGCCTCACTCAGTCTCTCTTCGGCATGTTTCTTCTCTGTGATATCCTGAGTGGTACCAAATCCGCCAAAAAGTATACCATGTTTATCGAATTCAAGTTCCGCCCGTTCGCGAACCCACCTGATGCTGTCGCCGACAACGATTCGGTGTTCGATATCGTAATGCTCGCCGCGAAGGGCAGCCATCCACTTCCGGTCGACATACTCACGGTCATCCGGGTGAACAGTGGACAGAAAGGTCTCGTAAGTCAGAGGCGTCCCTTTGGTTACTCCAAAGATCCGCCAGTTCTCGTCGGACCAGAGCAATTCATTTTGTTGAACATTCATACGCCAGCTCCCGGTCTGTGCGACTGCCTGTGCGCGGTTCAGGTCCTCCCTGCTCTCCCGCAACAACTGCTCGGCTTTTCTACGTTCGGTAATATCGATGCACGTACCAACCCATTCCCGAACAGTTCCATCATCTTCAAAAACAGGCATGCCACGGGCAAGAAAGTGGCGGTAAATTCCATCATATCTGCGTATGCGGTATTCCACTTCATAGCTGTTCATTCCTGCAACAGAATTTCTCCATACCCGCGCAGCGTAGTCAAGGTCATCAGGATGAATAGCCTTCGACCATCCCCAACCCTTAATCTCATCTTTGCTCTGCCCTGTAAATTGTCTCCATGAGGGCAAGTCTTCCACAACCTCTCCATCAGCATTTGTCGTCCATCCCAACTGACCTGTCACTTCAATGTAAGATCGATAGCGTATCTCACTCTCTCTCAAGGTCTCCTCAAACCTCTTCTGGACAAGGGCAATCGCAGCAAGTTCGGCAAATGCCGTTGCCATGCGGCTATCGTTTTCATTAAATCCCTTTGGCTTATTGCCGAGACCGAGCAAACCAACAACTTTTCCCTCAACTATCATCGGAGCAAATATAACATTCCTCAGTTTTGAATGACCCTCCGGCATAAACTTAATCCACTCGCTGTTCAGGAAGTCATTGTTATATACTGCCTCTTTGTTATTGTAAGCCTCTGCACGCAACCCGCGTATGGGCATAGGAAGCCGTGGATCAACCCGGCAGGACAATCCCCCGGAATCCAAAAAAACAACTTCATTTTCAGTGCCGTCTTTGCTCAACAGGGCAACATATCCGGAAGTTGCACCAATCAGTTTCTTGCAGGAGTTAAATATTGATTGAGCTGCACTCCTGAAATCCTGATACTGCAGGACAGCATGAGACCCTTCCAGCAGTGCCGAGATTTCGGATTGGCGCTGTTGTGATTCCTCAAGGGTATTGATCAGGATATCTTCTGCAGCCTTGCGCCCTGTAATGTCTTCTCCTGAGCTGAGGGTACTCACAATATTTCCTGCTTCGTCTCTGATTACTGCATTTTCCCAGGCAATAATCCTTTCGGTCCCGTTGCTTGTCAGCACAGTATTCTCAAAGAATCTTACTGGTTCAATCTCTGCTGATATCAGCTTTTTGAATGCATCTCTTACGTTTTCCCTTATCTCTGATGGAACAAAAGTATCAAACCAGTTTCTGCCGATGACCTCATGTTTTTCATATCCCAGTATTTCACACCCTTTTTTATTGATAAAGGTAACTTCCTGGTCAGCATTAATGCCGACTAAAATAACTCCTGCGATATCAAGATACTCCTGTGCTGTGTTTCTCTCGAGTATAAGTTCTTTCTCCGCGCGCTTGCGAAATGTGTCAGGTTCTTTATTACTGACAGTCGTTTTGGATTTGGATCGACTTGAGGATATGCCGGATTTTAGATCAGTGGCCTGTCTGTTTTTTGGGGTTTGTAAGGCTTTTTCAGGGACAGATAAAGGAAGTTTCACCGGTATTGATTTCTTTTGAGCCATAATAAAACCTGTTTATTTTTAAATATTATCATAAACGACATAAATGAGGAAAATAGTTTTTTCAGGCAATTTGATGTCATTGACATCCGGGCTCAGATTTCAGAGTTACTGACTGGCAGACAGTTTTGAGAAATCAGCAATCGTTGATACAGTTCTCCATATCTCATTCAGCAAAGACAGCCTGTTCATTTTGATCTCTTCGTTCTTATCCATAACAAGGACTTTGTCAAAGAAATTATTAATGGAATCTGTAAGAGAAGAAAGGAGAACGATCGCATCATAATATTTCCGGTCGTCAAGAATTACCGGGAGATCATGACGGACAGTATCAAACTTCTCCTTGAGCTGTTTCTCCGGCTCTTCCATGAGCAGGTCAGCTTTCAGTTCAGGGACTTCTGTTTTTGGTATTATGTTATTTACACGTTTTACAGCTGCGAGAAAATCATTATATGCCCTGTCATCTTTGAATTTCCTGAGAGCATCCAGCCTTTCACTTATCTCTCTCAATTGTACGCTGCTTGATAAAGAGAGAACGGACTGCACTATGTCAGAGCCATATCCCAGATCGAAAAATACGATTTCCAATCTGTTTTCAAAAAATTGCAGTATCTTCCCTTTTACTTCTTGCAGATCTTTTCCGTCTGATAATGTTTGCAGTGCCTTCTCTGCCAGGACATCCAGAGGCAGACCATACCCCTTTTGCAGGAGTATGGCAATAATACCAAGAGCCTGTCTTCGTAATGCAAACGGGTCTTCGGAACCGGTAGGCGTAAGCCCTACAGAAAAGAAGGCAGATATATTATCAATTTTATCACTCATGCTGAGAAGCGCTCCAACGTCTGTCTGCGGCAGTCTTCCGCCTGAATGTGTCGGAAGATACTGCTCTTCGAGAGCCTCTGCAACTTCCTTTTCCTCTCCATCATGCACTGCGTAGTACTTGCCCATAATCCCCTGCAGTTCCGGAAATTCCCTGACAACACCTGTGATGAGATCAGTTTTTGCAAGCCACGCAGCACGGACAAGATTGTTTTTTGCTGATGGGAAAAGCCGCTCAGCAAGAAATTCCGCAATAGATGCCATTCTCTCTGTCTTCTCATAGATACTGCCGAGGTTTTCCTGAAAAGTTACCTTTTTGAGTTCCTCTATCCTTTCTGAAAGGGGCTTTTTTCTGTCCTCGTCAAAATAAAATCGTGCATCCTCGAACCTTGCCCTAATGACCCGTTCCGCACCTGTCTTAACTGTATCTGCGTTGTCTTCACTGGTATTGCTGACTACAACAAAACGGTTCGTAATACTGCCATCCTTATTTTCAACCGCAAAGTATTTCTGATGGCCTTTCATTACTGTGATGAGCAGTTCCTTCGGAAGGGTAAGGTAATTTTCTGAGAATGTTGCAAGGACAGGGACAGGATATTCAACAAGGTTCACAACCATATTAAGGAGTTCCTCATCCTCAACACGTCTTTCACCAAGAGATGACAGGAGATTGTCTGTCTTCTCGATTATGATCCTCTTTCGCTCTTCAGGGTCAACTATAACGCAATTGTTGCCGAGTAATTTTCTGTAGCTCGGGATCTCCTTTACCTGAAATGCGGCAGGCGACAAAAATCTGTGCCCCCTCGTACTGTTACTGCTTTTAATCCCCTCTATCTCAAAGCTGAGAATCTCCTTGTCGAGCAGAGACAGCAACCATCGAATGGGTCTGACAAATCTCATGTTGTTGTTGCCCCATCTCATGGATTTCGGCAGATAAATCGAAAGCACGATTTTCTTCAGGAGTTCCGGCAGCACTTCCCTGACATGCAGACCCTTCTCTTCAATGACAGCAACTACATATTCACCTTTGTCTTTATTTTTAATGATGAGGCTTTCTACATTCACTCCCTGCGATTGGGCAAAGCCTGTTGCTGCCTTTGTCGGCCTGCCGTCTGCATCGAAAGCAGCCTTTTTGGAAGGGCCGGATACTTCCCTCGTCCTGTCTTCCTGCATAACTGGTATGCCATCGGTAATCATAGCCATTCTCCGCGGAGTTCCATATGTTCTGATCTCAGAAAATGCTATGTAATTTTCCTTCAATATCTTAGCGGTGTTTTCTTTTAACTGCTGGAGGGCAGGATGTATAAACCTTGCCGGTAAATCTTCTGTTCCGATCTCAAGCAAAAGAGATATCGTGTCATTTGTATTATGGTTCATGTATTTTCCCTCCGGACAAACATAGTATTTCTGATGAACTGTCCAAAATTATACATTTATATAAGATTGATTGACAAGACAGCATCCGCTTTTAGTATTTAACAGGTCTCCTCTCGGGCACCCTAACATGCAGGACCTTTTCTTCATTCCATTCTCCTGAAACATAGAGCCCGCAGTAGCAGCTTCCATACTCTTTTATATCAGGGTCTCTGTATACACAAGGGCATATGATATCAGTATCCTTTTCCTTTGTGCCTGCTGCGAGACGGCAGGGACAGGAACGGTATCCGTACCGCGATTCATTGGTAAGTAGCCCTTCCAGTATTGCCAGGACGTATTTTTTATCCTTATTGAGTTGGACCCCCTGCGATTCAGCATATTTGCTCAGGATCTCGTAAAGCCTCTCCGGACTCATTCTGAAGCTATCGCCTTTTTTATGGCTTCTTCGTCAAGCCCGAGGATAACTTCTTCTACAACAAGGGTCGGGTAAGTCACTGCGGGATTATACTTCCTGACTTCTTTAGACATAAGCCATTGCTCACCGCTGTCAAGCAGGTCCACCTCAGTAATTTCATATCTGATCTTGTTTTCATCGAGGAATTTTTTAACCATTTTGCATGTGGGGCAGGTGCTTAGTGAGTAAAGTCTGACTCTCTTTTTCTGTTCTTCCATCTCCGCTCCTATGCATTCCCTATCGGACGTTCAGGGTTGTTTATTTTATATAACTCTGTTGTAGTCATCGCAACGTCTTCCATCATCTCGGCATTTGCCCTGTTTATTATTTCTATCGAAACATCTAAAACGTCAGCGACATCCTGCAATGAAAGGCCTTTTACGTAATGCATATCCGCAATCATTATCTTGAGCGCATCGTCTTCAATATAGCTTTTTAGGTCCTTGTCCTCAACATTTATGGCATCGCATGCTTCATTGAATTTCCGGCCATTTTTCAATGCCGCCATTATCTCATCCATGGCCTTGTTATAAATCTCATTTTCTTCTTCAGTATATTCCTTGTACGTAAAATCTTCCATAAAACCCCTTTTGAACTTTATTAAAATACATCACATTGCACACTGTTTTATCTATATATGATACCATATTATTGCCATGGATGCCCTCGGTAAAAAGGAGCTCTTATCCTTCTACAACAGACATCTGAAAGACTTCGGCGACAAGCCACAGGCTGTCAGGTGGACGCCCAGAGGACAACTCCGCAGATATGAAACCCTTTTGAACATTGCTGGAGACCTTTCGGGTAAAGCAATCCTCGACTTCGGATGCGGCAAGGGAGACTTTTATGGATTTCTAAAAGACAGGGGCATTTCTGTCAATTACTCCGGCATCGATGTAAACGAGAATCTGATTAAACTGGCCAAGAGCAAATTCCCGGAGACAGAGTTTATTGCCACAGATATAGAAGAGTCAGGGTTCAACAGAGAGTTTGATCTCATTTTTATCTGCGGTGTATTCAACCTCAGGATCGCAGGGGTTGAGGAATCCATGAAGGATGTACTTAAAATTCTTTTTAAGCTGTGCAGGGAAGCTCTTTATGTCAACCTCCTTACTTATTATGTTCCGCAGAGGAGCGTTGAACTATTTTATATGAAGCCTGAAGAGATCCTGTATTTTGCGATTACCGAACTTTCAAGGTCTGCAACATTAAGGCATGAGAAAGAGGATATCTTCCTGTCAGTCTACAGATAATAGCCCCCTCCAAATTTTCCCAAATAATTCACATTTCCACCTCCCCCGATCAATAATTTCATAATGTTCGTTTAGTACTTAATCAAGTCCACATATCAGCAGATTCTATGCGGTTGCGACCAACACCTACTACTAAACCTTTTCGATGTGTTAAACGAATTGAAGATTTACAAGAGAAAGGTTTAACGACAAGGGTGCGGCGCACGGATAACCAGCTTCTACAAAATAAAATTACAGGTTTATCCCGTGTCGTCTCAACCGCTTGTTAGCCCATTTTTCAAATTCTTTATAGTATGTTTGAGATTATTCTTCAGCGAACGTTAAGAAAGCATCTTTGTGAAAAGAATGAATCTTATTCTTGTTAATCCAATCATCCACATCTTTTCTTTTATAATTGAAATGGTGATGAATGTTCTTGACTGAGCGCAAAAATAAGGCTTGGGACATTCCTTCAACTTTTGCTGCCTCTTGAATTGCAAGATTATTATTCGAATTTTGAAGCCCTTGCAAGCAGCTTTGAGAGCTGCCAAGTAATATGCCAGTATCTGAATACACTTCCATAGCTTCTGTTCTAATATATTGTTTTAAGTTGCTGTTCTTGATAGTTTGCCATATTGCTGTGATAATACTTGCACCACTCACAAAATAGCTAATAATTTCAGAAGTAGTCATTTTATTTTTTTCCTCCAAAATATTTTGTGGCTAACATTTATTTTTAGCATATGATAATACTATTTTTTCTCACGTGGGTCCAATGTCCCAGGCAGGCATAAGAATTCTTTCGTAAACACTGTATAACCTTCTTGTTCATTTCCTACTGAGTAAATAAGAGTGTTTCCTGCGATGTCTATTTTTTTGAGAATGGATTTAAAAGATTCCGAATAGACTTTCTTTTCTGTTAAGAGTCTCGGCTGGATTTCGGCTATACATTGCTTGTATTCAGGATAGCCTCCCTCAAGTTCCCATCGAACACTATTCCTTACGTCACTATTCTTAATGGTATCTGTGGTTATTTTAGTCCAAAGAACCCAACTGTCGGCATGCGCCACAGCGCTGAACCCGAAAACAAAATACAGTATAAAAGAAAGAATTATTTCGATCATTTTTCCATTTATTGCTGTTTCTTTCATTTCCTTCCTCCTTATCCAAATGACATGCTTTATCTTATGAATACCATTGATACTCCGCACCATTATAACATGCTCTGCCCCTGCGCATTTCAGGAAGTAGCTTTTAATTAATAGTAAGTTATAAAAGTTATCTGAGTTTTAATCTGCTCAGAATAATACCAAGATATTTATTGATAACATTACTTCTTTTTAAAAAAGGAATAATAAGCGATTTTCTTGTCCCAAGCTTATTTAATTCAGCTACAATTTGTTGATTCTCTTCATAATGTAACCCTTGTCTGAAAATATTTACCGCTTCTCCTTTTTCCTTTTCAAGCAAGTAAATTTTTCCAAGGTTTAAGTAATGAAATGAATTTTCTGGGTCTTCGTTTATGGCATTCTTGCATAAGGAAATCGCTTTTTGAACCTGTCCTCGTTCTTTTGCT
>Ga0315295_10002362_pt1 | contig 16034 bp, 8 predicted proteins | sample YL17G14_0_MG_FD_204453 | JGI IMG/M metagenome (GOLD analysis project Ga0315295, IMG submission 204453) | Sediment microbial communities from Yellowstone Lake, YNP, Wyoming, USA - YL17G14_0 | ecosystem: Environmental > Aquatic > Freshwater > Lake > Sediment | place: USA: Wyoming | collected... | reverse complement strand
CGGGGACCTCGCTGCGCTCGGTGGCGGGCGCCGGCGCGGTGAGGAACGCGGCGGCGAGCGCCACGGCCAGGACCAGGGACCCTCGATGCGACCTCATGAGGCACTCCTTCTGGTTTGCGGCGACGCGCACGTGCCCGGGGGGCGGCACGTACATCCGGGATCCGCGGCATGGTAGGGGATGCGGGGGCCGTCCGGGTGCCCGCGCGCCCGAACGTCCGTTCCGGCCCGACGAGCGCGGCCGTGCCGGGGGCCGACGAAGGCGGACCGCCGGGCCTCGCGACCCGGCGGTCCGTGTCCCGCGCCACGGCGGGCGCGGTCGGTCGGGCGGCCCTACTTCTTCCCGCCCGTCGGCTTCTCGGGGGCGGCGAGCAGCTTCTCCATCTCGTCCATGATGGAGTTCATCTCCTTCATCGCCGCGTTGAACGGGCCCGGCGTCGTCATGTCCACGCCCGCGTCCTTCAGCAGCTCGATGGGGTACTTGGAGGAGCCCGAGGACAGCATCCTGAGGTAGGCGTCGCGCGACTTCGTCGTGGGCTTCTTCGGCGCGGCGTCGGCCCGCATGTTGGCCGCGATCTGCTGGGAGGCCGTGAGGCTGGTGGCGTACTGGTACACGTAGAAGTTGTAGTAGAAGTGCGGGATGTAGGCCCACTCGATGCCGTACAGGTCGTTCACCTTGCACACGCCCTGGGCGTCACCGTAGTAGTCCTTGAGCAGGCCGAGGTACATCTCGCTCAGCTTCTCGCCCGTGAGCGGCTCACCCTGCTCGCCCTGCTCGTGGATCCTCATCTCGAACTCGGCGAACAGCGTCTGCCGGAACAGCGTGGTGCGCATGCCGTCGAGGTAGCTCCCCAGCAGGAACAGCCGGGTGTCCTTGTCCGTGGTCTGCGCCAGCATGTAGTGCAGCAGCAGGTTCTCGTTCAGCGTCGAGGCCACCTCGGCCACGAAGATGCGGTAGTCGTGGGTGGGATAGGGCTGGTTCTTGTCGGACAGGAAGGTGTGCAGCGAGTGGCCCGACTCGTGCGCCAGGGTCGAGACCTCCTCGTAGAGCCCCGTGAAGTTCTGCAGCTGGTAGGGGTGCACGCCGTAGGCCCCGGTGCTGTACGCCCCGGAGCGCTTGCCCGTGGTGGGGAAGAAGTCCACCCAGCGGCTCTCGAACCCGGTCCTCAGGGTGCCCACGTAGTCCGGGCCGAGCGGGGCGACGGCCTTCAGCACGAGGTCCTTCGCCTGCTCGGGCGTGTAGCGCAGGTCCACCCGCTTGATGATGGGGGCGTAGAGGTCCTCGTAGCGCAGCTGGTCCACGCCCATCATGCGCTGGCGCAGCTTCAGGTACCGATGGAGCGTGGGCAGGTTGGCGTGCACGTCGGCGATGAGCTGCTTGTAGACGCTCACCGGGATGTTGGAGTTGAACAGCGCGGCCTCGAGGCACGAGCCGTACTGGTGCACGTCCTTGTCGAACATGTGCGTCTTGACGTTGCCGTCGAGGGTGGTGCCCAGCGTGCGCTCGAAGTCCTTGTAGCGCGACCAGAAGGCCTTGAAGACCTGGTCGCGGTCCTCGCGCACCGTGGACGCGCGGTACTTCGTGTAGCCCTGGGCGTCGAGCCGCACCTTCTCGCCGGTCGAAAGCGTGACCTCGGGGTAGGGCAGGTCGGCGTTGGTGAAGGTGCGATAGGCCAGGGCCGAGTTGTCCTTCATCATGCCGGCCTGCGAGGCCACCTTCTCCTCGGCGGCGCTCAGGGTGTGCGGCGCGTAGCGCAGGATGTCGTCCAGGCCCGGCTTGTAGGGCGCGAGCCGGGGCTCGGCGGCCAGGAAGCCGTTCACCTTGTCCGCGCCCAGCGCGAGGATCTCGGGGCGCAGCCACGAGACGGCCGAGCCGAACTGCACGCCCAGCTGCTGGGCGATCTGGTTCATCTCCCGCGTCCGCCCCACGCGCGTGTCCTCGTCGCTGCGCATGCTGGCGTAGACGCCGAGGCGGGTGAGGTCCTTCTCGACGTCCGTGATGGTCGAGAGGGCGGTGTAGAAGCCCGCGGCCGACTCACCGAGCTTGCCCTGGAAGTCCGCCAGCTTCGGGATGCGGGCGGCGATGTCGTCCTTCGCACGGGTCCAGGCGTCCTCGGAGGCATAGAGGTCCTCCGTCTTCCACTTGTACTGTTCGGGGACGTTGGCGCGCTCCTCGGCGGGCGCCGGCGTGACGAGACAGGCGGCCACCGCGAGGGTGGCGAGGACGAGGGCGAGGCGATGCCGCTTCATGCGAAGCTCCTTGATGGGGACGTGCGGACGAGGCCACACTCGTGGGGAGGCGGCGAACGTCAGGTAGAGAGCCGCCGCATGTTAGCACGACCGCGCGGGGGCGGCGCCCGCCCCTCGCGTCCCTTCTGAAATCCATCCGCTAGGCTGTGGCATCTCAACGGGCTGTGCGAACGCCGCAGGCGCACCGGGCAGCCCCCGGTTATGCTGACACCGCGCGTGGGCAGCCCGACAGGGGCGCCCCACGCCGGGTCCCCACACGGGCGCGACCGCGGACCCTCCCGGTCGAGGTCCGACGGCCAGCCGAAAGGAGCAATCGTGAGTCCCGTCATCCTCTTTGGAGTCGTCACGGTCAACCTGGCGCTCGTCGGCTACACGGTGGGCGTCATCGCCGCGCGCAAGCGTCGCGTCACACCCGGCGCGCTCGCCTTCTTCACCATCGCCCTGGTGCTCGACTTCGTCGCGACCGGCTGCATGATGATCGGGAGCCACAAGCCGTGGTTCACGCCGCACGGCCTGGTCGGCTTCGCTGCGCTGGCGGCCATGGTCGTGCTCGTGCCGCTGCTGTGGAGGGCGAGGGGCAGGAGCCCCGAGCAGCTCATCCCGGAGGGCCTGTACGTCTACATGTGGCTGGCCTACCTGGCGTGGGTGGCCGCCTACCTCGTCGGGGCCACCATCGCGATGAGGCGCTGAGGCGGCGTCCCGTCTCCGGTATCACGCGCGACATGCAGCGGGCGTCCTCGTGCGAGGGCGCCCGCTGCGTTCCGGGATGGCGTGCCGCGCTACGAGGCCGGCATCTCCTCGTCCTCCTGGAGGGGCTGCAGGTGCGCCAGCAGCTCGCGCGCCGCCTCGGCGTGCTCGCGGCGCACGCTCAACCTCCCGGCTCCGGTCGTGAGGTCGCGGCCCGGGACGCGTCCAGCGCCCAACAGCTCCTGGATGCCCTCGCCCTCGACTTCGAAGGGGATCCGCTCGGCATCGAGCAGTGACTTCGCCACCAGCAGGAGCGAGGCGTCGCCGGTCCTGAGCACCGTCACGAGGTCCAGCCACTCCGCCTCATCGTGGGGAAGAGGAGGAAGCTCGTCCACCAGGTCCACGGCACACTCCGGACACCGCTTCACGCCTTCCTGGAACTCGTTCCTGCACTTTGGGCAGAACACGTCGCCCTCCGTCACCGGCCAGAGCGCTCGGGCGCGGCGGCCACCGTGCCCGCCGACATCAAACGCCCCCGCCGCCGGCCTGTCAACGGCTCCGGTCGGTCGGTGGCCTCGGGCTCACTTTCGCCCGCCTGCAGGCGGGGGGACCGCGGTCCCCCCGCGCCGCGCGGCCGTCACGCCCGGGACGGCGCCCGTCCCGCGCACGGGGCCCCGCCCGCGCGGCCGTGCCCCGCATCTGCTAGCCTGCGTGGCGTCCCTGCGCCGGGGCGCGCAGGCCGGGTCCGGTCCGCGCGCCCGCCGCGCCGCTTCCGCACGGAGACCCACGATGAGACGCTCGCACGCCTTCGCCCGGTCCGCGCTGCTCCTGCTCGCCGCGGCCGTCCTCGTCCCGCTGCTCACGCCCGGTCCCGCCCGCGCCCAGAGCGCCGCGGCGTCCCCGCTGCAGGAGCGCGCCGACCGCTTCCTGGCCCTGGTGAACTCGAGCTACCAGGCGGTCTACACGGTGGAGCAGCGCGCGCTCTGGGCCGCCGCCACCGACGTGTCGCCCGCGCACGACGCGGCCGCCGAGGCCGCGGGCAAGGCGCGGGCCGCCTTCAACGGCAACCCGGCCGTCATCAACGAGGCGAAGGCCCTGCTCGCGCACCGGGCCGAGCTGGAGCCCCTCACGGTGCGGCAGCTGGAGCGCGTCCTGCTCAACGCGGCCGAGGGGCCCATGACGAATCCCGAGCTGGTCGCGGCCCGCATCGAGGCCGAGACGAGGCAAGCTTCGACGCTGAACGGCTTCACGTTCACGCTGGACGGCACGCCGATCACCCCGAACGAGATCGACCGTCAGCTGCAGGATCTCACCGACCTGGAGCGGCGCCGCGCGGTGTGGGAGACCTCGAAGCAGACCGGCCCGGCGCTCAAGCCCGGCCTCGCCAGGCTGCAGACGCTGCGCAACGGCGTGGCCCGGGAGCTGGGCTACCACGACTACTTCGCCCTCCAGGTGGCCGGTCACGACATGACCACCGAGGAGATGGTGAAGATGAACGACGACTTCCTGCGGGAGCTGAGGCCGCTCTACCTGCAGCTCCACACCTGGGCGAAGCACGAGCTGGCGAGGAAGTACGGCCAGCCGGCGCCGAGGCGGATCCCGGCCCACTGGATCCCGAACCGCTGGTCCCAGGAGTGGAACGCCATGGTGGCGTCCTCGAGCATGGACGCCGCCTTCAAGACCCACGACGCCGAGTGGGTCGCACGCACGGCGGAGGGCTTCTGGACCGGCATCGGGATGGAGCCGCTGCCCGAGGTCTTCTGGAAGGGTTCGGATCTCTACCCGGTGAAGGCCACCGACGCACGCAAGAAGAACACGCACGCTTCCTGCTGGCACATCGATCTCGACGAGGACATCCGCTCGCTCCAGAGCATCGAGGCGGACGAGTACTGGTTCGGCACCGCGCACCACGAGCTGGGGCACGGTCACTACGACCTGTGCTACGCGCGTCCCGGGATCCCGCCGCTCCTGCGCAACAGCGCGAGCCCCTCGTTCCACGAGGGCATGGCCACGGTCGGGGAGATGGCGGCGCGGCAGACGCCCTATCTGGAGTCGCTGGGCCTGCTGCAGCCGCAGAAGGGCGGGAAGGCCGACGAGATCGCCCCGCTGCTGAGCCTGGCGCTGGCGAACATCCCCTTCATGTTCTGGGGCTCGGGCGTGATGACGCACTGGGAGGCGGATCTCTACGCGAACGAGCTGCCGCCCGACCAGTGGAACGCCCGCTGGTGGAAGTACGTTGCCGAGTACCAGGGGGTCGAGCCGCCGGCGCCGCGCGGCGAGGAGTTCTGCGACGCGGCCACCAAGACGCACATCAACGACGCCCCGGCCTACTACTACTCCTACACCGTGGCCACGGTGCTCTCCTACCAGCTCAACGACCACATCGCGCGCCGGATCCTCAAGTCGGACCCGCGGCGCTGCAACTACTCGGGCAACAAGGAGGTGGGTGCCTTCCTCGCCGGCATCATGAAGCAGGGCGCCACCCGCGACTGGCGCACGGTGCTGCGCGAGGCGACGGGCGAGGACCTCTCGACGCGCGCCATGGTCGAGTACTTCAAGCCGCTCATGGCCTGGCTGGAGAAGCAGAACAGGGGGCGTCAGATCGGCTGGGAGTAGCCCGGCCGAGCCTGGTGTGCCGGGGCCCGGAGGCGCGCGGAGCGTCACCGGGCCCCCGGCGCTTCGACGGGTGCCGGCCCCTGCGCTGGTGCCCTGCCGCACCGCGCTGGTCGGACGGGCGCCCCGCCCGACACGCTGCCCGTCCTCGGCGGCGCAACAGGTTGGCGGCTTCCTCCGTATAGGGAGACGTCAGGCTCCCTGCCCACGACTCGCGATGGAGGTCGACAATGTCTGGTCCCCGTTGGCGTCGGACGATCTTCTGGACCACCGTGGCCGTCGTGGTGGTCGGTGTCGGTGTCGGAGCGACGCTGCTGACCCGCAACGCCCGTGGCAACGGCAAGAAGAAGAGCGATGCGGAGCCCCCGCCCGCCGCGCCGGTCGAGATGGCGTCCGTGCAGCGGGGCAGCATCACGACCTTCCTCGAGACCACCACCACGCTCGAGGCGCGCAGCACCGCCACGCTGGTGGCGGCGGCCCCGGGGCAGATCAAGGGACTGTCCGCCGAGGAGGGCGACTGGGTCCACAAGGGTGACGTGCTGGCCCAGATCGACGACACGGCGGCCCGGCTCGCGGTGGAGCGTGCCGAGGTCGCATCCCAGCTGGCCGAGCGCGACGCCGAGCGGGGACGCCAGATGCGCGAGCGCGGCTTCCTGAGCGACAAGGAGATCGACGACCTCGCCTGGCGGTCACGCAACGCGAAGGTGGCGCTCCACGAGGCGCAGTACGCCCTCACCCAGACGCGCCTGACGGCGCCCTTCTCCGGGCGGGTCACCGCGCGGATGGTCAACGCGGGCGAGACCGTCACGCCGGGCCGCGACTGCTTCCGGGTCGAGGAGTTCACCCCGCTGCTGGCCCGTCTCTACTTCCCCGAGCGGGAGATCGCCCGCGTGCGTCCGGGCCAGGGAGCCGTGCTCACGCTTGACGCGCTTCCCGGCCGCACCTTCGAGGCGCGCGTCTCCCTCGTGAACCCCGTGGTCGATCGCGCGAACGGCACCTTCAAGGTGACGCTCGAGGTGCGCGATCCCGAAGGCCTGCTGCGGCCCGGCAACTTCGCCCGCGTGCGGCTCCGCACGGGGAGCTTCGAGGACGTGCTGGTCCTGCCGCAGCGCGCGATGGTCTCCGAGGACGGCGAGAACTACGTGTTCGTCGCACGCGGCGACACGGTGGTCCGCGTGCCCGTCAAGGTCGGGGCGATCTCGGGCGACACGGCCCAGATCCTGGCCGGCCTGGCCGCCGGAGACCGCGTGGTCACCGTGGGCCAGGGGGGCCTCAAGCAGGGCGCCCGCGTCAAGTCCGTCAAGCTCTAGGAGCCCGTCATGCGCCTCACGGATGGCTCGATCCGCCGCCCGGTCAGCGTCTTCATGGCCGTGGTGGGAGTGGTCCTCTTCGGGCTGGTGGCCGCCTCGCGCCTCTCGGTGGACCTGCTCCCCGACATCTCCTATCCGACGCTCACCGTGCGCACGGACCTGCCCGACGCCGCCCCGTCGGACGTCGAGCAGTTCGTGACCCGGCCGGTCGAGGAGGCCGTGGGCGTGGTGGCCGGACTGGTGAGGCTGCACTCCGTCTCGCGCCCGGGCCAGTCGGAGGTCACGCTCGAGTTCTCCGCCGGGACGCGCATGGACCTGGCGTCGCTCTCGGTGCGCGAGAAGCTCGACCTGGTCACGCTGCCCCGCGAGGCGAAGCGCCCCGCCATCCTGCGGTTCGACCCGTCGCTGGACCCGATCCTGAGGCTGCGTCTGTCGGGGGGCGGCAACCTCCAGCGCCTGCGCCGCATCGGCGAGCGCACCGTGAAGACCGACCTCGAGGGCGCGCCCGGCGTGGCCGCGGTCAAGGTCGTGGGTGGGGAGGAGGAGGAGATCCGCGTCGAGGTGGACTCCGAGCGCCTCGCCGCGCTGGGGCTCTCGCTGTCCGACGTGACCCAGCGGCTGGCCGAGGAGAACGTCAACGTGGCCGGCGGCTCGCTCACCGAGGGCCAGGCCGAGTACCTCATCCGCGCCACCAACGAGTTCCAGACCCCCGCGGAGATCGGGGACGTGATCCTGGCCGTGCGCCAGGCGCCGGCCGGCGCGGCCGCGGCCGGCTCGGTGGCCGGCGTGGTGCGCGTGTCGGACGTGGCCGAAGTGAGCCGGGGCGGCAAGGACCGCGACGTGATCGCGCGGCTGGGGAGCCAGGAGGCGGTCGAGATCTCGGTCTACAAGGAGGGCGACGCCAACACGGTGGCGGTCGCCGACGCGGTCCGGCGGCGCCTGAAGCGCCTCGAGCTGCCGTCGGAGATGAAGCTGGTGACGGTGGCCGACCAGTCGGGCTTCATCAAGAACGCCATCGACGAGGTCACGAGCTCCGCCTGGGAGGGCGGCCTGCTCGCGGTGCTGGTGCTCTTCGCCTTCCTGCGCCAACTGCGCACCACGCTGGTGGTCGCGCTGTCCATCCCGGTCTCGGTGTTCGCGACCTTCATCATCATGTACCGCTTCGGGCTCTCCCTGAACATCATGTCGCTGGGCGGCCTCGCGCTGGCCATCGGCCGCCTGCTGGACGACTCCATCGTGGTGCTCGAGAGCATCTTCCGGAAGCGCGAGGAGGGCCATCCGCCGCAGGAGGCCGCCAGCCAGGGTGCGGCCACCGTGTCGCGCGCCGTGGTGGCGTCCACCCTGACCACGGTCGCGGTGTTCCTGCCGCTGGTCTTCGTCGAGGGCCTCGCGGGCCAGCTCATCCGCGACCAGGCGCTCACGGTCACCTTCTCGATGCTGGCCTCGCTGGCCGTGGCGCTGACGCTGGTGCCGACGCTGTCGGCGCTGGGCGGGCGTGGCGCGCGCGCGACGGAGCCGGCGTCCGGGGCGGCGTCCGGGGCGCACGGCGGGCGCTGGGGGGGGCTGGTGCGCTGGACGACCTTCGTCCTGCTCTTCGTGCCCCGCCTGCTCGTGCGCGGGGTCGGGCTCGCGGGCCGCTGGCTGAAGCCGGCCGTGGAGTGGCTGCTGCGGCCCTTCGATGCCGGCTACGGCTGGGTCGAGCGCGCCTACCCGGTGATCGCGCGGCGCGCCCTCGAGCGGCCGGGCCGCGTGCTCGCCATCTCGGCGCTGGGCTTCGTCGTCACCATGGCGGTCGGGCTGACGCTGCCGCGGAACCTGTTCCCGCCGGTGACGCAGGGGCAGTTCTACTTCAACGTCCGGCTCTCAGAGGGCACGGCCCTGCACGTCACGGACGCCGTGCTGGACCGCATCGCCCGCACCGTGGGCGGCGATCCGCGCGTCAAGTTCGTCTACACCAGCGCCGGCCAGACGGACCTGAGCGCCTTCGCGGGCTCGGCCCGCGAGGCGAATCGCGGCAAGATCACCGTGGCCCTGAAGAGCGCCACCGATCGCAAGGGCGAGGAGGCGCTCGCCGCCCGGCTGCGGGAGGTCATGAACCGCACGCCCGGGCTCAGCTACGAGTTCGGCCGCCCCGCGCTGTTCACCTTCAAGAACCCGGTCGAGGTCGAGATCTACGCCTACGACCTCGACACCCTGCGCACCCTCTCGGCGGACGTGGCGCAGCGCGTCGCGCGGCTGCCGGGCATCAGGGACGTGGAATCCTCCATGCGGCTCGGGGACCCCGAGGTGCAGATCGCGTTCGATCGGGATCGCCTGGCCGCCATGAACCTCGACCCGGCGGCGGCCTCGCGCCAGGTGCGCAACGCCGTGCAGGGCGAGCAGGCCACGCAGTACAGCGACTTGGACCGCAAGCTGGACGTGCGGGTGCGCGCCCGCGAGGACGAGCGCTCGGCGGTCGCCGGGCTGGCGAACCTCGACGTGGGGCGCAGCCAGGGCCGGACGGTGCCGCTGGGCGCCGTGGCCACGGTCACCGTGGCGCGGGGCCCGAGCGAGATCCGGCGCATCTCCCAGCAGCGCGCGGCCGTGGTGTCGGGCAACCTCGAGGGCCGCGACCTGGCGTCGGCCGCGGCGGACATCGAGCGCGTGCTGCGGGACGTGAAGGTCCCGCCGGGCACCAAGGTGACCATCGCCGGGCAGAACCGCGAGCTGGCCGACTCGTTCGCCTCGCTGCGCCTGGCGCTGCTGCTCGCCATCTTCCTCGTCTACCTCGTCATGGCGAGCCAGTTCGAGTCGCTGCTCCACCCGTTCGTGATCATGTTCACCATGCCCATGGCCGTGGCGGGGGTGGTGCTCACGCTGCTCCTGACCGGCACGTCGGTCAGCGTCATGGTCCTCATCGGCCTCATCGTGCTGGCGGGCATCGTGACCAACAACGGCATCGTGCTGATCGACTACGCCAACCAGCTGCGGGCGCGAGGCGTGCCCAAGGTGGAGGCCCTGATCCAGGCGGGACAGGTGCGCATGCGGCCCATCCTGATGACGGCGCTGGTCACCGTGCTCGGCCTGCTGCCCATGTCGCTGGGCATCGGCGAGGGCGCCGAGATGCGCGCCCCGCTGGCGCTGACGCTGATGGGCGGGCTCACCAGCGCCACGGTGCTCACGCTGATCGTGCTGCCGGCGGTCTACGCGACGCTGGACCGCAGCCGCTGAGCGGGCCATGAACCTGTCGCGCTGGAGCCTCAGGAACCCGATCACCGCCAGCATGGTGGTGGTCTGCCTGCTGGGGGTGGGCGCGCTGTCGGCGCCCCGCGTGCCGCTGGCCTTCCTGCCGGACGTGAGCGCGCCGTTCCTCGAGATCTCCATCCCGTACCCCAACGCCCTGCCCGCCCAGGTGGAGGAGCAGATCACGCGCCCGGCCGAGGAGGCGCTCTCCACCCTGAGCCGGGTGCGGCGCATCTCCTCCTTCTCGTCGGCGACCGGGGCGAACATCAACGTCGAGTTCGACTGGGGCGAGGACATGGCGCCGCGGCGCGTCGAGGCGCGCGAGAAGCTCGAGCGCATCCGCGACCAGCTGCCGGTGGACGTGGACCTCATCACGGTCAACTCCTTCCGCACCTCGGATATCCCGGTGCTGGAGTGCCGCATCGCCGCCGACCGCGACCTGTCGCACGACTACGAGCTGCTCAACCGGCACGTCGCCGACCCGCTGCGCCGCGTCCCCGGCGTGGCCAAGGTCGAGCTCTACGGCGTGGACCCGCCCCAGGTGCGGATCGACTTCCGGCTGGCGGACCTGCAGCGCCACCGCGTGGACGCCGGGCGCCTGCTGCGGAGGCTCGACGCCTCGAGCCGCAGCCTGAGCGCCGGGCAGCTGCGCCGCGGCGGGGAGGCGTGGCCGCTGCGCGTGGTGAACCAGTTCGGCTCCCTGCGGGAGTTCGAGGAGTACCCCATCGACGAGAGCGGCCTGCGCCTCAAGGACGTGGCCACGATCGCGCTGCGCGAGCCCGACTTGGACTACGGCCGGCACCTCGACGGCAACCGCGCGGTGGGGCTCAACGTCATCAAGGAGTCGGGCGCCAACAGCGTGACCGTGGCCGAGCGTGCGAACCGGGTGCTCAAGGAGATCGCGGCCGACCCGGCGCTGCGCGGCATCGGCGTGCTGACCTTCACGGACCAGGCCAAGGAGATCCGCAATTCCCTCGACGGGCTGCTCCACGCCGGGCTGGTGGGGGCGGCGCTCGCCATCATCGTGCTGTTCTTCTTCCTGCGCCGGATCACCACCACCCTGATCGTGGCGACGGTGATCCCGTGCGCGCTGCTGGCCGCGCTGGCCATGCTCTACTTCGGCGGCCGCTCGCTCAACATCCTCTCCATGATGGGGCTGATGCTGGCGGTCGGCATGCTCGTGGACAACGCGGTGGTGATCCTGGAGAGCATCCACCGCCACCGCGAGCGCGGGGTCTCGCGGCTGCGCGCGTCGCTCCAGGGGAGCCGCGAGGTGCTGCCGGCCGTGGTCTCGTCCACCGTCACCTCGGTCATCGTCTTCCTGCCGCTGGTGCTGGGCGGGCGCACCCAGGTCACGATCTGGGTGGGCGAGGTCGGGCGCACCATCATCTTCACGCTGGCCTGCTCGCTGTTCCTGTCGCTGACCGTGATCCCGCTGGCCATGGGGCGCGTCCTCAAGGCGGACATCGGCAGCCCCTCGAAGCTGCTGCTCCGCCTGGCGGCGCTGCACCAGCGCGTGCTGGGCTGGACGCTGTCGCACCGGCCGGCCACCGTGGGCATCGCCTTCGCCGTCATGGTGGGGGCGGTGTTCATGTTCATCCCCGTGGACAAGAGCGCGTTCACCGGCAACAAGGTCGAGGCCGTGAGCATCGGCTACGAGTTCGCCGACAACCTCAACTACCGCGAGGTGGAGAAGTACGTCACGCGCCTCGAGGACTGGATCCACGCGCGGAAGGACTCCCTGCACGTCAAGTCCACGTACACCTACTACAGCAACAACTACGCCGGCACGCGGGCCTACCTGGCGGACGCGCACGCCAACGACGAGGGCGCGCGGGTGCTGCGCAAGGCCCTGCGCGAGCGGCTGCCGGAGTTGCCGGGCCTCAAGGTGGACCTCGAGGACAACCAGAGCCAGTCCGGCTCCACGCGCCTGGCGGTGCGGCTCTACGGCGAGCCCGGCCCGCGGCTCGAGGCTCTGGCGGACGAGGTGCGCCGGCGGCTCTCGCGGGTCGAGGGCCTCACCGACGCGGTGGTGGGTGGGGAGAAGGGGCGGGAGGAGGTCGACGTGGTGGTGGACCGGCAGCGGGCCGCGCAGTACGGGCTCTCGACCGGCGCCGTGGGCGGCTCGGTGGCGGGCTTCTTCCGCGGGCGCTCCATGGCCCGCTACCGCAGCCCGCAGGGCGAGGTGCAGGTGCAGGCGCAGCTGAGGCGCGAGGACCGCTCGAGCCTCGACGGGCTGCAGGACCTGCCCATCACCGCGCTGAACCCGCAGACCGGCGTGTCGCAGACCGTGCCGCTGGGGGCGGTGGCCGCATTCCATCCCGTGCGCACGCCCTCCAGCGTGGAGCGCCAGCAGCGGCGCTCGGTGGTGTCGGTGCGGGCCAACTACGACACCAAGCGTGGGGGCGAGGTGCGCAAGGCGGCCAACCGGGTGCTGAACGCCATGAGCTTCCCCACCGGCTACACCTGGTCCTTCGGCGAGGCCTTCGAGGAGGAGAGCCGCACCCAGCAGGAGATGCTCGTGAACCTGCTGCTGGCGCTGGTGCTCGTCTACCTCGTGATGGCCGGGCTGTTCGAGTCCCTGCTGCACCCCTTCGCCATCATGTTCGCCCTGCCGTTCGCCTTCGTGGGCATCGCCGCGACCTGCCTGCTGACGCACAGCCCCTTCAACCTGATGTCGCAGATCGGGCTGCTCATCCTCATCGGGATCGTGGTGAACAACGGCATCGTGCTCGTGTACCACATCCACCAGCTGCGCGAGCGGGGGATCGAGCGCACGCGCGCCATCCTCGACGCGTCGCATCACCGCCTGCGCCCCATCCTGATGACCATGCTGTGCACCGTGCTGGGCATGGCCCCGCTGGCGGCGGGGGGCAGCCACGCCGGCGGCGTGCTCTACTACCCGCTCGCGCGCTGCGTCATGGGCGGGCTGGTGGCCGCCACCGTGCTGACCCTGGTCCTGGTGCCCTGCCTCTACACGCTCATCGAGGACGGCGCGGCGCTGGTGGCGCGGGTCTGGACCCGCGGAGCGCGCGCGGCCTAGCGTCCGGCCCCCTGCCCGGCGCTCCCGCCGCTGAGAGGGCCGGGCGCCGGCGACGCGGAGGTCCCACCCCGTGTTCGTCGGGCCCGGCCCGGCGTCGGTCACACCGCCCGGGTGGGACGCAACCCGTGGCTCGCGGCGCCCGTAGGCGTGAACAGACGCTGACATCACCCATCCCGGGAGGAGAAGCCATGCTCGTCGTACGTGGACTCGTCAAGATCTACCCGGGCCCCGTGGCCGCGCTCCAGGGCGTCGATCTCGACGTGCCGAAGGGGATGTTCGGTCTGCTCGGGCCCAACGGCGCGGGGAAGTCCACCCTGATGAAGATCCTGGCCGGGCTCCTCGAGCCCACGTCGGGGAGCGCCAGCCTCGACGGGCAGGACATCCTCTCGAAGCCCGAGGTGCTCTGGCCCCGGCTCGGCTACCTGCCCCAGGACTTCGGCTTCTACCCCCACCTGACGGGCGAGGAGATGCTCACGTACCTCCTGCGCCTGAAGGGCGTCCAGGCTCCCGGCGGCCTCAAGCGCCTCGTGGCCGAGCTGCTCGAGCGCGTGAACCTGGGCTTCGCGGCCCGCCGCAAGCTCAAGGGCTACTCGGGCGGCATGCGGCAGCGCCTCGGCATCGCGCAGGCGCTGGCGGGGAACCCCGACCTCATCGTCGTGGACGAGCCGACTGCGGGGCTCGACCCCGAGGAGCGCCTCCGCTTCTACCGCCTGCTCGCCGAGTTGGCCGAGGACCGCCACGTGGTGCTGTCCACGCACATCGTCGAGGACGTCGCGGTGCTGTGCCCGCGCTTCGCGGTGATCCGCGGCGGGCGGCTGCTGGTCGTCACCTCTCCGGCCGAGGCGCGCCACGCGATCGCCGGGCGGATCTTCGAGGGCGCGGTGGACGCCAGCCGTCTCCAGGACCTGGGCCGGACGCACTGCGTCATCCAGTCGCTGCTCGTGGAGGGCCGGAACCGGGCGCGGATCCACGCTCCCGACGGTGACGTCCCGGCGGGATTCGCTCCCGCGACCCCCACGCTCGAGGACGCCTACCTCGTGCTCATGCGATCGGGGAACGGGAACGGGGGCGGGGCGCGGGAGGTCCCGCGGCCTGCGGTGGTGGAGGCGGCCGCCGCGGGGGCGGCCCGGTCATGAGCCCGGGGCGGCTCTGGCGGGTGGCCGCTCTCGACCTGCGCCACGACCTCGGGCGGCCGCTCTTCTGGATCCTCGTCGTGGTGCTCGCCTGGGCGAGCTACGCCCTGTCGAGCGGCGACATGCGCATCTCGTCGGGCGACAGCACGGTGGGAGGGGTCAAGGCCTGGCTCACCTCCGAGTTCGCCGTGACCCAGATGCTGACCTTCGTCGTCTTCCTGCTCTACACCTTCTTCGTCGCCGTGGCGGCGGGGATGTCCGTCATCCAGGACGACGACCACCAGGTGGGTCCGATCCTGCACAGCACGCCGCTCACGGCCGGCGAGTACTACTGGGGCAAGTTCGCCGCCGTGCTGCTCGGCTTCCTCGGGGTCCTGGCCCTGCACCTCGTCTTCACGATGGTCAGCAACCATCTGGTGCCGAGTCCAACGGCCGACGAGGTGCGCGGGCCGTTCGCGCTGGCGAACTACCTGCGGCCGGCGCTCGTGATCGCGCTCCCGCTGGTCTTCTTCCTGACGGCGACCTCGTTCGCCGTCGGCACCTGGACGCGCAAGCCGGTGCTCGTCTTCGTGCTCCCCGTGGTGCTCGTGCTCGGGTGCGCGATGTTCCTGTGGGACTGGTCGCCCTCGTGGCTGGGTGTCGGGCTCGGCCGCCTGCTCATGGTGCTGGACGTGTCCGGGTTCCGCTGGCTGAACGAGACCTGGCTCAAGGTGGACCGCGGCGTGCGCTTCTACAACACGGAGAGCGTCGCCTTCGACACGACGTTCCTGCTGAACCGGCTGCTGCTGGTGGGGGGCGGGCTCGTCGCGCTGCTGCTGGCGCAGCGCTCCTTCACCGGGCGGCTGCGCGGCGAGCGGGCCTCGGCGCGGGACGTGCGCCGGGCCGCGGCGGGCGTCGAGATCGCCTCCGCCGTGCCCGCTCGCGCCGGCGCGGCGCGGGAGGTCGGGGCGACGGCGCTCGCGGCCGCCGCGCTCGGCACGCGCGGCGGGCGGCCGGGTCTCCTGCGGGGTGCCTGGCTCGTGACCCGCGCCGAGCTGAAGGAGCTCGCCAGCCATGCGGGGCTCTACCTGTTCGTGCCGCTCATCCTGACCCAGATGGTGAGCCTGGTCTTCCTCGACCGCGGACCCTTCGACTCGCCCATGCTGTCCACCTCCGGACTGGTGGCCGTGAAGACGATGAACACGCTCACGGCGATGGTCTGCCTGCTGCTGCTCTTCTATGTCGTGGAATCGCTCGAGCGCGAGAGGCGGAGCGGCATGTCGGCGATTTTCCTGTCCACGCCGGTGCGCACCGGCTCGGCGCTCCTCGGCAAGACCCTCGCGAACGGCGGGATCGCGCTGGCGATCCTGCTGTCGGCGCTGCTCACCTGCGCAGTCCAGATCCTGATCGAGGGCCGGGTGCCGCTGGTCCCGGGGCCCTTCCTGCTGGTCTGGGGCGCGCTGCTGGTGCCCACGTTCCTGCTGTGGACCAGCTTCGTGATGGCGGTCCACGCCCTGGTCGGGAACCGCTACACGACCTACGCGGTCGCGCTGGGCGCGCTGGTCTTCACGGGCCACCGGCAGGCGATCCACAAGATGAACTGGGTCGGCAACTGGGACCTGTGGAGCGTGCTCCGCTGGTCGGACATGGGCACGTTCGAGATCGACCGCACGGCCCTGGTCCTCAACCGGGTCATGGCGCTCGGGCTCACCGCCCTGTTCGTGGCGGTGGCGCTGCGCTTCTTCGCGCGCACCGAGCGGGACGCCTCGCGCACGGGACACCGGCTGCGGCCGGCGGCCC
>Ga0315295_10002361_pt1 | contig 16035 bp, 13 predicted proteins | sample YL17G14_0_MG_FD_204453 | JGI IMG/M metagenome (GOLD analysis project Ga0315295, IMG submission 204453) | Sediment microbial communities from Yellowstone Lake, YNP, Wyoming, USA - YL17G14_0 | ecosystem: Environmental > Aquatic > Freshwater > Lake > Sediment | place: USA: Wyoming | collected... | reverse complement strand
TTAGTATCGTGATTGGAGTATTGTATATTCCTTTATTGTTAAATTATCTTACTCAAGAGAAATACGGTATTTGGCTTACATTAACTTCCATTCTTGGATGGTTTAGTTTTTTTGATATAGGATTAGGCAATGGGTTAAGAAATAAACTAACAGAAGCTATTGCTATAGATGATAAACTTTTAGGCAGAAAATATGTAAGCACAACATATGCTTTACTAATCTGTATCTTTTCAGTAATACTCTTAATATTCCATATCTGTAATAATTTTATCAATTGGAATTTATTCTTAAATACTAAATCTGTTGATAACCACGAATTATATATTTTAACCTCTGTTGTTTTTACTTTTTTTATTATCCGTTTTATAGTCCAGCTAATAGGGATAATATATTTTGCAGATCTAAGACCATCTGTAAGTAATGCCATAAATACTATAAGCAATCTAATTTCATTTCTTATTGTTTTCATTTTAACCAGGACCAGTACCAGTGGAAATTTGATTTTATTAGGATCTGTAATAAGCATTATGCCTGTTTTGCTTTTTATATTGATCTCAATTTATTCTTTTAATAAAAAGTATGCCTTTTTAAAGCCTTCCATAAAAACGGTTGATTTCAAACTTAGCACAGGATTATTTAACCTGAGTGTAAAATTCTTTTTTATGCAGGTAACCGCTATTATTATTTTTTCGACTTCAAGCTTTTTTATTGCACAATTTTACGGACCTGAAGAAGTTGTGGTTTACAATATTGTTTTTAAATATTTCCAATTACCTGTAATGGTTTTCTCAATTATATTAGCTCCTGTATGGTCCGCAGTTACTGATGCTTATGTTAAATCTGATTTTATCTGGCTAAAAACTACATTAAAAAGATTAAATTTCTTATCACTAATTTTTATAATTGGGATAGTTATTATGATTTTGATAAGTAATTTTATTTATAAAATTTGGATTGGAGAAAAAATTGAGATCCCATTAAACTTAACGATTCTTATGGCAATATATTCAATGCTGAGTATTTTGGTAGCTCCCTTTTCTTATTTCATCAATGGAATCGGCAAATTGAAACTGACCACTTCTTTATCATTTCTTGGAATTCTCCTTTATTTAATATCTGTATTTATATTTTCTAACTCATTTCAAAATAGTTGTGGTGTAGTATTTGCCATGATTGTCAGTCTTATGATTGGAGCAATTATACAGCCTATTCAAACATTTAAAATTCTCAGCAGAAAAGCGAGCGGGATATGGATTAGTACATGAAAGGAATTTTAATTGACAAAATTGATTAGTAGGGATTTAAAGCACCTTTTTTAATCCTCTAAACGAAATCAAAAGTAATAAGTGTATTGGATACATTTCAGAAAATTATACTAAGCTAGTTTATGATAAATATAAACTCGATACTTAACAGCTTATTAATGACCGGACTTACGATTTCAATCTTAATGAGTTGATCTAAAATTGTTTTGTATGCAGGTACTTTGGATAACCAATACTATTTTCCCGGCACCAAGCAAGACATTGGGAATTTCTTATCCCTTTCGAGGAGGATGGATGTTTGCACTGGCAAAACAATTGTCTTCTTACAATGATGTCCGCTTATCCGTTGCAACGGTTTATATTGGTAAAGAGATAAAGTCTTTCGACATTGATGGTATTTTATATTACTTGCTCCCGGTAAAATCATTTAGAAAATATCAAAAGAGTCTTGAACAGTATTGGCAAAAGGTTTGCAGAGATTATAATCCTGATATTATTCATATTCATGGGACAGAATATGCTCATGGATTGGCATGCATGCGCATATTGCCGGCTTATAAATACGTAATTTCTATTCAGGGTCTGGTTAGTATCTATGCACGATATTATTATGCCGGTATCAATCCTTGTAAGATTATTAATCATTTGACATTTAGAGACCTGATCAGGCATGACACAATTTTCCATGGAAAAAGAAAATATGAATTAAAAGGCATATTTGAAAAAGAGTACTTCCTGCGATCCAAGCATGTAATCGGAAGGACAAGTTGGGACTATGCACAATCAAAAGCCTTAAATCCTTTTATAACTTATCATTTTTGTAACGAGTCTCTTCGTGATAGTTACTATACCGAACTGGGTTGGAATATCAGTGAAAAAACTTGCTATTCAATCTTTATAAGTCAGTCTGAATATCCAATTAAAGGCATGCATCAAGTACTAATTGCAATGAGTATATTAAAAGTAGATTTCCCGGAAATAAAACTTAGGGTGGCTGGGCCTGATATCTTAAAAGATAACAGTTTGATGGAAAAGATCAAACTATCTGGGTATGGTAATTATATTAATAGTCTAATTAAAAAGTACAAGCTGAATAACAATGTGGTTTTTACAGGCATTCTTGATGAAGAACATATGGTTACTGAATATAAACAAGCACATCTCTTTATCTGCCCCTCCAGTATTGAAAACAGTCCAAATTCTTTGGGAGAAGCACAGCTTATTGGTGTACCTTGTGTTGCAGCTTATGTTGGTGGTATTCCAGATATGATTTCACATGGTAAATCTGGTCTGCTTTATCGATTTGAAGAAATAGAAATGCTCGCATACAACATAAAACGTATTTTTGAAGATGATTGTCTGGCAATGAGGTTATCCAGGGGAGGGAAAATTGCCGCAACAGAAAGGCACGACAGGGAAAAAAATTCAGAAAAAACGATTTCGATATATAAGAAAATAATAGGTAAACATTGATTAAATCATTTGATCACTTAAATCGAGAATGATTATAACCATAATATGTAATTTTTTTGCAGTTTTTATTGCATCATTAGCAAGCTATTCATACAAGCATAAAGGGTATCTTTTTCTCTCTTTTCTGCTAATATTTATTTTTTTAGCATTGCGCTATGATTTTGGCAACGATTATATGGGCTATTACGAGTACTTTTCGAAGGTTCAAAAAGCATCAGTACAAGATATAATGAATTTTCAGGAATATCGAAGTTTCGGATTTATGGAGTTTGGATTTACCTGGTTGAATAAACTTTTTCCAAATTTCTTTTTGATGGTTGCAGTTCTTTCATTATTTTCATGTTACGTCTACTATGATGCCATAAAATCATATGTAATCCCCTATTTAGCCTGGGTTTCTGTTTTCATGTTTGTATTTGACCCTTATCTGATGCTGGTGCAATCTTCAGCAATGCGACAGACTATTGCTATTTGCTTTTTTATTTATTCGATTCGGTATTTAATTGAAAGAAATTTCTGGAAATTTGGTTTGTTGATTCTTATTGGCAGTTTATTTCACAAAAGTGCTATACTTTTATTGCCAATATATTTTTTGATTACACCCCGACAGTGGAATAAAAGCATTTTGATTGTCCTGATTATCTTCTATTTGACAATTTCGTTATTTGGCTATTTATTTTTACCTCTCCTTGAAAATATTGTTAGGCTCCTATTCCCTCAATATCATGAAAGTTATATGACTACAATTGTCGGCAATCCCTTAAATTCAGGAATTGGTTTCTTGTTTTTAAGTTTAATTTTTCTTTTTATTATCTGGTCGCACAACAAAGGATCAACAAGCAATATAATTATCTCGAAGTTATCGATTGTGGGTTTCGTATTATATCCTGTTGATATTTATTTCAATATGTTTAGCCGGATTGGGATGTATTTTTTCCCTGTTTTGATCCTATCATTACCATTTGCCATTTCTCTTCAGCGATCCCGTAGCCTTAGATTTCTAATTGTTTCTATATTCATTCTATATTATGCATATCAATTTTATGATTTCTTTCAAAGTCCGATCTGGGCAGAAAAGTTTTCACAATATAAAATCAATCTAATTCAAGGAATTTAATATATGTTTTAAATCCTCAAAGGTTCATTTAAGTTATAATATTTATCTTTTTAATAGTGTTTTTTAAATATGAAAATAATAGAATTTGTTAAAAAGTTCAATAATACTCCATCATCACTTTTACTCCTATTACTGTTAAGCGCAGATTGTACGTTTATCATGCTAAACATCATTCAGATTATCTTCTTTAATCAGGGGAATATATTGTTTTCGATAAAGACAGATTTGGGGTATCCTGAAATATATCAATATATTAAATGGTGCTGGATAGTTATTATATTATTATTTATATCCTGGATAAATAGGTCACTTAGTTATTTGGTTTGGTGCTTGGTCTACTTTTTTCTCCTGGCAGATGATGCAACTAGGATCCATGAAAGAGTTGGCAACTACATATCTGGGAAGATGGAAGTTATGTCATTTTTTAGTCTGAGAATGCAAGATTACGGTGAGTTAGTTGTTGTTGTTGTTTCAGCATTATTCTTTGGTTTCCTGGTATTGCTGGCTTATTTACATGGTAATTCTGCTTTTAGAAAGATGTCTCATGATTTGTTAATGTTTATTATTATATTATTTTTTTTTGGCGTTGTTCTCGATATTGGGAAATATGTACTGCAAATTGGGCTTAAGAGTAGAGCGATAATAGGATTTATTGAAGACGCAGGAGAAATGTTTACTGCAAGCTTAACTTTGTGGTATGTTTTTTTTAAGTCAATTCAGGATAAAGGTAAACAGGTATACCTTTGCGAGGAAATCCTTCATCTTTCTCCAAATCATAAAAATTCGTTTTAATAAAAAAACTACAATGATTAAAATTATTGTATTTACTGTATTTGTTTGCATTCTGACATCATAATGTTATTGCCATTATGAATGAATTATTTAAGAAATTAACATCCTGGATTGAATACCGAAACATAAAAGTCCGAATCTGTATTTTTTGTTTTCCTTTGCTTTTGGTTCTAATCTTTCTTATTATAAAAATTGGTTGGAAAAACACTTATGAAAATATCATACAAGAAGATTCAACTATTGAATATATGCAATCTGTCTTCTTTGGATCTGCTTCAATACTTACTTTTAGTACCTTTTTAGCCGCACTCAAAAAAGGTTCAAAATATTATGTTTTCCTATTTTTGTTTTTGTCATTCGGCCTGCTGTTTATTTGTCTGGAAGAAATAAGTTGGGGGCAAAGAATTTTGAAGCTAAATACTCCCCCTTTTTTTTATAAGTACAATGAACAAAAAGAAATAAACATTCACAACCTAAGTCCTATCCAAATTAAACTTCATCAGATTTATGTTCTTTTCTGTATATGTCTTACTTTCAGCTGGATTCTGTTCAAATATATATTAAGTATTAGATATATAAATCCAAATTTAAAAACTAAAATACTTCTTCTAATTCCAAATTGGTATTTAATGTTGTATTTCATGCCAGCATTATTACTTTATTCATACTTTATAATTTTCAATAACAATATGGATGGAAAGAGTTTCATAATCTGGCGTGATCAAGAACCTACGGAATTTCTACTTTCTTTAGGATTATTATTTCACATAGTTTCAATGAAAATTAAATTTAAAAAGATAAGTGCATAGCAAGAACTCACAAAATTGGCTAAGTTTATCTATATCATTGCTAAAAAGCAAGTTGGCGATAAAATTTAATACGTATTTAATCGAATATTTAATTTGCCTGCATATTGAATAGGCTGAAGAAAATGTGGAAAATGAAAAAACAATATGCTTTTCTTAGAAGAATAATCTCTTTCAAAGAGTATCCGAGATATATTACTGATCTCTATTTAAAACTTATATGGTCAAAAATATGGAAAGAACGTGGAATAATTTTTGGTAAGGGAATTAATTGGCTTGGAAAACCGATAATGTCGATTCATAAGGAATCAAAAATCATCATAGGAGACAGTTGTATAATTTGTTCCCGTTCGAGCCAAACTGCTTTGGGAGTAAATCATCCCGTTATTATTAGAACTTTAAGGGGAAATGCCATATTGCATATTGGATCAAATGTAAGAATGAGTGGAACGACAATTTGCGCAGCCAAGCAGATTGTAATTGGCAATCGTTGTGTTATTGGATCAAATGTAACAATAGCAGATACTGACTTCCACAGTCTCGATCCGCTTATCAGATCTTCTCTGGATGATGCTTCTATGGCCAGCTTCAAACCTGTAATTATTGGTGAAGATGTTTTTATCGGAGGAGGAACAACCATACTTAAAGGAGTTAATATAGGTAAAGGTGCAGTAATAGGTGCTGGTTCTGTAATTACATCAGATATTCCTCCTAATTCTGTGGCTGCAGGAAACCCCGCAAAGGTTATTAAATATTTGACTCGAAGTCTATAACTCTATTCTTTCCTGCGTTAATGATCAATATAGTTGCCGTTCTTTTAACCTGTCATAACAGGAAGGACAAAACCATTGAATGTTTAAGGCATTTATCAGAATCAAAAAATGCTTGCAATTATAAATTTAAAATGGATGTTTATCTGACAGACGATGGATCTACAGATAATACTAGCTCAGAAATAAGGAGACGCTTCCCTGATGTAAATATTCTTAAAGGTAATGGTAATTTGTTCTGGGCAGGAGGCATGAGAAATTCATGGAATGAAGCAATGAAGAATACGAGTTACGATGCCTTTCTATTATTAAATGACGACACTTTGATGGAAAGTACATGTTTTGACGAATTGTTCAAAGCTCACGATTATTCTTTGAAACGATATAGAACAGGAAGTATTTATATAGGTAGTGTCATGGATCAAATTACAATGGCACACACATATGGAGGCAATTTATTATTGAATAAATGGACATTTAAACTTAAAAAAGTGTTACCTGATGGGAATATTCAGGAATGTCATATTGGCAATGGGAATATCATGTTCATTCATAAAAAAGTAGTTGAGACTATTGGCATATTTAGTAAAAAATATATTCATGCCATAGCTGATTATGACTACACTCTTAAAGCATACGAAAAAAAAATACCAATTTTGGTTTGCGCAAATTATTGTGGTCAATGCACAATTGATCATCCTGCCCCAAATTTTAAGAAAATGAATCTGAAAGAAAGGATTCATTATTTAAAAATGCCCAAAGGATTTGAACTTTCCGGATATATGTATTTCATGTGGCGTTTCTTTCCGTTCCGTGCGCCCTTTGTTTACTGTAGTCTATGGCTGAAAACTCTATTTCCACCAATTGCCGCAATAATAGACAGAATGTTGAACAGGTAACCTATAATTTAATAGAATAAAATCAACTTTACATATTTAAGAAAGAATGATGGTTAATAAGGTTGCAATAATTGACAATTATGCACCACATTATCGTTTGCCACTTTGGTCAGCTCTCGCCAGAACTAGAAATATAGAGTACTGGTTTTTCGCTTTTTCACGTGAAGCAAATGGTATTAAAACAATATCACAAAGGGAATTGTTAGAAAATAATATTAAATACAAAGAACTTAAAAACATCCGTTTTAAAGAAATAGTGATATGGCAGAAGGGAATCATGAAAATTGTACTGAAAAAGGATTTTTCTCATTATGTATTTAATGGAGATATGTATTGTCTTTCTACCTGGCTTGCGGCATTGGTTTTGAGACGTTCAGGCATTAAAATAACTTTTTGGGGACATGGACTGTATGGTAATGAATGGTGGTTAAAAAAGAGGATTCGAATGCTCTTTAACAAATTACCTACTTATCACCTGTTATATGGTGACCGGGCAAAGAAATTGCTAATTCGGGAAAATTTAAATGCCCAAAATCTATATGTGGTTTATAATTCTCTTGATTATAAGTTGCAGAAAAGAGTATTTTATTCGCTAAAACAAGAATCTTTAACTAAAACAAAATTTGAAATATTCCAGAACTATGAAAATACCATCATCTTTATTGGCCGCTTAACCAAAGAAAAACGCCTAGATTTGCTTATTGATGCTTTAAATATTCTGAAAGCTAAAGGGATTAGATATAATCTTCTTCTTATTGGTGAAGGTCCTGAAACTAAAGCCATTATCAGAAAGATCAACAAATATGGTCTCGATAAAATAAAATTCTGGGGACCCTGTTACAGTGAAAATATTATTGGTGAATTAATTGGATTAGCTGACATTACAGTATCCCCGGGAAATGTAGGGTTGACAGCTATTCACTCTCTTTCTTTTGGGACGCCGGTGATAACACATAATGATTTCACAGATCAAGGTCCTGAAGTTGAGATAATTGAAGATGAAATTACTGGCGCTTTTTTTGTAAAAGAAGATTCGATGTGTTTGGCAAACTCCATTCAAAATTGGTTCAGTAAGAATCCAGATTCAAACTTAAAAAGACAACGTTGTAGGATGAAAATTGATAAATATTATAATCCTGATTACCAAATCTCCGTATTTAATGATTTAATCTTAGGCAAAGTCCCCACCGATTAAGAAAAATTTAAATCAGTAGATCATTAGAAATTAATACCTTGGAAAAACCAGGAAAACAGAATTTGCATACTCTTCTGCAAATAAACTCAGTTGTCAACTATGGATCAACCGGACGCATTGCTGAGGAAATCGGAGTGTTGGCTATTGAACGTGGATGGGATAGCTTCATTGCCTATGGACGGAAGGCAAGGCTAAGTAAATCAAAATTAATTAAAATTGGATCTGGCTTAGATATCCAATATCATGGTCTAGCTACAAGGCTATTTGACATGCACGGATTCGCATCTGTTAATGCCACCAAACAACTGTTAAGAAAAGTAGAGGAAATAAAACCTGATCTAATTCATCTTCATAATCTTCATGGATACTATTTAAATATTAGGTTATTATTTAACTACCTTGCAACCATTAACATTCCTGTTGTTTGGACACTTCATGATTGCTGGGCGATGACAGGACATTGTACAAATTTTGAATCGATAAATTGTTTGAAATGGCTTGTTGAATGCAACAATTGTCCTCAAAAAAAAATATATCCTGCAAGTTATTTTCTTGATAGATCAAAGGGGAATTATTATGACAAAAAGGAACTCTTCACCTCTTTAAAAAGATTGACGATTGTCACCGTTTCAAAATGGTTGAGTAATATTCTTAAACAATCCTACCTCTCTGAATATCCATTTATTGTAATTAATAACGGTATAAATACTGATATTTTCAAACCAACCCAGGTTAATGAAATAATTATTAAACATAGATTAGATAGGAAGTTTATTGTACTTGGAGTTGCAAGTAATTGGACCCCTAATAAAGGATTCAATGATTTTATACAACTCAGCAAACAACTTGGATCTGATTTTCAGATAATCCTGGTAGGATTGAGCTTAACTCAAATAAGAAAAATACCTAAAAATATTATTGGAATCACAAGAACTAACAGCACTCAGGAACTAGTAAAGTATTATTCAGGTTCAGATGTCTTTCTAAATCCTACCTATGAAGAAAGCTTCTCAACGACTAATTTAGAAGCTGTAGCATGTGGTACACCTGTAATTACCTATAATGCGGGCGGGAGCACAGAATCAATCATTCCGGAAACCGGAATAATAGTTCCAAAAGGTGATATTACCAGATTAATAAAAGCAATTGACACTGTCAGGGAAAGAGGGAAAAGTTATTATTCTCAAAAGTGTTTTGAACATTCCAGATTGTTTTATAATAAAAATGACCGATTTGATGAATATTTAAGGCTATATAATAGAATCATTCTTTAACAAATATTAAGCTGATTATATTTATTAGACTAATAGGACACATAAGGTCATAATGAGCAATTTGATTCGATATTATTCAAGAGATATCTTTCTAAGAATCTTCGGTTCTTTCTCCCGATTTACGCCTGGTGTATTTATCCTGAATTCCCATTTTGTATCCAGGGTATACCCCGATTATGAAATGTTTTGTGAGTTTCTTGAATTTCTGAAAAAGCATTGTGAATTCGTAAGGATAGAAGAGTCCATTGTACATATTGAAAATAAAATTGATACTGCTGATTGTTTGGTATCATTTACTTATGACGATGGATTTAAAGAGTGCCATTCTATAATTGCTCCCGCACTTGAAGAATTTAACACCAATGCCGCTTTTTTCATTAGCGGAGGTTTCATTAATGGGAATGATTGCTACAGGGAAAACTTTTCTAATAATATTCTGAAAGTAAAGGACAAGACTCCCATGAGCTGGTCAGAAATAAAAGATTTAAATGATCGTGGTCATATTATTGGATCGCATACTTTGAACCATATAAATATGAATTGCTCAGATTATAAGCTAATCGATTTTCAGCTTAGAGAGAATAAAAGACTTATAGAGTCGTGTACATCTTGTCCCTGTGAATATTTTGCTTTCCCATTCGGAGAGTTCAACCATATTAACAACGAGACACTTACCCTTGCTGAAAAATATCATAAATATATATTCAGTGGAACAAATTACAGGAACTACTATTCATTCGAGAACAGAGTTTTCAATAGAAGACATATCGAAAGTGATTGGCCCAAATCGCATATAAAGTATTTTTTATCAATAAAAAGAAAATATTAACCCTGCTTTTCGGGTTATATTATTAATGTTCCAATAAAATTTAAAGATTAATGTTTATAAAATGATTCTTAATAATTGTGTTTATATCATCATTTTAATTCTGGTACCATTATTAGTATATTTTATTTTAGATTATCGTGGACCAAGTAAGATTTTATTACGACAGGAAAATGCATTTGGAATGCCCTGCACAAGAGCGAACGACCTGATTGTTCAGGAATATGATAACAATGGCAACCTATGGGCAACACGTGGTATGTTAATTTACAGGTTAAGAAATAAGGATAATAAATTTGTCAGGGTGGCTCAGGTACCAACAGGTTTGTCTGTTCTATGGTTATACAATTTTACTATTGTCCGTAAACTATCTCTTCGTCCAGAATGTATGGAAATTGTAATAGACAAAACAGAAAATATATGTGCTTTTTCTGCCGGATATATGTGGTATCGTTCAACCGGCACACAAAAATTCCTTAAATCAATGAAACTAGCCCATCACGGTCCCGGAGTTGGCCGAGGTATGCTGAGTAATGGGATATTAGGTGTAAACAATATCCTTTTTTTTGGTGAGTATTTCGATAATTCGGAAAAAACCAATGTAAGAATTTATAAAAGCTTAAATAATGGAAGGATCTGGGAAGTCGCTTATGAATTCGCTACAGGTCAAACCAGACATATTCATGCACTGATGTCAGATCCCTATTCCGGGAGAGTCTGGGTATGCACAGGCGATAAAGACAATGAATCTATGATCGGGTGGTCCGACAATAATTATCAAATTATTTATCCAGTTGTCCAGGGAAATCAGGTTGGACGCTCTGTTGTGTTGGTATTTACGGAACATGCAGTTTATTGGGGTACTGATACAGGAATAAGCAATCTGGCTGGAATTTATCGTTGGGATAAGGAAAGCAAGGAATTATTAAAACTTCAGAAAATAAATGGATCAATGTTCTTTGGAACCAGACTTGCTAAAGGAACAATTGTAATGTCGTTAGAGGTTGAAGGTTCCCGAATAGAATTAGATGATAAGACCCGATTGTTTATAATGAACGATACAGAAAAAATAACAACAATCGACTGTGGCACATGGAACATTAAAAAGAAAGGTTACAGATTTAGTCCTGCCAGGCTGCGCTTCCAACGCAATCAAGGCAGCAATTCACTTGCTATAACCTGCTTGAATCAGAAAGAAATCTCAAATGGTGATCTGATAATAATCTCTGAAGATGTATTAATTTCCGCATTGAACAAGTAAGCTCAGGAAATTAATTTATTACATGTAAAAATCAATTTTTAAAACTAAATTCGAACTTAATTCAATATGTAAGACAATTATAATGAGTAATTTATTAAAAAATGTCATACTATATCTGAATTTTATCCGGTGTTTTCCCCATTTGATTATATTTCACTGCCATAAAAACAGATTACTTTTTAAGGCTGATACACGTTTATGGCTTCAGAAATTTGGAATTAACTATGGATTATCTACAGGATTTATTTACTTACTATCTTTCTACCGGGAATTCAGAAATCTTTTTTATGCCAGAATAGGATTTTCCCGGTATTTCTTAAATTTGTTTTGCCGCAAATTGCCGACTCTATTTATAGGTACTAAAGATATAGGTGAAGGATTATTCATTCAATATGGAGTTTCCACAGCAATTGGAGCTAAATCAATTGGTAAGAATTGTATTATAAGCCAGCAGGTTACAATTGGGGAAGTAGTACCCGGTCAGAATCCGACTATTTTAGATAACGTAACCATACAACCAGGAGCAATAATAATCGGTAAAATAAAAATAGGTAATAATTCCATCATAGGTGCAAATTCCACTGTATTTTACGATGTACCAGATAATTGCACTGTATATCCAGCATCTTCCAGAATCATGAATATTAATATCAGCAAAAGCTCTGGCAAATAAATGCATTAGAATAAAGGTTATGGAAATTCTCATGAATTAGATCCAATAATAATGATAAATGCTATAATAAACCTGTTGAAAAGAATTAAAGCAAAAATTAGGAAGTTAACTTTGATATTGACAGGTAAGGTAAATCATCTTAAAAAAAGAGTAAAATGCGGCCATACCTGGTATGGAAGTAAATATGGCGGGTATTATGTTTGCCCTGAATTATTAAATGAAAAGTCTATCATTTATTCATTTGGTATAGGTGAGGATATTTCATTTGACAAAACTTTAATTAACAAGTATAATTGTAGTGTATTTTGTTTTGATCCGACCCCAAAATCCATTAATTGGATGAAAAGGCAAGAATTACCTGAAGGATTGCATTTTTTTGAATTTGGGATAGGGACAAAAAGTGGATTATATGATTTTTATCTGCCAAACAATCCTGAAAATGTTTCAAGTAGTGCAGTCATTCAAAATAATATTGACTTTACGAGAAAAATTACAGTCAAAATGAAATCATTGGCAGATATTTGTAATGAATTGGGGCATAAACACATTGACATTTTGAAAATTGACATTGAGGGAGCTGAATATGACGTGATTGAGAATATATTAAGCACTAACATTTCAATTACTCAACTTCTAGTTGAATTTCACGATAGGCTTGTTGAAAATGGTATAACTAAAGGTAAACAAATTATTAAGAAATTAATTAGCTATAATTATGGAATATTTGCTGTTTCAGATTCATTTGAAGAAATATCATTTATTAATAGAAATGCATTGATTTAGACTTACTTTATTTGAACAGACCTGAATATTTTTACGTAAATGTGTTTTGTTAACATATAAACCTTTGTGATCAAAGTCCTTAAAATTATTAAGATTTTATTAGAGTGCATTAGGTGTTTTCCTCACTTAATCATTTATTATACTCACAAAAACAGGGCTATTATTAAGGCTGATATTCATCGATGGCAGCAAATTGAACGCATAAACTTAAAGCAACCAATTGGATTTATTTATTTATTATCATTTTTCCGTGAGTTTAGAAACCTGTTTTATAATAGAATAGGATGTTATAAGTATCTTTTAAATATCTTTTGCCCCGGTATGTCAACCCTCATTATTAAAACACAAAATATTGGAGAGGGGTTATTCATTCAGCATGGATTCACTACAATCATCAATGCAAAATCCATCGGAATAAATTGCTTCATAAACCAGCAGGTTACTATTGATGACAATCCCACTATACTAAATAACGTTAAAATATATTCAGGAGCTATCATAATTGGAAATGTGACTATTGGTAACAATTCAGTAATTGGAGCCAATACGACTGTATTCCATGATGTTCCTGATAACTGTATTGTTTTTACACCCTCCCCACAGGTTATTAATGTAACTATTTCTTGTACAGAGAGTAATACCTTTAAAAAAGGGTAAGTGACCTTATTAAATTACAATCAATTTCTGTGTGAACATTGTTATGTTCCCTACCCCAATTTGTATTATGTAGACGCCCTGTTTGAAATGTAGTGGAACCTGAAACTGCTTTGTACCAGGGTCAACATTGTTTCTATAAATAATTTTCCCTGCCATACTCAGTATTTTAATAAAATCCGGAGTAAATGTCGGTTCGTCAATTAAGATATTAACCAGTTCATGAGCAGGATTAGGATAGATTTTTACAATTTGATCTTCGTAGTTTATCGGATTTTTATGCCTGTACCCATAAATTTTGATTTCTGCAATATGGTTCCATTTGTCTGTCGAATTACCTAGTCCGATAAGCTTAATATACCTGAATTCTTTTTCAGTTTTTGAGGGGGGAAATTCAAATACCTGAAGATCACCTGAGAAAGCGCATGATTTTGATTTAGAAAGAATAGGTTCCCAATTTACTTTATCATTTGAACCCAGAATATCAAAATAAAATTCTCTGTTTTGTCCGGATTGAAATGCCAGTTTTACATGCTGAATGTCAAAAGACCCACTCAATTCAAGAATAATCCACTGATCATCGCCAAGGGCTGACCAGATTGTTCCTATATTGCCATCAATAATATTATATGGATTGTAAAGGGATTGAAAATCAACAGCTTCAACTGAAATAATCTCAGCTGTTTCGAGATCAGGATGATATGGAATTATTGTAACAGGAATAGTTTTTGATTGATAAACTTTGCCATCGCTTACTGTTAATGTAAAATTAAAGGTTTGATTTTCATCAAGGATAGGTGCTAAAAATTCAATTCTTGAATTATTTGTCGAAGAAACAGGTATATTGCCAGGAACTTTCCACGTAAAAGAAAGATTATCCTTATTCGTATCATAACTATTACCTGCATTAATTTCACTTACAAAGCCAGAATAGCTGCTTGACTGGAAGTTTACTACTATAACCGGAGGTGAATTAACCACAGTGACATTGTTTCTTACGGATTGTACATTTAGTGATGCAGCCTGAACTCCAGAAGCTGACTGTAAAGGATTTATAGAAGGCTTGGTATAGGTAAAAGTAATCGCATCTCCATAGACTATGGGACTTGAAAGTGTCAGATAAACATTTGTACCTGAAATGGAAACCTTACTAACATTTCTTTTTACAGCATTTACCATAACATTGAAAGTAGAGGCAGCAGGAACAATATTTCCTAAAGACAGATTATAAGCTATCTCGAGTATGGAAGGAGTAGAATTCTCTACAACCGAACTCATATAAACAGGTACTGCATTAGCAGCAATCTTGTTAGTAACAGCCTGGGCGGTTATTGTTGCTGCCTGTCCTCCGGTTGCGGTCTGAATTGGATTTGTTGATGGCTTTGTATATGCCACAGTTACAACATCGCCATAAGCAACCGGGCTGGAAAGAGTAAGCAGAACCTTTGTGCCTGAAATAGCGACAGAATTAATGGTTCGAGCATTAGAATTAACCACTACGGCAAAAGCCGAAGCAGCAGGCACAATATTGGCAAGGCTGAGGCTATAGGTCATCTCAAGTATCGAAGGAGAAGCATTTTCTATTGATGAGCTCACATAAACTGGTACCGCAAGGGAAGCAACCTTATTGGTAACAGCCTGGGCAGTTATTGTTGTTGCCTGTCCTCCGGCTGCGGTCTGAATTGGATTTGTCGATGGCTTCGTATATGCCACAGTTACAATATCGCCATAAGCAACCGGGCTGGAAAGAGTAAGCAGAACCTTTGTGTCTGAAATAGCGACAGAATTAATGGTTCGAGCATTAGAATTAACCACTACGGCAAAAGCCGAAGCAGCAGGCACAATATTGTCAAGGCTGAGGTTATAGGTCATCTCAAGTATTGAAGGAGCAGCATTTTCTATTGATGAGCTCACATAAACTGGTACCGCAAGGGAAGCAACCTTATTGGTAACAGCCTGGGCGGTTATTGTTGCTGCCTGTCCTCCGGCTGCGGTCTGCAACGCATTGGATGAAGGAACTGTGTATGTTAAAGTTACGATATCACCAAAAGCAACAGGGTACGAAAGTGTTAAAAGGACCTTTGTACCAGAAACGGTAACTGAATTAACAGGTCTGGCACTAGAATTGACCTGAACAGAGAAAGCCGAATTGGCAGGAATAATGTTTGCCAGGGCCAGATTATAGGTCATCTCTAGTATTGATGGAGCAGCATTTTCTATGGATGAGCTCACATAAACTGGTAATGG
>Ga0315295_10002360_pt1 | contig 16041 bp, 13 predicted proteins | sample YL17G14_0_MG_FD_204453 | JGI IMG/M metagenome (GOLD analysis project Ga0315295, IMG submission 204453) | Sediment microbial communities from Yellowstone Lake, YNP, Wyoming, USA - YL17G14_0 | ecosystem: Environmental > Aquatic > Freshwater > Lake > Sediment | place: USA: Wyoming | collected... | reverse complement strand
CGCCCCGTGGTTCCCGTGAATTGAATTGAGCACGTCTCGGTAGCCGGCAATCTCCTGCTCCGGGCGGTCGCGCGGCGTGGTCTTCTCCGCGACCAGTTCGCGTATCCGCTTGGCCGGGGCGGTAACACCTTCGATCCGGTTGGACGACTCCGTGCTCTGGATGATCGCTGCTTGCCGAAGCGTCTCCAGGGCCTGCGGCATCTGCAGGCGGTAGAGTTCTTCCTTGCCCAGATACTCGCCCAACAGCCGCAAGGTCCGTACCAACCCATGCGTCAAAGGTAACCGTTGATCGAAGCGATCATCCATTGAGTTCATGGCTAGTCCTCATTATCCTTTCTCTCAAACAGCACTCCAGTCTCTTTAGTTTTTGCGCCTTTGGCGCCGATATGGTTGCTCAGGCTCTCCAGCAACGACCGCTCGTCGCTGCCGTGCGGCGAAAGCTCAATCAACGACTGTAGCAGCCGCCGGAAAAGCTCGTTCCGCCGCAGGGCGTTGTCGTCCAGATACTCATCGACCTTGTGAACATCGCCGGCCTTCCAGAGGTGCATCAGCCGGTGTACGCGATCAATAAGCGGCACAGGCTTACCACCCGGCGCCTCGTAGCCCATGCCCTTGGTTTTCCGCTGTGCCCACGTCTTGAGCCGGAGCTTGCTGCCTGAGCCTTCGTCTTCTTCCGTGGCGTCGTCGGCATCGGCTTCTTCGGCTTCGTCTCCGTTTTCAGCCGACGCGGACTCCGTTCCGCCGACGCGGGCGAGGATGTCCCAGGTATCCGCAAGCTCGCTGTCCGAAAGGCCGCACGAAACGGCGTACAGGATACACGTCCCAGCCGGGGTGTCGTCCATCCCGAAGTCGTTCCGGTGGAGCAGGTAGTACACGGTTGGTTCATCGAGCTTGTCGGCCGCTGCCTCGTCCGCCGCGTCGCCGTCGCCCGACAGGACGCGCCCGACCACGAAATCCACGACCATCCGGCGGACCTGGGTCAAGAACTCCGAGACGGTCATCACGCCCCCCGCTTCATTGGCCTTCTTGACCACCGGGTGCTTGCTGTACGCCTCCATCGCCGGGCCTGTTGCCGCCCAAACGAAGTCCGGCCCGCGAATCCCAGCGTCCCAGAACTCACGAAGCTGCTTGGCGATGTTCTTCCGCATCTCGGCCAGCACGCTGTTGTCCCAGCCGGCGCAGGCGGTCACCGGGCGCTTCTTGCAGACGAGCCAGACGGATGAGCCCAACGCGGCGGAGGATTGTGCTCGCATCCGGGCAGCTTGTTCCGTTTGGATTGGCCAACTTCCGTCAACCAAGAACCCAGCGGAAATCATCGATTGAACAAGTGTCTCCCAAGCATCCGGGTGCTTGTGCGCAAACACAACGACTAGTCGCCCGTAAGGGGCAAGTACCTCATAGCACGCTTTGAACACGCGCCCCATTCCCTCTTCGTAGCACCTCTTACTTTTAATACGGTCATCACCGTGCCGACTTGCATCGTCGACAAGTTCGCCATCGTTGCTTTCGTGATCCCACTTCGGAGCCAAAGGCTCAGAGAATGCTTCGTCTGCCGTTGCTGTCAGCCCCTGCAGAGTGCGACGCAACCAGACATAAAAGAAATCCATCAATACGGAGTAACCGATAGCGTCGTAATACGGGGGGTCCGTGACGATCGCGTCGTATCCTTTAGCCCCATCGGGCTTCACAGCGCTCTGCCGAAGCACTCGCGGGGTCGCTTGGGTCGCTCTGCCGGCTGCCATCGTAGTCGGACAACTCTCCATTACGGCACCGAGACACATTTCCCAGCCGCCGCGCACGGCATTGATGGGCGCGGCTTCGCTGAAATCCCAGGTCATCGGCAGGGCAAATCGTCCAAACGTGTTGCGAATGGCTTCAACGCTGATGATCCACGATAACAGCGCCGAGTTGAAATCCAGCATGCGATCGAAGCCGCACGCAAGATACAAACCAAGTGCTTCGATCCACTCGGTCGAGTATTGATGCTTGGGCGTCTCGTTGCGAGAGGCGCGGATACTCGCAACAAAACTACCAAGTGCAGTCAGTTGTCTAGGAGTGAAAAGGTTCCAAAATTGGTCCAGTCCGTACTGCACACACCATGTGTTTCTCTTAGCGTCCTCCGTCAACAGTTCGCTGGGGAGACTGTATGGGACATTTGCAAATGCGCTCGCGGTGCCATGCTTCGCATCTTCAGCACACTGGATCTCAAGCTTGGTCGGCAAACGATATTCTTTGCCGCGAGGCCCGTTAACCACAACGGCGGTGGGTAATGCTCCAAGTCTTCTGGCCTTGCCTTCAAGCTTGAGGTCTTCCATCGTGTTAATCACGCCACAGCATGGGCACTGGGCTCCAGCACGAGACATCGCGCCTAACCCAATCCGCTTATCGTGTTCGCGCTTCTGCGCCCCGTTCCCGCCCTTGACGGGAACGTCGGCATCGACGCCGAAGACAACGCCCATCTTGTCGGCGGCCGGCTCCATCGTCAGAAGGACGCGCTTGCTGTCCTTCTTGCAGAGCCATCGTGTCTTGAGAAGCGGGACGGTCGCCCGGCAGTTCTTGCACTTGACCGTCCGCGCCCAGAGGTAAGCGACGGTGGGTTTGGCGACCCAGCGCGGATTGCGCTTGTCAGCGAGGTACTCTTCGGAGAACTCGGCGTTGAGCGAGTCGATGTCCGGCGTGCCGTCGTTCTTCAAGGGAACCAGGCGCATCGGCTGCCGCTCATAGGACTTTTGCCCGGGCTTGAGCGGCTCGAAGTCGGCGTAGGTCGGGTAGAACTTCGCCAGGTCTTTCCTCGCCCGGGCCAGCACCCACCGGCCCCAGGCGCGGACGTGCCAGGCCAGATCCGCCTGGAGTTCGCCGTCCTCGGCCGGGGCGAAGGGCAAGCCGGCTTGTTCGCGCTTGGGGCTTGCGGCGGCCTTCTTCTTGAGATGCTGGTGCAACCGCTTGGTCGCGGCAGTTATCTCGGCTTTGGAGTAACCCTTGGCCTTCTTGAAGAATTCGGACATGAAGTCGTCGTCGTGGAGTATAAAGTCGGGCAGTGGTCGAGTCTGGCCGGCGAGCTTCTGGGGATATTCCAGCGTGCATTTGAGGATGAACCAGGCGACGGGGTTTATATCGCTGGCCGTGGCCTCACAGCCCAACCGCATCGCTTCCAGAGGGATAGCACCGCCGCCGGCGAACGGGTCCAGAACCTTCGGGGCACGGCCGCCGTAGGCTTTGCGGATTTCCTGCCGGAACCACTCGAGAGTCTCCGCATTCTCTGTTTCTCTGCCCCAATGGAGGATTCCGCCTTCGGTCTCTTCTTTGATGCGTTCGACGACCGAACCGTTAGGCATCCGCTTCTTTTCGACCTTGCGGACAACGCGCCCGCCGATCTTCTCGCACAATTCGCGTCGCCGACGTTTGATTTCTTCCTGCCACTGGTCGTCCGACATGCCTTCGGGCTTGGGCTCGGCCGAAGGGTCAGGCAGGAGCGTAGCGATCAGCGCCGCCCGGCAAGCCGCCAACGGCCGCCGTGCAGGCCAGATGTGCAGCGTCGAGATATGCCCATGCCGCACGTTCTTCTCGTGCACGCTGTCCAGCGACGCCTGCTTCAGCGGAAAGGCGTGTTCGATAAGTCGCGGGAAGTCAGTCATCGTGTAATACCTTCTGATGGGAGAAGATCGGTCCCGCGCACTGTTGCCGGGCAAGATGGCCCAAGCTCTTCTAAGAACCGAGAAGCATAGGTGAGCGCGTCCGAAGGCGTTCCAGTTCTCACAGGAACGCGCATACGGTGAGCAAGGTCGCGAGGGACGTATACGAAACTCGATAGAACGAGGATGTTCCGCGTCCGGGTCAGAGCGACAAAGAACAACCTGCGCTGTTCCTCAACAAATCGGACTTGTTCGGGGCCAGACAGGTCTTCGGGGATGACGGCTGGAATCATGCCCCGGATGCACCCCATAATGACGACCATGTCGGCGGTCAAGCCCTTTGACTTGTGAAGGCTCATGACGCGGACGTACTCTACGTCTGTCGGAAGTTCCGGCTGGATGATTCGCGTTCGCAAGGCCTCAAGCAGTCCCGCCGGGTCGCGCTCATTCCCCTCTTCGTCCAACGGAGACACCAAGCGGAATGCTTCCGCCCAGTCCTGGTCTTCCGGGAATAGGGCGTCGATCAACGCCTGGCCTTGTAGGGCTCTCAATTCAGCCAGTCGTTGGCCGAGCTCAGCGTAGCGCACACGCAGATCACGCCCATAGGGTATCCTGATTTGTCCGGCTGCCAGTTGGCCCAGGGCTTCGTGGGGTGCAATACCGTTTGCTCCGCAGTAATCGCGCAGCCGGCGCCAAGCTCCTGCCCGCAGAGAAGAGTTGCCGAATCCGCACCAGCAGCGCAAGGCAACGACATCCTCATGATTCGCCAAGAGGGTCAGGAGGGTAAATGCCTGCTGCGATCTGCTGGCTTCGATGTCATGGGGACGACCGTCGAATGCCTCCTCGTTGAAGAAACTATGGGCCGGGGTTCCGAGTTCGTTCAGCGCGTCGCGCACGGCATACCCAAGTTGCCTGCGGGGCGCCAGAATCAGCACACGCCCAGGCTCGACTTCGCCGCGTCGTACTCGCTCATCGACCATACGCGCTACCCCTCCGGCCTCGGTCTGCATGTCGCTCCACTGAACAACAATTAGCTCGCCTTCAGAACAACTTTCGGAGGGCCGGAGTACTCGCCGAGAACGGCCCGTGTTATTCTGGATCAAGCAGTTGGCCACATTGACGATGGTTCGCGCACAGCGCCGGCACTCAAGCAAGTCCTCGTCATGTGTGCCTGGGTGCGTGGCACGGAAATCAGCAATGCCCTCAGGGTGTGCGAACTTGAAGGAGTAGATGGATTGGTCTTCGTCGCCAACAATAGCAATCGCCCTGTCTCCGGCGAGAAGATCCAGGATAACCTGTTCTGCGCGGTTCAAATCTTGGTACTCGTCCACCAAAACGTGCTCGAATGCGCGTCGGTCAGGCGACTCAGGATTGTCCCGCAGATATTGCACAGCTTGTGGGATGAGTTCCCCGATCAGCATAGACTGATGGAACCTTAACCACGCCAAAAGAGCCGCGTGAAATCGCCTATCATCGGCATCGCGAGGCCAACCTGGGTCGTCCGATTGAAGCCGTGCCCAGGCAGCGTTGAAGGCCTCTATCCGTCCGGAGCACTCCCTCACGCCGCCCAGGTCGTCTAAGCCAAGATCCTCCAACATGAATCGGGCTTCGAAGTCCAAGAGCGGCCGCGGAACCCTGCCTGTTGATTCGAGCACTTCCGCCCGGGAAAGGAGTCGGAAACAAAAGGCGTGTAGAGTGCCCGCCCAGATGCGCAACGCGCCCGGCACTCCGAGACGCTTGAGTTCTCGCGATAGGTCGGCTGCGGCGGTTCGCGTGAACGTGCAAACTAAGATGCGTTCCGGTGAAGTCCGCCCCTGCTCAAGTAACCGCATGACTCGACGCATGAGAGCATAGGTCTTCCCTGTTCCAGGCCCGGCAACCACGCGAAGCGGTGAGTCGTCAGTGCCTGCAATTGTCAGAAAAGGTTCTTCAAGACCTTCATTCCATCTCATAGTCATGCCTCTCCAGCTTCCATCACCTGCGCCGGACTTATTAGGACGCTGCCCTTGGCCTTAGCCAGAAGGCTGCCGAACGGGTCTTGTACCCGCACAAGGCGGGGGTTGGGCGTCCCGCAGTCATAAACCACATAAAGCCAGTATCGTTCGCGGAGGTTGCAGGCCTTGGCCCACTCGTTCGACGAGACCTCCACCTCGCCCGTGCCGGCACGGCCTTTGACTTCGATGCTCCGCTTCTCGTCCGCCGACCGGTGCGAGAGCAAGTCGAAGCCGGGGTTGTCCGGCAGGCCAGCAGCGCGCGCGAGCGGCGGCGTGTGCACATCAAGTACCGTTGCCCCGGCGTCTTCTTCGTAGGCGCCGGCAAACTGCATGGCGACGGCCTCAACGTTCGCCTCAAGCTGCTCCCGATCTGCAGGATCGGTCGAGGGTACCACAAGGGCATGAGCCACAAACTCGACCGCGCCTGGACACAGGAGCTGCGGTTCGCGGCGGAGGACGGCCAAGGCACGCTCCCGGTGATCCGTAACTTCCTTCTGGTGGGCTTTCACACGGGTCAGTTCCAATTGGGCACCCTTGTTGCCGCTACGGGCCTTCTCGGAGAGCTTGGCGCGGGCAGCAGCAAGCTCTGCTTCCTGGAAGTCGAACCCGCGGCGAATGAGAGATTCGCGTTCGGGCAAGTCCGCCAGCAGCGTGTCACGACGCTCGACTGCCATAGTCCGGGCGACGCGCTCGATGAGGTAAGCGCGGGCCTGCTCGCGGAGGTCACTGGCCGCCGACGCGAGCCGCTGAGCCGGCCCCGGCAGGCCGTGACCGCCTTTGAGCAACAGCAGTTGCTCGACCGGGCAGACTTCGATCTCCGCACCCTCATATTGCCGGATACCGACCAAGCGGCACTCGGCCGTTTCTTCGTGGGCGAGTTCGGGTAGCTCCGGATCGGCCTGGCGAATGACCGACAGGCGCGCCAGATGAAAGAGGTAGGGCTTCCTGGCTATCGGGTCTATGAAGATCGCGCCTCGAAGAGCTTTACCGCCGAGCCGCTGCGCCACCAGTTGCCGGAAGCTCTCGAAGACGGCTTCGCCCGGATGTAGCCAGATGCCCCCGTCTTTTTCTGTTGGGCGGGACACCGAGAGCCGGTCGCGCTGGGCTGGCGGGTAGGCTTCCAGCGCTGGCAGGATGCTATCGAGCGCCCCAGGCTTGGCTGGCCGAAAGGCAAACTCGTCACTGGGATCACCATCGAGGTTGATGTCCACCAGCGGCGCGCCCTTCTGAATAAACTGCCGAACGTAGCCGGGGAGGATCCGGTAGTAGGTTTCCTGCTCCAGGCTTTCGCGAAGGCGAGGAAGCTCTTGCGCCACGTCCCCGCCCGTCCCGTAAAGCACCCTCTCGCGGGCGGCAATAGCCTCGATCTGCTCTTTAGTGAGATAACCTTCTATTCGGCGGGTAACGACATCGGGGCCTTCTGCAAGCGCCTGCTCCATGTACTGCGTGATCGAAACGCCCTGAAAAACCCGACCAATTACGTCGTAGACCTTATCCGACTTGAGTTCCTTGCGGATGGCCTCCAGCTTGTCGAGGAGGATCTTGACGACATGACCTTCGCGCGTGGCCGGCGCGACCAAGTTGAGGATGACCACAGGATCGTGCTTCTGGCCATAACGGTGGATGCGGCCCATCCGCTGCTCAAGGCGGGCGGGGTTCCATGGGATGTCCCAGTTGACCATGAGCCAGCAGAATTGCAGGTTGATACCTTCCCCGGCGGCGTCGGTCGCAACGAGTATCCGGCAGCCACCCTCGTGGTGAGACTTCCGGAAGCGTTCGACCTGTTCCTCCCTTTCCAGGTAGTCCATGGCGCCGTGAATTTGGGCGACCTGGCCGGTGTAGCCCATCCCCTCAAGGCGGCGGACCAGATAGGTCATAGTGTCTCGGTGCTCCGTGAAAACGATGACCTTCTCATCCGACCATCGCGGGTCGGCCAGCACGCCTCTGAGCCGGTCAAACTTCGATTCGGTGCCTGGTTTCTCATAGACCTGCTTAGCCAGATCAAGCAGTTGCCGAACCTGCTCCTTCTCAGCCAGCAGGTCGGCCAGCGACGCGGCGACGACACCCTGTAAGAGCCGGTCCTCGGAAAACTCGTTGCCTTCGATGCCATGTGCGGAGGTTTCCTCGTCGGCTGTCTGGGCGTCGAAAACGTCTTCTTCTTGCGCGAGTCGCTGCTGAAGAGTCAGTAGTTGCTCCATTGTGATCCGGCCTTCCTGCACGTCCATGATGAGCTTATCGAGCTTTTCCAGACGCCGCTCGAATGATCGGAGAAGTGCATAAGTGGAACTGGCCAATCGGCGCTGGAACACGCTCATGGCGAGCCGCGCGGCGGTGCGGTTCAGGAGCTTGGCCTTGTTATAAACGTAGCGAAGGTAATCCGTGGTCTCGTCATAGAGCCGCTGCTCGCTGACCTCGCCTTGTGAGAGTTCGTAGCCCAGCGTGTCCGATATCCGCTTCGGGTAAAGGGGTGTGCCATCCAGCCGGAGCATCTCTTCCTTGGTGCGGCGGATGAAGTGCTTCGCACGCAGTTCGGCCGGGTACTCGGCAAAGGCGTCCGGTGTGGCGAGGACTTCCGGTTCCAACAGCCGCCACAAGGCGTAATACGGGTACTCCTTGCCCATGTGCGGCGTAGCGGTGAGCAGCAGAAGATGGTGTGCGCTCCAATTGAGGCGCCAACGGTCATCGCGTCCCCGCACGCCGGCAATGGCTTCTGCGAGCCGATATCTATCGGTTCTCCGGACACGTAGGTCAGCCCCTCGATCCGCCGAGAGCTTGTGGGCCTCGTCGAAGACGACCAGATCGTATGGTTCAACAGCACGCTCCTGGAGGCGCGCGAACATCCGTGGGGCTGCCAAAGTATCAACGCTGACAATCAGTTGATTGCTACGCTCACCGACAAACGGGTTCTCGGCTCGCGCGTCGGCCCCGGTGATGATTCGGAAGGATAAGCCGAACAGCGTTGACAGCTCGCGCCGCCAATTCCCGACGAGGCCCGCGGGAGCAACAACAAGCACCCGTCGCAGCATCCGACGGGACTTCTTTTCGCGGATATACAGGCCTGCCATGATCGTCTTGCCGGCACCGGCATCGTCCGCCAAGAGGAAGCGGAGGCGTCCTTGCGCGATCATGTGTTCGTAGACTGCAAGCCGTTGGTGGGATAGTGGGTCGATCTTCGATGTCTCGGCGGCAAAGGCGGGGTTCGCCAGGTGGCCGAACGATAGCCGCTCCCCTTCGGCCAATACGGCGACTATCGCGGCCGGCGTTGTGAAGTCAAGAAGCTTAGCAGAGCTGTCTTCCGCGCTACTCTGCGTCGTGTCAGATGGCCTCTCGAAATCAGGAGGGGACGCGCGCTCAGTAGCCAGCTTGGCCAGTTGACTCCACGACAGCCTGGACGGTCTCGACTGGGCATTCTCCCACCTGTTCACGGTAGGGAAGGACACGCCAAGTTCTTTCGCCAAAGCCACTTGTGTAAGGCCGAGGCGACTCCGTAGGCTCTTGATCCTCTCCGCAACCTCAAGAGCGGACAACTCGTCAAAGGACAGTGTGTCGAAGCCAAAATGATACATGGAATGGCATTATATCATTTGATATATTATACGTCAAGGGGGCACGCGATTTTTCTGTTGGCCCGAATCGCTTGAGGCCCACCCCCAAGCGGTTAGGGGTCAGAGCCCCTGCTACCTGAGAGGGGAAAACCGCAGCCAGAAGAATCAGCTTCGGCGAAAAAAAGAAAAGAAATCATCCAACATCAGTAATACCCAACTCTGAAGCAGATAGACTCGACTGCAAATGTACTCATAACACGTCCTTCTTTGCTGATCCTCCTGGCAAGAACAGAGCAACGGCCATTGAATCCGTTGTACAAGAAATCGCCGTTTTGGGGCGAAAATCGAGGGTGGGCTGAAAGGCAGACACCATAGAAACAACCGTAACCGCAAAGCCCTTGACTGCTGAACCGAACTCAAATCCTCAAAGGCCGACGCCGCGGGTTTATGCTTTTCCCACCTGTCCTGATTTCTTAGGCTACAGTCCCTCCTTTTACTCACCTGGGTTCAGTTTAGTCTTTGACCACTCGCCTCCGTCTGCCCAAACACAGATAGCGCGCTGAGGACTCCAACTGAGAAACCGGCATGATCTGCTTTCCAGAGCGCCGCGAAAGCCCCAGCGTGAATCTGCTGGATAGCCTCTTGAAGTTCCCTCCGAGTTGCGAAGTACCACCCGACCGACAATTTGACACGTGTGGTCAATCCGGTAGGTAAGCTTATATAGAACCACCTCCATAAAATAAAGCATGTCATATATAGCATCCGATGAGCAAGTGGCAGACTCTAACAAATTCAGCTTCAGGTTCGACGAAGCGGAAGATTTCAGGCAAGTGGATGTGAAGAGGGGACAGGACAGATTCAGACAGGACTATCACGAGGTATGCTTAACGGGCTATCGCCACCAGCGGCCATGGGACTTGGCGGATTGGCTTGAGGAGAATAGCTACAGGCTTGTGGATGCCGAAGCAACTGGCCTTACGTATTATTCGCCTGACGGCAAAACCGAGGTATATTTGGACGAAGCGTCGAATGTAAGAAACGAGATGTGCAGACTGATGATCCTCAGGGGAGAACTCACGGAGGGCGAACTCCCTACGGCGGAGCAGGAAGTAAGAGCGTTATTCTACGATTTGTCGTTACTGCCGGGACCACGAGAGCACAGGAACACGCCTGAACGGGTATTTTGAGCGTTTATCGGGTTTCACGGGCGAAACCAAGCCATGCGCAACGGTTTTTGTTTTTATTTTCAGCGGTTTTATATACCCTCCTACATAAAAACAAATTTCAGACAGCCAACTAACTGCCAAGTTCGTTCAGACCTCGCTCTCTACTGTTGCGGTCAATCCTTCTGTCTCTTGGGGCTCTTGTTCCCAACTTAGGATGAAATCCCCGGGGCCGTAACCCAAACCACCCACAACATTCCCCGGCACACAGAATCCGTGATTCCCTCCTACTATCAGTATTCCCTCCAATCCATCGCGCAATTGTATCGCAGCCTCTGACTGCCTCGCCAATGGTGCATCACCTCCCTATTGCACGCCAGGGCCGCCTGTGTACACTCGATACGATGGTTCTTGAAGGCGGGCCAAACCCTCCACGATAGAATAGGTGATGCCCACGATCCTTACAGAGCACACATGTGTCTTCACGTTGCTTGCCTGCACGTACGAAGTGTCCGGCTCAAGCAATCGCCCAGCGCATTTATAAATGCTCCACGCCATATATCTTAAATATGACATCCTTGCGTTTAAGTGTGGAGCCAATACCAGCTGGCTCACGGCGTGCCAGTCTGGCCAATCTAATGCCTCGTGGCCAGTGGGACCGCCTTCGCCGCTCCGTTTACCACAGAGCTCACTACCGATGCCAGATATGCGGACAAGAAGGCAGGTTATACTGCCACGAAATCTGGCAATACAACGAAATAACCAACTATCAGTTCTTACGAGGATTTGAAGCCTTGTGCGAGAACTGTCACAACGTTAGGCATCTGTTCTTTATCTGGGACATCCAACATCGGGCAAGGTTGTTCCGGCACTTCCTGACCGTTAATCGCCTGAACAAGGAACAGGGTATGCAGCACCTTGCCTATGCCTTTCGGCAACAGCAGCAGTTCAACAGGCAGAAATATATTGTGAACTATGGCCAATATAATTTCTCCGTGCCGTCTGTCCCGAATGTGCAGCACCGATGCAACTATGTTAAGCTTAACCGGCCCCGCTCCCGCTTAACCGGTAACCGGCCGAACAGTTAATCATTTGCACAGAGAAAAGAACAATTATGAGCTGAGGCACGGAGTTTCTTAGCCGAAGCTCTTTATGTTCTTTTCTGCATTGGGCGCGGTTACGGGCCACGAGAGCCTCATATCTCCCAGCAAAGCTCCCACCATACGCAGCGGTGGCCTTCGAGGGTCCCGATGCAGCAGTCTTTGCAGACTGCCGGCTGACCATCCCCACATGGAGTCGGCCTTTCAGGCCTCCGCCGTTTGAGGACGACAATGACCCGCCCCCTGTCTTCGCATCTGCACATAAGGGGTCTGATCTTGCGGCAGACGATACACTGCCCTGAGCCCTGCCTGCCCAATCCAACGTTCGAGCCAATCATGCCAAATCACCTCCGCTCCTATCTGGCGCACACCCTTAATCTCGCTTGGCCTGCTCGCCCAAGCGGTCGAGACCGCAAGCGAGAATTATGGGTGAAGCCTCTGATAGGAGGTGATTTGGCTTGCCGTGACTCACTGATCCTGTGGCAGGCAGCGAACCGGCCTTTGAGGCTCTCAGCATTGTGTCTTTTTATAAGGCCGCCCCAACATACACTTCAAACATGGCACACCTGCGTCTGACGATTGAGCCGATCCCTGCAGCCTCGCGTTTGGCCACCCTTGCACAGCTCCTACCTTGTCGACAGTGGAATCAACTTCGCCGCTCTGTTTACAGCAGAGCCCACTACCTCTGTCAGATATGTGGTCGGCAGGGTCGCCTATAACGCAGCCATGACCGGGGGCTCCATCATCACGTCTCCACGTGAAGTGCATTATATCTGGAATCGTTTCTCAGCTCCTTATCCTCCAGACACTTCCACAACATCCCCTCTCCTGGGGCAAACACAGGTACCGGGAGCTTATCGGCCAGCCTGAGGGCCTTCGCTCGCGGGAACACATCTACGCTGCAGGTTTTGGGTGTCCCACCCTCGTCGACGATCGCTATGTTATACATGGTCTGACCATCTGTTCCCCGCCTGCCTATGATCTCCTTCCAGCTTCTCTTCCCGACTGGGTCCCAGCCCACAGTCTTCTCTGGATTCCTTCGGCTCACAACCTGGTTCATCACGCAAAGCGCGTACACCTTTATGCCGGTCCACCGCCTTATGAGCTCGGCAGCCTCTTCAGCGCGACCCTGGCCTATCTCCAACACCTTGTCGTACCTCATGTAGTCACCTCCTCTTCTTCACCATGCGATCTGCCGGCGGTGGCGTTTGCTCTATCCATATACATCCTCCTCCTTATCCAGGTTTATCAGCAGGTACATCCCTGCTCGAACAGAGCCGATTTCGCACAGTTCCTCTATCTGGTCAGTTGTCAGGAATACTCGCCTCATGCTCTCACCTCCTTGTCAAATTTAAGACTCGTGGGAAGGCCGTTTGTCTCGAAGCGGTGCAGCCTTTCCCTGTGGGTCTTGGGCCTTGCATCCCTGTCGAAAGCCGCAGCCTTGCGTTGAGCCTTCATCTCATCAATCTTCTCTATTAGCCAAGCATCTCTTGGTTCCATAGCAATCACCTCTGATTCGGACACAGCAGAGCGAACCATCTGCCTTTTGGACCGATAGAGCCAAACGGTCGAAGACCGAAAGGCAGAATGAGTGAGCTCTGCTTAGAGTAGAGGTGATTGCGGACCAGAGAGATGCGAATAGTTGGAAGAGTTCCACAGATGAAGGCTGCACAGAAGGCGAAGGCTGAAGACAGGCAAGCCAAGAGAGTACTCGGCTGCTAACCAATATTGGCTCTTCCTTCATTGGAGCTTTGGTGTTTGTCCCGATGCCTTCGCCCGCGTACGCGAGACCTTCTGTAACAAAATAGGCCTCATCAAAACCTTCGGCCTTCAGCCCTTTCAGAGTGGGCTTGCTCTTTTGGAAGGCCCTCCACATCCGCTCCACTTCCTGGAGCGAGACCCGCTTCTCCTTGATACATCTCTCTCGAACGGTTCGCAGAGGCAAATCAAACACAACGCATATTCTCCTGTGACTGGCGTTTGGGCCTTGCAGCCCGTGCCGCCTCGCCTGCTTCGAGATATGACAGGCATCGAGGATAACATTCTGGCCTTCGCTCAATGCCTTACATTTCATGGATTCGTAGATATCCCAGACTTCACCTTCGTGCTCAGGGTCGCCAAACCTGACATGCAGCCGTTGACGTATATTGTCTGGGCTAATGACTGTGAAGCGCCGGCCAGACCTATACAGCCTGCCGGCGAACGTAGTCTTTCCTGCATGGGAAGGGCCGCAAAGGACAAGGAGGAGCGGCGCCCGGCCGACTCCCCTTGCGGAAAGGTTCATTCATCCTCACCTCCTCGACATTCATGCTCAGACTCTCCGAACAGCTCGGGTGCTATTTCCTCCAGCTTCTTCGGCTGCCAGTGTAGATCACGCTCGATCGGCAGTCCCAGCGGGCCCCTGGCCTTTTCAAGCTCTTTCAGGCTGAAATAGCCCACCTCCTTGCAGTAGCCATCCACAAGCCCGAAGAAGATGTCTTCGCCATCGAACTCAGTTGCGTGCCAGGACCAGTCGCTGTCGGGCGTGAAGAACCTCACGTAGGCTACCGCTTTGCCGAGTTTGTCATCCTGGCTGCCCAGGGGCGGCAACCTTTTCCGAATCTCCTCAGTGAGCAGCTTCATACTGAATCACCTCCCAACTCTTTTATGCTGCATTGGACGCAGCTTTCTTCTTGCACTGCGATTTCTTGCATATCAATCACCTCAAGTAACTTTAACGCCTGAGCGAGCCATCTGCCTTTTGAATCTACCGAGCCAAGCGGTCGAAGACCGCAAGGCAGAATGAGTGAGCTCAGGCATGAATGCAGAGGTGATTGTGCATGAGAAATCGGCACAGGAAGAAAGTGGCCAGCGGCAGCGATAGACAGGGGTCTGAGCACTCGGATCAGCCTGCGGTCTTGTTGTACGAGTGACTTTAGTTTCTTGACAGCTGCATCACTTATTATTCTAATTTCTACTTGGAGCGGAAGTACCGGTCCAAATAAATGAGTAATCAGAAAATAACGCGACGTGGTTTCATAAGAAGTACTCTACTGGGTTTGGCGGGCACTACAGCCTTTCCCTACATTATCCCACGTTCTGCTCTCGGCGGCGGGGGAGAAGTTAAACCAAGTGAACGCATCACCTTGGGCCTGGTAGGAACAGGCAATATCAATGGGCGCCATCGGGAGGCATTTCTGGCCGAGAAAGATACCCGTATTGTCGCGATCTGTGATCCGGTGCTGTCCAGACGCGAAGCCTATCGCAACCAGATCAACCAAGTTTATGGGGGTACTGTTTGCGACGATTACCGTGACTTTCGCGACCTGCTGGCTCGCGACGACATTGATGCTGTCTGTATCGGCACGCCCGATCACTGGCATGCCGTACAGGCTGTCGCGGCTATGCAAGCGGGCAAGGACGTTTATCTGGAGAAACCCCTCACGCATATAGTGGCCGAGGGCAGGCACGTGGTAGAAGTTGCTGCAAGGTACGGACGGATTCTTCAGACCGGACTGCAGCGTCGGTCCGGCGGGGTTTTCTGCCATGCCTGCGAGTTGGTACGCAACGGTCGAATCGGGCAACTGACGGCAGTCGAGGTCGGGATCATCGGGATCAACACAGGAATACAGGTAGGACGAGACTTTCAAGCAACCCCAGTGCCCGAGGGCTTTGACTACGACCTGTGGCTCGGGCCGGCCCTAACAGCTCCCTTCAGTCCACAGCGCGTTGCCCGCGGCAATGAGTTGTGTTACTGGTACTATATCTCCGATTACACAGTCGGATTCATTAGCAGTAACGGCGTTCACTTTGTTGATATTGCCCAATGGGGCATAGGTGATGAGGTCAGGCCTGTGGAGGTGAATACTTCGTCTGTGGAGATTCCCGTTGATGGGCTGGTTGATAATGCCATCGCTTGGCGTTCAGAAGTCATTTACAGTAATGGCGTGCGCATGAGTTACAGTAGTGAAGGCAATCCGCACCATGATGGCATCCGCTTTATTGGAACAGAGGGCTGGATTCACATCACAGGCGGCGGGACCATGAGCGCCAGCCACACGGAGATCTTGAAGTCTATGATTGGCCCGGGCGAGATCCACCTCTATGCCAGCTCCGAACACCATCGTAACTTCCTGGACTGTATCAAGACGCGCCGGCCTGCGGCGGCTTCTGCCGATGTCGGGCATAACGCCACAACGACGTGTAACTTGGCTGAGATTTCTGCACGCTTGGGCCGAAGAGTGAAATGGGAGGCTCAGGGGGAACGTTTCGTTGACGACGAAGAGGCCAATCGGCTACTGTCCCGGGCAATGCGGTCGCCCTGGCATTTGTGAAATGCGCTGGGCGATTTTATAGGAGACCCTAATGACCTCAAAAGAGCGTGTACATTCAGCGCTGCAGCGCAAGCCTACAGACCGAGTCCCGATCTTTATGTGGTACCACCCTCAAACCGCCCAGAGGTTGGCAACGCTTCTGGAGATTCCGGCCAAATATGTGCCGGTGGCTATGGGGGATGATGTCCGCCAGACGTGGGTGCATAATAACTACGCAATGGAGGGGGTTGTGCATGAACACGATGGTGACTCGCATGTGGATGAGTGGGGGATAGAATGGACTCGTATCGGCGG